>Ga0335075_10001107_pt1 | contig 45052 bp, 37 predicted proteins | sample Lox_Sample_24_FD_206723 | JGI IMG/M metagenome (GOLD analysis project Ga0335075, IMG submission 206723) | Soil microbial communities from Loxahatchee National Wildlife Refuge, Florida, United States - Lox_Sample_2.4 | ecosystem: Environmental > Terrestrial > Soil > Wetlands | place: USA... | reverse complement strand
TACCAGCGCGTACCGGGCGGGCACTTCAGGCGCATCGCACGTCCGTCCATGCCCGCGGCGAGTGATACGACTTGCCGGACGCCGTCTTGCATTGCCTCGATCAGTCGATCGTCGAAGTAGCGGGTTCGGACTGCGAAGTACCTGAACTCGGGCCGGTCCAGCGCGTCGCCCAGCGACTCACTTGTGGCGCCAAGGCCTGATGCCAGCTCTTCAAGTTCGGGCGAGCCTGCAAGCTCGGCGACAAGTGCCTCAGACAGCGGATCACGGAATAGCGCGTCCGGCCGACGGCTTTCGTGCTGCCTGATAAGGGACATGTACAAGGCCGTGCGTGCCACTCCGGAAAGCGCTCGCAGACTTCGCCCTGGTGGTAGATCGGTCATTCGATTGCCTTTGCAATGACTGATATGGCCCGCATATACCTGACTCGTGGCTACGTGAATATCGGCCGTGACTTGCCCGGCAGAACCCGGACTGCCGCGCCGATGAGCTGGCAGCCTTCCGGTCGGCTGTCAGGAGGCGCCTGGCCACCACCCCGTAGCGGAGCCGTACTTGCCGATCAGTTGGTCAGCGATCTCGTCGAGGTTCTTCCCGGTGTAGTCCGGCTGCGGGCCGACGCCGAGAGGCGCATTGCCCTGACGCAGGATCAGACCGGCCTGCCAACCGGCCGCCTGAGCGCCGATGGTGTCCCACACGTGGCAGGCGACCAGGCAGATGTCGCCAGGGTCGACCTCGAGCGCGGTTGCGACCGAGTGGTACGCCTCAGGTGCCGGCTTGTGCCTGCGGACGGTCTCGTCGACACTGAACCGGCGCTCGAACACGTCGATCACACCTGCATGCTCAAGCTGCCTTCCTGAGATCGCTAGCGTGTTATCGGTCAGGGTGAACAGCCGGAAGCCGTCTTCCCTCAGGCGCCGCAGGGCAGCGGGAACTTCCGGATGGGGAGGCATGGTGGCAAACCTCTCGGTCAGCTCGGCCGCGTCAGAGTCACTGATCGTGATGTCGCGGGTAGCGGCCAGCATTCGCAGAACCGCGGCGCCGATATCGGTGAACGGCACATACACCCCGGCGAGGGTGAGTGCTTCCGAGTAGGTGATCAGGTTCGCGAACCACAGCCGAAGGGCGGCCGGGTCCCCGAAGATACGGTCCAGCGTGGGATGGAGTGTATCCAGGTCAAGCAGGGTCTCGTTGACGTCGAAGACAATGATCGGTCGTCGCCGCATCTCACGCCTTCCGGTTCGTGACGAGTTGGGGTTGGGTGATCAGGTTGAGCCTGCGGACCGGCGCGAAGCCATCAGCACGCTATGCATGGGAGGCACCGGACCACCGTTCCTCGTCCCGCTCGGAAGTCACCGGCGACGTGCTGCCTGGCGGTGAAGGCCCCGGCGAGACCGGGCTGTCATGGCTCATCGAGCCCCTTCGTACCGAGCGCGAGCAGCGTCACTGTTGCCATGGCTACTATTCCGGCTGGCGGCAAGGGCTGGCATCGTCAAAGTGGCTAGTTTCGACCTCCTACTTCGTGTGTCGACGACAGGTGAAAACTGATCCCGGAGCGGCAAGCCGTCGACAACATGGATATCGCGTCCCGGCTGACAGCAGCAGTCAGCGCCATTTGCCACTCAATCTGCCACTCACTTCGATCTTGGAAGGCAGCAGGAGCTCGGCCGCTCCAACCACCGTGGTCCTGGGGGTGAGGGCGGATCAGCACCGTATGCTCGTGCACAGCACGGACATGCAGTGGAGGGCTTACCGTGACGGGCTATCACCCCATGACCCTGGCCGAACTGGGCGGCCGCCTAGCGCGGACGCCTGACGCCAAGGTGCGCTGGAAGCTTGTATGGGAGTTCCTCGAGGAGTACCGGTGGGAGCAGATCGAGGCTCAGTCCTCACTGCTGCAAGAGGAGCCGGAGCCCGTTGGTGACCAGCGATGGGATGCACTGCTGGCAGCGCTGGCTGAGCATCTTGCCGCGCGGCTTGACCTCGCTCCCCCTCCGTGGGCTGAGTCCCGGGTCTTGCGGCGGCCGTGGTTTCCGGCGGAATTGCAAGTCCAGCGGGCCGAGGCACTGGTCTGGGCTCCGGCGGCGTTCCGCAAGCACGGCGTCTACCTGTCGGCCCGGGACCTGGACGCCGCGTGACCGAAGCCGACGATGTCCTTTTCGGCCGCGCCGAGATGGAACGAGCTTTCACAGCCCTGGGCGAACGCCTGGCTCGCAGAGGTGTCGTTGCGGACGTATTCGTGGTCGGTGGTGCCGCCATGGCCCTGGCCTACGACGCCACCCGCGTGACCCGCGACATCGACGCAACGTTCGTCCCCCACGGAGTAGTGATCGAGGAAGCCTGCGTGTCGCTGACGACCTCGGGCTGCCGTACTGGTGGCTGAACGAGCAGGCAAGCATCTACATCTCCGGAAAGGACGATCCCGGCAAGCGCCGGGTGTTCGACCATCCTGGGCTGCGTGTGGCGGCAGCCTCGCCAGCCCACATCTTCGCGATGAAGGCACTCGCCGCCCGGACACGCGACATTGACGATCTCCGCGTGCTTGCCGACATCATCGGAGTGCAATCAGCCGGGGAGGCCCTGCAGATCTGCGCGGACTTCTACCCGGACGAACCACTGCCCGAGCGGTCCGCCGCCGTCCTCAGAGAACTCTTTGATGAGCAACGAGCCGACCCGGTATGATCCACGTTCACCGGAAGAAGGCTGATGGCACGTTTGGTGCTGGCTCCGTTCCTGTTCCCCGGGAAGCAATTCTGCGACCCGCACCTTCCCCCTGAGCCAAGCGTCCCTGCGGCCAGAGGTACGGAGGAAGCCAATCGATAACGACGGGAACTGAGCCCGGCTGTCTCGCTACTAATACCCTCAGCTACGGACAAACGATCGCTGTCGATCCGTATCGCGCTGACCACTCCGGGTGTTACCACGAGGTGCCATCATTAACACAGCATGTCTCACGGTGATGCGAACGGGAGCGATTCGTCGCAATGGCGATGATCAATGGCCAGGTCGATGCATTCGATCTCGACGCGCTCGCGGTCAGTGATCGGTTCCGCCTGTTTGGATTTACCCGGCGCGACGACTACTTGGCGTACCTGTGGGTGCTACGCGCTCTAGACCGGCTCCGCGCCGCCCATGTGGCCCAAGCACACACAGACGATGTGGCCGAGGTCCTGGCTGAATTCGCTGTCGGGTACGAGACCGTGCCCAGCAATCTGACCAGCCTCAGGGGCCGCCTGGACAACCTCGCTGACGACGGGGTGCTGCACCGGCTGGAGGACGCTTCGCGGGCGGGCAGCCTGGCCCGGTACCGGAACCGGCAGTCCGTCTATCAGTTCAGCGAGCTGGGGCACCGCGCGTACACGGCTGTGGAGGGAGTGCTCGCCGCCAGGGTGGAGGACGCGAGCCTGTCCCGGCTGGTGTTCTCGGACATCTTGCGTGACCTGCACGGGCTGGCAGAGGCTAACCTGGCTGCCGACGGCGAGGAGATCGCGCGGAGGCTGACCAGCCTGGACCGGGTAATGGATGACATGGCTCGGCGGTCGGCCCGGTTCTACCTGACGCTGGGCGACATCACCCGATCCACCGACGCCTCGCCAGATGCGTTCCTGCGCTTTAAGCATGCGCTGTTGGCGCACATGAGCGACTTCATGACTGAGCTGGACCGGTACCTGCCCCGGCTGGCCGTCGCGGTGGCTCGCGTCGAGTCGACCGGGATCAGCACCCTGCTGAACCGCGCGGCAGACGCCGACGAGCGACCCCTGATGCGTCACAATGACGTACTCGACGACTGGCGCCGTCGCTGGGCAGCCGTCCGGGCCTGGTTCTCGACCGACAGCGAGGACTCCCGCACCGCCGAGATGGCCGCTGCGACCCGTGCCGGAGTTTCCAGCGTGATCGCGCTGCTGCGCCAGATCACCGAGGCCCAGCGGGGCGGGGTCAACCGGGCCACCCAGCTCCGGCACCTCGCAGCGTGGACGGTCAACGCCGCCGACGAGGATGCCGCCCACGCCCTGATGGGCGCCGCTTTCGGCCTGCGGCACGCGCGGCATCTGGGCGGCGTGCACGAGGACAGCGAGCTGATCTCACCGCGGCTGTCCTGGTCCGACGCACCCGGGATCGAGGTCTCGGTCACGTTGTTCCGGCGGGGCAAGCCACCCACACCCGGTGTACCACAGCGAATCCAGGCTGCCGACGGAATACGCGCTGAGTTGCGACGCCGCCAGGCGGCGCGGCGCGCCGCCGAGCACGCGGCCGCGCGGGAGCTGCTCAGCTTCGGCCTGGGCGACCGGGTGCTCGACGAAGGCCAGACTCAGGTACTCCTCGCGTTGCTCACCCGGGCGCTGGAGGCGAGGTCGGTCGTGACCGGGCGGATCACCGGAGGATCGGGCGGCAACGACCTGGTGATGATCCGGCTGGTGCCCTCCCCGCGCGGCAGCGTTGTGCGGACCGAGCACGGTGTCCTGCACCTGCCGGGGCTCAGCCTGGAACTCGGATCGGCCCGCGCCGCGGGCCTGCGGGGGCGCGGCGATGGCTGAGCTGACCGCCGCCCGCGGGGTGGCGCCCAGTGACCTGGGCTCCTACCAGCATGCGGTGCGCCTCGTCCTGATCAACGACCTCATCACCGCGTCCCGGCCCCGGGCAGGGGCACTGGCGGCGGTGCTGCGCTGGGCAGACCTCATGTCCAGGGACTTCGCCGAGTTGCTCGGGTACACGCTGATCGCCACCGCGCACCAGGTGCGGCTGGTGCGGCGACTGGACATGGTCGACGTCACCCAGCGGTCGGTGTTCGCTTCCCGCAGCGGACGGCCGTTCGACCGGCGCAGGCTCGGCTACCTGTGCCTCGTCTTGGCTATCTTCCAGCGGTCACGGGTTGAGATCAGCCTGGCCGACTTGGTCCGTGCGTTCACGCCAACCGCCAACGCGATCGACGGCCTCGGCTTCGACGCCACTATCACCGAACACAAACGGGCCGTGGTGGACGTGCTCGACTGGCTGGCTGATCATGGTGCGCTCCGGCTCTCCGACGGCTCGGCCGAGAACTGGGCGCGGGACTCCGAGCGGGGGGACGCTCTCTACGACATCGATCACGACATCTGCGCCTCTCTGTTCCGCCCGGCCCGGCCGATCCAGCACCTATCCGGTGCCGCTGGGCTGCTTGACCTGCCCGAAATCAGCGTCAAGCGCTCCGCCCAGCGGGAGGCTGCCGCCCGGCGAGCCAGGCGGCTGCTGCTCGAGCACCCGGTGGCGTACTACGCCTTGCTGGATGCCGAGACGGCGGCCGCGCTGCACAACACCGAACTCGCCGACAACCTGGCGAAGCTCACGGGACTCGTCGTGGAGCGGCGCGCCGAGGGAGTCATGCTGGCCGACCCGATCGGCCGGTTCACCGACCAGCCATTCCCCGGCCGGGGCGGTGCGGTCAACCGCACCGCGGGGCTGCTGCTGGCCAAGGTCGCCGACCTGCTGGAAGATCCGGACGATGGCCCGGCCGTCACCCGGATGCCGGTGCCGTCTGCCGACGACGACCAGCGCGGCCTGCTGGATCGCATCGACGCGGGCAGGCCGGCCGGCTCGGCCGGCCTGCCCGCGGACGGCCTGCCCGAGGACCTGCCAGCCTCTTTGCCGGCCTCGTGGCCGGCCGGCCAGAGAGACGGTCCCGGCCCGGAGCCAGCGACGGCGCCGCTTATAGCACCGTTCATCGAGCAGACCCGCCTCGCAGCCATGCTCGCAAGCCTCTACGCCGACTTCGGTCCGGGCTCGTTCACCGCTCAGTGGCAGCACGACCCCGACGGGCTCCTCCGCGCCGCGCTCCAGCTACTCGATGACCTCGGGCTCGTCCGCTGCCAGCCCGGCGGTGCGCTAATCCTGCCGGCCGCGGCCCGGTACCGGAACGTCACCGCCGCCCTTCCCGAGAGCGCCCGGCGTGACGGTCAGGCGGCCTTCGACTTCTCCAGCTCAGCGGAGGGAACCCGGTGACCGCAAGCCAGGAGTTGCCCGACCGGTTCAAGCCGACCAGGGCCGGGATCATCAACCTCTGGGATTACTTCGACGAGGAGTTCGTCTTCGCTGACGGTCGGCTGGCGCTGCGCGGCCACAACGGCTCCGGGAAGACGAAGGCGCTGGAGGTCCTGTTCCCTTTCGTCCTCGACGGCGGTCTGGACGCCAGGCGCCTGGACCCGTTCAGCGGTGAGAACCGCACGATGAAGGCGAACCTCCTCTATCGGGGTCAGGATGCCGAGCACGGGTACGTGTGGCTGGAATTCGGCCGCCCTCCCAGGCCGGGCGAGGAGTGGGGCGAGACCGTCACCCTGATCGTCGGGCTGACCGCGCACAAGAACTGGGAACGGGCAAAGCCGGCCTTCTTCATCACCGGGCAGCGGATGGGCATCGATTTCGGCCTGCTCTCCGCCGATTCGCGGCCGCTCACCGCCCGGCAGCTCACCGCCATCCTCGGCCGCGACGCGTCTTATGGCGACCGGCGCCGCACTTACCAGGAGGCGGTGGACGCCCGGCTGTTCGGCCTGGGCCCCGAACGTTACACCCAGCTGCTGGACCTGCTGATCGCGCTGCGCCGGCCACTGCTGGCCAAGGACCTGGACCCGGCCAAGGTCTCGGACACGCTCACCGCGGGCCTCAGCCCGGTCGATGAAGAACTCGTCGAGCAGGCTGCGCGTGATTTCGAGAACCTGGCCGCCGTGCAGAAGCAATACGACGACCTGGCCACCGCCGACGCCGCCGTGCGCGCCTTCCTGGCGCAGTACACCGCGTACCTGAAGGCGCACACGCGATACCAGGTCGACCAGGTCACGGCCAGGATGGACACGGCTGCCGACCACGCCGAGGCAATCGCCTCCGCGTCTCGCCAGGCCGCCGGTGCCCGGCAGGAGGAACAGGAGGCCAGCGAGGCCGGAGCGCTTGCCCGCATCAGGGTGGAAACCTTTGAGGCGAGGCTGTCGGCGCTGAAGGACCGGGACGCCTACAAGGATCACGAGAAGCTGGGGCTCCGCCGCGAGCAGCTGGAGAAGGAGGTGCTGCGGCTGAAGGACGACCAGCGGCGACTGGCAAGGGCCAAGACCAACGTGGGCGACCTGCAGCAGGAAGCGGACGCGGTGGCTCGCAGGCGTGCCGAGCTCGGTCGGGCCAGCGAACGACAACTCCAGGCGCTGGCGACAGCAGCGGCTGATGGGGGTCTGTTGACGGACGGCGAGCCCGCAGACACCGGGCCGGACCTGCCGGTCACGGCCAGGGCCCGGGTTGCGGCGCGGCGCGACGACATCGCCCAGGTACGCGGCTGCCTGCGCGAGGTGACCGAGGCCGAGCAGATCCGCAAGCTAGCTGAGACGGAACTGGGCAAGGCCCGGAAGGCGCTGGAGGATCGCGACCGTGACTGCGAGGCGGCCCAGCGGGCGCTGACCGCCGCCCGCACGGATGCAGCCGAGCAACTCGGTGGCTGGGCCCGCCGGTGGCGCGGCGACCAGCAGTCGGAGCTAGCCGACGCCGCGCTGGCCGAGGCGCTGGCCAAGGCGCTGGAACGCATCGGCGAGCCGGACGCGGCTTCGCTTTCGGAGACATTCACCGCGCTCACTCGGGAGCGCGCCGACACCCTGATCAGCCGCAGAGAACAGCTCGGCACGAGGGCCGCCGGCCTCGCCGAGGAGCGAGCGAAGCGCGAGGCGGAACGGCAGGCGATCGCCGACGAGCAGGACGACGCACCTCCGGACTCTGACCTGCGGCCCGCTGACCGGGCCGGTCGGCCGGGCGCCCCGCTCTGGCAGCTGGTCCGGTTCGCAGACGGCCTGGCCGACCAGGCCGCCGCGGGAATCGAGGGCGCCCTGTACGCATCGGGCATGCTCACGGCCTGGATTCATCCTGACCCCGGGCTGACCTATGCCGCGGTGGCCGGGACCGAGGCCGACGGCTACCTGGTCGCGGCGCCCGCCGGAGCCCGGCCTTCCGGCCGGACGCTGGCCGAGGTCCTCGTTCCCGAAGAGCAAGACCTGGTCCCGCCCGACCTGGTGGCGGCGGTGCTGCGGTCGATCCTCGTTGCCGATGAAGATCCTGGTGAGGGCGGAGCGCAGCCGATGCAGGCGGCCGGCGCCCCCGTGGTCACTCCGCGGGCTCAGTACAGCTACGGCGTGCAGCTCGGCGCCGGGCCCAAAGACGCACCCGAGTTCATCGGCGCGACCAACCGCACGAGCCGACGCCGCGCCCGCCTGGCCGAGCTGGACGAGATTATCGCCGAGCTAGGCCTTCAGCGCGATGACGTGGCGGCGCAGCGGCAGCGAGTGGTCGGGCTGCTCGATGATCTGGGCCGGGCGCAGCGCGACCTGCCGCGGACCGCGCCGATTACCGAGACACTGGACCGGGTCACGCATGTCGAGGGGCAGCGCCTGGCGGCGCGGGAACGGCTCGCGGGGGCGCAGGAGACACTGGACGGGGCCGTCGCCGAGCTGGACGCGCGGGCCAGGCGGCTGCGCCATGCGGCAGCCGACCGGGGCCTGCCGGTCGGTGTGGACGAGCTGACCGCGGTGGAACAAGCGGTGGCCGACTTCACCCGGGTGGCCGAGGATCTGGTCCGGACTCGCGCGGACGTCACCGCGCTCGATGGGGACCTGCTCAGTCGGCTGGATCGGATCGAGCAGCTGAACGGCGAGAACGCAGAGGCGGCTGAGATGCTGGCGGAGAACCAGGCCGCGTACGCCGCGGCGGCCGAGAAGCTGAGCGTCGACGAACGAGTCAGCGGTGTGGAACACGAGAAGATCCGCGACGAGATCTACGAGGCCGAAGCAGAACTGCGGACGGCAAGGAGCGAGCGGAAGGCGGCCGAGCGGCGCCAGGCGGACGCACACGACAGGTTCGTCGGGGCGAACCGGGATCTGACGCACGGGCGCACTGCGCTCGCGGCGGCGCTGGGCGAGCTGGCGGTGCAGGGCACCGCCTTCGAGCCGTACACGCATCCGGACCTGCGGCCGCTGCTGGAGGTCGCCGAGAGCGCGACGTGGCCGTCGGCCGCGCAGTGGCCCGATCCGAAGGGGGCGGTTGGCGAGCTGGTCGCAAGGCTGGACGCCGCCGACCGCGAGCCGGCCGACTGGCGACAGGCCATCCGGGACCTGCTGCCCGCACCGGCGGTACCCATCCTCGACGCGTTCACGGCGGTGACCCGTGGCGGCCGCGTCGTCACCGACGGCCTGCTCAAGGGAACCGTGGACCGGATGTGGACCGCCTACCGTGAGTTCGAGACGTCCCTCAAGGCCGGAGAAGACGGATACCAGGCCGACCTGGGCGGGGAAGCCCCGTTTGTCGTCGACGTGATCACCAGCGATGGCCGCTCGCCTGCCGCCAGCTTCGCCAGGAAGATCGCAGAGGACGTGGAGAACCAAGGCGTCCTGCTGGAGCAACGAGAACGGACGGTGCTCGAGGACTCGCTGCTCACCGCCCTGGCCCAGCAAATCCACTCCCGGGTGCTCGCGGCCAAGGACCTCGTAGACCAGATGGACGCCGACACCCGGTCCAAGCCAATGTCGTCGGGCATGGCCGTCGGGATCCGCTGGGTCCGCTCCGACAAGCTGTCCGACCAGCAGGCCCGGGTCTCCCGGCTACTGGACCGGGACGCTGCCAGCGTCGGACCGGAGGGTCTCGCCGAACTGCGCGGCCTGCTCCGGGCCATGATCCATGACCACCGGGCCGCGAATCGCCGCGACACCTACCGCGAGGTGCTGGCGGCGGTGCTCGACTACCGCTCGTGGCACGTCTTCGAGCTGCGCATGATGCAGCCGGGCAGCCCGCCGGAACGGCTGACTCGCAAGAAGCACTCCGAGATGTCCGGCGGGGAGAAGTCAGCGGCCATCCACCTGCCGCTGTTCGCCGCGGCCAACGCGCTCTACTCTTCGGCCCAGCCAGGCTGCCCACGCCTGATCGCGCTCGACGAGGCTTTCGCCGGCATCGACGACACATTCAAGCCCGAATTGCTCGGCCTGACGGTCAAGTTCGACCTGGACCTGTTCATGACCGGGCACGACCTGTGGGTCAGATACCCGACCGTGCCCGCCGTCGCGCACTACGACATGCACCATGACAAGGCAGCGCACGCCCTGTCCGCCCTGCTGGTGCTGTGGGACGGCGATCAGCTCGTCGACGCCACGGCGGGGTTCGCCGGAAACGAGGAGCTGGCTGAGGCACTGCTCGGCTTCCGGCCCAGCCGGTACGTCCCGACCGACGCCGGGGACGCGCTGGCGCTCACGGCGGCGGCGAACGACGCCGACGACGCCGAGGACGAAGGCGACGAGGAATGAGCGGCCCGTTGCCTGAGGCGCAGCCAGGGCTGGCGGTGCCGCCGCCAACCCCGGGCATCCAGCCGTACGCGGGGCCCGAGTACTGGCGGCTGCTGGCCGCGGCGCGCCGGTCGCTTGAGCGGACCGGCGGCGCACTGGCCGGAAGGATCAGCGTCCCGGACCCGGACGACGCCGAGCGGAAAGCCATCATCGGCATCACCGGTGTGCACGTCAGTGCTGGCACCCGGCGGATGACGGTCGCGCTCGCCGCACTAGACGCAGCCGTGCGACGAGGCGCTGGCTACGGGCTCGTCGAGCTCCTCATCGCGCTCGGCGGCCCATTGCGAGACCGGCCAGCCGAGACCGCCTCGCTCACGACCGCCCGAGCTAACCTGGTGTCCCTGGTAAAGGCGAGCCCTCTTTACGAGACCAGCACCTGGTTTCGGGAATGGCTCGGGGACATGCGCCGCGATGGCACACTGACCCGGCTGGCCCCGCAGCCAGAGATCCTCAGGCAGGCGGTCTGCGGGCTGGAGTACCTGGCAGGGCGGCCCACCGGCGCCGCAGCGCCCATCGCGCTGCCCGCCCTCGCCGCCCGAATCACCGGGGACACTAAGGCACTCAACCACGGGACGGCGCTCGCCACTGTCGTCCTGCGAGCCCTGGCCCTCCAGGCGGGCACAGCGCGTCCGGCATCCGCTGTCGAGCGGCGGGAGCTGTGGGATCGGGCCGGAGTGGTCGTCGATGACCTGGCCAGCCGCGTGCTTGTCCTGAACATGACCGCAGATGGTGAGGGTCTAGGCGCCTGGCTGACCAGCGCTGCGCAATACGGCACGCCGTTTCAGGTGACCCTGCATCAGCTTACTGCCCACCCGATCCGGGTTTCCTGCCCGCGAATTTACGCCTGCGAGAACCCGGCCATCCTGCGGCGAGCGTGCGCCGAGCTTGGCCCGGCCTGCCCGCCACTCGTATGCACCGAAGGGCGGCCGTCTATCGCCTTCCACCGGCTGGTGAGTCTCGCGGTAGGGAGCGGCGCTGAACTCTGGTACCACGGTGACTTCGACTGGCCTGGGGCCGCCATCGCGGCGGATGTCATGGCTCGATACGCGGGGCGGCCCTGGCGGATGGGCGCGTGTGACTACCGGCTGGCTGGCGGGTCGGGAGTGTCGCTGGCAGGCGATCCGGCGGAAACGCCCTGGGATGCGGAACTGCGCGAGGCGATGTGCAGCGAGGGTCATGCGGTCTATGAGGAGATGGTGGGCGACCAGCTTCTTGACGATCTCACTCGGTACCGGGTCTGACGCCCAAATTCGCTCGGCCCATTCCCGCAGACCTTCCACGGAGCGCCATGACCTGAATTCTGCTCGGCCTGCAGTGGCCACGAAATAGGCGTATCGCCGCCACGCTGCGACGCCCTTCAGCGCTACCTGGTGCCCGCTCATCATGGTGAGTGCTCGCCCACGAGGACCTCGGGGCGGTACCCCTCAAGCGACAACTGAGGCGCGAGGTAGTGCTCCGGCCAAGCTCACTGCTGTCGCAGCTGCCCGTCAGCCAGAGGCGCACAGCGTGAGGCGGATGGCCTCCAAGGCCGTAGCAGCCTCAAGCAGTTCAGCGCCGCATCTTGACCAGCCATGCTGAGGGTTTCTTGTCACGTGGCTGAGCTGGCGCCCGGCAGGCGCCGCCCGCCGGGCGTATCAGAACGCGCTGAACAAACGGAGTGCCAGCGAAGGCCACCAGCGGCTGGTTTGCCAGCCCAGGCCAGCGCCGCCGCCAGCTGTGCCTGCACAGGTCTCCTGGCCTCCCGGAACATCTTCCCGGATGGGGGAAGCACTCCTGCGTTAGCGAAATGCCTGGTAGTCAGCTTGGCCTTCAGGCCGGTTTGCCACTCAAGTGCCACTCGCCGGGGACGAGGTGCCCAGTCCTATAATCGAAAAATCTCCATGACCTCGAGCCGCCTTACGGAATCGAACCGTAGACCTTCTCCTTACCATGAACCCCCGCCAAGTTCCCTCGCTGTAGGAAGACCGCGCTGACCTCGAAAAACACGAGCCCACGCGAGCACTCACAAGCCCGAGATAGGCCCTCACGAGCACGGTTTGCCACTCAATCTGCCACTCACTTTGATCTTGGAAAGGGGACAGCAGGGGCGACGACTTACGGGATGGTGACGCCTCCTTCGAGGCCGCGCGCAGGGCCCACTCACGGGTGCATCAGCGCCGCGGTGCCGCCCTGCGGCCAGTGGGCGTCGTATTGTCCCGCACCGAAAGCTGCCCAAGCGCCCGTGCGCTGACATGCGCTACCCATCGGCAAGAGTCCGGGTAGAGACAAAAGAGATAAATATGTAAGCTAATTATCAGGCGAGGAGCTCAACATGCAACGGGGGTGCCGGATCGTGGAGGACATCACCGTGGGGCTGAGGGCGCCCTACGACGCGCCCGGCGGCGCCGCAGGCCTGAAGCGATTCGTGGCGCGGGTCGAGGCGACCAGCATCGACCGCGTGTGCGTCGGCGACCATGTCGCGTTCAAGAACGGCCGCGGCTTTGACGGGCTGCTGAACGCCACGGCGCTGGCCGCGCTGTCGGAGCGGATCACCGTACAGACTGCGGTATACCTGCTGCCGTTGCGGCACCCGGTGCCGGTAGCACGTCAGGTGGTCTCGCTGGCCGCGCTCGCGCCAGGGCGGGTGAGCTTCGGTGTCGGAATCGGGGGCGAAGATCCCGCCGAGCTGCGCGCCTGCGGCATCAACCCGGCGACCCGGGGACACCGCATGGATGAGGCGCTCACCGTGCTGCGACCGCTGCTGTCCGGCGCGAAGGTCAGCATGGCAGGCGATTTCTTCCGCCTGGACCAGGTCTGCATCCATCCGGCACCGACGCCTCCGGTGCCAATCGTGATCGGCGGTCGGTCGGACGCGGCTTTGCGGCGGGTCGCCCGGCATGGCGAAGGCTGGCTGGGCTTGTGGATCTCCGCGAAGCGCTACGCGGACGCGACCACGCGGATCAGCCAGTATGCCCGCGTCGCAGGCCGTGCCACCACCCGCTGGCAGCACGGGATGCACGTCTGGTGCGCCTTCGGCGACTCGGCCGAAGCAGCCAGGTCCCGGCTCGCCCCGGCTATGGAGGAGTTCTACCAGACCCCGTTCGGCAAGTTCGAACGATACTGCCCGTGCGGGACCGCACAAGAAATCGCGGCCAACTTGCAACCGTTTGTGGACGCGGGCTGCCGATCGTTCAACCTGATACCGCTGGCCGACGACGAAGACCAGGCGATTGAGGGAGCCGAGGCGGTCCGCACCATACTGCGACAAAGAGCGCAGCGGACGTAGGCGGCGCGAAAGGGTCCGCTCGCGTTTCTGCAGGCGGGCTGTTTCAGGCCGGCGGTCCCGGTGCGAACGGCATACCGGGCGGGTTGACGAGCTCGGCAGGCACCCGTGGCTTGCGCCCAGGAGGGTAGTGACGGCCGTCGAAGAACCAGTCGTAGCCCTCAAGATCATCAGTATCCTGGCCAAGGATCCGCCCGGTCCGGCCGAACTCGTCGAGGACCGCGTCGAGGCCGTAGGCCTGCACCGGGCACACCTTCATGCACACCGCACATCCCGCAGCCTGGGCGACGATCGGGAAGCACCGCTTCGTGTTGAGCTTGATCTTCGTTACGCCGCGGTGCTCGCGCCGCGCGCTCGGGATTGCGCCGACCGGGCACCGGCGCACGCATGCCTGGCACCGGTCGCAGATCCCTTCGAGCCCGTAGTCGACCGGCGCGTCGAACTCCAGCGGCGCGTCGGTGTAGATCACCCCGAGGCGGCAGCGCGAGCCGGCCTGCGGCGTGAGCAACTGGCCGTTGAGCCCTAGCTGGCCTAGGCCCGCGGCGACCCCGTAGTGGATGAAGATCGACTCACCCTCCTGGTCATCGCCCTGAGCGCGGTACCCGGCGCGGTTCAGCCAGGCGCACAGTCCGGTCATCGCCTCCATCAGCTCGGCGTAGGTACTCAGCGCGGCCTGCTCGGAGGCCGAGGTAGGAAGCATCTGGGTAGTGGCGTAGTTCTGCTCCAGGATGCACACGATGACCCGGTCCTGCGGATGCTTCCCGGCGTACTCGGCGAAGGTATATTTCGGGTCGTACCTGGCCACCCCTACCGCGCTGATGCCGAGAGCGGCGGCCTGGCGCTTGAGCCGGGCCGTCAGCTCCGCTGCGGACGCGGCTGACATCTGCGGCGGCTGCCAGGGCTCTTGCCGGCGCGATAGCCGGACCGCGCGGCGGGCCTTCAGCAGGCGCGGCGCGACCGGAAGCCAGGCCCGCCACAAGCGAGGCGCCACCCAGGCCATCGTATCGGCGTAGAGGTGGAAGAAGCTGCGCAGCGGTGCAGCGTCGAAGGCGGCCTGCTCGGCCGGTTCGTTCCGGCGGATACCCGGCACCGTACGCAGCTCCGCCGGCACCCGGGCCGGGTTGAAGGGCGCCCAGGCACCGCGCGGCGCCAGGTACGGCCGACGGAACACCGCGGGCAGCGACGGGAACTCCCGCAGCCGCTTCAGCACCGGCGGGGACATGCCGCGGCCGAGCAAGGGAGTCAGGGCCTGCTCCAGTACGTGCGAATATCGCAGCAGCTGCCGGCGGGCGAACCCACGCCGCCGGACCCGGGCGCGCCGCACCGCCGCAGAGGCTGGTTGGCGTCCGGCACGCATCACGTTGGGCTTCCTTCTCTGCGGTTACTACCCTTATAGTTCAATTGTAAAGCTATTTCAACCCATTCGAAGTGACTGTGAGACCGGCGGGCAGGATTCAGATTCGGGCTCGTGGCCCGGCTGGCGGGCGCTGCCGTCCTATCCGTATGGCGGCCGACCGCCCGCCGGCGCTGCCACGGCGCTGGCCACGGCTCCCGTTATACTGAAGCACCTCCAACCCGACCAGGAGGTCCCCCTGCGTGCGGCCGAGTAACGAGCAGACCGTCGCGCCACGCAGCGGCGCGAGCGTCAGATCGCTGGCAGGCGCGGGGGGCGGTGCCCGGCTGGGGCGGGCTGACGGGCGTCCAGGCGATCGCCGTACCCGGCGCAGCACCGAGGAGGTCCGCCGGATCATCCTCGCCGCAGCGCAGGACATGTTCGCCGAGGGCGGGTACGCGGGTACGTCCACCCGCGCAATCGCCCGGCAGTGCGAAGTCGCCGAGCACCTCATCTTCCGCCACTTCGGAAGCAAGGCCGGCCTGTTCGACGCGGCGATCAGGGTGCCATTCGAGGAATTCCTGGCCGGGTTCTCCATGGCCTGGGAGCAGGGCTCGCACACGGCAGAGGACGTAGATCAGCGCTCCGGGCTGTACCTGACCGGCCTGTATGAGCACCTGCTCGCCAATCGCAAGCTGCTGCTCGCGCTGATCCGCGCGGCACAGGAGGACGGCGCGGAGGTATCCGCGCTGATGAGCGGGGCATCCTCACCGCTGCGCCGGTACTTTGACCGCGTCGAGTACCTGGCGGGCACGTCCATGAGCCAGGTCGGCTGGTCGGGCGTGGATGTACCGGTGGTGGTCCGGGCGACGTTCGCCATGGTCCTGGGTATGGCGATGGCCGACGAATGGCTCTTCCCGCCGGATGAGGAGCACCCCCGCCAGGAGCGGATAGTGGCCGAGATGCACCAGTTCATGGTGCACGGCCTGGCCCACCGCAACCCGCCGCCACCAGGCTGGCGCCCTTGACACGGCCGTGCGATACGGCCACCATTCAGTTAAACTAGTATTTTTCGCTAACTATTTATGCCAGCATCCTGGCCGTCGGCCGGGCAAGTCGGCCGTATCAAGCGAAACCGGCCAGGCAGGGGAAGACGTGCAGATCCTGCTGAAATACGACCTGCGAGTCCCAGATGGCTCGCCGGAGAGGTTCTATGCCGAGTGCCTCGACCAGTGCCGGTGGGCGGACGAGCGGGGCTTCTCAGGGGTGCGCTTCCATGAGCACCATCGCAGCGACGACGGTTATCTCCCCTCCCCCGTGGTCATGGCGTCAGCCGTGGCGGGCCGGACCAGCACGCTCGCGCTGCGCTGCTCGGTCATCGTGCTCCCGCTGCACGATCCGGTCCGTCTGGCAGAGGACCTGGCCGTGCTCGACCTGGCCAGCGGGGGGCGGCTGGAACTGGTGGTGGCGGCCGGCTACGTGGCGAGCGAGTTCGAGATGTTTGGCCAGGAGATCGTCCGCCGTACCGAGCTGCTCCAGGAAGGGATCCAGGCCCTCCGGCTGTCCTGGACAGGCGAGCCGTACACCTTCCGCGGCCGGCCGGTGAAGGTGCGCCCGCGGCCCGGCCGCCAGATACCGATCGCCATGGGCGGCTCGTCCGCCCGGGCGGCCAGGCAGGCGGCCCGGATCGCGGATGGCTTCGAGCCTGCGCCACGGAAGTATCTCCAGACCTACCTGGCAGAATGCGAGAGGCTCGGCCGGTCGCCCGGCTGGTACCCCGGGCCGGGGCATGAACTGCGCCTGCTGCATGTCGCCGAGGATCCGGACGCCGCATGGGAGCGGATGAAACGGCACGCCCGGCACGAGAACGACTCCTACCTCGCCCTGACCAGGCCAGCCGGTACCCAGGTCGGCTACGCGGCGGTCACCGACGCCGATCAGCTGCGCGGCTCCTACCTGGTTGTGACCCCGGACGAATGCTTGCGGCTGGTCCGCGAACTCGGCCCGGACGCCGAGATCCAGCTGCACCCGCTGATGGGCGGCATGGACCCGGAACTCGGCTGGGAATCGCTGCAGCTGTTCGAAGCCAAGGTCATGCCCCAACTCGCCGCGGAAGGATTCCTGTGATGACCGTCGCCGGCCAGGCCGATGCAATCGAAGCCATCAGGCAGCTCAAGGCGCAGTACTTCCGCCTGATGGACACCAAGCAGTGGGACGCCTACCGGCAGGTGTTCACCGAGGACATGGTCTTCTACTTCGAATCCGAGGACGCACCGACCGCGACATCCGGCGATGAATTCGTGGCTTTCGTCCGCAGCCGGCTGGCGACCGCGCAGACGGTGCACCACGGTCACATGCCGGAGATCGAGCTGACCTCAGCCAATTCGGCCCGGGGAGTATGGGCCATGTTCGACTGGGTCGACGACCCGGACCAGCACCGCGCCTTCCAGGGCTTCGGGCATTATCACGAGGAGTACCGGCGGGGCGAGGACGGCCGGTGGCGCATCTCGCGGCTGCGGCTGAGTCGCCTGCGCGTCGATGCGGTCGCGCCCAGCTCCGGAACGCTGTCCCGGTCGACGCCCGAGCCGAGGTGAGCGGCCAGCCCGTCCCGGGCCGCGTCGCCCTGGTGACCGGCGGGACGCGGGGTATCGGGGCCGCCGTCACCCGCGAGCTGGCCGCCGACGGAATCCGCGTCGCCGCGGCGTACGCCCGCGACGATGACCGGGCTGCGCAGCTGATCACGGAGCTGGGCGCCGCGGGCGCCGTGCCGGTCTCGGCGTACCGATGCGACATCTCCGACCAGGCGGCCTGCCGCGACCTGGTAAAGCGGGTGGTCAGCGAGCATGGCAGCCTTGACTACCTGGTCAACAACGCCGGCCTGCTGGAGGAGCGGCGGGTAGAGCGGACCGAGCCCGCCGACTGGCACCGCGCGCTCGAGGTGAACCTGTCCGGGCCGTTCTACCTGGCCCAGGCCGCGTGGGAGCACATGGTGGCGCGGGGGTTCGGCCGAGTCGTTAATGTCAGTTCGGTCACCGCGTTCATGGGCAATCCGCGGGAAACCGCCTACGGCGCGGCCAAGGCGGGCCTTCTCGGCCTGACCCGCTCGCTGGCGCTGGCCGGCGCCCGGCGGGGTATCACCGTCAACTGCGTGGTCCCGGGTGTCTTCGCCACGGACATGACGGCGTCCATGAGCGAGCGGGACCGGGAGGCGATCCTCGGGATGATCCCGCTGGGCCGGCACGGCCGCCCTGACGAGCTCGCGCACGCAATCCGGTTCCTGCTGGACGACCGGTCCGGCTATATCACCGGCGCCGTGCTCGTGGTGGACGGCGGTCTGAGCATGGGCACCTAGGCCGGGTGCCGGCCGGCGTTAGCGATCCCGCTGGCCGGCCAGGCTCGCGGCCACATCGCGCCATCGCCGCCGGTCCTCGGCTGATCGCAGCACGGCACCGTACGGCGCGACCCGGTCGACCAGCCCGCCGTACCGACGGCTCAGCTCTGCCGCCAGGTCATCCCAGGCCGCGGTGACGCTGAACGCGTCAACCATCTCCGCCGTCACCAGCGACGGCATCGCCGCGGTGTCACCGCGGGCCATCAGGTGATGAAGCTCGCCGCACACATCGCCCCAGCCGTGCGTGTCGAAGACCGGACGGTACGTGCGGGTCGACCCGTAGAACGCGATCTGCCGGGCGATGGCGGCCCGCTGCCGCCGGAGTTCCTCCTCAGCGTCGCCGACGGCGACGAAGACCGGGCAGCAGAGCGTGATCTGGTCTCGGTTCCGGGCGGCCGCGGCGGCTCCGGCCGTGACGGCCGGCAGCACGGTGGCCCGGAGGAACTCCGCAGAGTGCAGAGGATGGAGGAACACGCCGTCGCAGCACTCTCCCGCCATCCGCAGCATGGCCGGGCCTACGGCGGCGACCCACACCGGGACGTCGGGGTGGCCGATCGGGCCGGGGTTGAAGAAGTCGGTCAGCAGCGAGAAGTCGTAGAAGTCACCGGCAAAGCGCAGGCTGGAGCCGTTCTGGAAGGCGGCGAAGATGGCGCGCACCGCACGCACGTATTCACGCAGCCGGGGCACCGGCCGGTCGAAGGCGGTGGAGAACCTGCGCTCGATATGCGCCTTGACCTGGCTGCCCAGGCCCAGCACGAACCGTCCGCCGCTGGCCTCGGCGAGATCCCAGGCCAGCTGGGCGGTGACCATCGGGCTGCGCGGGAAGGCCACCGCGATCCCCGACCCGGCCCGGATCCGCTCGGCGGCGGCGAGGCTGACGCCGCAGGTCAGGAACGGATTGTGCCTGGTCTCGGTGACCCACATGGCGGCGAAGCCCGCCTCCTGCACGGAGCGCGCGGCCGTGGCCGCCTCCGACAGCCGCACGCCGTCGGGAAAGTAGCAATCAAGCTCCATGCCCAGACCTCCGTCATGTGACCTGGCCCGCCAGGCCAGATGCCGCTAGACTCGCTTAATAGTTGTACTGTTTTCATATCACTCCGGGAGCGCAGATGGCAGATGATCTGGTGCTGTGTGCCGTCGAGGAGGGGGTCGCGCTGCTGACCCTCAACCGGCCCGAACGGAAGAACGCCTGGACCATCGCCATGGAGGAGCGGTATTTCGACCTGCTCCGGACGTGCGAGCGCGACCCCGATGTGCGGGTCATCGTGGTGACCGGGGCCGGCACCGCGTTCTGCCCGGGCCTGGACGCCCAGGACCTGGAAGACATCGCGGCCGGGAGCAGCCGGCCCCCGTCCAGGGACCGCCGCCCGGCGACCTACCCGACGACCATCGCCAAGCCGATCATCGCGGCGCTGAACGGCGCGTGCGCGGGCATAGGCCTGATCCAGGCCCTGGTCTGCGACGTCCGCTTCGCCGCGGCGGGCGTCAAGATCACGACGGCCTTCGCCCGCCGCGGGATCATGGCCGAGCACGGCATTGCGTGGCTGCTGCCTCGCATCGTGGGCACCGGCCGGGCCATGGACCTGCTGCTGTCCGGCCGGATCCTGCTGGCGGAGGAGGCGCTGGCTCTGGGCCTGGTGAACCGGGTCGTCCCCGCCGAGGACCTGCTCGCTCAGACCCTGGACTATGCGCGGGACGTCGCCGCCAACTGCTCGCCGATCGCTACGGCCAGCATGAAGGCCCAGGTCTACGCCGCCGCCGAATCGTCGCTCGAGGCGGCCAGGCTCCAGGCGCTGGGACTGTGGGCGGACCGGCACAAGGGCCATCCGGACTTCGGCGAGGGGATACGCAGTTTCGTCGAGAAGCGCCCGCCCAAGTTCGAGGCCTTCGCCCGGGGGTAGGGGCGACCCGCCACCCCCGGCGCAATCCTTTACATAGGTTCGATCATCTGACACCTCGCTGTCATCCCGCTCTCCGACCCTGGTGTGATGACAGCGACTACGAAGATGCGCGTTCCCAAGATCGCGGAACTCATCGCCGGTCAGATCCGCGACCAGATCGGTTCCCGGCGGCTCCGCGAGGGTGATCGCCTCCCCCCCGAGCCGGTGTTGATGTCGACCTTCGGGGCCTCGCGTCCCTCGGTCCGCGAGGCGCTGCGGATCCTGGAATCGGACGGGTTGATCACCGTTCGCCGCGGCGTCGCCGGCGGCGCCCTGGTGGCCCGGCCCGATCACCGTCAGGTCGCCGACCGGCTGCGTGACGCCATCCGGCTGTGGGACATCGACCCGGGTGAGGCGACGGCACTGGCCGACGGGGCCGAGCTGGCCGCCGTGCGCCGGCTGGCCGAGGAGGTCGGCCAGGCCGGGATCGAGCCGTGGCCGGGCGTCGCGGTCTCCGATCCGACGTTCCACGGTCACCTGGTCAGCTGCTCCGGGGTGAGCCTGGCCCATGCTCTGATCATCGCGCTCGACGAGCTGCTCACGCCCTGGTGCACGGATTCCCGCGCGCACGCCCGGGCCTTGCGGGCCATCCGCCACGGCGATGCGCATGCGGCCGTGGAGATCTGGCGGTCACATCAGGCTGAGGCCGCGCGCTCGGCCGGGAACGCAGTAGCCGCGGGCGGCTGACCGGATATATAGTTTAATTGTTTATCAGTATAGGGAGCCATCGATGACGCTGACGCAGCAGGCTCTGGAAGCCAGGCAAGAGTGGTTCCGCGAGCACTGGAAGAGCCACATCGCCTTCAACCGGCTGATCGGAATCGAGATCCTCGACTGGGAGCCCGGCCTGGTCCGCGCCCGGGTGCCCTTCGCCGACCGGTTGTCCGCCCACAACGGCCTCTTCCATGGCGGAGTCGTCGCTACGCTCATCGACACGACGGGCACCGGCGCGGTCATCTCGGGCCACGACTTCAACCACGGCAGCCGACTCACGACCGTCTCAATGAACGTAAGTTACATGTCGGCGGCCCCGGGCTCGGACCTGCTCGCCGAGGGGATCTGCACCCGCCGCGGGCGGAGCCTGAGCTTCGCCCGGGTCACCGTCACCAGCACTGGCGGGAAGCTCCTGGCAGAGGGAATGCTCACGGTGAGCGTCTCGGGTGAACGGACGGGACTCGACCGAGCCACGAACGGTGACTCCCGCCAGCCGCAAGCGGTTTCGCCGACGAGCTAGCGCCAGCCACCCGCTTAGTAGTTAAATGATTAAACATTACTAACCAAGCGTGCGCGGGAGGAACGGCGTGCCCGCGACACGGCGGACAACGGAGCGATCATGGCACGTGGGATCCTGCTAGTCCTGAGCGAGCCCGTCAGCGAAGCCGACGACGCCGCGTACAACGACTGGTACGACAACATCCACCTGCCTGAGGTGCTCGCCCTCACGGGCTTTACCTCGGCCCGGCGCTTCCGGATGAGCGAGGTGCAACTGGAGAGCCAGGGCGGCCTTGAATCGGTGCGCAGCCGGTTCCCTAACCGGTACGTGGCCACCTACGAGGTGGAGGGGCCGGATCTGGCCGTCGCGGCGAAGGCGCTGACCGAGGCCTCCGCGGGGCTCGCCACGAGCCCCGCCATGGCCTATGACCGCACGATCGCGGTGCTGTTCGAGGAGATCAGCAGCCGATGAGCGGCGAGCCCGCCGGGTTGCTGGCCGAAGCCGCGGCCGCAGGGGCTAGGGTCCCCGGCCGCGGCGTCAGCCGAAGTCGTCGCCGCGGATCAGACGCACCGGGTTGTACTCCATAACCACATCGCCGCGCTGACTCCGGACCAGGTTCCTCGCCGTCACCACACCCCGGCCGGGCCGCCGAGACGCTCGCGATCCGGTGACCTCGACCTCGACGTGGATCGTGTCGCCGACGTAGACCGGCTTGCGGATGTCCAGGTCGGAGTGCATGAATGCCAGCCCGGTGCCGTGCAGCACGTTGGTCTGCTGGACCAGCCCCTCGGCCACGATGAAGGTCAGCCCGCCCGGTACGAGGCGGCCGGTGTAGCCGCCCTCAGCCGCATGGTCGGCCTCCAGGAACAGCGGCTCGGTGTACAGGGACAGCCCGAGGAAGTTGACGAGGTCGGTCTCGGTCATCGTGCGGCCTGGCGTGCGGAACGCCAGGCCGACGGGCATCTCCTGCCAGGTACGCCCCGTGGTCAGCAGCGGCGGCTGCGTCGTCTCGGTCATGTGAACTCCTCTCAGTCGGCTGGCTCCGGCCGCACGCGGCCGCGGGGCCATGGTTTTGGTTACCGAATTCAGGCATCTTTAGCGGGACGATCAGCCGATGACCTGCCGCGACCGGAGCACTTGCATCTCGGCCGGGCTGACCCCGTAGTCCCGCAATACCGGCACGGTGTCGGCACCCGGCGCCGGCGGGGGAGCGCCTATCCGGGCGGACGACGCCGCGAACCGGGGGGCCGGGGCCGGCTGGACCACGCCGTCGACCTGGACGAAGGTCGAGCGGGCGACGTTGTGCGGATGGTGCGGCGCCTCCTCCATGCTCAGCACCGGTGTCACGCAGGCATCGGTGTCCTCGAAGAAAGCGGCCCATTCGTCCCGGGTACGGGTCCGGAAGATCTCCGCGAACCGCCGCTTGGTCTCGGGCCAGCGGCTCCGGTCGTTCTGCGTCGCCTCATCCTCGGGCTCGAGGCCGAGCTTGCCGATCAGCGTGGCGTAGAACCTCGGCTCGATGGCGCCCACCGCCACATGCCTGCCATCTGCCGTCTCGTAGACCTCGTAATACGGCGCGCCGGTGTCCGCGAAGTTCGTACCCGGCGTCGCTGACCAGCGCCCCTGGGCCACCAAGCCGTAGACCATCGCGGTCAGCAGCGCCGAGCCGTCGGTGATCGCCGCGTCCACGACCTGGCCGCGCCCGCCACGTGCGACGGCGAGCAACCCGCAGACCATGCCGTACGCCAGCATCAGCCCGCCGCCGCCCATGTCGCCGACGAAGTTCACCGGCGGCAGCGGGCACTCGCCCTGCCTGGCCACCTGGTGGAGCGCACCGGACAGGGCGATGTAGTTGATGTCGTGCCCGGCGGTCGCCGCCAGCGGACCATCCTGACCCCACCCGGTCATCCGCCCGTAGACCAGCAGCGGGTTGCGCGCCAGGCAGGCGTCCGGCCCGAGGCCTAGGCGCTCCATCACCCCGGGCCGATATCCCTCGATGAGGGCGTCCGCCTGCGCGACCATTCCCAGTAGCAATTCGGCGGCCCCCGTCGCCTTCAGGTCAACCCCGAGCGAGCGCCTGCCCCGGTGGAGCACATACCGGGTTGGATCGGTGCCGCGTACTCTGCGCTCAGTGTCCGGCAGGCTGCCCGAACTCGACCACCGGTCGACCCGGACGACATCGGCGCCGAGGTCCGCCAGCAGCATTGCCGCGAAAGGCCCGGGCCCCATCCCGGCCATCTCGATAACCCGAACACCGTCGAGCGGTCCCACGGCTGCCTCCGCCCCTTACAGGCTGCAACTTAAATCTCCTAATAATATAACTATAAATAAGACTATGCCGTTCTCGTCGTGGCCCGGCCGTCGACGCGCGGGCGTCAGCGCGGGCGGCTACGTGGCGCTGGCGGAAGGCTCGTGGGTCACCGTCTCGTCGTGGCTGACGTCGGCGATGGCGTTGCCGTCGCGGCGACGCCGCTGGGGCTTGCCGGCGCCCACCGACGCGTAGGCCGCGACGGCGAGGACGGTGAGCACCCCGGTCGCGACATTCACCCAGCCCAGCGAGATGTTCGCCAGCGGGGCGACGTTCTGTAGCAGGGCGAGAAACAGCGCGCCGAGGGCGGTGGCCACGAACGAGCCGCGGCCGCCGCGCAGCCCGGCTCCGCCGAGGAAGCAGGCGGCGAAGGACGGCAGGGCGTAGCCGGCGCCGACGCTGTTGTCGCCGATGCCGATCTGAGGGGCGAGGAAGAGCCCGGCGACGACCGCGAGCACGGAGCATACGACGAACCCGCCGACCTTGATCCGGCCGACCCGCAGCCCGACGCGACGGCTGGCCACTTCATTCAGGCCGGTGGACCGGACGGCTAGGCCCGGCGTGGTGCGATACAGGAGCAGGTCACCCGCGACCGCCGCCACCACCCCGATCAGGATCCCGACCGGGATGATGCCGAGCTGCTTGCCCACTGGATCGGTGAAGCCGTTCCCGATCAGCCCGCCGGGCTGGGGGCGGAGGATAATGGCGAGGCCGGACAGAATGCTCAGCATGGCGATCGTCGCGATCACCGAGTTGACCTTGAGTCCGCGTATCACTAGGCCGTTGGCCAGCCCGATCAGGACCCCGATCCCCAGCGCGGCGAAGATCCCTGGGAGCACGCCGATGAAGCTGCCCGAGCCAGCCAGCAGGGACACGAGCACCACTGCCAGGCTCATCGCGGAGCCGACGGATATGTCGAACCCGGCGGTGACCAGGACCGCCAGCTGGCCGAGCGCCACGAACAGGATAGGCACCGCCGCGATCAGCAGGCTCGACATGTTGCTGGACCCGAGGAAGGAACTGGATTTCACCGCGCCGTACGTGCCGACCAGGAGCATGAGCAGGACCAGCGCCGCCACCGGCATCAGCTGGGAGCGGAACCGCCCGATCAGGCTGGCCAAGTTCGCCCGCCAGCCTGTCGCATCGGCATGGCTGTCGGCGGCGGCCACGGCGGCCGCCGCGGCGGACTTCGCATTGACGAAGGCCTCGACAATGGCGTGGTCGGATACCGCGCCGCCGCCCAGCTCCTCCACTATCCGCCCACGTGAGATGACGTACACACGGTCGCAGAGTCCGGCGAGTTCGGCCGAGTCGGAGGAGTTCACCAGCACCGCCGTGCCCTGCTGAGCCTGGCCTCGGATGATCCGGTAGATATCCAGCCTGGTCCGGGCGTCGACGCCCTGGGTCGGCTCGTCCAGGACGAGGATGGGCGAGGGCTTGAGTACGGCCCGGGCGAGCACCGCCTTCTGCTGGTTCCCGCCGGACAGCTGGCTGATGGGCTGCTCGGGCGCCGCCGCCGTGATGCCGAGGGCGCGGGCTGCCCGGGTGAACTCGCGGCGTTCCCGGCGCGGGCTGATCCAGCCGGCCAGGCCGAGGCTGCTCCAGCGCACGACGCTGGCGTTCCGCATCACGCCGAGCGGGGGGAAGATCGCCTCCGTCGCCCGGTCACCGGTCAGGAACTGGATGCCGGCGCTCTCGGCGCGGCCCGGGGAGGTGATCTTGCGTTCGGTCCCGGCGATCTCCACCTCGCCGTGGGCGGGCAGCAGGCCGGCCAGCGCGCGGACGACCTCCCGCTGCCCGTTCATCTCCGCGCCGGCCAGCCCGACCACCTCACCCGGCTGGACGTGCAGATCGAGTGGCCCGAAGCGGTATCCGGCGTATCTTCTCGCCCTCAGGGCCGGCAGGCCGGCCTCGGCGTCCCTGGGTTTGGCCGGGAACGCCAGTTCGAGCGGGGCGCCGACCATGAGGGCAACAACCTCGCCGATCTGCCAGGCCCCGCGGTCCAGCGTGGCCTGCACCACGCCGTCACGCAGGATCGTCACCCGGTGCGCGAGCCGCGCGACCTCTTCCAGGCGGTGGCTGATGTAGACCACCGCGACGCCCTGCCCGGACGCCCGGGTCAACATATCCTGCAATCGTTCGGCGGTCGCGGCGTCCAGCGCGGCGGTCGGCTCGTCCAGCACCAGGACCTTCGGGTCGCTGGCCAGCGCACGGACCACCTCGAGAAGCTGCCGCGAACCCGGGCTGAGCTGGGCCACCCGGGCGTTCAGCGAGAACGGCAGGTCGAAGGGCCTGAGCCGGTGCTCGACCTGCTCGGCCGCGCCGACCCTGGCCCCGCCCAGCTTCCGCCAGGACAGCACGCAATTCTGCGCCACCGTCAGGTCCTGGACCAGGGCGGTGTCCTGGTAGGCCGTCACCAGGCCGAGGGCCATGGCCCGGTCTGGGCTCGCGTGCGCAAGGCGGGCGCCGCCGATGGCAACGATCCCGGCGTCCGGGCTGAGCACCCCGGCGGCCACCTTGATCAGCGTCGACTTCCCCGACCCGTTCTCCCCCACGATCGCGTGGATCTCGCCGGGTTCACAGGCGAACGAGACGTCGCTCAGGGCGCGCACCCCCGGGAACGTCTTGACGATCCCGGTCAGTTCTAGCGCGACAGTCACGGTCGTGATCCTCACTTCGGGTTGGGGCGCGCGGTCATCCGCTCGGGACGAGCACTCGTCCTATCCGAACAGCTTGGTCAGCGCCGCCGTCGGCAGGAACGGCATTATGGCCGTCGAGGCGGGCGCGCCGATTTGGGCGAAGCTCAGCGTCTGCTGGATCGGGATTGTGGCCCTCGGGAAGATGTCGTCGGCCTGGATGGGGGTGCCGTCGACGATCTTGTCAACGCCCGCGGTCACCGCGACCCGGTATTCCCAGGGCTGGAGGCTGGCCACGTAGATGTTGAACTGGTGCGCGGTGCCCTGCTCCTGCTTCCACAGCGCATAGGTGCCCTGCGAGACGCCGCCGGCCGAGTAGAAATCCGGAGGGGTTCTGCCGGCCGACAGGTAGGCCTTGATGATGTTGTCCGGCCCGGACTCATAGAACACGGCGGCGATGTTCTTGCCCGAGGCCAGCATGGCGTTCCCGGCCGACACCTCGCCCTGAGGGGTGTAGCTCGTGTAACCGGTGAAGCCGACCGTCCATCCGTGCGCGGCCAGCACCCGCTTGATGCAGGGCCAGCTCTCCGAGGAATAGGTTCCCCCCTGGGGGCCGGTGAGCAGCGCCGCCACCTTGCTGCCCGACGTCGTGCTGTTCACCGCTTTTTCGGCCGCGCCGGTCCACAGCGAGCAGATGTTGTTGTACACCCCGCTGGTGAAGTCCGTGCCCGGCTTGGCTCCGGGAACTCCCTGGGCTACCGCGAAGGTCAAAATGCCGGCCGCGGTGGCCTGCTTGAACAGCGGGAGGGCGGACGCCCCGTAGGAGTTGTTCACGATCAGGATCGATGGCTTCAGCGCAATGAAGGCACGGAAGTCGGTCAGGAACGTGCCCAGGTCGTAGTTCGCGTCGAGAATCTTCACGGACTTGATCTGCCGATAGGCCAGCGCCTGGGCCACCCCCTCGGCGTCGAAGAGGGTGAGGTATACGTTCGGGCCAGGATCGAGGATGCCGACGGTCAGACTGCCGTTGCCACCGGTGCTGCAGCCCATGTTCTTGACGCAGTTCACAACCAGCTTCTGCTGCGCGGCGGTCAGGTGCTGGGCGCCCGCGACGCGCAAGGTCTCCACCAGGTTGGCGGGCAAGGACGACGGGGTCACGTGGTCGTAGGTGGCCTTGAAGATCATCGAGGCCAGGGCCGAGGAACTGATCCCGGGGCCGGTGTAGGCCGTCTTCCGGCCGGATGTCGTGGAGGTGGACGAGGAGCTTGAGCTCGACCCGCAGGCCGCCAGGAGCATGCTCCCGGCGGCTATCGTGGCGACGGCGGCCAACCCGATCGGCCGCCGGAGCCGTGTCGGTCTAGGCGAGGGATGGCGCGGAAATAGGTTCATCTGCTTACCTCTTAGTCATCTGGCCGGCTTTTACTGACGGCGCGCGCAGACCAAGCAGGAAGGAACCGCCGGCCTCCGCCCGCCGTGACGAGCGCTACGGCTGCTATCAGGACCAGGCCTTGCGTCATCACCTGGACTCCGGCTGAATACGACTTCACGGCGAGGAACTCGTTCAGCAGGGTCAGGAAGAAGCAGGCCGCGAAAATGGACAGGACGCTCGACGGCCCGCCCGTGAGTGAGACACCGGCGAGAGCGACCGCGACGATTGTGACCAGCTGGTAGGGATCGCCCAGGCTCACGTCCGGCTGCCGGAGGAAACCCCCGAGGATGATGCCGGCTATTCCGTACAGGCCGCCCGCGACGGCGTAGCTGAAGACCTGGTACGAGATCACCGGCATGGCGAGGGCCCGGGCCGCCGCCGGATTGCACCCGACGGCTACGAGACCCCGGCCCCGGCGCGTTCCGTGCAGGGCGGCCGAGGTAGCGACCCCCAGCACGAGTGCGATGATCACGATGAGGCTTACCGGCCCCACCGTCTTGTGGGTCAGGGACTGGAGCGTGGCCGGCGTCTGGCCGGAGCTCGAGAAGTTAGTCCCGGCCCAGACCAGCACAGCGCCCGAGAGGATGCCGGCCATCGAAAGCGTCACGATTAGCGCGTTGATCCGCAGCACGGCGACTGCTACGCCGTTCGCCAGGCCGGCGGCCAGGCAGACGAGGAGCGCGACGCCCGCGACCGGCCACATCCGCGAGTCCAGGCCGTTGGTCGTCTTGACCATGATGACGGCCGCCAGCGTCATGATGGCGCCGGCCGAGACGTCGATCCCGCCCGTCGTCATCACCAGCAGCTCGCCCAGGGTCGCAACGATGAGGACGCCGGTGAGCGCGGTCACGATGCGCAGCGAGATCGTGTTCAGGGCGGCGGGGGCGAGTACGACGCACGCCAGCACCAGCAGGACCAGGGCGATCCATACGACCCGGTAGGCCGGAGGAAAGCGGAACCTGACTCCTGCGAACCTGGACCACGACACCCCGCCGCCGTCGGCCGGGGCGGCCGACGCGGTAGCCAGGATCCGCCGGTGATCCGGGGAAGGGCTGCTCTGCCTGGGTGTCATCTCGTCGCGTCCTCGATTGCTCACCTGTCGCGGGTCACAGCCCGTTGGCAGGATTAGAGCATACTTAGTTATACGGTTTAATTAGCTAACGTATTTATACTAAAGAGATGAGAGTGGGGAAGCAAGGGCCAGGCCAGAGGAGTTTTCAAGCGCCTGGGCACGTGCGGCTTGGCGGCTGACCTGGATATGCTCCCGTCGCCGCCGGCCGCTCTGCTTGTCGCAAAGCCGGGCCGGCGCCTGCGACGGCCGGCGCCGGCAGGCTGACGTGCCCCTCACGAGAAGGCAGAGCCGCCGTCTACGGTCAGCGTGGCCGCTGTTGTCATCCGGGACAGATCCGAGGCTAGCCAGAGCACGGCGTTGGCGACGTCTTCGGGCTGCTGGAAGGTGTCCGGGAGAATGTTGAGCGCGTTGAACGTGTCCAGGCAATCCTCGAGCTTCGGCTCGTCGAGGTCCGGACGGAACATCCGGTACAGCGTGTCGTGCAGCAGCAGCTTGGTCGGGATGCTTCCCGGGTGGACCGTATTGACCCGGATTCCGTACTCGCCCGCGTCTTTGGCCAGCGTACGGGACAAGCCGACCAGACCGTGCTTGGCGGCCGAGTAGTTGGCAATATTCGCGATCCCGCGCAGCCCGGCCATGGAGCTGGTGATGATGACTGAACCGCCCGTACCCTGCGCGATCATCTGCGGGATGGTGGCCTTAACGGTGTGCCAGACGCCGGTGAGGTTGATGCCGACGGTCACGTCCCAGTCCTCTTCGGACAGTTCCCAGGCTTTCACCAGCTTTCCCATGACCCCGGCGTTGGCCACCACGACATCGAGCTTGCCCAGAGCGGCCACGCCCTCATCCACGGCGGCCTTGAGGGCGGCGAAGTCGCGCACATCTGCCTGCCTCGCCTCCACCCTCCGGTCGAACGACTCCACCAGCCGGACCGTCTCGGCCAGGTCAGCCTCGGTCGCACCCTCGTACGGGATGGTCTCGATCGGCCTGCAGACATCGATCGCGATGATGTCGGCCCCTTCTTCCGCCAGGCGGACGGCGTGAGCTCGCCCCTGCCCCCTGGCGGCCCCCGTGATCAGCGCGACTTTCCCTGCGACGAGTCCAGCCATGACGTCGACCTCCTGGTCAGCTCCCTAGCACGGGAGGTGCAGATATAAAGGTGGATTATCGGAAGCGGCCGAGGGAATCCGCGGGCATGGTCAGGTGTGAGCGCCGTCCAGGAAAACGGCCTTGGTCTCGGTGTACTCCATGACGCCCTCGGGGCCGTACTCGCGACCGTAGCCGGAGCACTTGAACCCGCCGAAGGGCACGTTGATGTCGACGTTCATCCCGTTGTTCACGTGGACGCTGCCGCAACGCATCCCCGCCGCGAGACGGCCCGCGGTGGCCGGATCGGACGAGTAGACGGCACCCGACAGCCCGTACGACGTCTCGTTGGCAATGCGCAGAGCTTCGTCCAGGTCCCGATACCGGATGATGGCCAGCACAGGGCCGAAGATCTCTTCCTGCGCCACTGTGGCCTGCGGGTCGACCCCGGTGAGGATGGTGGGCTCCACATAGAAGCCGCGCGTCAGGCCAGCAGGGACACCGCCGCCGACGGCGATCTTTGCGCCGTCCGCGACCGCGCCGCGGACGTACTCGAGCACCCGGTCGCGATGAGCGGCCGAGATCAGGGGACCTAGCTGGGTGCGATCGTCGGCCGGGTCACCGACCACAATCTCCTGGAAGGCCGCGCTGAGCGCTGAGGTAACCTCCGGCTCGCGCGCCTCGCTGACCAGCAGCCGGCTGATCGCAACGCACATTTCGCCGTTGATCGTCAGCAGCCCGGGGGGCATGGTCGCGACGAGCACGTCCAGGTCCGCGTCGTCGGCGACGATCGCCGCGGACTTGCCGCCCAACTCCAAGCTGACCCTGGTCAGGTTCGCTGCCGCCGCCGAGGCAATCCGGTGCCCCACCGCCGTGCTGCCGGTGAAGGCTACCTTGTCCACACCGGAGTGCCCCACGAGGCTGGCCGCGGTGACGGCATCTCCGGTGATGACATTGACCAAGCCGGGCGGCAGGGATGCCCGCTCCGCCGCCTCCGCAATGAAGCGTGCGTCGAGGCTTGTCTGCTCAGCGGGTTTGAGCACGACGGTGCAGCCGGCCAGCAGCGCCGGGGCGATCTTGTTCCCGGCCAGTGACTGCGGGCTGTTCCACGCGGCGATGGCGGCCACGACCCCCGCCGGCTCATGCCTGAGCTCGACCTGTGCTCCGCTCGCCCCGGAGCGGTGCTGGACGAAGGCGATCGAGCCCGCCAGGCTGGCGTTGTGCCGGAGCAGAGACGGCAGCTGGCTGGCCTCGAAGATGCAGTGGGACCGCGGGAAGCCGGTCTCGGCGAGGAGTAGGTCGGCGAGTTGCGGTCCGAACTTGTCGATCTCGTCCGCGAACCGCGACATGTACTCCGCGCGCTCGCTGACCGGCCGCGCAGACCAGGCCGGGAACGCCATCCTCGCCGCGGCGACGGCAGCATCGACATCCTTAGGGCTAGCCACCGCCGCCCTGCCTACGACTTCCTCGGTGGCGGGATTGAGGATCGCGAGCACATCCGGCGAGCTCGGCTCCTGCCAGCGGCCCTCGATGAACACCTCGGTCATCTCGGTCATAGGCCTTGCCCTTCAGGAGTTCTAAAAGACATCTAAGTTCAATTATCTACCACTTATGCAGCATAGGCAAGACCGGCCAGTCAGGTCCGTCGCCGAGCCGTCGGCCAGAGGCGGCACCATCGGCTCTGGGGCGGTTCGAGGCTGGTCCGCGGCACCGGATCCTGGCTGGCCACGCCCGCTCGGCGCGGGACACCATGCGCGGCCGCTGGCCAGACCGGCTTCAAGGCTACTTGCGGCATCAAGCTAACCTAGTTATATAATTTTTCTGATAGTCTCAACGATCGCTCACGGTCGGCGGCGGCCGCGAGCCCAGATCTGACCACCACAAGTGGTCCCCCAGCGGGAGGTCAGCCGTGGACTTCGGCCTATCGGACGAACAGCGGCTGCTGAAGGAGGTGGCTCGGGCATTCGTCGCGGATGTCTGCCCGCCTGAGCGCGCCAAGGAGTGGGACGAAGCCGATGCCGCCCCCGAGGAGCTGTTCAAGGCCCTGGCCGACATGGGATGGCTGGCTCTGCCGTTCCCCGGGAGGGATGGCGGCGGGGACGGCGGCGCGATCGAGCTCACCGTGCTGGCGGAGGAGCTGGGCCGTGCCAGCCTGGACGTCGCCATGTGCTACATCGGCGGCGTCGTAATTGGCCTGACCATCCACCGGTGGGGCAGCCAGCAGCAGCGGGACACCCTCCGCGAGAGGATGTTCACCGGTGAGCTCCGCTATGCCGTCGCGATGAGCGAGCCCGACAGCGGCTCCGACACCGCCTCGCTGCGCACCCGTGCCGTTCTGGACGGCGACCGGTTCATCGTCAACGGCCAGAAGATGTGGTGCACCGGCGCGGGCGTACCCGGCACCCACATTGCCACGTACGTACGCACCGGCGACAGCGAACCCAAGCACAAGGGCATCAGCCTGTTGCTCGTCGATCCCGCGGTGCCCGGAGTCCAGCTGAGGCGCACCCCCACCCTGGCCCGGCACGTACTGGGCACCTATGAGATCTACCTCACTGACGTCGCCGTGCCGGCCCGCGAGATCGTCGGCCGGCTGAACGACGGCTGGCAGGTCATGATGTCCAACCTCGAGCTCGAGCGCGCGCTGATGAGCGGCGCCTACGTCGGCGTGGCCCAAGCCACCCTCGATGAGATGCTCGCCTACTCCAAGCAGCGGACGCAGTTCGGCCGCCCCATCGGCACGTTCCAGGCCTTGGCCCACCGGATGGCCGCCCTGCAAACCGAGATCGACGCGGCCCGGATGCTGGCCTACCGAGCCGCCTGGCTCGTCTCCCATCGCCAGCCCGCCGCCCGCGAAGCCGCCATGGCCAAGCTCAAGGGCTCGGAAACCTATGTCGCCGCTGCCCGTCTCGGCATGCAGGTTCTGGCCGGGCACGGCTTCTCCACCGAAAGCGTCATGAGCTTCCGCTGGCGAGAATCCATCGTCGCCACCATCTCTGGCGGCACCAGCGAGATCCAGCTCAACGCCATTGCCCGCGCGATGGGCCTGCGCACTTACTGACCGGAAGACCAGACCGGTCGCGCCTTCCGCGCGCCGCTCGCCCCTGCTGCTGGTCCGTACCGAGCGCGAGGCCTCACCGGCGCCCCGCCTCACCGGGGCAGGCCGAGGGCCCGTTCGGCCAGGATGTTCAGCTGGATCTCGGTGGTCCCGCCGTAAATAGACTCGGCCAGCGCGGCCAGCGACGTCCGCTGCAGCTCGTCGAGACCGTAGCCCGGTTCCACCAGCTGCCCGGCGGCGCCGAGGGCATCGAAGGTCAGCGCGCCCAGACGCTGGTGGAACGAGGATGCGAACACCTTAGCGGCCGAGGGGAGGTGACCTGCCGGCTCATCGGCCATCGCGTGCTCCATCAGCCGCAAAGCCTGCCAGTGCGCCACCTTCGCGTGCGCCCACGCATCGGCGAGCTGCCGCCGCAGCACCGGCCCGACGGCCGGCCCTTCCCCCAGCGCCCGCGCCAGCCGCTCCACCTCGTAAACGAAGCGCATCTGCTGGGCCGCCAGGCTCGCGCCGCGCTCGGTGCCGAGCGCGCCCATCGTGACGCGCCAGCCATCGCCCGGCTCGCCGACCAGGAGGTCGGCGTCGGTTCGCGCCCCCTCCAGGAACGTCTGGCAGAACTCGCCGCTGCCGCACAGGTTCCGGATCGGCTGGATGGTCACGCCGTCCTGGGCCACCGGGACGAGCAGCATCGAGAGCCCTCTATGCCGCTCGCTGGCCGGGTCTGACCGGGCCAGGACGTAGAGCCAGTCGGCGCGGGCCCCGAGGCTCGTCCAGATCTTCTGCCCGTCCAGGATCCACTGGCCGCCGTCCAGCCGGGCCCGGGTCCGCACCGCGGCGATATCGGAACCGGCTCCCGGCTCGCTGAACCCCTGGGCCCAGGACTCCTCGACCGCCAGGATCCGGGGCAGGAAACGGCGCTTCTGCGCCTCGGAACCGAAGGCGAGCAGCATCGGGCCGAACAGTTCCAGACCATGTACCGAAGCCCGGTACGGCGGATTCAGCCGGGCGGCCTCGAGCGCGAAGATGATCTCCTGACGGACAGTGCCCCCACGTCCGCCGTATTCGGTCGGCCAGCTGATGCCGAGCCAGCCGCCGACCGCGAGCTCCCGCTCCCACGCGATGCGGACGTCCCACGCGTCGTCGTCGGCGGGACCCCCCATCCCGCGGCATCGCGCGAACTCACCCACCATGTGCTCGTTGAGCCAGGTGCGCGCTTCGTCCGCGAAGGACTCTTCCTCGCGGCTCAGGGCAAGCTTCATCGGCGTCCAGCTAAAGGAAGTCGTAGAGAACCAGTTCGTTCGTTACCACGAGCACCGAGCGCTCGTCGTCGACCCACGGTTGACCGAGGGGATGCGGGCCATCTCCCGAGAAGTATTCGGACAGCGCTGGACCCGACTCGAACCAGTACTCGTCGTAGGCGTCGAACTCCAGATGGCCACCGGGCCGGCCGCCAATTACCTCGTTTCTCGTGTACCGCGCCACCAGGCGGGAGCGGGGTCCGCGATCGACATCGTGTTCAAGCCATCGCGCCGTGAACTCGTCCCGGGTGAGATCACGGTGGCGCGCCAGGAAATGATTGGCCTTGACCGGACCGTGACCGTCCCGGCTGGCCCGTTCGTTCAAGAGCATCGCGATTTCATCTACATACGTCGAGAACGTTTCACGCTCATCCGCCCGCATCCGGTCACGGTCGGCGCGCGAGCCGGGGTTTGCGTCGGTGAACCAGACGATGCCGATGCCGTCGTACTCCTGCACCGCACGGCTCAATCCGGCCGGAACGGGCAGGCAATCGCACTGGGCGTAGCGTCCGATGGAGTCCCATCGGGCCAAGCCCATGGCGAGGGCACCGTGCTGTCGCCAGCGCCTAATGAACTGCTCCCGGCTCAGCGCCGGATTCCGCTGGGCGAGATAGGCCAGCTTCCCGTGTGCTTTCAACTCGTCTTTCCCTCAGACGCGCCGACCGGAGGTTGGCCGGTACCAGCTGATGGACGGGGTGACGCCGCCTTCGCGCCTCAGGCTAGCTTCGTCCGCATCAAACTCCTGGGTGCCCTCGCCGCGAGCTCAGCTCACGGGCTTCACCAGCCCGTCGACGGTGGGGCCGACCGGCACGTAGACGAAATCGGACGGGGCGAAGTTCGGGAAGTGCGCGTCGCCGCCGTAGAGCGTGCCCTGGCCGACGAAGTCCGGTACCTTCGACGAGCTGGTCAGCGTCTCGATCGCCGCCGCCACCTTCTGCGGGTTCACGGATCTCGCCTTTTTCGCCGCGGCGGCCCAGACCAGCAGGGGGTCATAAGGGTTCACGTAGAGCGCCATGCCCTGGGTCACCCGCGGAACATACTTCGACAGCGCGGCTGAGAACGTCTTGAACTGCGGTGTCTGAGTTGCGGGGCTGCCGTAGACCAGGAAGGTCTGAGCCTGGAGGTACACGTTTTTCCAGTCCTGGGGCGGTGCCTGCGCACCGACGTTGAACGAGGTTCCCGCGATATCGCTGTAGAACGGCACGTTCCATCCGAGCGTGGCGCGGGCGCGCAGCAGCACACCGTTCGAGGCACCGTCCATCACGAAGATCACCACCTGCGGCTTGGCCGCCATGAGCTGCTCAACCTCCGGGGTCGCGTCGACCGCGGTCAGGCTGACCTGCACGGCCGTATATGTCATGCCCGCTGCCTTGGCGTCAGCCTTCAGGTCAGAGCCGGTAGATACTGAGGCCTCGTCATCGGTCACGGCGATCCCGATCTTGGTATAGCCCTTGGACTTCATCTCCGCGATAAGTGCGCTGGCGGCCGACGAGCCAAGCGGCGTGCAGCTGAAGTGCAGTGGGTACTTTGCTGGATTGTCGAGTACCCCTGCGTTCCCGGGCGCCACGGTGAGGATTCCCGCCTTGGTCGTAATCGGGACGAGCGGAACGGTCTCCGTGCTGAGCAGGCCCGGTACCACGAGATTAGGCTTGGTGGGACCGGCTAGCTCGGACTCCAGCAGCGTCACAGCCGTGGTCGGGTTGCCGGCGTCGTCCTTCATGGTCAGGACGACCTTATGACCCAGCACGCCACCCGAGTTGTTGATCACGCTGACCGCGGCCTTCACCGCGTCGCCCGCGGCCTGGCCGTAGGCCGCATCCGGGCCGCTCAGAGCCTCGACGGCGAAGACGTTGTAGGTTCCTCCGGACGACGAGGACGAGGAGCCTGACGTGGCACCAGCCGACGATCCGCTCGAGCTGCATGCCGCCACCGACATCACGATCGCGGAGCAGACTCCGGCGATCACCGTCAACCTAACGCGCATCTCTCATCCTTACTCCCGCGCGGTTCAGCAGCGCGGCGATGCGGAGCTCGCTGGTACTGGCCGACACGGCCATGACATCGGCAGCCATCCTTCCGACGCCTACGCCGACCCGCCAGCCTCTCGCCGAGCTCAACACCTGCGCACCCCTCCGCTCGCCGCTTGAGGTCAGTAAACCATAATCTAAGCTAACAAGGAATAATCCTGTGCCTAATTTAACCTTTAAAGTTCCGGACGGTGACCGGCCGGTGCCCTTCCGCGCTGACGGAAGGGGTCTGCGCGGCGCACTCAGCGAATGGCGATGGGCACGCCGTCGCGCGAGGCGAACTCGCGGAGCTGCAGGACCGGCGCCACCATGACGTCGCCCACCGTCGCAGCATGGTGAGAGCGGCAAGCGCGACGTCAGCGAGCTCGCCCGCGAGCGGGGCCACCTCCCCCGGCGCTGTCCTTGCGGGCCGGGCCTGGCGGCCCGCACAGACATCAGGGCGGCGCGAGGCGCGCCGGGTCGAACGTCAGCCCCCGCGGGGCGACCAGCTCCTCGGCGATACGCGGACGCTGCCCCGGGGGGTAGTGCCTCCCGTCGACCGGCCAGTCGTAGCCTTCGAGCTCGTCGGTGTCCTTACCCAGGATCCGCCCGGTGGCCCGGTACTCCGCGAGCACCGCGTTGAGGCCGAACTTCTGGACCGGGCAGACCTTCATGCAGATCGCGCACCCAGCCACCTGAGTGACGATGGGAAAGCAGCGCTTGGTGTTCAGCTTGGCCTTGGTCACCCCGCGGTACTCCCGCCGCGCGGCCGGAATCGCGCCGACCGGACAGCGCCGCACGCAGACCTGGCACCGGTCGCAGACCCCCTCGATTCCGTAGTCCTTCGGCGAATCGAACACCAGCGGCGCGTCGGTCGTGATGCCGGCCAGCCGGCACCGGGAGCCCGCTTGCGGGGTGAGCAGCTGCCCGTTCAGCCCGAGCTGGCCCAGGCCGGCCTGCACGCCGTAGTGGATGTAGATCGACTCGCCCTCGTAATCCTCCGCGCGGGCCTGGAACCCCTGCTCTTGCAGCCAGCTGGTAAGCCCCACCATCCGCTCCAGCAGGCTGGCGTAGGTCCGCAGCGCCGCCGTCTCGGCACCGGAATACGGAAGTTCCTGGGTCGCCGCCCACGGCTGCTCGAGCACGCAGACGATCATGCGGTCGCCGGCATTACGGCCGGCGTACTCGGCAAAGGTGAACCGCGGGTCATACGGCGCGACCCCGACCGCGCTGATCCCCAGCCGCCGGGCCTCCTCCTTGAGCTGGAGCGTGAGCTGCTCCGGGTCGGGGCCGGCCGGGCATCGCGCCGCGGGCGGTGGATTATGCCTCTCGGTGTGGTGGATGGCACGCCGGGCGCGGAGCAGCCGACGCGAGACGGGCAGGAACGACCGCCAGTAGTGCGGCGCCATCCAGCGCACGGCCTCGGCGTGCGTCTTGAACCAGTCGTGCAGCGGGTGCTCGGTGAAGGCCCGGGTCTCTGCGTCGTCATCACGGCGGATGCCGGGCCCGGTAGCTAGTTCCGGTGGCGGGTCGGCCGGCGCCGCGGCCCACGGCGGGGGCGCCTTGAGCGGCGGGATCAGGTTCGGCCCGGGCAGGTCGCGGATCCGGCGGATCCCCCGCGGCGTCATCACCCGGCGCATGGGCGGGACCAGCGCGTGATCCAGCTCGTGTCCCACCCGCAGCAGGACGCGGCGGGCCGGGCCCCGGCGTCGCGGCCGATGGTCGCGCCTCATCGCCCGACCGCCCGCGGCGGGGGTGCCTGGCGCGACGGGAACGTTGTGCAGGTACATCCCATTGCCCTTCAGTCAGATCCGGGCCCGTGCCGTCATTCCACTGAATCTTTACACTATTTCCGCCGGAAGTCGATCACGTGATCAGGCGGACCTCGGGCATCGGCTGGTTCCGCAACTCCAGTTGCTCCGCTAGGCGGCCCAGCAGGATCTTCCTGGCCTGCGGCGACGTGCCGGGCAGCAATTTGTTGCCGGACAGGGGAAGGTTTCCGACCAGGCGGTTCACGGTGAAGATCGCCTGGGCCGCGGAATGCCGCACCGTCCCGAGAAAGGTCGCGCTCACCGCGAACGTCAGGCACGCGGGCCCGGCGGGCGACCAGGGCAGCCTGCCCGGCAGGCTCAGCTCGAAGCCTTCCTCCGTGATCCGGGCCTCGGTGGTGGGGAACGGCAGCGGGTAGCCGTCATCGTCGATGACGGTGAGGGTCGGGAGGGGAGTGTCCGCCAGCACGGCCTCGGCACCGTCCCGCCACGGGGACGCGGGCCATTCCTCCCGGCGAGCGCCTCGGCTGGCCGGGGCCGGATCCGACGGACGAGCCCGCCACTGCGGCGGCGCCTCCCAGACGACCGGTGCCGCCCCGCCCGAGGCGCCCGCCGGCCAGAAGAGAACACGCCGCGGAGTGCACTCGATGTAGATCCGCGCGTAGTACCAGACTCGCTCACGGTCCTGCTCCCACGGGACGCGCAGCGGGTGATCGCGAAGGAAGTCGCGCACGTACCTATCCGTGTTGGCCTGAATGTCGGAGTCTCGCACCGAGGCGGTGGCGCAGATCACCACCACCGGCTGGTCGCCCGGCGGCGCGGCCGCAGATCCCTCCACGCTGACCTGCCCGGGTAGTGCGCCCTTCACCACCGGGTCCTGCGCCGCTATGCCCGGCGCGAACAGCAGGCCGACTCTCGGGTTGCGCCGGGCCCGGTCGGCCTTGGCCGGGTAGGCCACACCGGTCGCCACATCGATGGTGGTCCCGGCCGGCCCGTAGTAGTGGAACAGCGGGTTGTTGACCGGAACGCCGCGGGCCGAGATCGTCGCGAACTCAACCTCGCGCGCCTCGGCCAGCACGGCGCGGATCTGCTCGGGCATCTCCTGGAGCACCCCGTCGGGGAGCTGGGCATGGGTCACAGATCGGCACGCTCCTCGGCAGCCGGCGATGTCGCACGCTCTCGCGTGGGCCGCCAGGCTTTCTAGATATATAATTATACTAAGATACTGATATCTGCGACGCAAGGTGCGGCGAGCGGCCCGAGGATGCGATCCGGGATGTTGAGGTGGCTGGCCCACGAGCGCACGTGATCCCCGGCTCGCTTCACCCGGCGCCGGCCTGCTGTCCCGAGATGAAGACGCCATGTGGAAGCCACCGCGATGCGGCCGATGGGGGACGGCGACCGGGATTGCGGCGCCGCGCCCGTCTTCCTCACCCGGCCGGGCGGAAGCCGCGGCACGAGTCCATGCGGCACCCTCGACGACGGGGTGCCGCATTACGATCGCCCAGTATGCCGCGCGATACCGGTATCGGTGCAGGTCAAGGCCACAGAACATCGAAACGCATAGTTTCCCGGCGCGACCATGAAAAGCGCTAGCTCCATGAGGCGTCCTGACACATCAAGGTCGCAGTTGTTTCACTCCCTTTCCCGTTACGGATCGCGGGTAGGATGTCCAGGTAGATGATCTAACGTGATTTATTACGTTCACACATATCCGGCTATCAGGCAGGCGCGTTCATGACCGAGGTTTTGCGGGACGGGGAGCTGCCAACGGTTGGCTCTCAGGTGCGGGTACCCAAGATGGGTGAGCTGGTCGCCAGCAGCCTGCGCCGCCAGATCGTGAGGGGAGACCTCGCGGAGGGTGACGCGCTCCCGTCGGAGTCGGAGCTGATGCAGCAGTTCGGCGTGTCCCGGCCGACGCTACGGGAGGCCTTCCGGGTCCTGGAATCGGAATCTTTGATAAGCGTCCGCCGCGGCGCGCACGGCGGTGCCGTGGTCCACGTCCCGAACGGGGACGTCGCCGCGCGCTACGCCGCTTTGGTGCTCGAGCACCGCGGCGCGACGTTGCGGGACGTCTATGAAGCGCGCGGTGTCATCGAGCCGGCGTGCGTCGCTCAGGTCGCGCGTTCCCGGACCCAAAAGGAGCTCGCCACGCTGCGCCAGGCCCTCGCCACCTCGCGCAAGCTACAGGACGACCCGGTCAAGCAGATGGCCGAGCAGAGCCGGTTCCATCAGCTCCTGGTGGAGATGACTGGAAACCAGACGCTGGTCGTGCTCTCCGGCATGCTGCGCCACATCGTGGACATCTCGAACCTGTCCCATGCGCGCGAAGACGCCGGGACCCCGGCGGGCGAGCGGGCCATGCGCAAGGGTTTCCGCGCCCACGAGCGGCTGATCGCGCTGATCGAGGAGCGCAACGTCGCCGAGGCCGAGAGCCTGTGGCGCAAGCACCTGCTCGCAGCCGACGAGTACATCCTCGAAGGATCCTCCAGCCTCACTGTCTACGACCTGATGGGCTGAGCCGCTCCGCTTGACAGATCATAACGTTTAATAATCTAATTAATTTGTCGGCCGGGCTTACACCGCCCGGCTGGAGGCCTGGCGGTCGGCTCGACAGGGAGCCCGTGCCCAGCCGGTCATCTTGGCCAGCTTCGCTCGGGCCTTGCCTGCCCGGTTAGGGAGGTCATGATCGTGACGGCTGTGCCCAGGGCGCCGGAGAACACGCCCACGACGTTCTCCGGGTTCGGACTCCCCGATGAACTCGGAGCACTGCGTGATCTGGCAGGCCGGTTCGTCCGCGAGCAGCTGCGGCCCGCGGAGGACGCGCTCGGGCCGGAAGCCACCGCCATCCCGCCGGAGGTGCTCACCGAGCTGCGCCAGCGAGCCAGGTCCCTGGGTCTGTGGTGCCTTGACGCGCCGGCTGAATACGGTGGTGCTGGCCTGTCGGCCTTCGAACTCGTCGTGGTGCTCGAGGAAGCCTGCAAGCACCGGTTCTGCTTCCCGCACGCCGGGGCCGGATCGTTCGGGCAGAGCCCGCCGGTGGTGCTCTACCAGGGCGGCCCGGACATCATCGAGCGTTTTGTCCGGCCGACGATCGAGCACGGCTGGACCTCGTTCACCGCGATCGCGGAGGAGTCGGGCGGGTCCGATCCGGCCCGCGCCATCCGGACCACGGCGAAGCGGGACGGCGACCACTACGTGCTGTCCGGCCGCAAGATGTGGATCACGAACGCCGAACGCGCCGACTATGGGGTCGTCTATGCCCGCACCGACGCGGGTATCGGTGCTTTCATCGTCGAGACCAGCCGTCCGGGGGTGGCCACGTCGCGCATCCCCGTGATCCGGGACCACGCTCCTACCGAACTGGTTCTCGACGACGTGCGCATCCCGGCCGGCAACCTGGTAGGCCAGGAGGGACAGGGCCTCACCCTGGCGGCCAGTTGGCTGGTCCGGGGCAGGCTGACCTACGCGGCCCGGGCGGTCGGCATCGCCGACGAGGCGGTGCGGCTGGCGGTGGAGTGGATGGGAACCCGCAGCACCTTCGGGGCGCCGCTGGCGACCCGGCAGGGGCTGCAGTGGAGCATCGCCGATGCCGTGGTGGAGATCAACGCCGGGCGCTGGCTGACCTGGCAGGCCGCGTGGAAGGCCGATACCGGCCAGGACGCCAGGCTGGAAGCCGCGATGGCCAAGCTCTACTGCACCGAAGTGGGCTTTCGCGTGGTGGACAGCGTCATGCAGATCCTGGGTGCGATGGGCATGGCCCGGGAGCTGCCACTGGAAAGCTGGTTCCGCGATCTGAGGGTGGCCCGCGTGGTCGAGGGGACCAGCGAGATGCTGCGGTCACAGATCGCCCGCCAGGTCATCGGCCCGGCCGTCAAGGCGAAGAACTGAGAAGCGGGCCCGTGCTGACCGCCGACCTGCGGGCGCAGCGGGAGCAGATTCTGCTCGAGCACGTCGAAGCCGAGAACAACAACGACGTGGACGCGGTCATCGCCACGTTCGCCCGCCCGCGGTACGAACTGATCCCGACGGAGGAGATCTTCGACGGCGACGCCGAGGTCCGCCGGTACTACCGGGAAAAAGAGGCACGAGGTCGTCGGCGATATGAGATCGTCCGGCTCTACCATTCCGACGACGCCGTCATCGTCGAGATCAGGACGCTCTCGATGGAGCCGGAACCGCCTTACCGGGTGGACCTGCCCAGCATCGCGGTGTTCGAGTTCGACGGCCCGCGGCTGATGTGTGAGCGGGTCTATTACGACCTGGCCAGCTTCATGCGCGTCGCCGGCGACTGACCTACGCGGGTAGTCATGGCGGCGCGGTGAGCCGGGCGATCTGGGCCACGTCGTCGAGCTCGTCCAGATGGGTGACTGCATCGAGGAGATCGTGGCTCCGTGCCGGGCCCAGGCGGCGGGTGCAGGACAGGAACTTCGCCCGCTGCCCCGCCGCGTCCAGCGGGTGGTCGGGATGGCCCAGCGTCCGGGTAGCCTCCGCGCTGCGCCGCCGCCCGTCGGCCAGCACGATCTCGACCCGCCCGGGCTCGGGAATCATGTCGGAGCTGAACGTCTCGTCGGACACGATGAGCCGCACCCGGCCCAGCATCGCGGCCAGTTCCGGAGCGGATCGCCAGTCCTGATCCAGCTCCGCGGCGGACAGCCGGCCGCGCAGCAAGGCCGTTGCCACCATGAACGGCAGGCTGAACTGGGCGAGCGCGAGCCCGTCCGGGCCGGCGAGCCGGTCCGGTGAGGCCTTCAGCTCGAGCGGGTCGCAGATGATGTCCCAGGTATCGGCTCCCACGCGGACGATGATCTCGCTGACTGACCGAACCCTGACGTCTGGATCGCTCCGCAGCTCGAGGACGGCTGTGATGACGTTGTGGCCGTATTTGCAGCACGCGAACGGCTTGATGCTGATCTGGTCGCCGAGGAAGCGCTGGCCGAGTTCGTGCAGCAGCCGATGGCGTGAGTAATCGAAGCGCCCCCCGAAGAAGGCCGGGTACCAGCCGGCCCGGCCTTCCAGACTGTTCCGGGCCCCGGTGATGCCGGCCCGGGCGAATTCCAGGGCCATCACGGCCGACTGGGCGGCAATGCCCTGCTGCAGCCGGACGGTCAGGGTTCCCTCGAACAGCCCTTGCAGGTTGCCTGCCACCTGGCTGTAGGCAACGCCCAGGCAATCAAGAAGCTGAGGGCGGCTCAGTCCAGCCAGGTAGCCAGCGACGAGCGAGCCGGCCAGCACGCCGACCTGGTAGGTCAGCGACATGACCCGAGGCCGCCGCTCCGCTCCCCCCAGGGGCATGTCGAGCGCGATCGCTAGCCGGCAGGCGATGTCGTTGCCGAGCGTGACGGCGTCCACCACGCGCCGGCCGCTGATCCGGCCGGACTGTTCGGCGACGGCCAGCGCTACGGGCACGGTCGTCGCCGTGGCATGGACGAGGGCCTTCTCGTGCACATCGTCGAGTTCCATCGCCCGGGTCAGCGCGGAGTTGACCAGCGCCGCGTGGTGCGCCGGTACCCGCGCCGGGGTTCCGATCACGGTGGCGTCGGGTCGCCCGCCCCAGGACGTGATCACGTCGCGGATGGCGGGCAGGCCGGGTGCCTCGTGCGCGGCGACGGCCGCCCCGACCGCGTCGAGTATGAGCTCGGCGGTCCGCTTGCGGCTCGCCTCGGGCAGGGGGCAGGCCCGCGCGGCCAGCACGTGGTCGGCCAGGATCACGCCGGGGTCCGCGTGTGCCTCCCCCGTGCCGGGCGGGAGACCGGCGGCGACCGTATCCAGGTTCATGGCTGCGTCCTTCCGGCCGGCCCCTCCGCTGGGTAGGACCGGTACAGCAAATCGCTGACGTAGCGCACGCCGCGGGTCAGCGCGCGGCGCGCGCCCTCGGCGTCGATCCGCGGCCCGAGCAGTTCGACGTCGAAGTAGCCCCGGTATCCGGCCGCGGCGACCTGTTCCACCAGCCAGCCGAGCGGTACCACCCCGTCACCCGGAACCACCCGGTCGGGCATGCTCACGCTCGTCGGGACGGCGTCGGCCAGCTGGACCAGCCCGACGTGCGGGCCGCACGCCCGCAGCGAGGCGGTCAGCGCGCGCTCGCGCCAGGACCAGAACATGTCCAGGCATACCGAGACGCCAGAGGCCTCGGCCAGGAGCGCCAGATCGGGGAGCGTGGACACGAAGCTGACGTCCTGGCGCAGCACGTTGGTCTGCTCCACGCACACCCGCACCCCGAGCGCCGCGGCCCGGTCCGCCAGCGGCTGGTAGGCCGCGGTGAACGCGGCCAGCGCCTGCTCCCAGGTCCTCAGCGACCCGGCCGGGCCGGTGACGGCCAGGATGGCGGGCGCCCGGATTTCGTGGGCCAGCTCCAGCGTCCGGCTGAGCGCGGCCCGCTCGGCCGGCCACGCCGACTCGTCATCAAGGGTGAACAGCCGGGAATGATGGACATAGGCGATCCGGTCGGCCAGGCCGGCTACGCGGCCGTCCCATCTGGCCAGCTTCTTCAGGCTGAGGCCGTACTTGGCCCCGCCGAGCTCGGCGCACAGCTCGAGCTCGGCCTCCAGCCGGGCGGCCGTATCCGCCAGCGGATTCACCACCGCAGCCGGGTGCACGGCGGTCGTTCCGCCGCTCATCGCGGTCCGGGCGCCAGCTCGCGCAGGGCCGCCATCTGGTCCACGTAGTGGGTCACGGACCGGCTCGGCATCCGCGGCAGCAGGATCGTCACGCCGGCCTGGCGGATCTCGTCCAGGAAGCGCCGTACGGCGGCCGGGTCGTCCAGCGGATCCACCTTGTGCTCGCTGCGGGGCAGGAGCACGATCTCGAAGTCCCCGGCTCGCTGCCGGCCGGGATCGAGATCGGCGAGCAGCGCGCCGAGCTCTGCCGGATGCAAGCCGGTCGGCGCCCAGCCTTGGGCCGAGCGCAGCGCACGGCGCAGTGCGTGG
>Ga0335075_10001106_pt1 | contig 45087 bp, 37 predicted proteins | sample Lox_Sample_24_FD_206723 | JGI IMG/M metagenome (GOLD analysis project Ga0335075, IMG submission 206723) | Soil microbial communities from Loxahatchee National Wildlife Refuge, Florida, United States - Lox_Sample_2.4 | ecosystem: Environmental > Terrestrial > Soil > Wetlands | place: USA... | reverse complement strand
CTTCGAAGCGAAAGGGCATGTGGATGGGCGGTGTGGTCCCGCTTGGTTATGACCTTGACGACCGGCATCTTGTCGTAAATCCAGCCGAAGCAGAACACGTGCGAGAGATCTATCGGCTGTACCTGAAACTGGGGTGTGTCACAAAACTGCAAGAGCATCTAGAACAAGCAGGAATTCTGAGCAAGAAGCGAATGAGCCGCACAGGAAGAGTTTCGGGAGGAGTGACGTACTCTCGTGGCGCTCTCTATCTGATCCTGCACAACCGGATTTATCTAGGCGAGATCACTCACAAGAAAGCATCCTACCCTGGCCAGCACGCTGCGATCATTAATCAAAAGATGTGGGACCAAGTGCAGGCACAGTTCAAGTCCAATCTCCAGGCGCCCCGGAAGCGGCCGAGAGCGACCGATCAGAGCTTGCTGATGGGCCTTCTTTATGACTCACAAGGCCATCGCTTCACACCGTCGCATGCTACGAAAAAAGGACGGCGCTACCGATACTATGTCTCCCAAGCTGTAATCAAGAAACGCAGGGAAAAACAAAGTAGCCCTGTACGAATTCCAGCGTCTGAGGTAGAGGAGCTGGTGCTCTCTCAGTTAACCTTATTGCTGCGATCGCCGCAACGGTTGCTGGACGTTCTTGTCGACGTCGACGGTCCATCGTCAGACATCAAGGCAATCACAGAAGCGTCTCGAGAGTGGGATACAGCCTCTTCAGAAAAGGTTCAAAGCCTTTTCCACTCCACAGTGAAGAGAATTATTGTTCATAATGATCGAATTGTGATTGATATCATTCGATCGGCTCTTCGCCAAGCGGTGTTGGGCGTAAGTGACGATCCGGAACGCCCGATCAACAGTACTGAAGAAGTGGTCACGATTGAAACTGCTGTCCAGCTGAAACGATGTGGCGGAGATATGCGCCTGGTTCTGCCCCCCGATTCTCATGGAGCCAATCCGCACGAAGTTCCCTCCCTGATTCGCGCGATCTCGAGAGCGCACGATTGGGTGGATCGCATTCTGCGAGGTCAGGCCGTCAACCAGCGCTCCATCGCAAAACAAACGGGCCTCGATGAACGTTACGTCAGCCGCATCATCCCGTTGGCGTTTCTGGCTCCAGATCTGACCGAAGCGATTCTGGAAGGAAGACAGGCCCCTGGCCTGTCGCTCGACACATGTTTGGGAAGCATCCCGGGCGACTGGAATCTGCAGCGCGCGCAATTGTTAAGCAAATGAAATCCCTATCAATAACAGTTCTCTTAAAACCCATAGAACATCATCTCTATCATGAGGCCGACTCGAAAAAGAACGACGCGCTTGGCTATCGACCTTTGAGGCGGTCCCAGAAACGTCGCTTTTTCCGGCGTGCATCTGTCGGTTCAGCTGTTGGCATTGCAAAATGCTGATCACGAGCTCTCCGATCTCTAGCACGGCCCCGTTCAATTTCGTACTGGCTCATGTCTTCATCCCAAATGACAGTGTTCGTTTCGTCGGCGTGCTTGTAGTAGTACGGATTTGTCCGCGCAGTCGGTCGCCAGTGATAGTAATTCCCATGCCCACGTCCACGAAGGCAACGCCCAGAGCCTCCAACTTCTCGACGATTGGCCTCTTCCCCGTGCCCTCCATGCAAAGAAAAACAAAGTCCAGACCCTCCAACGCATGCAGTGTGCCAGGCCCCATCGGATTCGGATACACAACAATGCCGCGCCTCAATTTCCCGTAGGTGCGGGCGTGGAACACTACCTTCCTCAGCCTTTGTTCAAGTTCTTCGCCAGATGCAGCGCCCGGTGAGCGAAATGCGTTGTGTTGGTCGAAAGTGTCGCCGTCGAAGAGGTGGATCTCCTTCACCGGCGTCTTCGCGACGAAATCGAGAACATAGGAACCCGTTCCACCAAGGCCGACAATTCCGATGCGCAGCGACTTGAGCTTGTCATTGATCGCCACGATTTCAGCCCGGCTGCTGGCAGTGTCCTCGTAAAGGAACACAGAGTCATCAGGGTCCGGCTGCCTCGGCTTGAATGTCTGCGCTGTTAGGGTGGGATCAATCGCCAGCGCCGGACCGGAAATCTTGATGGCGTATTGCGACATCTTGTGGTAAAAGTCATCGTATTTATCGGCCGGCTTCGGCTTGCACGAAAAATTCCATTTCACCTGATGTTTTGCGACCACCATCGGTGAAGGAGTCGGCCCAAGTCCCTGTATGATACTGCCATCCTCATTGCACGGGCAGTCGCCGGCCCACTTGGCTTGGTGATCGCTGGGTGGCTGCGCGATATCGTTCGTGAGGTTGAGTGCGGCCATGAGGATGCCGCGCTTCACCTCGCATTTTTCGTTCACGTAGGGAACATCATGCATCAGCAGGTATCCGTCGGCAACCTCGATGTCGAAGCCCTCGTCGCGCAGCTTCTTGAGTTCAGGGCTACGATCGATCGGTCGGCGTGACATCGAAAATCATCCTGTTCTGAATTTTGACGGAGTGGCCGGCGGTCAACGATCCCTTGGGGTTTGCCGGCGGCCCATTGCGGTAGGTCACCGTGTACTCGACGCAAGTTCCGCCCGGCGGCACCGGATACGCGATCTTTACCACGGCCTCGAACGAGATGCGCGTCTCGGTTTCCTCATGCGGCTCACCGTTTACCAGGATCGTCACGGCCTTCTGACTGTAGAAGTGATCATCCCCGCTCAGATCAATCACCACAGCATTGCGCGGCACAACACGATCCTCATGGTCACCGGTGGCTTCCCGGAAGAGCTCACGGTGATGTGCAATGTGCCCGAGTTCGTAGAGACCTTCGCCGGTTGTTGGGGTAGGAGAATCGTAAACCTCCCGGTCTATAAATATGCGCACCCTGTGTGGGATATCGGTGAGTTTTTCGACCCGCTCGGCTATACGAGCCTCTCCGGCAATCAGTCGATTGACTACCGCTATTTCCTTGTTGCTATCATTGTTCTTCATATTCACCTCAAATGCTGAAGGAGCGAAGCGAGCAGCCAGCGCGCTAGGGAAGGTCTTCCGACGACCTCTTTTGCCCTTCGCTCCAAATACGGCGAAGCGTGACAGATTGGCCGGTGAATTCTACAGCGGGGAATTGTCACTCTTCTCCGTATTTACTAAATAAGGTTGATCGATCAAGGTCTGGCATGGACAACGACAATGTTCTACTTCGAGCTCGGGCGTACCGAGCGAAAGAGCATCTTGTGCTTACTGTGGATACCTCGAGGCTGTTGGCAGCGTATTCGAAAGCAGTACTTCTTTCTCCGATAAATTCTGGCAGCACTATTTATCGCCCGGTGGGACGCGGTATTGAGACATTTGCACCTCTTTCCAGGTATCCCTTTGCGGAACGGCGACGGATCAGGGGCATTGCAAATTCGGTTGCTGAGTTGACGATCAAGTATGCGGTGCCAGACATCTCGAAGTTTGTTGTCAAAGCCGAGATACGTAAAGGTCCTGACATTCTTCGAAATATTCGCGGAAATTGGCGATCGCCTCTGGGTTCTCGATGACGACAGGCCCTGTACTGTAGGTCGCCTCCACCGACAGAATCGGACCTCCCTCAATCGTGTGGGGCCATGTGACATTGAAAGGTGATGACCACCTCTACATCGAATAGGCGAAGGAAAGTCTGCAAACTCAGCGTGCAATTGGGTGTCCCCCAATTTCCGATGTTCGCCATGCGCGTCTGCCGTTGCCTAAAAGAATCGCCTAACAAGGCCTTCAGGTTTGGAACGCATCTGGCGCGCAGAAGCGGGTCGAGAGACGAATCCGCCCGGTGTTTTGGAAGAATTGCCATTGACCGGGCAAATCAGTCGCTTCGCCGCAGTCGAGTTGGACTTAATCTAGATCGATCTCAGGAAACATCCTTGTACCCATGAATCGCTCGACGGAGAGAAAACGCCTCCAAGCAAAATCATCTGTAGGCCGAAAGTTCTACGCAAAGATTCTCCAGGAGTTGGCAAGTATCAGCAGATTGCCCGCATAAATCGCGGAATAAGGATTGTTTTGGGATGTGCAAATCGGAGAGGTTGCCTGTCTGGCGGGCGCGCAGTCATTCGAACTCTCAATAGAACATTTTTCTCTATTGAGAGTTCGAATGTCCATCTCCTGCCGAATCTCATTCGAACTCTCCGTGGAGCTTTAGAGAACCAAATTCCTTGATGGTCCATTCTCTCAATCATCATGCAGGCGTGCATTTTGAGCACTCTTAAGCTCGTAAGAGATTCTCCAGAGAGAAACAAAACACCCGAATTGGCGGCCAATTCGGGTGTTTCTCTCGTCGATAAGTCTTTTATTTACAATAGTTTAGACTGTCTGGCGGAGAGAGAGGGATTCGAACCCTCGATAGAGCTTTTGGCCCTATAACGGTTTAGCAAACCGCCGCCTTCAGCCTCTCGGCCATCTCTCCGCGCCCATTCAGTATAGCGAACATGGCAGGCTTGGATACATCTTCGTAACGGGCGCCATCCAAAAGGATGGCGAATCCGCGTAAACCCGCATTCCTGACTTCAAGGTTCCTGCATCGCCAGGACGCGCACAACTCAATTTTCAACTTCATCCAGATTCGCTCCAGAAACGGCGTCGGGACTATCGTTTCCGTCTGGCTTCCGACCCTTGCGAATCCAGGCGGTAGACAAACCATGCTTGCCAAATCGCAGCTGCACCTCTTCACTTGCTCGAACGAGGCAGCGAAATAGCGCACCGTGTCGCAAGATGGATTGCGGGGTCTCGCGTCTCCCGCTTCCTGTCGACGGCTGGGTGATTCGCTCTCAACCTATATAGAGGGTGTTCGTGTCCCGAAATCTGGCGGGATTCCCTTGACGCGATCCAGATGTTCGAATCCAACTCCTAACCCGACGCGTTGTAGGTCTTACTGCTGTGACCAGAATGAAAATCCACTTCTAACTGGTGCAAATATTGCTCTTTCCTCCCCACCGGTACCAGGATTGCAAACCTTGGATCCGGCATTACCAAAGAATGTGGAACCTTTCCGAGCTTGCCCTTGTCTAACTAAATAAGAGGCAAGCTCTTGCATGGGTTTAATTCAGACCGGCCGACCGCTTGAGAACTATTCGCTTGCCTGATAGGGTTGAGGTGACCGCATGTCCGCGGCTTCTGCGTTGGGAGATCTGGCTGCCGGAATCGCAATACGGACGGATGAATCCGTCCTCACCACTGAGCTGCAAGCCGGCTCGGAAGAGGCTTTTGCGCTTCTGATCTCTCAGTACCAGGCTCCGATCTATAGTTTGATTTCACGCGTGCTCACCGATCCATCGGACGCTGCCGACATTACGCAGGATGTCTTCATCAAAGTCTTTCGCAACATAAGCAGTTTCCACGGAGATTCCAGTCTTCGCACCTGGATATATCGCATCGCACTGCGCGAGGCTTCGAATCAGCGCCGCTGGTGGTTCAGGCATCGTGGCCGCGAAATCACAATCGAGACTGAGACAAATGCATCCGACGGAGGAAAATCGACATATCTGAAAGATTTGTTAGTCGACGAACATGCTTCTCCGTACCAACTGACCGAGCACGAGGAGATTCGGACGAAAGTTGAAATTGAATTGCGCCGCCTGCAAGAGCCTTTTCGGACCGTCGTGATCTTGCGCGATTTGGAAGGCCTGCCGTACGACGAAATTGCTGAGATTCTCGGCACACACTTAGGAACCGTGAAATCGCGCCTGGTACGCGGGCGCGCCATGTTGCGAGCACGATTGCAGCCCTTAATTGCTCAAGCACGTTCGGACAAAGGAATTCTGTCCGGTCGTCCTGCAGTCAGTAGCACGTCGACAAGCGAAGTTCCTGGATTGACCCGATCCGCCGAGGGTCGTCTATTTGGGGAGGCAGTATGAGTGATTGCCCGTCAATTCGCTCACAGTTTTCGGAATACCTGGACGGTGCCGTGTCAGGGACCGCGATGCATGCCATCGCCAGTCACCTTGAAGGCTGCCAGGAATGCACCACCGAGTTCGCCGAATGGCGCACTTTGCAGCGTGTACTCACAAGTATCGGGCCGGCAAAACCTCCGGCCGACATGGGATTGCGGCTCCGTGTTGCCATTTCGCAGGAGAAAGCGCGTACCACGCGTAGGCGCGTTGAGGCCTGGCAGTTGTACTGGGAAAATACTTTGTCTCCGATATTGGTGCGCGGCGCGGCCGGGCTTGCCACAGCCATGGTTTTGCTGGGCGTGATGGCACTGATGATCGGGACTCTCGGGGCGCCTCCTCGAGTATCGGCAACGGAAACGACAGCAGATTCCACCACCAGTCCGCAGTTCCTGTATACGGTAGGCGGAACGGATTCGCGCGGTTCGTTTACGCGTCCAGTGCTAGTGGAAGTCGCGATCAGCAGTACGGGCCGCGTGTACGACTACCGCATCGTCTCCGGACCCACCACCAAGGAAGTTCGCGAGTCATTGGACAATATGCTGTTGATGAGCCACTTTACTCCGGCTCGGTTCTACGGCATTCCAGTCCCGGGCCGTGCGATCCTGTCTTTCTCTGGCGCTTCTGTCCGCGGATAAAAACGCGGCCACCGCTATACTCGATCCACACCATGGAAATAAGCGGGGAACCAGAGCGGCCTAATATAGAGAATCCATTCATGGCTTCTCGCGGCCTGTTGATCTTCATCGTGCTCGTGTCGGGCTGGTCGCTGTATTCGATGCTCCGGCACATGTCGACAAGATTCGAGGTTCCTCGTCACTTTGTCACATCGATTGCAGTTTTTGGCCGAGCGGGCGTCGCAATTGACCTCTGCATATATCTCTACGTAGCATGGCTCGGTTTTCTGTTCGTTAGATTGGCAAGAGACCGAGTAGAAAAAACCTGGGTGGCATGTTGGATCGGCCAGATCGTAATCAACCCTATGAAGATGCTGATTCCGCGGTATTCTTATCTGATTTGGTGGACTGAGTTATTTCTGGCCCTAGTTTTCTTTATGGCGACCATTGCGCTGTTCTTGAATTGGTGGACACCGACCAAGACCCTTGCCCGGTGTCGCGCTCGATTTAGCGCCGTACTCGACCCACGCGCTTACAACCATAGTCTGCGGCGCATGGCATCTCAGCCTATATCTGTGATATCCTAACCGAGAATGGGGACGTGCGCCCTGGCGTCATAGCTACGCCAACAAACTGGCCTGCCGTCGCGGCTTTGACCGCATCCAAAAATTGTCTTGCCCACGGACAACGAACTCCTACATCAACATCTCGAAAAAGAGGGGCACCTTTGGCTATTAATGATAAATACGAAGACGATCTTCAGAAACTAATTGAAACAGGGAAAGAGAAGGGCTACCTGACCTTTGGTGAAGTGAATGACCTGATCCCCGGCGAAGTAAATTCCGCCGACGATCTGGACGACCTGATGACTACCATCGGGACGCAGGGAATTGATCTGCTGGAAGATCAACCCAAACTGGCGGCAGAACACGACGAACTGGACAGCGAAGACAGCGAAGATGTCGAACTGGATCTGACTCCCGGCGCGATGGAGAAGACCAACGACCCTGTCCGCATGTATCTGCGCGAAATGGGAACCGTACCGCTGCTCACCCGCGAAGGCGAAGTTGAAATCGCCAAGCGAATTGAGCGCGGGCAGATGCGCGTGATGAAAGCCATCTCGCGTTCTTCCATCGTCACCCGCGAAATTATCGCGCTGGGTGAAGACCTGAAGCGTGGCGTACGCAGCATCAAGGAAGTGGTCACCTTCGATGAAGAAGAACTCACCGAAGAGATTCTGCAGGCACGCACCAAACTCACAACCAACGCAATTGACACGCTGGTCAAGCACTACAAAAAGGCCCAGCAACTGCGCGAGAAGCTGGAAGGCATCTCCGCCAAGGACAAGGGCAAAGCGAAAGAACATCGCCGCACCCGTTGGGCGATTGGTCGCGAGCTGGTGCGGGTTTCCCGCGTCATTCGCGAGCTGAAATATACCAACGCCGAACGCAAGCGGCTGCTCGATAAGGTCAACAAGACGGTCGACGCCATGCGCGCGCTCGATCGCCAGATTCGCACCCTGGAACAGAAGCACGAACAATCGAAAAGCGAGGAAATGCGCAAGGAATATCGCCGCCAGCAGCGTAACTGCAAAGGCGATCTGGAGAAACTGGAAGTCGACGCAGGGGTATCAGTCGCAGAACTGAAGCGCACCCAGCGCGAGATGATCCAGGGCGACATGGACGCCGAGCAGGCCAAGCGGGAGTTGATTGAAGCCAACCTGCGACTGGTGGTCTCGATTGCCAAGAAATATACCAACCGCGGACTACAGTTCCTCGACCTGATTCAGGAAGGCAATATTGGACTGATGAAGGCGGTCGACAAGTTCGAGTACCGCCGGGGATATAAATTTTCGACCTATGCAACCTGGTGGATTCGCCAGGCGATCACGCGCGCCATTGCGGATCAGGCACGTACCATCCGCATCCCGGTGCACATGATTGAAACCATCAACAAGCTGATCCGCACTTCGCGTCAGCTGGTGCAGGAACTCGGACGCGAGCCAACCTCGGAAGAGATTGCCAAGCGCATGGATATTCCTGTCGCCAAGGTTCGCAAGGTATTGAAGATTGCACAGGAACCCATCTCGCTGGAAACGCCGATCGGCGAAGAAGAAGATTCGCACTTGGGAGATTTCATCGAAGATCACCAGGCCGTTTCGCCTTCAGACGCCGTCATCAGCGTCAACCTGAAGGACTACACCGCGCAGGTGCTGCGTACGCTGACGCCGCGCGAAGAACGCGTGATAAAAATGCGCTTTGGTCTGGAAGATGGGTCGGAGCACACCCTGGAAGAAGTGGGTCAGAGCTTCCAGGTGACTCGCGAGCGCATTCGCCAGATAGAGGCCAAGGCGCTGCGCAAGCTGCGCCATCCGTCGCGGTCGCGCAAACTGCGCGCCTTTCTTGACGGCGTGCGGGAAGCTTAGCTTCTCCAATTCAACATCAAACAAAGGCCGCTCAAAAGAGCGGCCTTTTTATTCCGTAGGTACAGCAAACTTCAGGTCGCCGCGCACTTCCCCGCCCTGGCGCACATGAACTTCAACCTGCGCCAACGCTTTTTGCGCGATCGCTGGATCGTCGCCGAATCCGTCCAGCCAGTGCACGTTCGGCTCGCGGCGAAACCATGTCATCTGCCGCTTGGCGTAATTACGGTGGCCCTGCTGCGTGGAAGCTATCGCGTCCTGCATGGAAAGGTCTCCGCGCAGCAGCATTCCCGCCTGCTTATATCCCAGGGATAACAACGGACGGCAGTCTTCGCCATAACGAGCGAGCAAGTGTTCCGTCTCCTCGACCAGCCCGTTTGAAAACATTGCCGCCGCCCTCTGATTGATACGCTCATACAGCGCAGGCCGAGGCGGATCGAGGCCGAGCCTCAAAATTCGAAAGCCCTGCAGCGGATCGCGTCCAGCTTCCCACAACGTCGACATTTTTTGCTGCGATGCGAGGGTCACTTCGATCGCGCGCACCAGTTTGGGTGCATCGTTAGGATGAATGCGCGACGCCGAAACAGGATCCAGCCGCTGCAAAATTCGCGCCAGGTAACTGCTGCCGCGCTCCTGCTCCATTTCGCGTAAACGCACTCGTAGCGACTCAAATCGCGTCGGCCCCGGAAACAATCCGTCGATCAAGGCTCGCAGATAGAGGCCAGTTCCGCCGGCAACAATGGGTAGCTTACTGCGACGCTGAATGTCGGCAAGACTATCGCGTGCATCGCGAGCATAATCCCCGGCAGTGTATGGCTGATTCGGCCAGACGACATCCAGCATGTGATGTGGAACCAGGGCGCGTTGTTCCCGCGAAGGCTTTGCAGTACCAATCTCTAATTCGCGATAGACAGCCACGGAGTCGCAGCTGACGACCTCGCCGGAGAATCGCTGCGCCAGGTGGACAGCAAGAGAGGTTTTCCCGCTGGCAGTCGCTCCATGCAACACCACCAGGGGATAGCTGGATTTCTTCGATTCACTTTCTTGATTGGGGCCGTCCATCGTTCCGGGCAGTCTTTCTCGGTCAAACTTCCCACACTTGTCGGACTTCTGGCATAAGTAACGCAAAAGTTACCATAAGTTCCACCAACGGGTGAGAAAGACAGCATGCCAACCGGCACGAATGGCGCTAAACATGATCACCGCCAGAGCGATCCACACCAGGCCGATCGCCTGGCGTCGTCGCAACGCGGTGGCTTTTTCCGGGGCGATCATTCCCGTGTGTATTGCCCGGTCTGTTCGTTATAGAGGAAGTAAAAGCGCAAGGCCAGATACGGTCCCTTGAACTGCTTCGGCAGCGGTGGAAACGGTCCGGCCCCTGTAATGCCGCCCCATGCAGCGCGATCGAGAGATACATCCCCCGACGGCCGAATCAGTTGCATTTGTTTAATGCTGCCATCGGGCAAGATGATGAATTGAATCGCCACCGTGCCTTGCTTTAATAGAGGCGGACGCGCGGCTTCGGGAATCAATAAATCCCAACTGGACTGCGTCATCTGCACAACCTGGTGCAAATATGGACCGAAATCGACCCCCATCGTGTCGCTTAAAACTTCCACGCCGGAGGCCACGCCGGGGTGCGCGATCGGCGCATTGTCGCCGTTATCTCCGCCTTCGCCATTCGAGCGCGCAGCATTGCGTTCTGCCTGGCGAATCATGTCGCCTACAGACATGTTGGGCTGGCTAGTGGCCTGGTTTTGAGCTAACATCGTTTGCCGCCGCGGAGCCTGCTGCCGCTGCATGGCGGACTGGGTCGCATTGGGCGCGGACGGAAGCGGGGGCGGGGTGGCCTTCGATGGGGGCACGGCGCGCGCCTGTTCTCGCTGCGGTGATGGTTGTTGCGGCCGAGCAGCCGGCTGCTCTGGCTGTTGTGCCCTTTGCTGCGGCTGCGGTGGCGGCGATGGCCGACCGGCACGCCGCATCGCCTGCAACTCCTCAATCGTCTTCTGATCGGGCGTTGGATGTCTGGTCTGCGCCGTATGGTTCTGGTCCGAAATAATGTTGGTGGGCTTTGGCGGCTTTTTCACCAGATCCGGAGGCATGTCCAGATAGACATTCTCTGGCGCCTTCGCCGGAATCAGTGGCATTGTGTTGACCACCGTGGCGGGTTGAAACATCTTCAGTTTTGGACCGTAGAAAATCCACCAGAAAACCAAAAGGTGGAAGATCAGCGAAACCCAAATCGCTTCCCGCACCCGGGCAGACAGCCGCTCTCCCTCTAGAGAGTCGATAACATCGAGCAACTCATGAGGTGAGTGAGATTCGTAGCGCGTCCGCAAACGATCGAACTTGGGTTCGATTGGCTTCTCTGGCGGACTCGGGGGTGTTTCGATTGCGGCCATCAAAATTAGACGATACTGATCCTACTGTAGTTTCCGTACTACGTGCCAGTATCGACATTGCGTCCTCGTACCATTGTCTCATTCTTTGACGTTTTCGCACCCCGTCCAGCGGCTATCTTTCGAGCTCCACCCAGGGGCTATTCCGCCACCAAACCATCCCTTCCGCAGGTAAAATCGCAGCTGTGAAGGCTATCGTCATTACCGTCAGCGACTCGTGTTTTCAAGGGCTTCGGGTCGATCGCTCAGGACCCGCCGTCGTTCTACGCCTGCAGCAGGCCGGATTCACCGTCGAAGAGAACACTATCGTTCCCGACGACGCAGCGCAGATAGCGGCCGAAATTCGAAAGCAAGCCGCACGGGCACCTCTGGTGGTAACGACGGGCGGAACAGGCATCGCGCTTCGCGACGTGACACCCGAAGCGACTCGTCAGGTCTGCGACCGCATCCTCGACGGATTTGGAGAGCATATGCGCCGCGAAGGGTTGAAGGAGACCCCTTTTGCCCCCATGAGTCGCGCCGTTTCCGGAACCCTCAGCACCACATTGATTGTGAATGTTCCGGGTAGTCCGCGGGCAGCTGTCACGTCGTTGGAGGTGGTGCTCCCTCTTATTCAGCATGCGCTGGCGCTTTTGTCCGGAGATACAGAACACCTGGAGCCCGGCCATGCATCCGAAAACAAATAGAATCTCGCAGGACCTGCAGTTCGGATGCCGCGACAAAGGCCTGTAGGATAAATAGACGCCCTTTTTGAAGACATCTCTTGAATAGCCAATGATACGCAAACTCTGGTCGCATCTTCTCCACTGGAAAATGGCGCTGCTGCTGTTCCTCAAACCTCTTGGTTTCGTGGGCGTCGGCGTTCTTGCGGCCATCGATGCCAGCGTGTTTGCCATCCCTATGGATGCAATCATTGCCGTGTACGTGTGGAGCAACCGGCGATACTTCTGGGTCTACGCCATTATGGGCGCGGCCGGATCTGCAGTCGGCGCTCTGGTACCCTTTTATATCGGTCGGACAGGAGGCGAGTGGGTGCTGCTGAAGCGTATCCCGCGAGCCAAGTATGACCAGATGCGGGCGCGTTTTGATCGTCATCACTGGCTGGCTGTGCTGGTGCCTGCCGCCATGCCGCCGCCGTTTCCGTTCAAAGTCTTCGCCTTCGGAGCAGGCGTTTTCGAGATGCGCGCGGTTCCGTACATGGTCGCCGTTTTCGTAGGACGCACGGCGCACTACCTGGTGACAGCTCTTCTCGTCGTCTACTTTGGCCCCGAAATTATGACCTGGATGGGGCTGCATACCATGTTGCTGCTGAGTGTATTTGCCGCTCTGGTGACTGCGTATCTTCTGTACAAGATATTTCGTCGGCGTCGCGATCGAGCGCGCAAAAAGACCTTGGGTGCCGACACGAAATAGTTTGACGAGTCACAACCCTGAATGTCGATCTGAGTGCCCAAACAGCGCGCTCCGGGACTTTCGAGCCTGTTGCCATGAGTCGCGATCTCTGGAACATGAAGTGCAGGTGCTCGACCGATGAAATTGCGGATAGGCCCAGGATTTCGGTCCGGGGTCTACCTTATTGTTCACGGGCGCGGGCCTTCATTATCGGTAGGTCGAGCGATCCGGTAATCGATACGCCGGAGGGTTGCATCCGCAGATCGAGCACGCGCGAAAATGTCACCGTTCCCGACAATGACTGAATTCCAGGAATGCCAATCTGCCTGCGCCCTGTTGCGCTAGCGAGCGCAAGTTGTCCGAATTCAAGCGTGAGCTTCTCGTCATGGAAATGACCCACTGCACGAAGCCGCTGAAACCGCGTGATGCCCGGCACAACATTTGCTGTGCTCGGGGAATCTGCGATCGCCATGGAAGAAGCTTGTGAAGGCATCAAAGCGGCCAGCACCCCACCTCGCCAATCAATCGCAAAATTACCGGACGCATTCTGCACAAGGTCGGCAGTCGACCAACCGTGCGTCTTCAAGCGAATCTCGACAGACGCGGCGCCGCGGCCCCATTTCTCATGCCAGATCGCGGCAACTAAGTTCGGTTGGATATTTCCAAGTGCCACTCGCAGCGTGTAGGTCGGGGGACCGTCACCCCACTGTGCCGAACCGGCGCCCGACTGCATTGCGGGCACGGGTTCTGCGGTGCTTGCTGAACTTGCTTCTGTGGCATCTTTGCCACTCAAGGCGCTCCCGCTCGCATCATCGGAAAGCCCAGACAGTGTGCCGCCAAATACTTTGCCGGAGATTGCAACCAGGTCCGCTCGATGCCCCTGGAGGTGGAGTTGCAAGGAAGCATTTTGCAGCGACAGCTTTCCCGCCGAAAGCACATCGGCCTTGAAGGTCCCAGTAATTTCCGGCAGTTCCGGAGCACCCGCCGCCCAGGGATTCAGCTGTTCCAGCAAGCCGGACCCGGCGATGGCGCGGCGCAAAACTCCCTGCAGACGATCAACATTCAAATCGGTTGTATGCAGGGTAAACGTGCGCGCACAGGGCGGCCGCGCAGCCGGACAGGATGTTTCCCAGCGGATGCTTCCGTCGAAAGGAATATGCGCGTACGTTCCCGTTAATCCATTCCATTCCACAGATGTGTCGGTCAGATTCACTTGCCCGCCGACAATTTGGATTGCACCTGGGAACGAACTGAGCTGCATCGTCGCATTGTGAATTTGAACTTTCCCCTCCCACTGCGACGGAACAAACCACGGAATCGACTGAGTTGGCAGATTTGCCACGTTGTTGGGTATAGTAGCCACGAAGGCAGCCGGATTGGATTGCGGTAACCAACTCGACCGCAGCGTCACCGCCATCTGCGCGGTGCCGCGGATGGAATGGATTCCACCGGAGAGGACGGGCAAATTCATCGCGCGCGCTAGCTGGCGCAAATCCCTCAAATCTGCGGCCCCGTCGATGTGAAGCGTAAGGCCGGAAGAGGTCACCGTGCCAGCCAGTATCGCCGAGGTTGCCGCTCCCAGCGAGGCATGCACTGCAGCCAGATTCCATGCCCCGGTCGCTTGCTGCTTGACGACGATGGGGCTGCTTCGATAAAGGGCCTCCGAGGATACTCTCGAAGCAGACGCTTTGGCGGCGCCCGCCAGGTTTGGCGTGGAAATGAGCAGCGGCGAAAGATGCACAGCATGTTCGACGTGCGGCAAGTGCAGCGTCAGCGGAGTGGTGCGCAAATCTCCCGTGCAATCCTGCAACGTATCGAAACCACGCCATTCGCATTTGGCGCTTCCATTCACTTCACCGGACGCGCTCGTATCCGCGGCAATACCCGGATGCACGTGGCGCAAAAGATCGAGAAAAAATCCGGCGGAGGCTTGTTGCAACGCCACGGTGAAGGAGCCAGCGCCTTCTGACTGTGAAGGCTGGGACGCCACAGGGGCACTTGGATTCGCTGCGGAGTTAGAATCATTCGCGATCGACTTCACCAGCAAGTGGCCGCCACCCAGTGGCGCATCGCAGTCGAATTGATCCATACGCCGATCTGCGTGCACATATTGCCCCGTGCAATGCGCCGACAAGTCAATTTCTGACGGAGGAATGAACTCAGCCCGACGAAATCCCTCCACCTGCACATCCGACGTCAACCGAGCCTTCCCCAGCGTTCCCCGCACATTGACTGTCCAGTCCACCGTGCCTCGCCAGCCACTGTCTTCGCCCTGCAGCAATCGACTGATTTCTCCCAGCTGGCCGCGCCGCCATTCCAGGCTGGCTCGAATTGGCGAATCCATCAGCACGCCGGTGGTCTTGACCGAGGCTTCGCCCAGAATCTGCCCCGCATCTCCAGGAGGAAGATCTGTACGCACCGGACGAGCCTTGATGCGAACGTGCCATTCATTTCCCGACTCTTTCCAGAATGCAAGTTGTGCCCCTTCCAATGAAAATGGGAGCTTTTCCGCACCGCGCTTGAAATTGATACGAGCATCGGTGGCTTCCACATAGGGAAACGGCGGCGGACTCGCGGAGGAGGAAGCACCGGAGGTCGAGTTCCCTGACAAACGCAGGACCGGGGAATTGCTGATCAGAGATTCAAAGTTCCATTCGCCGTTGCTGTCGCGGGCGAGGTTCACGCTGGGCGCATCGAAGTGCAGGCTGGCGATTTCAACCCGGCGATGCCACAGGGTGCTGGCACGCAGGCTGGCGGTCACGGTTTCCGCCGTGATCACGGGTTCCGCGCCATATTGGGGCCACTCTGCCACGGTGAGATGATGGAGCACAAATGCAGGACGAGGAAACAGTGTCAGCTCAACCGAGTTCGCGTAGACCGGGCGATCCAGGCCGGCACTGATCGACTGCACAATGAGGTGCCGGAAGCGATTGATGTTAACGAACGGGGGAACGACAATCGTAAGCACCAGCAACGCAAACGCCGCCAGGAATACGCTCTTTCGACGGCTGATGTTCGCTTTTGGCGCGCCTGGGTTTTTCATGTCGGCTTCAACGAACTTATTGAATACGATGGAAGGTTCGCCGCCACCGCGTTTGGTCGAAGAAGTGAATGATGACGTGTCCCATAAATGCCATGCGATCCGGCATCGATGTCTTGTATTGCTGGTCCTCTGACGTGATGAACGACCAATAGACGAACAGCGGGCGACCAATGATATTTGGCCGCGGCACAAATCCCCAGTACCGGCTGTCGAGCGATATCATGCGATTGTCGCCCATCGCAAAATAATCTCCCGGCGGTACGACCAGATTGCCGTTCTGAATATGACTGGGCAGATTGAGCGCCCAGGTCGCTGTTACGTTGGAGTCCGGCGGCGGCGGTACAGCGGGAAAATCATCTCGATAGGGATAGTACGCATCGTTGGGGTTGCCGTCGTCCGAAGGCAGCGTGGCGTACGGCATGTTTTGCGGTTTGCCGTTCAAGTACACGATGCCGTGCTCCAGGTGGATTCGATCTCCCGGGATTCCGACCACTCGCTTCACCAGGAACAGCTTCGGTTCGCCGGGTTTGTAGAACACGATGATGTCGCCGCGGCGAATGTTGCGGTAATAGATAAAGGGTGCCCATCGGGCCGGGGGTGCGAATGTGATCCTGTCGACCAGAACGTGGTCGCCAATCAACAACGTCTTTTCCATCGATGAAGATGGAATCTCGAAGTTCTGAAAAACGAACGTAATGATGAACAGCCCTACCACCAGCACTGTGCAGATGGAGGCAAAAAACTCGAATGGAGTTTCTGATTGCTGCGAGGTGGGTGCGGCTTGCGCGAGTTGCTGACCGGCCAAAAGGTTTCTCCGATTTCGAGTGGCTAACGTATTACATGAAAGATGCGGCTCCAGCGAACTGCCCCGGCCACACCGTTCCACCATCCGCGTTCGTGGGCCAGTCTATCACTGGAAAGACCCGTGATTTCTGATCTGCTGGCGGTGACAACCGAGAAGTACACCAGAAACGGCTCGCCCACGATGTTCTGGCGCGGAACCAGTCCCCAGTAGCGACTGTCCAAGCTGTCATTTCTATTATCGCCCAGGACAAAATATTGTCCCGCCGGAATCTCCAGTTGTCCTTGGTGAACGTTCCGTTGCATCTCCATCCACCAACGGCTGCTCACACCTGGATCGGTATACGTGGGGGTGGGAAATTCGTCGCGAAACTGGTTTGCATAGCTGGGAATGTAGAGTGCAAATGGTTCGCGCTGCAGCCGTCCATCGACATAGACCAAGCCATGGTGCAGGTGAATTTCATCCCCTGGCACTCCAATCACACGCTTGACCAGGTACATAGAAGCGTCAATTGGATAGTGGAAGACTACGATGTCGTCGTGCTTGATAGGTTCATAGGCCAGTAGCGGCTTCCACGGGCCGGGATTCGCAAAAACGATCTTGTTCACCAGAAGAAAATCGCCAATCAACAACGTTTCTTCCATCGATCCAGATGGAATCCGATAGGGTTGCGCGATAAATGTCAGCACGAACAGCGCGCTCACAAGAAACGTCAGCGTCGTCTGAATCAGGATAAGCACTTCGTGATGATGCTGAATCCGCACGGGAGTTGGAGCAAGAGGAATCGGTGGCTCCGTAGTAGAAACCGGTATCGCCACGGAACTGAGGGAGGGATCGGTTTCGCCGGTCATTTCCTCTTCCCTGCCACGGTTTTTTCGCGAACCTCTTTCTCTTTCTCCGCAGTCGAATCTTCCGCCAAAGGCGACGACTCGGACGCCTGCAACGAGCGCAGATGCTGTAACGCCAACCGCGCGGCTTCCTGTTCTGCGTGTTTCTTGCGTGTGCCGGTGGCTGAGGCTAGCGTCGTCTCGCTGGCAGAGGCGTCCAAAAATTTCACTTCCACGACGAAACTTTTCCTGTGGTCGGGCCCGGTTTCCGATGTCAGTTGATAACGCGGCTGCCCTAATCCATGTGCCTGCGAATACTCCTGCAGCATGGATTTGTAATCGCCGACCTCTCCAGCGCGCGCGGCCTTCACCACCGCTTCCATCGTTTCATCCAGCAACCAGGTGCGCACCAGCCGCACCGCCGACTCCATCCCGCCATCCAGGTAGACGGCGGCAATCACCGACTCGACCGCATTGGCCAGGATCGCAGGCTTCTTTCGCCCACCGCTCTTTTCTTCCCCTTTGCCGAGCCGCAGGAAATCTCCCAGTCCCATCGTCAGCGCCGCGCTCGCCAAATGGGGTCGGCTGACAAATTGCGACCGCAAGCGTGTCCATGCCCCTTCACTAAACTCCGGATAGACGCGGAAGAGATGTTCCGTCACAATGAGGCCCAGCACTGCATCGCCCAGAAATTCCAACTGTTCGTTGTCCTCCCGCAGGTCCTGCTCCGTCTGCTCTTCATAGGCAACCGAACTGTGCGTCAGCGCCAGATCCAACAGCGCGGGATCGCGAAACCGATATCCCAATAATTGTTGCAACCTCTCCAGTCCGCTGTAACGGACGACGCGACCTGGAGGAAGAACGACCGGATCATCAGCATCCAAGGGGGCCCCAGATCGCTCGGTCGCAGAGGCGGATCGATGGTTGGACAAGGCCGTTTCATCTCCTCAAATAAATATAGAGATAAGTGTAGTGCGTTCTTGTGCGTGCGCTCGATATTTACCGGGAATTTCCGCGTTGTGGCCAACCCATCGCAAGAAACGTCCCAGCTTCAAGTCGCGCGAGAAAGTGATCGGGTCAACCAGGCCGATGGAACCTTCGCTTTAGTGCGAAGTATCCGTTCCGTCTCCACTGGAGTCGTCTTGTCCGTGCGAACCTTGCTGCGCCGCTTGCGGAGGTGCGAAGGGTGCTTTCAGTCCCGCTTCAGCCGCCCGGCTGGTGTCCTGCCGTCCATCCCGCGACTGCATCGCCGCCTGATATTCTGCGACGGCGGCAGTCCGGTCCCCCTGCAAATCGTCAAGACGTCCAAGGTAGATGTGCGACCATGCAATCGTGCGCAGATCGTGGGCCACTTTGACTGCTTCGTTGAAGTCCTGCACCGCGGCATCCATCTTCCCGCTCATAATGTTGGCTCGTGCCAGGATGAAGTAGGCTCGGCCGGGATCAGTGGTGTGCTGGTCAAGGGCTCGTTGCGCCAGCACAATCGCTCCCGCTGTATCCCCCGCGATCAGCTTATTTTCGGCGTTATCCAGGTCGGCCGACTGCGGAGCCACCGGAGTTTCCACATTCTGATCCGTGTGGGAGGCAAACACGATGTCTTGTACACGATGCTTCTCAATGTCGACGTTCATACCGTAAATCATGATGCCGACCATCTCCGGCAGCGATCTCGGACTCTCGTCAAAACCCCGCAACTGGTCATAGAAATATTTCGTCAGGATAAATCCCTGAATCATGTCATTGTGGACCGTGTCATCGCGGACTTGCTCCACCGCGTGTTCATATTCATTCTCTTGCTTGTTTACGGCTGCCAGCTGGTTGCGATCGATGTGCGCAGGAATTTTATAGACAGGGACCCCGGTGTCCATCGAGCGCGCTTCAATCGCCCGAATCATGCACTCCGTCACCAGCGTGAGAACGTCGCTTTTGTAAATGTACGGCAGCGGCGAGGGCTGCACCAGCGCCAGAATCGACCGCAACTGATTGATTGAGTTTGACCGGGCGTAGATCAGCGGCTCCAGAATGAAGCGCAGATAGGTATGCTTCACCGGCTTCAAATCGATCTTGCCGTTCGACGGAGAAAGCACCACGATGTAGTTGCCGCCATACACCATGGCATTCTCCTCTCCTGGCGCAATCAGGGGATCCAGGATTACCAGAAAGCGGCGATTGCCGTTGGTCACTGGAGGTTGCTTCAGGTACAGGTCTGTTTGAATCAGCATCTGATTCATCGCGGTGCGGGCTTTGTCGGCCAGCGCTTCGTATGCAGGATGGTTTAAGGCCCAGATGATGTGAAGATTCACAGCTTGGGAGAAATTTCGCAGGGGTGCGGCGAGACCGACCAAGGTCGCCGCATCAGGAGGCAAATCGGAAGCGCCGACATTGGTCGTCAGCGACGGCGGTGGCGTAAGAAAAAGGGCCAGGGAGATATATGCGGTCAGATTGACCGAGACGCCATTCATAGTATGGCTATGAATAAAACTGCAGAGCCGGTCGCGACTGTCGCGCGCAGCTGCGGACTGCTCCAACACCTGGTTGATGTCGTCGCGAACTTTCTGGCGCACTGGCTCGGAAATCGAAAGGCCTTGATTGTAGCCACAGGTATTGAGCGCCGCCATCACATCGAACATCGCCTCGGAAGTTTCTAAAGAAATGGTCGGCCCGTTCGGATCAATGGCGGCTGGTACTGCGGCGAGAGCGGCCGCATTGGGCCGCGGAGCCACTACTCCCTGCGGAAGCGGAACCGGTTGGCCCGACTCGGTACGGCTCGACGACGAAACTCCAGATTGTTGGGGAGGTACTGGCGACGACAAATCCTGCGAAGGAGACGACGGAGAGGTGGCTTGGCCCCACATTGTGCCCGCGATTGCCGACAACACCAGCAAAAGGCTGAGAGTACCCAGCAAAATCCGGAAGCTGAAACCGACTGCGCGTTTAGACTGCATTGGCCACTTCTTAAAACGCTTTCCGTGGAGAACCAACTTCAGTCTATGCATCCGCCGGAGGCGGGGTCAAACGACCGTCTCACGGATATCACTGGCTAGGGTTTCTAGGCGAAAGCGACACCCCCAAAGCTCGATCTAACGCCATTTTCTCAATCGTCAGCTTTCGCAACTCATCTTGATCTCCGCGAGCTTGAGCGTCCACTATGAGGCGCCGCAATTGAAGTTGACGTCGCTCTAGTGCAGTTCGGCGCAATGCATGGAGGGCAAATTCTACATGCTCCGTCCGCATTTCCTGTGGGCCTTTCATCAACACATTCGCGAGCACGTTTCTGCTCGCTTCATCTGGCGCGAGATCCAACGGATTCGATATTTCTTCCGCCCCAAGGAGAGCGGCAATAATGGAAGAACTTGCCAATCCTTCACAGATATCAGGGTTTTCCCTGAGGCGGGTATATGCAAGCTGCCGAGCAATATGACCTTGGGGCAGCGATAAAACCTGCAACAGTATCTTCTCTGCATCACTCAGCAGGTAATTTGTTGCTGTCAAATCGACGATATCGGCGCGCCGCGCAAACGCCGCCTGCTTCAACTCCTGTCGCAGCAGCGCTGAATCGATGGCGAGTTTTTGCGCCGCATCCGCCGCAAATTCATCGCGAGCGATTCGGCTGGGAATATGTTGCATGTGCGGCAGCAGAAAATTCAGCGCCTTCACCTTGGCATCCGGCGTGACCGGAGGAAACAGCGTGCGTGCTCGCTCAATCAAATAATCGCTGTGTCGGCGCGCCCCACGCAACGCTGCAATGTAAGCCTGGGTTCCACGTTCGCGCACGTAGCGGTCCGGATCAAGCCCGCCCTCCAGCGTTACTACTTTGACGCTGAATCCCTCTTCAATCAGCAGCGCAATGGATTTTTCCGCAGCGTTGGCGCCGGCCGTATCCGGATCAAAGTTGACCACCACCTGCCGTGTATGCCGCCCAAGCAACCGCACCTGCGTCGGCGTAAAGGCGGTACCGCTGGTCGCAAGCACGTTCTTGATCCCGGCCATGTACACGGAGATGCAGTCCATCTGCCCTTCCACCAGCAGCGCAAACTCGAATTGCCGGATTGCCTGCTTCGCCTTGTCGAGATTGAAGAGCACGTGACCCTTGGTGTAGAGCGGCGTCTCCGGCGAGTTCAAATATTTCGGCCCCGCCTTTTCGTCGTTATCGAGCGCTCGTGCTGTAAAAGCAATCACCCGACCCGCTTCATTACGAATTGGAAACGTAATCCGCTTGCGAAAGCGCGCATACATCGAACCGCTGCCGCCATCAGCTTGCTCCTTGGAAGAGAACAGCCCGCTCCCGCGCAATACTTCCGCATCAAATGCGGACTGAAAACGGTCACGCATCGCTGTATATGAATCCGGCGCATAGCCAATGCGGAAGGCGGTGATCGCATCCGTCGTCAAACCGCGGCCCGTCAGATATTCGCGAGCCCGTGCCGCCTCCGGGCTCTGCAACTGTTCCTCAAAATAGCGGCATGCCTGATCGTGAATTTCCAGCAACTTCGATCGCAACTTCGAGGCTTGAGCCTCTTCCGGTGAAGAGAATTCTCGCTTCGGCAGCGGAATTCCGCACTTCTGCGCAACGGTTCGAACTGCTTCTGGGAAACTGATGTTTTCAATTTTCTGCACAAAGGTGAACACGTCGCCGGACTGGCCGCAGCCGAAGCAATGGTAAAACTGCTGCGCTGGCTGCACATTGAACGACGGCGTCTTTTCTTTATGGAATGGGCACAGCCCCTTGAAACTTTGCGCGCCCCCCTTGGTCAGGCGCACGTACTCGCCGATGATGCGAACGATATCGGCCTGCTGCTTGACGGATTGTGCGAAGCCATCGGCCATGACGAGGAAATGGGGCGCTGCAACAAGAGTGTAGTCCAGAAGCGTTATGAAACCATCTTCGCCATGCGGACCACTTGCAGCGTGACAGCTCCTTCCAGAGGCACGTCCATCCCCTCCTCCACCCTGTACCCGCGCCGCAAATATACGGGGACGCCGGTCAACGTTGCACCCATCTCAAGTCGCGTAAATCCGGCCGCGATGGCGGCCTCCTCGGCCGCTTTCAGAAGAAAACTCCCAATGCCTCGGCGAGCCCATCTGGGATGCACGAAGATGGCGCGGATCTTTGCAGCATCCTGCGACGGATCGAGGAGAGCATCTTCCCGCACAGCATGATGATCGCCGCCGCAGAGTGTCTTGCGCCCGCTCCAGCCTCCGCAACCGATTATCTCGCCGCCCTGCTCGACGACAAAATATGTCCCGTCTTCAACGAGCTGACTGTCAACGGTAAATACGGTTCGCAGCGCTGCGTCGATTTGTTCCGGAGTGTAATCCTGCGCCTGCAATCCGCGCACAGAGGCATCGATCAGCTTCTCGATGGCAGGAATATCGACAGTGTTTGCTTTACGAAGGGAGTACGACATGATTCACCTGCAGCGGTGTTAGCGATTATAAATGTCGGTTCTCGTAGACTCGTGCCGACCGGCGCGCGACTGCCGATCGCACCCTCGTTTCCGGCAATGCTCTAAGATAAGCGCGTGCAGCCTCTTCTCCGCGTTGACCATCTGTCCATCACATTTTCCTCGGACGCGGGGCGACATACGGCTGTCGATGATTTGAGTTTCAGCATCGATCCGGGCGAGTCTTTGGCCTTGGTCGGCGAATCTGGCTCGGGAAAGTCTGTCACCGCGCTCGCGGTTTTGCGTCTACTTGATCCTCGCTCCGAGGTCGCAGGCAGCATTTGGTTTCGACAAGAAAATTGGCTGCAACTTCCTGAACAAGACATGGTCTCCCGCCGCGGACGCGATGTCGCCATGGTGTTTCAGGAGCCGATGACGGCGCTGAATCCAGTCATGTCGATCGGCAAACAAATCGCCGAAGCCATTCGCGTCCATCAACGCGATCTTTCAAGAACGACGGTGCGCGAACGCGCAATCGAGGCTCTTGAATCCGTTTCGATTCCAGAACCTCACCTGCGATATGACGATTATCCGCATCAATTTTCCGGTGGACAGCGGCAACGCATCCTGATCGCGATGGCTCTGGTCAACCGCCCCAGCCTGTTGATTGCTGACGAACCCACCACCGCGCTCGATGTCACAGTACAGGCCCAGATTCTCGATCTGCTGCGGGAGTTGAAGCAGCGCTCCAACGCGGCCCTGCTCTTTATCTCGCACGATCTTTCTGTGGTTGCCCAGATCGCACAGCGCGTCGCCGTGATGCGTAAAGGCAAGATTGTAGAAATAGCGTCGTGTGCGCAGTTGTTTTCAGATCCGCAGCACCCCTATACACGCAGCCTGCTGGCAGCCGTTCCGACCATGCGGAGCGATCGAGATACGCCATTGGCGGCGATAGCAAGTCCCACCACAGTGCTTGAAGGTCCGCTGGTTGAAATCGCCAGCGGGCACTGGACCCGTCGCCCCGAATAACTCCGGCTAGAGACTTCCCATGGTCCTGCGCCGCAAGCGCGGGAGGGATTCTTTCTCAGCCTTCTGCGAGGATCGCTTCCGGTTCTCGCCACGGAACACGCCGATATGCGGGCAAAGGAAGTTCATCCTCACCATCGTCTGGGGCTTCCAGAAAAGCATCGAACAGCGTCGTATAGAGCCCCTGGCGGCTCGCGAGTTTCTTGTTCCGAGAGCGCAGAAATCCATAGCGAAACGGAGAACAACGCTCCGCTTCTTCAAGAAACTGCGGCGTAAAGAATTCGTGCGATTCCGCAATGGCTCCAATGATGAGCGATCGCCAGCTCATCCGCAGCAGTTCGCGAAGCATCTCATTTCCGTTCGGCAAGTCGTCCATCTGCGCGCCAACGCGCTCGCTGAATCGCAGCAACTGTGCCACGAGTGAATCCAGCGGCGTTTCCGCGGCCGCTGCGCGCGAGAATAACGTGACCGAGCCGCGATCAAGATCCTGACGCACATCCTGCAAATCGTCTCCCAGCTGCAACAGCACGCCCCACTCGAAAGAAAATCTGCTTTCCTGCGGGCTCAGCCATCCGTGCGACAGACATGCATCCGCCATGACAGACGTGCCACCCTTGGCACAACTCATCGCCAGCAGCTGCGCGTCATCAAATTGACCTGAACTTCCCAGCTGTGCGATGCTCTGCTCCTGCGCCCGATGGATCGCCAGCAGACAGTCGAAGACCTCGGGATACTCCGCGCGCGGATATTGCTCTTCAATCAAGCTGACGAGGGTCCAGATCGCGGCCTCGCGATCATCCTCGGCCAATGCCATTTCGCCCTGTAGACGATTCCGAAAGCGCTCGCTGAATCGCAGTTTTGCTTCGCGGGAAATATCCACCCGGTCCAAATAATTATCGCTATAGGGATACAGCAGGCTATACCCCAAAATGGATGGCGTGATCCCGATGGACTCGCCAAGCAGCGGCTGCAATCCGCAGGCAGTCCATGCGTTGCGGCAGGCCTGCACAATGTCTGGCATGCTCAGGTTGGGATCAAACCGTCTCGCCCACCGGGCCAGCTTTGTACCCACGGGCAAAAAATCATTGGTCAACAGGTCGATTGCATCCGGCTCCAACCCCAGCGCCGTCGCAGAAAATCGCGCGAATGCCGCCGTGATCCGCTCCTGAGTCTGCAGCCGCTCCACCTTGCTTCGAGGTGTTCTTTTCAGCTCCCTCTCGACGGCCCGTAGCGCTTCGTCGTAGGCCTTCTCTCGCCGCTCCTGCTCATGCACGCCGTATTGCACGCCGCCGAGCGTCGATCGCCCAGCGCCCGCGTTCCACACTTCGAGGGTTCGCGCCACCTGCGCTTCCACCCACGGCCAACTGTAAAGTTGTTCCATCCTGTTGAAAGTTACGATAAGCCGAATGCGGCAGTTCCCCAAATAAGTCGCTATGCTGCGGATTCAGGTGAACAGCAGGCAAATTGACGTGTAATCCTTCGCGCTCCACCGTGACAGGAGCTTTCGCTTTGGAATCTAATCGCAATATGGAACGCACCTTCACGCCGGTTGAGCGCTCTCATATTGAGCAGCTTTGGAGCACTGTTGCCTCCGGGGTTTCACAGCCGAACGATGGCATTTTCGGCCCCTCCTCCATCAGTTGGAAAATCAATCGCGAATCGGCATTATTTCTGGGAGCGGGCCGCGCTTCCCTGCTGCAGTTGGCCCACCCCTGGGTCGCCGCGGCGCTCGATCAGCACTCCAATTTGCGGTCGAACCCGCTGGCACGGTTTCACAACACATTCAAGGTGGTCTTCACTACCATCTTCGGCACACTGCATCAAGCGCTCGCCGCGTCGCGGTCTTTGTATCAGTTGCATACTCGTATCCAGGGTAAGGTGCCCGCCTCTGCAGGAGCATTCCCGGGCGGTTCGCGCTATCAGGCGAATGAAGTCGATGCGCTGCGCTGGGTGTTCGCCACGCTGGTAGAAAGCGCGATTATCGCTTACGAAAGCGTGTTGCCACCGCTTTCTGTCGCCGAAAAAGAAACATATTACGCCGAGAGCAAAACGCTCGCGATGCTCTTCGGTATTTCACCCACAGCACTGCCGACCGACTGGAACGCTTTTGAGAATTACAACCGGGAGATGTGGACGTCCGACATGCTTGCTGTCACTCCTATGTCACGAGAGATGGCGCATCGCATTCTCCGTGGCCGCGGTTCGTGGGTTCCGGTGCCGCACTGGTACCGCTCCCTAACGGCAGCGTGGATGCCCCATCAACTTCGTGAAGCCTTCGCCCTCAACTACGGCGAGCGCGAACGACGTGCCGCCGCAAAGGCAATTGGCAGATTGCCGACCGTGTATCGCAGAATCCCAGCCTCGCTGCGGTATATCGGCCCCTATCATGAAGCCTGCGCGCGACTACAGACTCGCGGTATTGGACCGCTCACGCGAGCCAGCAATCGCTTCTGGATGGGACAATCCAGAATGCTGTCGCAGGACCAGAATGAACCGCATAATCCGCGCTAACTGCGAAACGCGGCAAGATTTCGCGAGGCGCCATTTGTAACCGAGGGATGGCGGGCGTATCCTGAGATTCGTTACGGGCGGTATCCCGCACCTGGCCAAAGCATCGGCAACCTGGGAACTGCACTGGAGATTGATATGAGCCTGACCGAACCGCGCAGCGATTCCGCTGGACACGCCTCTACTTTCCTGAAAATCACGCTTCCAACGCTGTTAGAAAAAAAGCGCAATCGCGCGCCGATTTCCGCGTTGACGGCCTATGACTACGCTATGGCCCGACTGGTGGATGAAGCCAGTGTCGACCTGATCCTGGTCGGCGATTCACTGGGCATGGTGATGCTGGGCTACGAAAGCACACTGCCGGTCACCATGGAGGAGATGCTGCTGTGTACCCGCGCTGTGCGCCGTGGGGTGCGCCGTGCTCTGCTGGCCGCGGACATGCCGTATGCGTCCTATCACGAGGATGTGCAGCAGGGCGTTCGCAATGCGCTGCGCTTTGTGAAAGAAGCCGGTGCCGAAGCCGTCAAGGTGGAAGGTGGTCGCAATCGCGTTGAGCTGGTATCGCGCTTGACGGATGCGGAAATCTCCGTCATCGGACATCTTGGCCTGACTCCGCAATCGGTGCATCGCATGGGCGGATACCGCGTGCAGGGAAAAACTCTTTCCGCAGCCGAACAGTTGTTGGAAGATGCAGTGGCGCTGGAAGCCGCCGGCGCAGCGTTGCTGGTGCTGGAAGGCGTCCCGCGCGAGGTTGCGGCACGCATCACCGCGGAGCTGACGATTCCCACGATCGGCATTGGCGCCGGTCCGGAGTGTGATGGCCAAATTCTGGTGCTGCACGATCTGCTGAACCTGAGCTTTGCGCCAGCGGCAAAATTTGTGCGTCGCTATAGCGATGCCGCTTCGCTGATTCGCAACGCTGTCGAAGCCTATCGCAAAGATGTGGAGACCGGCAATTTTCCGAACGACGTAGAAAGCTATCATCTTTCCGCAGAAACACGCGGAACCTTTGCCCGCGCAAAAGTGGTCCGCGCCACGGCGGCTCCGGCGACGATCCGGCAGCCTCGCAAGGCGTAGACAATTCGATTCATGCAGATTCTGTCAGACATCTCAGAGCTTCGCGCCACCTTGCGCCAGCTGCGGGCCGGCGTCGATCAGCCAATGCCTCGCACCATCGGCTTTGTGCCCACCATGGGAGCGCTGCACGCCGGCCATCGTTCCCTGGTGCAGGCTGCACGTCAGCGGTGCGACATTGTCGTCGTCTCGATCTTCGTCAACCCTACGCAATTCGGCCCGAATGAAGACTTCAGCCGATATCCGCGAACTCTCGAACAAGATTGCCAGATGCTTGAGGCCGAAGGCGTCGACGTCGTTTTCACTCCAACCGCGGAGGCGATGTATCCTCCAAGTGCTTCCACGTTTGTCGATGTCGAGGGTGTAAGCGATAGGCTCGACGGAGCTTCACGACCTGGGCATTTCCGTGGAGTTGCTACGGTGGTTGCCAAGCTCTTCCACATCGTGCAGCCGGACCTTTCTTTCTTCGGCCAGAAAGATGCGGCGCAGGTTGCCGTGCTGCGAAAGATGGTGCGCGATCTCGATTTTCCACTAGAAATCATCGTCTGCCCGACCGTGCGCGAACCCGATGGGTTGGCGATGAGCTCACGCAACCGCTATCTCTCGGCAGAGGAACGACGACAGGCGCTCACTCTTTCCCGGGCTCTGCATGCCGCGGAGACGGCGGCCGCCTGTGGCGAACATCGCGCCTCGCCACTGCTGCAAACCATGCGCGCAGCCCTGCAGGAAGAGCCCGCCATTCGTGTAGACTATGTCGCGATCGTCGACCCCGACACTTTGTTGGCGATCGATGATGTGGACGCGGGCGGACTGCTAGCAATTGCCGCCTATGTTGGCAACACTCGGCTCATCGATAACGTTCTGCTAGCCTCTGCGACCGGAAACGCAATCGTGCCCGGCAAGAAAAAATCGTAGCGGCCAATCTGCCGCCCTGCTGATTCCAACGCGTGGGGTCACGCGGATTTCTCCGCATTGAAAATTATCTTCCACCAGGCCCAACCGTCCATCGGCGCGGGTCAGGTCCAGCCCGTTATCTTCGGCGCGCGAAATGTCCAAGGCCTGGCACAACTTGCCCGGGCCAGATGTCAGTTGATGAATACCGGCGGACCCGTTCAGTCCGCGATTGCGCCGCATCTCCGCTATCCCCTGCAATGGCTCGAGCGCACGCACCAACACGCAGCCTGGGACACCCTCTGGCAAACAACTAATGTTGAAACAAGCGTACAGCCCATAGATGTTGTAGATGTACGCATGCCCCGGAGGCCCATAGAGAACTGCGTTGCGCGCGGTACGTCCGCTGGCAGCGTGCGCGGCTGCATCATGTTCGCCGAGATACGCTTCGGTCTCCACGATGCGCCCCGCGAGTGGACCGCCTCTGCCGCGGCGGACAAGAATCTTTCCCAACAGGAGGCGCGCGACTTGCTCCGGCGGCGCGTCGAAGAACTCTCGTGGCAGCGGTCGCCACGTCGTCAGATCGAAAGTCGACCCAGCGTGTTCAGCTTCACGCGCCGGCTTTGTCATATTCGCGCAGTGCTCCCAGGACTTCTTCCGCATGGCCCTCAGGCCTGACCTTGGGAAAAATCTTGAGTAGCCGCTGGTCCGGGCCAATCAGAAACGTGGTGCGCTCGATGCCGCGGACCTTCTTGCCATACATGTTCTTATCGCGCATCACATCAAACTGATTGCAGACTTTCTCATCGACATCGGCGAGCAGCATGTAGGGCAGATTGTATTTTTCCTGGAATTTCTTCTGCGCTTTCGGCGTGTCGCGAGAAATACCGAGCACGACCGCGCCCGCTTTCTGCAGCCTGGTAAACGCATCGCGAAAGCCGCAGGCCTCAATGGTGCAGCCCGGAGTATCCGCCCGTGGATAGAAAAACAACACAACCGGCTTACCTGAAAAATCGGTCAGCTGCACCATTTCATCATCCTGATTTTTCAGACGAAAATTGGCGGCCTTGTCATTCACCTTCATCGCACACCCCTCGGTTTCAAGTTTGCAGTCCTAGTTTTTCAGCGGCGATAATTTTTGCAGCCATATGCGAAATTCATCTCCCAGGTCCTCTCGTTTGAGCGCAAATTCCACAGTGGCCTTCAGGAATCCCAGCTTATCGCCGGCATCGTAGCGCGTGCCTTCAAAACTATAGCCATAGACCTTTTCATGTTCCAGCAACCCGCGAATACCGTCCGTCAGCTGCAGCTCTCCGCCCGCGCCTAGCGGCGTTGTTTCCAACAGGTCAAAAATGCGCGGCGTCAAAATATAGCGCCCGATGATGGCATTCTTTGAAGGTGCATCTTTCAATTTCGGTTTCTCGACCAAAGCCTTCACCTCCATCACCCTCGAATCCTTCGAAGTCGGCACGGCATCAATGACGCCATAGGAGGAGATGGCCGGTCCCTCCACAACCTGCGTGGCGAGAACGCTGGATTGCACCTCGTCGAATACGGAAACCATTTGCTGCAGGCAAGGCGGCGTGGCATCAATCACATCGTCAGGAAGAATCACGGCAAACGGTTCGTCGCCAACCAGGTCGCGCGCCATCAACACTGCGTGCCCCAGGCCCATCGCCTCCTTTTGGCGAATGTAGGCGACTCGTCCAAGGTTTGAAATCTGGCGCACCAGCGCCAGCAGATCATGCTTGCCGCGCGACTCCAGCTGATGCTCCAGCTCCACGCTAATGTCGAAATGATCTTCAATGACGGTCTTGCCGCGACCAGTGACGATAATGATCTGGTCGCAACCGGCGGCGATCGCTTCCTCCACGCCATATTGAATGATGGGCTTGTCAACGACCGGCAACATCTCTTTGGGAATGGCTTTGGTGGCAGGCAAAAAACGTGTGCCCAATCCCGCTGCGGGAAAAACTGCTTTGCGGATTCTGCTCTTTGACATATTGACTTGCTTTCTCCAAGTATGTGCGATGGCGCGGGAGCATCACCTGCAAACCTGCAATCGTACCCAGTATCGCAGTATATGCATTGCGGCTGCGCTTCGCGCTTTATTTGTTTCGAATATGAGATGAGCGTCTTCATCCCCTTGTTGTCTGTACAGAAAACCCTACAAAACCGGCGACGAGTTCCCCAGCATGGCGCGACGGACAATCGGCAGAGGCACGCCTCCTTGGCGCAGAAATTCATTGTGAAACTTCTCCAAAGAAAACGCCGCACCCTCTTTCCTCTGCACATCGGCTCGCAGTTTCAGGATCATCAGCTTGCCCAGGGTGTAATACAAGTAGGTGGGATCACCCGCGCCACGCTTGGCTTCCACCAATCCCGTCGCACGCGTCTGATAGCCCTCTTTCTGGAAAAAATCCACGGCTTGGTCGATCGTCATCGCCTGGGTGTGCATTTTGATGCCAACAATAAATCTGGCGTCGCGCAACAAGGCATCACTCAGCTGACCCAACCGAATCAGCTTTGCCTCTCGCGCATTTTTCGCACCCCAACCGGGCTGGCCATAGCCTTCGTCGAGCATCATCTGCTCGCAATAGTGCGCCCACCCTTCCACGTTGCTGTCGGAGTACAACATTTTCCGCACCCGCGAATGGATCTGCGGCATAAATAAAAACTGCACGTAGTGGCCGGGATATGCCTCATGCACAGAGGTGCTGACGATAGTCCCAATGTTGAAGGCGGCCATGCTCTCGGCGCGTTCCTGCGGCGTTTCATCCGGTCCGGGCACGGTGACGTTGAAATACGCCTTATGGGAGCCGGTCTCATACGCACCGGGAGAATCCATCGACGCGAACGTGGTCGCCCGCATGAATGGCGGCGTGTCTTCCAGGGTTGGTTGCACGTCAGAAGGAATGCTGACGATCTGCTTCTCACGGATGAACAGGATCAGGTTGTTGAATGTGTTCTGAAATTTCCCAAGCAGCTGATCGGGCGCTGGGTGGTCCGCTTGCAATTCAGCCAGCACCTGCATGGGAGTTTTGCTGGGATCGAGTTCGTGAGCAATCTGGCGAAACTGTTCCTGATTCTTGTGTAAATCGGCGTAACCGATCGTCAGCAACCGATCCAGTGGGATGTCGACCATTTCGTCGTCGCGCAACTTGGCACTGAAGGTCGCGGCTCCAATACGAAAATCTCCATTGGATTTCGGTAGCACGTCGGTCTTGACCCAGTGTTGATAGCTCGTGAGCGCCTGGATCACGGCCCCGTTCGACGCGCGAAATTCATCCAGCAACTTGGGATCTTTGACGCCAATGAATGCCGCTGGAATATCGTGCTGAAAAAAGCTGATGATTCCGGGAAGCTGCTCCAAGGCGATCTCGGTGAATATCTTCGGAGGATTGTCAAGGTTAACGCGCGCAGCCTCCAGCGCAGCGGGCATCTGCTTTTCGCGGGAGATCAATGCCGCCAAGCGCACATCCGCGGGAGCGTAATTCCGCTCGATAATGGTAAAAGCGCTGTTGGCGATGCCGCTGGAATAAGTATCGGGATTCTTCTGCCACGGTCGTATCGTTTCCAGCGTCAGCAGTTGGCTGCGAATCGTACCCAGTAGAAATTCGCGGTCACCTTCATCTGGCTGGTCCAGCTTGTCCGTGGGAAACTGCGCCACCTTCTTCTCATAAATCCGCAGCGTCGCAATCTCCTTCTTACGGCTGGCGCGGGAGTAATTTTCCAGCTTGCCGTCGTATTGGTGAAGGCCCGCGCTGGTGCCGTCGGTTGGATTAAAAGGGAGATAGACGCTGTCAAAGTACGCATTGACGAGTTGCGTCCATGCTGGATTTCCTTGCTCGCCTGTCCGTGTCATGGTGGAGTCGGCCCCTAATAAAGTTGTGCTGATGAGAACAGCGCCGGCTGCGAACAACCAACGGGAAGAACGAAACTTCATGATGATTTCCTTTGTAGTCGGGACGAAAACGGCAGTATATCGGAAGCGCGAGGTATCGACGATCGATGGCCCGCTTTGACAGAAGCGTTTTGACAGACAGAGACTGATCTTGCAACTGGCGTATTGTCAGATAGCTACGTTCAGGAGAAACTCCAATGAAGATTCTCGCAAGTGTTTTGACCATCGCAGCCAGCGTGGCCTTGTTGCCCGCCGGCTTGGCGCAAATGTCCCCTGGTACTGCAAAGAAGCCGATGCTCAGCCCGCCGGCCAAGGCCAGCGTCGAGCTGGACGGAAAACAGGTCACGATCGACTACAACACTCCGTTCATGCGCGGACGCAAGATATTTGGCGGCCTGGTGCCGTATGACAAGGTGTGGCGCACAGGCGCAAACCCCGCCACTACATTGAAGACTACGGTTGACCTGAAAATTGGCACCGCGACAGTTCCCGCAGGCACGTATACCTTGTATACGTTGCCCTCCGAGACCACCTGGAAGCTGATCATCAACAAGCAGACCGGCCAATGGGGAACGGTGTATCACGAGTCAGAAGACTTAGCCCGTGTGGACATGAAGAAGGACACCCTGCCCGAGCCACAAGAGCAGATGAGCATCAGCTTTGAGAAAACGCACGGCAAGAAAACGCAGTTGCATGTTCGATGGGACACTACCGATGTCTGGGTGCCTGTGGTTGCACAGTAATTAGCGCACCGGTTGGCTGCCGACTTCTTTCGCCGAGGGGCTCACGGGTTGTGAAGTTGCGAGAGCTTCAATCAGCCGTCGCAATTCCGCCAGCACCTCGACCGGCACGGTCGCTTTGACGGGAAAGCGCAACACGCCCTGCGGCGTGAACTGAGCGCCGCGCTTGGCGTTGCGAGCGACAAGTTGCATCAATTTTTCCGGATCGATGTTGGCGGTGTCAGTAAATCGAACACTTACCATCTGACTCTTGCGGTCCATCTGCGCCACACCGACCTGTTCGCACAGGAGTCGCAGCCGCCCCGCTGTCACTAGCAATTGCACCGGCTCCGGCATGGCGCCATAGCGATCCTGCATCTCCGCCACAATGTCTTCAATTGCGCTTTCGTTTTCCGCACTGGCGATGCGCTTATACATGCGGAGTCGCTGATTTTCTTCTTCGATGTAGTTGGCATCAATGCGCAGCGAGATGCCGAGATTCAATTGCACTGACGGCCGCTCGACCTGATCCTCGCCTTTCAGCTCGCGTACCGCCTGCTCCAGCATGGTCGTGTATAGCTCGAAGCCGACAGCTTCGATATGTCCACTCTGCTCGCCGCCCAGCATGTTTCCGGCGCCACGCAACTCCAGGTCAAGCGCAGCGATCTTGAACCCTGCGCCCAGATCTGAAAACTCTTTCAACGCAGCCAGCCTGCGCCGCGCAATGTCCGTCAATTCACGATCGGGAGGAATCATCAAATAGGAATAGGCGCGCCGATTGGAGCGCCCCACACGGCCGCGCAACTGATAGAGCTCCGAAAGCCCATGGCGATCCGCCCGATTGATTAGGATGGTGTTCGCCAGCGGAATGTCGAGTCCATTTTCAATAATGGTGGTCGCGACCAGAACATCATATTCGTGATGCATAAACGCCAGCATCACCCGCTCCAGTTCCGCTTCTGACATCTGTCCGTGGCCCACGCCCACGCGCGCCTGCGGTACCAACTCCTGCAATCTGGCGGCAATCTCGTAGATGTTGTCCACGCGGTTGTGAACAAAATAAATCTGACCCCCGCGTTCCAGCTCCACTTCGATCGCAGAGCGAATCAGCTTTTCGTCGTACTTCGCCACCACGGTCTGGATGGCCATGCGATCCTTCGGCGGGGTTTCAATCACGCTCATGTCGCGCAATCCGACCAAAGACATGTGCAGCGTGCGCGGAATCGGCGTGGCCGACATGGCCAGCACATCGATCTCGCGCCGCATCTGCTTCAACCGCTCTTTATGGCGAACGCCGAAACGCTGCTCTTCATCGACGATCAATAATCCAAGATCTTGAAATTTCAAATCCTTCGATAGCAGCCGATGCGTGCCAATCAGGATGTCGACCTTGCCCTGCTCCGCCTTTTCCAGAATGGCCTTCTGCTCTTTCGGCGAACGGAAGCGCGAGATCATTTCGATGTGCACCGGAAACGCTGCGAAGCGCCGCTTGAACGTCTCGAAATGCTGGAAGCAGAGCACAGTTGTCGGCGTCAGAACAGCAACCTGCTTGCTGTCCTGCACAGCCTTGAACGCGGCGCGCATGGCCACTTCCGTCTTTCCGTAGCCAACATCACCAACCAACAGGCGATCCATCGGCATCGTCGATTCCATGTCGCGCTTGATATCGGCAATCGACGTAATTTGATCGTCGGTCTCGTTGAAGTCAAAGGCATCTTCAAACTCACGTTGAAATTGATTGTCGACAGAAAAGGCGGTCCCTTGTGCAGCCTTGCGGACGGCGTACAGCTTCAGCAGTTCGTCCGCCATGTCTGCCATGGCCTTTTTCACGCGAGCTTTGGTGCGTGTCCATTGCGCGCTGCCCAGGCGATGCAAGACCGGAGCTGGCCCGGTATCGGTCGAGCGATATTTCTGGATCAGATCCAGGCGCGTCAGCGGAACATACAAGCGTGCCGCTTCGGCAAATTCCAGGATCATAAATTCGACATGCATGCCATCCTGCGAGATTTCCTTCAGGCCAAGATAACGAGCGATGCCGTGATCGACGTGCACGACGTAGTCGCCAATCGTGAGGTCGCGAAAGTCCGAGATGAATGCGGCTGTATTCGATTTCGATTTGCGCACCACGGGACGAGACGTGACATCTGCTTCGTCAGAAAGATCGTTCGCGCCAAACACCACCAGCCGCGCTTCTTCCAGCACCACGCCATTTGAAATCTCCGTTCGCGCAATCACTGGAGCGCGCATATCGCCGCGCAAATAGCTGGTCTCGTCGTACATCGTCTCGCTGCCAGTGTGTGCGCTTCGACTGCCAATGCGATACGAAATTCCGTACTCCTGCAGAATGCCGGCAAGCCGCTCCACTTCGCCCTGGTTCGCGGCAGCCAGTACCGCGCGCGTTCCCTGCGCCGCCAGCGCTCGCAACTGCTCCACCAGCGCTGGAATCGATCCGTGCAGGCGCAACGTGGGACGTGTTGGAATTTCAATCTCGCCGAGTGAAGTCGTGTCGGTATCGAGAACATCGACGGTTCCGAGTTGGTCCAGGTCGAGCCCCGGCGCATCGGCGACGCGGGCCTGCCATTCCCACGGCGCCAGGTACAAATCTGCGGGAGGAAACAACGTATCGATGCCGCTGCGTTCATGACGCTGTTCCACCTTGTTCCACCAGCGCTCCAATTGGTTTTGCACCATGCCTGGCTCTTCCACGAAGATTCGGCATTTGGGAATCAGTTCAAATACCGTCTGGTGCTGCCCTGACGCTGCAACGGCAAAGAACTCCCACCCCGGAAAAACATTGGTCCCTTCTGCTTCGATGGCTTCATGCAGCGCCTCGTTCTCGCCTTCCAGCCGTCGCCCGCTCAGCCGCGTATGCACGCGCGACAGCAACGCATTCGTCATCGGCGTTTCCGTCAACGGCAGCAGAATCGCTTCATCCACCGGAGCGGACGAGCGCTGCGTTTCCGGATCGAACTTTCGCATCGACTCAATTTCATCGCCAAGAAATTCAATGCGTAGCGGCGCATCCATTTCCGGCGGATAAATATCCAGGATGCCGCCGCGCAGCGCGTACTGCCCGCGCATCTCCACCATGTCAACCGGCTGATATCCAACGCTTGCCAGGTGGGCGACCAGGGTTTCCGGATCCGCCTCTTCTCCGCGCCGCAGGGTGCAAGCCAGGTTGGCATAATGCTCGGCGGCGAAGATGCGATAACAGGCTGACTCGACCGGTAGGATGATCATTCGCGCTGCGCCTTGCGCAATCTTCCACAGCGTCACCGCTCGCTGTTCCTGAATATCCGGATGCGGCGAAAGATTCTCAAACGGCAACACGTCGTGTGCGGGCAAACGCACCACAGTGCTTCGATCAAATTCTCCCGTCAAGTCACAGGCCGCCTGGACGGTCAGCTGCAGGGTTTCCGCCGCGCGATTGTCCGCGACCACCACGAAGACCGGCACCTTGGACATGCGAGCCAGCAGCGGCAGATATAGCGCGCGCGCAGTCGCCGTCAGCCCGGAGACACGACGACGTCCCACACCGCTGACCAGAGAAGGCCGCACGCGATCAATGCCAGGAGACTTGTCGAGGTCCGCGAAAAATTCCCGGACAAAAGGAAGGATCATGAGCTACGCCTGAAACGCGATTCGGTTATAGCAACTCAGCTAGCGAATTTCCAGAATGTTGGTTTCTTTTGAAGCATGTTCCTGCGCCCGCTCAGCCAGCTGGCGCGCGATCTTGTAAAACGGAGCAGCCTGCTCTGAAAGATCTCCAGCCAGCGAAATCGGCAATCCGCGATCACCACCGTGTCGAATTTCCGGGTCGAGCGCGACCGAGCCGAGAAATGGAACTTGGTATTCCCGCGCAGTCCGTTCAACACCGCCCTTGGAAAAAATATCGATTTCATGATGGCAATGCGGGCAGGTGAAAGAGCTCATATTTTCCACAATGCCGAGCACGTCCACATTCACCTGGCGAAACATTTCGATCGCTTTGCGACCATCCTGCAGGGCCACATCGGAGGGTGTGGAAATCACGACCGCTCCAGTCAGCGGAACCGTTTGCACCAGCGAGATCACCACATCTCCCGTCCCCGGCGGCAGATCGACGATTAGATAATCCAACCCGCCCCATTGCACTTGCTGCAGAAACTGGCGAATGATCTGGTGCAGCATCGGCCCGCGCATCACCATCGGCTTGTCACCTGGGGAGATGGAGCCGACGGAGATCAGCTTCACTCCGTGGGCTTGCAGCGGCTCAATGCGATTGCCTTCCAGTACTCGCGGCTGCTCGCGGCTTCCCATCATCAGCGGTACGTTCGGCCCATACACATCCGCATCCAGCAGACCGACGCGATTTCCCATCTTGGCCAGCGAAATTGCAAGATTGACCGCGACGGTGGTTTTACCGACGCCCCCTTTTCCCGAACCGACGGCCACGATGTGGCGAATCCCCGGTAGCGGTTGCGGTCCTTCCGTACCTTGTCCCATGTCTTCAGCTCCTTGCTCAACTTGTATGGCGATGCGATGCATGCGGTTGTGATCGACGCGAACCTTCTCTAAAAAGAGCGGCGCGCAATATCGCTTCTGCCAAATGCCTTAAGCGGAAGTATGCGCAGTTTCCAGCGCAACCCTGTTCTGCCGCTTCCGTTCTTTCTCCTGCTCGCGCCGCTCGCGTCGGCGTCCCGCATCTTCGAATCGTCTCGCTTCCTCCGTCCCCTCCGTAATCAGCGGCGGCACTGCAACTCGCCGCCCATTCGCGTCGATCGCTACAAAAGTGAGATATGCGGAGGCAATATGGTGACGCGAACCTGCAATCGCATTTTCAACCCACGCCTTCACTCCCACTTCCATTGAAGTTTTGAACGCGCGATTCACAGATGCCTTCAAAATCACCAGGTCACCCACGTGCACCGGCGCGATAAAATCAATGTGCTCCATCGATGCGGTAACAACATGGGCGCGCGCGTGACGATAGGCCGCCATGGCTGCCACCAGATCGATGAAATGCATCAGCCGACCACCCAGCAAGTGACTCAACGGATTGGTATCATTCGGCAATACCAGCTCTGTCATTTCCGATTGCGACTCGGACACTCGACGCGGCTGAAGCGAAGATGTTGCGAAATCTTTCATGGACAATGCTCCTGGTTTCGCCTTGGTGTGGGCCGGGTGTAGATTGCCTATGACTGCTTTGTGAAGGACGCCACCGCAAAGGGAACTTTTATTTTACGCTGCGAAAGTTCCTGTCGCTGGATGGCTTGAGATGTACCCCATGACGCCGTAAGGTGGAAGGGTGATCGCTGCTGCCGTGATGGAAGCATGATTCTTTTTTGAGGGACGATGAGCGTCGACAAAGTAGCCGCATTCACAGAAATTTTGACGCAGGACCCAGGAAATGCGTTCGCTCGCTACGGGCTGGCGATCGAATATACCCAGCGCGGCGAAACTGCATTGGCCATGGAGCAGTTTGATACGCTCGAGAAACTGCATCCCGACTACACCGCCGGCTATCAAATGGCTGCGCAAACGCTGATGGCCAGCGGCGACATTCAGCAAGCGGAATCGCGCCTACGCGCCGGCATCGAGTCCGCCCGACGTACCGGCAACCAGCATGCCTTGGCAGAAATGACGGGAATGCTGGAGGAACTGGCGAACCCAGACTCGTAGAAAATCGCGACGCCATCGCAGCTTTGAGCGTCGGAACAGAAATCAAGCTGGAGAGAGAATGAAAATTCCGTTATTCCCGCTCGATCTGGTGTTGTTCCCTGGGGCAGCGCTGCCGCTGCATATCTTTGAAGACCGCTACAAAGAGATGATCGGGGAATGCCTGCAGCGTCAGAGCGAATTCGGAATGGTGCGCGCCCGGCGAGAAGGTCTGGCGATCATCGGATGCACCGCGAAAATTCTCACCGTGATGCATCGATACTCAGACGGACGGCTCGATATTCTCTGTCGCGGAGAGCGCCGCTTTGAAATCGAATCGCTGGTGGAGGGACGAAGTTTTCTAGAAGCGGAAGTGGATTTTCTCTCCGACCAGGAACCTTCCTCCACGCGCCGCGATCGCGAACAATGTGCGGCGCTGCATTTGGAAATGATGGAACTGTCTGGAAATGCCGCCACGGAATTTCCCCAACTGGATCTGAACCAGCCGGTCGCCTTTCTTCTGGCATCCGTCATCCCTGCAGACTTGGAGTTCAAGCAGGAACTGCTGCATCTTCATTCCGACAGCGAGCGCACCGCGCGGCTGATGGAGTTCTATCAGTTGATCCTGCCCAAGCTGCAACGCGGCTCCATCGGCTCCAAAACGGCGGCGCGTAATGGATTCGTCATGTAGATCTCTTTGGCTGCTCAGGTCGACCGAATGTTCTTTCGCTCACAGTGAGCCGCCGCGCCATCTGCGAAAGGAATCTTGTTCCATTTGCAGCGTTGCCCGTTTCGTGACCGCATGGAAGCGCATCGAAAGAAGGAAGAACCATTCCCTACGCAGACTCGTCTAAACCCAAGGGGGCATGCATGTCGAATTCAACTCAGCTTCCGGCAACGCTCGGTGAGTTGCGGCGCAGCACTCAATTCTCTGAAGCACGGTTGGCCCGGCGCACGGTGAAGGACGAGATGCGCCAGCACCTCATTGAACGCCTGCGCGTCAAAGACACGCTGTTCCCCGGCATCGTCGGCTATGACGACACAGTGGTTCCGCAGATTGTGAATGCCGTGCTGTCGCGCCATAATTTCATTCTCCTCGGCCTGCGTGGGCAGGCGAAGAGCCGCATCCTGCGTGCCCTTACAACATTGCTCGACGAAACCATTCCATACATCGCCGGTTGCGAAATCCGCGACAATCCCTACGTACCGTTATGCCGCGCCTGCAAAGATCGCCTTGCGGAGCATGGGGACTCGACGGCGATCGCGTGGTTGCCGCGCGACCAGCGCTATGTGGAGAAGTTGGCGACGCCCGATGTCACGGTTGCGGATCTGATTGGCGACCTCGATCCCATTAAAGCGGCTCGCAGCGGACACCAGCTGTCGAGCGAACTGAACATCCACTATGGCCTGCTGCCCCGCGCCAATCGCGGCATCTTCGCGCTGAATGAGCTGCCTGACCTGGCGGGAAAGATCCAGGTCGCGTTGTTCAACATCATGCAGGAAGGCGATGTGCAGATCAAAGGTCATCCCGTTCGCCTGGCGCTCGATGTCGCGCTGATTTTCAGCGCCAATCCGGAGGATTACACGGCGCGCGGCAAGATCGTCACTCCCTTGAAGGACCGCATCGGCTCGGAGATTCGCACGCACTATCCGCTGACACTGGTCGAGGGCATCGCCATTACCGGGCAGGAAGCATGGACCGAGCGCGGCCTGATGAAGACCGAGATTCCCGGCTACATTCGCTCTATCGTCGAACAAATTGCGTTCACCGCCCGCGAGGACAAGAAAGTCGACCGCCGCAGCGGCGTCAGTCAGCGGCTGCCCATCAGCACCATGGAACTGGTCGTCTCCAACGCAGAGCGCCGTGCGATTCAGCATGGCGAATCGCTGGCGGTGCCGCGGGCCGGGGATCTCTATAGTGCGCTTCCTGGCATCACCGGCAAGATTGAGCTGGAGTACGAAGGCGAAATGCGCGGACCGGAAACAGTGGTACGAGAAATCGTTCGCCAGTCCATCGCGCAAGTCTTTGACCACTATTTCGCGGGCACAAATACGCAGCAGATTGAGCAGTGGTTCAATCTCGGCGGCAACATCAAAATGCAGGACGACCAGCCGGCCGCGGAGATGCTAACTGAGCTGAATCAGATCCAGGGATTAGTGGAAACACTGGCGCCGCTCGGAATTCGCGCCAGCGACGCGCCGGAACGCATTGTATCGGGGGCGGAATTTTTACTGGAAGGCATGGTGGCCCACCGTCGCATCAGCCGCAACGAAGAGCGCGGATTTATCGCTCCCGAGCGACCTTATCCCGCGGAACGCACGGATCGTGGCGGAGAACGCTCTCGTGCGGAGCGCGATCCCGACGACCTAACTGGGCGACGGGGGCGCAAGGTGTACAACTGAGTTCCGCTCACAAGGTTCTTTAGGTAAACGATGAAGCGCGTTCGATACAGCAAATACACGGGCAACCTGGCCGACGAGTTGGAGATGGAGTCGCTGCTGGAGGCGCTGTCGGATTTTCTGCTCGATTCCGGCTTTCAGTCTCCCTTCAGCCGCTTTCACGAGTTGCGCGGCGACCAGACCCTCGAAAACTTGCGCGAAGCCATGCGGCAGGCGCTGGAGTTTGGCGATTTGTTCGACGAGGCCATGCAGGAAAAAATTGATCAGCTCGCCGGGAATGGCGAACTCGAAAAGCTGATTGAGCAGTTGCTGGATCGCATGGAGCAGGAAAACTACGTACAGTTCGATCGCGGCCAGCCGCAAACGCCCCAGCCCGGTCGCGTGTCTCCCTCGAGCGGAGAAACCACGGCCGCTGCGCCGGAGGTGCGATTCCAGGTCACGGACAAAGGGCTGGATTTTCTCGGATACAAAACTTTGCGCGACCTGCTCGGCTCGCTGGGCAAGTCGTCCTTCGGCCGCCATGACACCCGAGAGTTTTCCACCGGCGTCGAAGTCAGCGGCGGTTCACGTCCGTATGAGTTCGGCGACACTTTGAATCTCGACGTGAACACCACGCTGAGCACGGCGCTGGCCCGCGAAGGCCTTACGCTGCCACTGAACTTGGAATACAGCGACCTGCACGTGCATCAGTCGGAGTATCAAAGCTCCTGCGCCACGGTGGTGATGCTGGACTGCTCCCACTCGATGATTTTGTATGGAGAAGACCGCTTCACTCCCGCCAAGCGCGTGGCGATGGCGCTCTCCCACCTGGTTCGCACGCAATACCCGGGCGACACTCTGTCGCTGGTGCTATTCCACGACTCCGCCGAGGAGCTGCCGCTGTCGCAGTTGGCGCGCGCCCAAGTCGGCCCGTATTACACCAATACCCGCGAGGGCCTGCGTTTATCGCAGCGCATCTTGGCCCGCCAGCGCAAAGATATGAAGCAGATTGTCATGATCACCGATGGCAAGCCTTCGGCGCTGACGCTGCCCGATGGGCGCATTTACAAAAGCGCTTTCGGACTCGACCCGCTGGTGGTGCATGAAACGCTGGAGGAAGTCGCCCGCTGCAAGCGCTCCGGCATCATGATCAACACCTTCATGCTGGCCTCCGATCCCGGGTTGGTGCAGTTTGTGCAGCGCGTCTCAGCCATGTGCAAGGGCAAGGCGTACTTCACCACCCCGGAAAATCTGGGCCAATACCTGCTGATGGATTTTCTCTCGCGCAAAATGAAAACCATTCACTAGATTCATCGATCGGGAACCGTTGTTTCAAGAAGGCCGTAGCATGGATTGTATGCGGCTCATTTGTGTCTTGCTCGCTTTCGTCCTTACGTTCGATTGCAGCAGCCCTTTGCATTCGCAGGAAGTGAAATCTGTAACGCATGTGACGTTTCCCATGTCCGTCGTGGGCAATACTCCCATCGTTACGCTCACGTTCAATCGCCCGGGTGGCGACATTCGGACTGCCCGCTTCATCTTCGACTCCGGAGGCGGAGCGATCATCTTCGACCAGGGGCTTGCGAACGATCTCGGGCTCCTGCCTGAGGGGCCAATCATCGCCTCGCAAGGAGAGCGTTACCGGAGGGTGCATGTGCCGGCGGCATTTGCAGGCGGAATGCCAATCGATTTCGGGGCGAGCCATGCGTTTGTGCACCTGGGTACAAACAGTTTCACCAACCGGGTCGCGGTCGAGGGAATGCTTCCGGGCAAGGCCTTCGAGCACTACCAGGTGGTCCTGGATTATCCCCGGCAGTTGTTCTCGATTGGAGAACCCAGAAGCTTGCAACATCGGGGAACAAAGCTCGCCTGTCCTTACATCGCGTCGAGCGGACATCCGATGATCGAAGTTGGACTCGACCGGGCCAAGTACGAATTTCTGCTCGATACCGGCAGCAACATTTCCCTTGCACGCGTGGGGATGCTAAAAAAATGGTCCAAAGAACATCCCAATTGGCCGACAAGCATAGGAGCCGCAGGCCCCGCGAACGATGGCGCAGCGTCTGATGCGGATGCTTTTCTTTTGCGCATTCCCGCCCTGCAACTGGGAGCGTTTCGGTTGACCCAGATAGTAGCGGCGTCTCGCTCGGATGAAACGTATAGTCCAACTTCCTACGAAACACCAGCCCCAATCATTGGGGCCTTGGGAGGCAACGTCCTCAGCCGGTTCCGCGTCGAGATCGACTACCCCGATCATCTTCTCTTCCTGGAGCCGTCCGGCAGAAAGAACGCCGATGACTTCGATACGGTCGGTCTGGTGCTGAGCACCAACGCAGCAGGCCAACTCGTTGTCCGGGCCGTGTCATCGACCGCATCGGCAGTGACCAGACGAAATGTCCAGCCCGGCGATATCATCGTGAGCATCAGCGGTTTTGACAAGGCTCCCCGCACCCTTATGAAGGCGGTCGAGGCTTTGTCGGGAGCGGTCGGGGAACGCAAGCAACTGCGCATCCTGAGACATGGAAAGCCGATGCGAGTAACAGTGACGGTCGCACGCATCCTATGACGGTGGCAATGCAACGTCACGGCTTTAAGCATGTTTGTTTTACTGTGTCCCTCTTGAGTTCACAGTTATCCTGGGAAATGCCTAGTTGACAACCAAGGGCGGCGTGCGCAATTGTTCCCGCAGCACACCTGCCAGCTCGACCACCTGCCGCAGCTTGACCACCGTCCCGGGAGTGAGCGTCGGCTCTTCCAGCGCCAGCTGGGTCTGTAGCAGCAGTCCGGTGAGGGTGGTATTCATTTCGCCTTCCATGATCTGGGCGGCGGCACGCATGGCCAGCGATAATTCCCGCTCCCGCCGTTGCAGAGCCGCGCGCACTTCACGCAACACGCGGTTACATCCGGAAATGCCAAGATTCACCTGGATAGGCACGGCCAGTCCGGCCTGTTGCCACAACACTTCCGCGCCCGCGGGATCGGCCTCCACCAGACTTTCATCCAGCACCATCACGGCGTATTCTCGGCGACGTAACGCGGCCAGCGCCGTACGACGGTTCTCTGCTACTTCCACCGGCAAGCCCAGCTGCCGTCCAACAGCAGCGGCGCAGTTTTCGGCTCCAGACATCGTCGTCACCAATAAGACAGTTTGCGGCATGGAATTCCTCCTTCAGATGTTCCGTTTGCGTTTGGTGGGATGGACGACGGACGAGCGACGTCCCCTTGATTAGACTTCCGGCTCGTCCGAGATGCCGTATTCCTTCAGCTTGCGATAGAGCGTCGTTTTGCCGATGCCCAGCAGTCGAGCCGCCGTCAGCTTGTCTCCATTCAGCTGCCGCAGCGTGTTCAAGATGGCCTGTTTTTCCATCTCCGCAATCGTCAGGATGCTGGCATCAACCTTGACCGGCTCCTCCGCCGATGGCTCGGCGGCGGCCTGCCAATGCATGCGGTATTCCTGCAGTTGCGTGGGCATATCCCCCAGGTGCAACACGGGGCCGGAGGAAAGCGCGCACGCCCGTTCAATCGTGTTCTCCAGTTCGCGCACATTGCCCGGCCAATCGTAGCTGCCCAGCACGCGCAATACGTCATCGCTCAGAGTGTAGGACACGCCGGTCTCGCGGCGACGCCGTTCCAGAAAATGAGCGGCCAGCAGGGCAATGTCGGCGCGCCGTTCGCGCAGCGAAGGCACCTTCACATTGACCACGTTGAGGCGGAAGAACAGGTCCTTGCGGAATTTGCCCTGTTCCACCATCGACACCAGGTCACGATTCGTCGCCGCCAGGATACGCACGTGGATCGGGATCCGTTGGTTCGACCCGATCGGACGGATTTCTTTTTCCTGCAGCGCCCGCAGCAGCTTTGCCTGCAGGTCGAGCGGCAACTCGCCAATCTCGTCCAGAAAGACCGTGCCCCCCTCGGCGGTGGCCAGCAGGCCTTCCTTGGAGCGGTTGGCCCCGGTGAAGGCGCCTTTCACATAGCCGAACAGCTCGCTCTCGATCAGCGTCGGCACCAGCGATCCGCAGTCCACTGGAATAAATGGATGGGTGGAGTTGGGTCCGTTGTAGTGGATCGTCCGGGCCACGACTTCCTTGCCGGTTCCGCTTTCTCCCAGGATCAGCACTGGATGAGTCGTGTGCGCCACCTTCGACAGAATGCGATAGACCCGTTCCATTTCCGGA
>Ga0335075_10001105_pt1 | contig 45103 bp, 37 predicted proteins | sample Lox_Sample_24_FD_206723 | JGI IMG/M metagenome (GOLD analysis project Ga0335075, IMG submission 206723) | Soil microbial communities from Loxahatchee National Wildlife Refuge, Florida, United States - Lox_Sample_2.4 | ecosystem: Environmental > Terrestrial > Soil > Wetlands | place: USA... | reverse complement strand
TTCGGGCTGCCGACCTAAGCGGGCAAACGTTGCCCGACGCAGGACACTAGGTAACGGGATGGCGGGCTTCTGGCACCGGAAGTAGGTCAGGGGTGGCGGCCGAGCCAGGCGGCTAGCTGGGCGTAGGAGCCGGAGTCCGGCGGGGCCGGGACGACCGGGCCGAACGGGATCTGGCCGCCGCGGGGTTCGGGTGGCAGGATGCGGCGGGAGATGGCCAGTACCCAGGTGGCGAGCTCGGGGTCGCCCTCGGTGGGCTGGCCGGTGGCCTTGGCCAGGTCCCAGCCGTGGGCAAGGATCTCCTGGACGTAGCCGGAGAGCGCGATGCGCCCGGGGACCTTGCCCCAGGGCACCTCGACCATGGCGTCGAGCCTGGCGTCGTCGGCCCACGCGGCCGTGACCCGGGCCCGCGCGGCCTGGTAGGCGGCCAGCCAGCCGTCGTCCCGAACACCGTCCGCCACGGGCGGGACGGCCAGCGCGTCGGCGCCCTCGCCGACCAAAGCGATCCGGTTCAGGCCGCCGACCATGTGGCTGAGCAGGGCGCGGACGTCGTACTCGGTGCACGGCGTGGGCAGGGCGAGCTGGGGCGGCGTGACGGCCGCGACGACGGATTCGGTCTGGGCCATGGCCCGCTGGTGGATGCCGCGTGGGTCTGTCATCTGGTTCTGTGTCATGAGCCCACCCTGACAGCCAAACATGACAGGTAAACGTCATATTTTGGGAGCCATGAAGTCGGGTCGGCTGCCCGAGATGCTGCTGCTCCTCCAGGCCCGCGGGCCGATGACGGAACGGCGGCCCGTTCGGCCATATTGAAGGTGATGCGGGCAATACCCGAGCCGTTCCCGTACGGGCCGGTTTGCCGTCGCCGCTGACGTGGCGGCGCGGTACTCGAATGCACGTTTGGGCATGGGGTAGACTGTTCGAGTGAGTGTTTCGGTGCAGGAATCGCTATTGGACGTGGCCGAGGAGCCGGTGCTTGGCTCGCTGGACTCGGTGCGGCGCGTGCCGCTTGACCGCGGGGCGTGGGTCGACCTGCGGCCGGGCTGGCTGGCCGGGTCGGGGGCGGTGTTCGAGCGGCTGGCGGAGACGGTACCGTGGCGGGCGGAGAGGCGGCACATGTACGACCGGGTGGTCGACGTGCCCCGGCTGCTGTGCTTCTACGGCGAGGACGAGCCGCTGCCCGACCCGGCGCTGACCGCGGCGCTGCGGGCGCTGAACGCGCACTACGGGCCGGAGCTTGGCGAGCCTTTCCGCACTGCGGGGCTGTGCTACTACCGGGACGGGCGGGACAGCGTGGCCTGGCACGGCGACAGGACCGGGCGGGGCAGGCATGAGGACACCATGGTCGCGATCTTGTCGCTGGGCACGCCGCGGGCGCTGATGCTGCGGCCCAGCGGTGGTGGCCGGGGCGGTGGGGGCCGGGGCTCGTCGCTGCGGTACGAGATAGGGCACGGCGACCTGCTGGTCATGGGCGGCAGCTGCCAGCGCACCTGGGAGCACGCGGTGCCCAAGACGGCCCAGGCAGTCGGGCCGCGGATCAGCGTGCAGTTCCGGCCGCGCGACGTGCGCTGACCGAAATCGGGTCGACTCCTGGTGCCGCGGCGTGTCATCGTGACCGGTCATGGAGGACGCCGAGATACGGGCGCACTACGACCGGGGCAAGGAGCGCGACCGGCTGACCACGGCCCGGGGCATGCTGGAGTTCGCCCGCACCACTGAGATCATCCTTCGTCTCCTCCCGCCCGCGCCGGCGCTGGTCGCCGACATCGGGGGCGGGCCGGGGCGGTACGCGCTGTGGCTGGCCGGGCTCGGCTACCGGGTCGAGCACCGGGACCTGATGCCACTGCACGTCCGGCAGCTCGCGGAGGACGCGGACGGCGTCGCCGGGCTGCGCACGGCCGTTGGCGATGCCCGCGACCTGGACCTGGCCGATGCCTCCGCGGACGCCGTCCTACTGCTCGGGCCGCTGTACCACCTGCGGCGCCGCTCCGACCGAGTGCGGGCACTGAGTGAAGCCCGGCGGGTGGCGCGGCCGGGCGGACCGGTGTTCGCGGCCGCGATCTCGCGCTGGGCGCCGCGGATCGACGGGATCTTGCTGGAGCGGCTGGACCAGACCTACCCGGAGATGCACGAGATCGTCGGCGGCGTCGAGCGGACCGGCGTGCTGCCGCCGCTCGGCCCCGGCTCGTTCAGCGGCTTCTGCCACCGGCCGCGGCAGCTGGCCGCCGAGCTGCGCGACGCGGGGCTCTCGCTCGCGGACCTGGTCAGCATCGAGGGACCTGCGGACCTGCTGGGAGACCTGGCCGAGCTGATGGAGGATCCGGCGGGACGTTCGGTCGTGCTTGAGACGTCGCGTGCCCTCGAGCGGGTACCCGAGCTGCTGGGCCTCGGCCCGCACCTGCTGGCCAGCGGGGTGGCTCCCCTGGCGTGAGAGCGGCTTGCGGGCCGGAGCCCGCGCCGGCCACCCTCGTCAATCCCGCAACCCCTCACGCCCCGCCGCAACATCGGGCATGAAAGCTCGCCGCACCGTGCGGCGGCTGGCGCGGGCTTCTCCCCCGCCGGTCGTGCACGGGCTCCGGGTCGGCGCCGCGCTGGTGCGGCACTCAGCGGAAGTTGCGGCCTTGGAGCGCGGCGGGGGCTACGGGCCCGCTGAAAGGCAGCGTGACGGGCAGGGGGCGAAGCGGGCGCAGGGCGGTGGCGACCAGATTAACGGCGCCGCCGCTGCGCTCGATACGGCCGTGGATGAGCAGCGCGGGCGCGGCCGTGGCGATCTGGCGGTGGCGGGCCCATACGTGCGGCGGGCAGATGACGTTCAGCATCCCGGTCTCGTCCTCCAGGCTGAGAAACACCACCCCGCGCGCGGTCTCCGGCTGCTGCCGGTGGGTGACCAGGCCGGCCACGGCCACGCCGTAGTCCGCGCCGGAGTCCGCGTCTGGGTCTGCCGGGGCGTTCTTGGCTGACGCGGCTGTGAGCACCTGCCGCGCGTCAAGCTCGGCCCGGATGTGGGCTATCGGGTGAGTGCCGTAGGTCCCGGTGGCCCACACGTCGGCGAGCGTCTGCTCGGCCGGGGTCATGGCGGGCAGCGGCGGCGCCTCAAGCGCGGTGGCGACTTCCAGCTGGCCCTCGCGGATCGAGGCGGCGGCGCCGGCCGCCCACAGCGCGGCGCGCCTGCTCAACCCGAAACACCCGAACGCCCCCGCGGTGGCCAGCGCCTCAAGCGCGGCGGCAGGCAGTCCGGTCCTGGCCGCGAAATCCGCCAGGTCCCGGTAGGGCCGGCCGCCCGCCACCCGCTCGGCCGCCACCCGCTCGGCCGCCCGGGTGCCCAGGGTGCGGACGCCGGACAAGCCGAGCCGGATGGCGGGCAGCCCGCCGGGCTGGCCAGCAGCGCCCGGCCCGCCTTCGAGGGTGGCGAGCGCGTCGCTTGCGTTCACGTCCACGCCGCGGACCTGCACTCCGTGCCGTTTCGCGTCGTTGATCAGGGTGTGCGGGGCGTAGAACCCCATCGGCTGGTTGCGCAGCAGGGCGGCGGTGAACGCGGCCGGGTAGTACCACTTCAGCCACGCGCTGGCGTAGACCAGGTAGGCGAAGCTGATCGCGTGCGACTCGGGGAACCCGTAGCTGGAGAAGGCGAGGATCTTGGCGTAGATGTCCTCGGCCATGCCGGGGTCGATGCCGCGCGCCGTCATCCCGTCTAGCAGCCGCTGGCGGAGTTCTTCGACCCGCTCGGGGGCCCGCTTGGCGCTCATCGCCTGGCGCAGCCGGTCGGCCTCGGCCGGGGTGAAACCCGCGCAGTCGATGGCGAGCTGCATCATCTGTTCCTGGAACAGCGGCACGCCCAGCGTCTTGCCCAGCGCCGCGCGCATCGAGGAGTGCGGCATCGCGGCCTCCTCGAGCCCGTCGCGGCGGCGCAGGTAGGGATGGACCGAACCCCCCTGGATCGGCCCCGGCCGAATGAGTGCGACCTCGACGACCAGGTCGTAGAACTGCCGCGGCCGCAGCCGGGGCAAGGTGGCCATCTGGGCCCTGGACTCGACCTGGAACACGCCCACCGTGTCCGCCTCGCACAGCATCTGGTAGACGATCGGGTCCTCCTGCGGGATGGTGGCCATCGTCCAGCGCGGGCCGTAATGTTTTTCGACCAGGTCGAAGCAGTCGTGCAGGGCGGCCAGCATGCCCAGGCCGAGCAGGTCGAACTTGACCAGGCCGACGTAGGCGCAGTCGTCTTTGTCCCACTGCAGCACGGTGCGGCCTGGCATCGTGGCCCATTCCACCGGGCACACCTCCCCCACCGGGCGGTCGCAGATCACCATCCCGCCTGAGTGGATGCCGAGGTGCCGCGGCAGCCGCAGCATCTGGCGGGCCAGCTGCGCCACCTCAGCCGGCGCGTCCCTGGGGTCATCGGTGGCTTCCGGAGGCGGGTACCCGAGCGCGCGGGCCGCGTCCCGGACCGCCAGCCGCGGCCGGTAGGTGATCACGTTGGCCACCTGCGCGGCCCGCTCCCGGCCGTAGACGTCGTAGACGTGCTGGATGACCTCCTCCCGGCGGCGGTGCTCGATGTCCAGGTCGATGTCCGGCGGCCCGTCCCGCCCTTCGGACAGGAACCGCTCGAACAGCAGATGGTGCGTGACCGGGTCCACGTTGGTGATGCCGATCGCGTAGCAGACCGCCGAGTTGGCCGCCGATCCGCGGCCTTGGCACAGGATGTTCTCTTTCTCGCAGAACTCGACGATCTCGTGCACGATCAGGAAGTAGCCGGGGAAGTTCAGCTGCTCGATCACGTCGAGCTCCCTGGCTATCTGGGCGTAGGCGCCGGGCACCCGCTCGTCGCCGGGCGGCCCGTACCGGGCCGGAGCCTTCCGCGCGACCAGCTCGCGCAGCCAGGACGCCTCGGTGCGGCCGTCGGGAACTGGGCAGTCGGGCAGGTTCGGCGCGATCACCCGGAAGTCGAACGCGCACGCCCGGCCAAGCGCGGCGGTCCGTTCCAGCGCGCCAGGGTAGCGGCGCAGCAGCGCGGCCATCTCCTGGCCGGAGCGTAGGTGGGCAGTTCCGGCTGCGGCCAGCCAGCCGTCCATGTCGGCCAGGGACTGCCTGGCCCGGACCGCGGCCAGCGTCTGGGCCAGCCTGGCCTGCGGGGGCGCCGCGAAGTGCACGTTGCCTGTCGCTACCACGCCCACGTCGGCCAGCGCCGCCAGCCGGGCCAGCATGTCGTTGCGCTCGTCGTCGCCGGGATCACAGTGGCAGTTCAGCTCGACCATCACGTTCTCGTGGCCGAACATCTCGGTCAGCCGCCCCAGCTCCCGCCAGGCAGCGCCCGGCCCGCCCGCGGCCAGCGCCGCGGGCACCGCCCCCTTGCGACAGCCGGTCAGCACCACCCAGTGACCATCGTGCGTGCCGGCCAGCGCGCCGACGTCGTAGACCGGCCGCCCCTTTTCCCCTCCCGCCAGCTGGGCCGCGCTGATCACCGCGCTCAGCCTTCGGTAGCCTTCCGGATCGCGGGCCAGCACCAGCAGGTGCGAGCCCTCTGGATCGGGCACGCCTGTCTGCGCGGATGGCAACCCGAGGCTGAGCTCGGCGCCGAACACCGTGCCCAGGCGGATTCCTGAGTCGCGGAGCATGCCCGCGACCTGCGCGAACTGCGGGACCCCGTACATCCCGTCGTGGTCGGTGAGGGCGAGCGTCTCAAGCCCGAGCCGGGCGGCCTCGGCGACCAGCTCACCGGGCGTGGCCGCCCCGTCGAGAAAGCTGAACGAGGAGTGGCAGTGCAGCTCGGCCCACGGAACGGTCGCCTCCCGGGTCACCGCCAATACCGGCGGTTCCGGCGACCGCGGCGGTTCCGGCGGGGGAGCCGGGGGCTCGCCCGCAGCGCGCCAGGCCATCCGCCGCCGCAGCTCGCGCCAGGGAACCGCCGGGTTGTTAAAGCCCATAATCGGTACCCCGCCTCGATCAGCCAGTGGCCGTCCTTGACCGCGGCCAGCCAGGCCCGCCCGTCACCGGTCAGCAGCTGGAACCTGGCGCAGCGGCGGGCGGCGGCCGGGTCCCACCAGCGTTCGGACAGCGGCCACGGCCCGGCCCAGCCGGTGATCCGCAGCGGCGGCTCCCCGTCGGCCGCAAGCCAGGCAGGCGCGGCCGAGACGACGCACCGCCCGGTGACGGTCACCGTCTCCCCCGCCTCGTCGGTCACGTCCGCCTCACGGGCGAACGGATACACCACACTGGGCGCCGCACCCATGATCCGCCCGGGCCAGGGCGGCCCGACGGGCAGGCGAGTCTGCATTTTTTCACCGAACGGAACGTGGTTCACCCGCTCGGCCACGTCCCGCCCGCCACCCAGGACCGGGCGCAGCACGGCCTCGTGCCCGAGGATGGCCTGCACCCGCATGGCGGCTCGCGCCACCCGGTCGCTGACCACGGCCTCTCCCCACAGCGCGAGCTGATGCCCGGTGGCGCGGACCACCTGGTCCGGCACCAGCCGCAGCACCGTGATGCCCGCGTCGGGGCTCGCGTGGCTTACGGGGTCCGCGTGGCTTTCGGGGCTCGCGTTGCTTACGGGGTCAGCGTCGCTTACGGGTCTCGCGTGGCTTACGGGGTCAGCGTCGGGCACCCGCCAGCCGTCGAGTTGCCAGCGGACCCGGTCGGCGACCGCGGACGCGGACAGCAGCCCGTCGTGCCGCCAGAGCCTGCGGCTTTCCCGCCCATCGGCCGCGGTGAACCGGACCTCGACCCGGACGCAGGTCAGCCCGCGGGCGGCGAGATCCTCGTGCATCCGCTCGGCGAGTGTCTTGGCCGCGAACACGACGGGCTCGGCCAGCGGTTCGGGCGGGTCGAACTCCTGGGCCACGGACAGATCCCCGGCCGGCGGCCGCGCCGCCAGCGGCCCGGAGCCCAGGCCGCGGGCCAGCCGGTGGGCGGTCTCCCCCACGGCGCCGAACCTGCCTGCCACATCGTCGGCCGGCAGCGCGGCCAGGTCCCCCAGCGTGCGCAGGCCGAGCCGGTTCAGCAGCCCGACCAGGTCCTGATCGGCCCGGTCTTGGCCAGCCAGGCCTAGGTCCGCCAGCACGCTCACCGGCTGCCGGGCCAAGAACCCCGCCGTCCGGCCAGGCGGTACGACCAACACCGCGCTGGCCTCGTCCGCGCTGGCCCCGTCCGCGCTGGCCCCGGCCGGATCGGCCCCGGCCGCGCTGGCCCCGTCCGTGTCGGCCCCGGCCGCGCTGGCCCCGTCCGTGTCGGCCCCGGCCGGATCAGCCCCGGCCGGATCGGCCCCGGCCGGATCAGCCCCGGCCGGATCAGCGCCGCGGGCGGCCAGCCGCGCGGTGAACAGCCCGTCCGCCACACCGACGCGAGCCTGGACGCCGAGATCCGCCACCGCGGCGATGACCAGGCCGGCCAGCCTCGTCTCGCTGCCGAAGTAGCGCGCCGGCCCGCGGGCGGCGAACGCGCACTCCCCCGGCTGCACCGCCTCCACGCTCGGGCAGAACCCGGTAACCGCGGCGATCACCCGCTCGAACAGGCGCGCCCCCGGTCCAGTCCGAGGCGCCTGGCCGGGCTCCCCGGCCACGGCCAGCTCGGGGCAGCACACGACCATGACCCGCGGCGGGCCGGGTTCAAGCACCCCGGGCGCCGGCGGGGGCGCACCGTGTTGGCGCCCCCTCATCCGGCCACCACCCGGAGTCGGCGTGACGACCCGGCGGACGAGGAATCCGCAGCCGGAATGCTCGCGGCCGGAACATCGGCGGGGTCGGCCACGGTGACGCTGCCGTCTTCGGCGGGCAGCCACAGCCAGCGGGTACGCGCCACGGCCGCCTCCCCGCGGCCGTCGGCCATCACCTGCGCACAGCACGCCCGGAGCCTGCCGTGCCCGTCGCCCAGCCCGGTCCACCCCTGGGTCAGCACCTGCAGGCGGACCTGCGCCCCCGGCCAGTCGCCTGCCACCAGCAGGACGCCCCGGCTACGCCGCAGCGCCGCCTCCAGCCGCTGCCGGACCTGGGTCCCCTGGGCGGGCGCCTGCGCGGGCGGTCGCAGCAGGACAAGCTCGCACCCGTCCAGCAGCGACGCCACCACCTGCGGCCAGGAACTTCCCGGATCGGGGACCAGCAGGGTCCGTTCGGCGTCCAGGCCCAGGGCCGCCGCGGCCAGCACGCCCGCCTCGGGCACCCCGGCGATCCCGCACCAGGCCCCGCCGGCCGAGGCACCCGCGGCAAGCGCGAGGGCCAGCAAGCCGAACTCCGCCACGGCCACCACCGAACCCAGGGCCAGCCCGCCCCGCGGCAGCAACTCCCGCAGCGCCGGCAGCACCGGCAGCGTCCCGGTCCCAGTAGTCTCGGGTACTCCGGGTCCGGCGACGGTAGATAGCCAAGGCCGTGCGGATGATATCCGCCTGGTTTCCGCAGGCGCGCTCCCCATCTCGCCAAGTATCGAATATAGGTTCACGCACGTCAAGCACTGATTGCGATCTTGAACGGCCGAACTAAGCGAAGCCGGTAAGCCGCAGGCATATGCGCACGAGCACCCCGGCACCGCGGACGCCGGCCATGGCCCGAAACCGCAAAATTTTCTTGAGCAATCATAGAAAAGATAGTTACCTTAGTTGCTAGAGAACCTCAGGAAGGATGTCTATGGAACGTTTGGATAGGGCTACCACCGAACTCATCGCGCAGGAGGTCAAGGGACGCTTCCCGGAAGGCTCGCCGGCCAGCGTCGCGGTTCTGCAGTACGGCGACGACCCGGCGGTGGAGCCGGGCCAGATCGTGATCCAGGTGACCGTCGAACCCGCGGCCGGCACAAGGGACGACGATGATCCCCTGGAAGCCTTCCACCAGGCCAACCGGGATGCGATCAAGCAACTCCAGCGGGATATCCCGCAGCGGTGGCCGCAAGCCAACCGGTTCAAGCTCATCAGCAGCCGAGACGAGGGTGCGGCCAAGCGCAGGCTCATGATGCTGCGGATACCCGAGCCGGACGACCCGAAGAGCGACCTGACCCCGGTGATGGCCCGGCTCGGGCAGGACGACCTGAAGACGCTCGATACGCTGATCAGCGTGGGATTCGCGGCCAACCGGGCGCAGGCCATCCGGTGGGCCCTGGCCCGCATTCGCGAGCGGCCCGCCTACGCCCAGCTGCGCGAGCACGCCAAGGAGATCGAGGACCTCGAGTCCCAGTTCTAGCGGCGGCTTCGCCCTAGATCCCGGTCAGCTCAAGGACATCCAGCCCGCCGCCGGAACGATCCACCGCGAAGACGATCCCGTCGGACGTCACGTACACGTCGTTGGTCTGCGCGGCACCGATTCGCGAGCTGGCCCGCGATTCGGGCACGAAGTGCGCCACCTCGACCGGCTGGAAGGGGTTCTGGATGTCGTAGCCGCGCACTCCCCCGCTGAACAGGCTCGCGAACACGATCTCCTCCGAGGTCCACGACCAGCCGAAGGGGTCGTTCTCGTGCACGTTGTGCAGCCCGAAACGTCCGCCTCGCGGTACGAACTCCTCACGTGCGGGCATCGGGGCGTTGCCGACGAGCACCGGGCGAGGCTCGTGGCTCATGTCCGCGATCCACAACAGCTTCGGGTAGTCGGCGGCCGCGTCGACGATCGACTCGTCGGTGATGACAAGCAGTTCCCGGCTAGTCAGCGGAAGCGCCGTATGGGTGAAGCCGGGCAGCGGCGGTGAGTACGACAATCTCCCTGCCACCGTCGGCGCGGCCGGGTCGCTGATGTCAAGGATGACTACTCCGCCATCGAGGTACGCCACATAAGCGCGATCAGGACGCTGGGGATACACCGAAATGTTGTGCGACCGGTAGCCGTTGTCCAGGCCTTCGCCCGCGAGATCATGGTGAACGGGCGGGGCTTGCTCGTCTTGCTCCTGAGTGCCGGGCAGCCACCAGCGGCCGAGTTCGGCGGGCGCGGACGGATTGGTGACGTCCACGATCACCGGGAACTGATCGTCGAGGCGGTGCGTGGGCCGCGAGTCGGGCATGCCGGTGCTCAGATAGGCGCGCTCGCCGTCGAAGCACCCGACCCAGTGCGTGCCCCTTGACCTCGGCCCTGAGGTGTCGAAGAAAGCCACAGAACGCGGCAGCGCCGGATCGCTCAGGTCGAACAACTCCACGCCCGCCGGCCTAAGTCCCGGCCTGCGGACCTCATGCGCGACCAGCAGGAGATCGCCGGCCACGGCGAGGGAGTTCGACCTGACCTCCGCGTGCGGCAGGAATTCCTGGAAGAGCAGTTCGGGTGCCCGGGGATCGGATACGTCCAGGATGCTGAAGCTCGCCTGGATGTCCACGTGCGCGATGTACAGGTAGCGGCGCCCGCCCCGCTCGAGCAGTACCGTTCCCTCCCCGCAGGAGCCGCTGCCCGCGAGGTCGTGGTGGGCTAGGGCGCGCATGTTCCGCAGGCTCTGCTGACCCATTCTTTCTCCCGTCTACCGCAAGAACATCTGGGCTGGGTTGGTCTCGGCGATGAGTTCGACCGCCGGGGCGTCGAGCACGCTGGCCAGCATGCCGAGCGGGTCTTCAACCGCCATGTCGAACGGCATGTCGGTGCCGAGCACCATCCGTCCTGGGGTCACCCGTTCGGCCAGGAAGGCAAGCGCCCGCGGGCCGTGCAGGACGGTGTCGAAGACGAAATGGTCAAGCAGCCGCTCGGTGTCGACGGGGGCGGCGAATTCGGGCCGCACGCTCGACGCGTGGCGGAGCCGGTCCAGCTGGTACGGCAGGAAGCCGCCACCGTGAACGGCCACGATCTTCAGCGAGGGGTACCGGTCAAGCAGTCCGGAACACATGAGGCGCTCGACGACGATCGCCGACTCGAGGGGATTACCGATGACGTTCTGCAGATACCAGTCTTTGAGCGCTGGGTGCTGGTCGTTATAGGACGGATGTACGAATACCGGAAGGGAATGGCTGGCGCAAAGCTCCCAGAACGGCCAGAACATCTCCTCGTCCAGGCGGCGGCCTGCGATGGAGGTGGCGACCGCGACCCCGACCGCGCCGAGCGCGACGGCGCCGGCGAGGATCGAGCAGGCGGCGGCGACGTCCTGCATGGGCGCGGTGGCCATGAAGAAGAGCCTTCCTGGCGCGGCTGAGCAGAACTCGGCGAGACCCTCGTTGACCGTTCGCGCGAACCGTTCGGCCCGCTCTGGCCGCAGCCGGTACATGAACAGCGCCACCACCGGCGAGACGATGGCGCCCTCGAGCCCGGCCCGTTCAAGACCGGCCAGCCGCGCCTTCGGGTCGTAGAAGGTCTCAACGAGCTCGAACGCCACGTGATCTGGTCCCCGCCACCAGCCATCGGTGATGTCTACTCCGAACGACGGGTCGCCGCGGACCAGGTCGAGGACGCTTCGCGGGATCACGTGGTTGTGCACGTCGAGCTTCACCCGGGCACGACCGGGATCAGGAGCCTGGCGGCATGCTCACCGCCGGTGTACAGCGTGGTCGTGCCGCCGTAGCGGGGCCTTGGCCGGTCGAGCGGGTCATCGTGCAGGAACGGGCCGCAGCCGCGCAGCACGTTCTTGAACTGCTTGAGGCGGGCGCCGGGCCCCGGGTGCTCGTAGTCGTGGCCCTGGACGGTCACCGCCAGCCGGTACCCCGCCGGAGCCACCACGCAGGTCGGCAGGATCTCGACGTCTGCCTCGTAGATCTCGCCTGGCCGTACCTCGCGCGGCCCGCCGTGGGAATGCCAGGGCCGGTAGGGCAGGCTGCGCTGCTCGTCAAGCGCCCGGTGGCTCAGGCGGAGCCAGCCCTGTCCCAGCGGGGTGCACGGGTCGATGGCGCCCTGGAAGGCCACCTCCTCCCCGTCGGGGTCGTAGAGGCGGAGTATCACGAACAGGTCGGCGTCGTCGGTCGAGGATGAGACGAAGAGCTTCAGCGCGCTTGGGCCGGTGATCTCGGTCGGCCGGGCGAACGGCTCAGCGACGAACGTGACGCCTTCGCCCAGCGCCTCGAAGCTCACCTGCGCCGCCGGGCTGGAGTCCCCGGCCAGCCCCGGGCCCCCGGGCGAGCCGGCACTGCCCGGGCCCCCGGGCGAGTCGGCACTGCCCGGGCCCCCGGGCGAGCCGGCACTGCCCGCCGTGAGGTGCAGCGTTGTCCAGCGCGTGCGGGCGATCGGCCACTCTTGCTCGGCACGCGGGGTGAAGGAACCGTCGACGTGGCGCACGTTCAGCAGCACCGGCGGCTGGGAGGACCAGCCGGTGTCCTCGCCGCGCAGGAAAAAGTCGAAGAACCGCTTCTGAAGCTCCCGCCCGTAGTCGGTGTAGTAGTGCGTCCAGTGTTCAAGGCCGTGCAATTCGAGCCACTTGCGTGGCGAGCCGGCCTGGAGGTACCCCTCGACGTTGCCTCGCAGGTGCAGCCCCTGCCCGCCCCAGTTACCGCAGGAGAACAGCGGGACGGTTATCCGAGAGAAGTCCGGGATGCGCTCGGCGTGGTAATCGTCGAGCCACGGGTGGCTGCGGATCTGCTCGCCGAAGTCGACTCGTGATTTCGCCAGCTCGGCTTCGGACAGCGTCTGGGGCCCGGAGACCGGCTTGCCGGTGACGGTGCTGCGCGCCCCGTCTTCGCCCAGGCCGTACTGCACCGTCTTGACCTGCATGTCGTACCAGTTGGCCCAGAATTCAGAAAGGATCCCGCCGTGGTGGGTGGCGTCGCGGTACCAGTCCGCCGCGCCCTCCCAGGGGCAGATCGCCGCCAGGTGTGGCGGCTGCAGGGCGGCGACCTGCCACTGGTTCATCGCGTAATAGGAGATCCCGCTCAACCCGACCTTGCCGTTGCTCCATTCCTGCACGCCGGCCCACTCGATGCACTCGTAAAGGTCTCGCGCCTCTCGTGCCGACAGGGGGTCGATGATGCCGGGCGAGCACCCGGCGCCGCGGGAGTCCACGCGCACGATCGCGTACCCGTGCGGCACCCACTTCTCCGGGTCGGCCACCTCCCACGACTGGTACAGGTTCGAGGAGCCGGCCGCGACGTCAGGGTGCTGCTCAATCATGCGCTCCCATGCGCTCGGATATCCCTGGCTGAACTCCAGGCCCTTGGCATAGGGCCCGTAGGACAGCAGGACCGGGTACCTGCCTGGCTCGAGCGGGAGGAAGACGTCGCAGCGCAGCGCCACGTCGTCGTCGGTCGTGATGATGGCGTCCCATATGATCCGCATGCCGTCGCGGGTCTGGTATGTCATGACTTCCCCATTGGCTATGCCGGGTAGGTGTGGCGAGGGCGTTAGCTCTCAGGACAAACCTGACACAGCCTACTAGCCCCCATAGAACCGACTGTGTATCTTATATTATGCAACAGCGCTTGAGTGAAGAACAGCAGGCGGGCGGGCGCCTGACTGGGAGAACAGCAGGCAACAGGGTACGGATGGAGGGGTTTTGACCCAGCAGCAATGGCATACCGACCGTTGGTTCACCAGTCCCTGGAATTTCGACGAACAGGTGGCCGGCTCGTATCAGTTCGACGATAACCTGGCCATCCACGACGTGACGCTGCGGGACGGCGAGCAGCAGGCCGGGGTGGTGTTCACCGCCGACGAGAAGGTCCGCATCGCGGAGGCACTCGCCGGAGCAGGTGTGCACCGAATCGAGGCCGGGCTGCCAGCCGTCTCCGATGAGGACTTCAATGCGGTTAAGCGCATCGCCTCGATGGACCTCGGGACTGAGGTCTATGCCTTCTCCCGGTGCAGCGTCGACGACGTGAAGAAGGCGATCGACTGCGGCGTCACCGGCATCGTGGCCGAGGTGCCGTCAAGCAGGCATCTGATCGAACTTGGCTATCGGTGGTCGGTGGAGCGTGCGATCGCGCTGTCCGTGGAGGCCACGGCGTTCGCGCATGAGAACGGCCTGAAGGTATCGTTCTTCCCGATCGACGCCACGCGCGCCTCGCTTGAGGACTACCTGAGCCTGGTCGAGCAGGTTGCCCGCGACGGGCACCTTGACGGGCTCGGCCTCGTCGACACCTTCGGCTCGCTGATGCCGCAGGCGGTGGAGCGGTTCGTCACCATCAGCCGGGAACGCCTGGACGTCGCGGTCGAGACGCACTTCCACATGGACTACGGCCTTGGCGTGGCCAACAGCCTGATCGCCGCGGCGCTGGGCGCCAACGTCATCCAGACCACCGTGGCAGGCCTGGGCGAACGGGCAGGCAACACCCCGCTCGAGGAGACGGTGCTTGCGCTGCTCACCTGCTATGGCCGTGACATCGGCATCCGCACCGAGAAGCTGACTCCCCTGGCCCGGATGGTCTGCGAGGTGGCCGGGGTGGACCAGCCAAGCAACCGCCCAGTGTCTGGCTCGAGACTGTTCGACGTCGAGTCGGGAATCATCACCACATGGGTGCGCAACGTGCGTGGCACCGACCTCACCGAGGCATTCCCCTACCTGCCGAGCCTGGTCGGCCAGGACGCGCCGAGGATCGTGGTCGGCAAGGGCAGCGGCGCGGACAACATCAACGAGGCACTCGAACGGCTTGGCATCAAGGCCAGCGATGAGCAGAAGCAGGCTATCCTCCTTCGCGTCAAGCAGCGCTCTATCGAGCTGAAGGGGCTGCTCGACGATGCCGACGTGCGCGCTATCGCCGAGGATGTAGTTAATTGACCGCGAACTCCGCTCAGGCTCCCCAGGGTCCCAGGGACCCGGGGGAGCCCGTGGGGCCCGGGGACGCCCGGGGTTCCCAGGACGCCATCTATCCTGACCTGGCCGGCCGGACGGCGATCATCACCGGCGGCTCCAAGGGCATCGGGCTGGCGACGGCCCGTCAGCTCGCGGCCAACCAGGTGAACGTCGTGATCGTGGCCCGCACCGCCGCCGACGTTGAGCGGGTCGTCGCGCAGCTGCGAGCCGAGGGCGCCAAGGCGCACGGCTACGCCGTGGACTGCACCGACTCGGCGGCGCTCGAGGCGATGGTGGCCGATGTGACCGGGACCGTCGGCCCGCCCGACATCCTGATGGCGTTCGCCGGCGGGTTTACCCGCACGACCGGCGTGCTCGACATAACAGAAGCCGAATGGCGCCACGTTATCGACAGCAACCTGACCTCGACCTTCCTGACCGTCCGGGCGGTGCTGCCTGGCATGGTCGAGCGGCGTCGCGGCGCGATCGTGACGATGGCGTCCAACGCCGGCCGGCTGCTCGACATCCCGCTCACCGCGTCATATGCCGCAGCCAAGGCCGGGATCATCCAGTTCACCAGGCACGTGGCGATCGAGGTCGGCCCGAGCAACGTCCGGTGCAACGTGGTCGCGCCCGCCACCACCCTCACCGAGCGCGTCGCCTCCACGCTCTCCGCGGAGGCAATCGACCACGTGACCCGCAGCGCCCCGATGCGGCGCATCGGCCGGCCGGAGGACAGCGCCGCGGCCGCCGTCTTCCTCGCCAGCGACGCGGCGAGCTGGCTCACCGGCATCACGATGGACGTGGCCGGCGGCCGCATCATGATCTGACGTGACGCCTGGCCTCAAGCATTGGTTGATGCAAATTACCAAAGTGAGGCCTGTTAGTTAGCAAATTTGCCAATAGTGGGCCGGTGCAGGCCGAGCTACGATGCAGAAGCTGCTCAGATGAGACGGCCAATTTACGGAGGCAAAGTGAAACTCGATGTTCACAACCATGCGGTTCCTGAGACGGTCGTCGAATTCTTCGCGCGCGAACCGGCGTTCGGCATCACCGTCACGGGGGAGCGGCATCTGAGCGGCGGCGTCGAAGGCGAATATGAACTAAGTCCGGCGTTCTCCGACGCCGAAGCCAAGGTAGCCAATCTCGAAGAACACGGCCTCGAGGGTGCGATCATCTCGGTCGATCCTCCCTTCTTCTACTATCACGTCGATCCTTCGCCCGGCGCCGACCTGGCCGAGCTGATCAATGAAGGGCTGCGCGACATCTGCGCCAAGCGTCCTGACCGCCTTCACTGGATGGCGACGGTACCGCTGCAGGATCCAAAGCGAGCAGCGGAAATGCTGCGGGATCAGAAACGAGCGGGTTGCGTGGGCGTCGAGATCGCTACAAGCACCGGCTCCAAGCGACTCGACGAGCCGGACTTTGAGCCGTTCTGGGCCTGCGCGGAAGAGCTCGGCCTGCCTGTCACGCTGCACCCCGCTTACCAGAATCCGCACCCCGGCTTCGACTCGTTCCACCTGACGAACGTCATCGGCAACATGCTTGAGACCACCATCGCGATCGAGCGCCTCATCATGGCCGGCGTCCTCGACAAGCATCCGCGGCTGCGGATCGTCCTGCTTCATTCAGGCGGATATTTCCCTTACCAGAACGGCAGGCTCCGGCACGCCAGAACGGTGCGCGCATTCGACCCGAGCGCACCGCGCGACCCGGCCGCCTATATCGGCCAGATAAAGATCGATTCCCTGACTCACAATCGCAAGGCGCTCGCCTTCCTCATTGACCAGGCCGGGGCGGACAACGTCCTGTGTGGCTCGGACCTGCCCTGCGACATGGCTTCGCCAGCGCCCTGGGACGAGTTGCTGGCGGCCACCGACGCGGCCACCGCACACCGCATCGCGGAGACGAACATCGCGGAACTCTACGGGCTGTCCGACGCCGCGAACCAGGACTGAGGAAAAGCTCGGATGCTGCGCCACTCGGTTATCTGGCTTCTGCGCGACACGACTACCTCCGAACTTCGCACCCGGATGCTGCAGGGACTTGCCTACCTGACGGTGGAATGCCCCATGGTGCGGTACGGCGACTACGGCGACGACATCTTCGGCGGTTCCGCGCGGTCCGCGGGAGCGCCGGACATGACTCGCTGGCGGGGCAGGACGACACCGCTCACCAATTACGATGTGGCACTGCACCTGGACTTCGACGACTGGGCTGGGCACGACGCCTACTCCGACGATCCCGCGCACGAGGCCGTGTCGCGTTTCAACGAGACCGTCTCGTGGGACGACTTCACCGCCCGCGTCGACTGGCACACCGAAAGCGAGCCATCGGGCCGGCGAGGCCGGATCAGGCACACGGCCATGCTCGTGTGGGCCGATGAGTCGGCGCCTGGCGAGCGGAAACGGGTGCTCAATTCAATCCGCGACCTGGAGTTCCTGCCGGGCGTATGCGCTGTCTCCGTCGGAGAGAACGTGGGCAGGCTGGTCTCCGACTACGACTGGATCATGGAAGTGATCATGTCTGACCGGGATGCGGCGGAAGGACTGTTCACCGGAAGTGCCTACGGCCACATTATGCAGGCCGTGGCGGCGGCGACGAAATTCGAGTGGACCGCCAGCGTGACCAGCGTTATCCGCGGGCGTTAACCGCGTCTCATGTAATGCTGAAGCTGCGCCGTACGTTCTGGAATTGTCAGCGAGGAAAGAAGCGCCGAGGCGTCGCGCTGGGCGGGATGTTCGAAATACGTCCTAGCATCTGACTCGGTGAGGAAGTGCGCCTCGACGATGAGATCGGCCCTGCCGCTGGCGGCCCAGCCGAGATCGTAGGCGGTCGCGAGCCAGAGCAGGCTGTCGCACTGGCCGCGCAGCGCCACCAGTTGCCTGCATGCCTCTTCCTTCTGGCTGGAAGCAACATCGCGGCGCCAGCAGTGCAGCTCGATGTGACGTATCCTTCCCCGTACCGAGGGGGGTCCGTCATACAGATAGTCCGCGCGTGCCGTCATCTTTTCGTGCGTCAGCGTATCGATATAATTACCGACGCGATAGTGATGGGGATCGTGGTTATAGTTATCCCACGATTGCTTGTCGCGATGATCGCGCGCCAGGACGAGGCCATAGTTCGATTCTCCCCAGATTCCTATGTCCTCGCCAAAGTCCACCGCATCGACTTCTGATGCATAACTGATGTATGCCAGCCCTTCCTTGGCCCGGAGCCGCTGCGTATCCGTCGCTCCGTCGGTCCAGCGCCAGAGAACCACACGCCGTATGCAGTCCGGAGCGCTCATGGTCACGAGATGACCGTCCGCAGGAACGCCTTAGTCCGTTCCCGCCTGGGCGCGGTGAGGACTTCCGTCGCGGGTCCAACTTCCTCGACCACGCCATCGGCCATGAATACGACACGATCAGCGACCTCTCGCGCGAACCCGACCTCATGGGTGACGATGACCAAGGTCATCCCCGTTTGCGCGAGCTCGGCGATGACTCGCAGGACCTCTCCGACCAGCTCCGGGTCAAGGGAGGAGGTGGGCTCGTCCAGCAGCATGAGCTTCGGCTCCATGGCCAGAGCGCGCGCGATGGCGGCGCGCTGCCGCTGGCCGCCGGACACGTGTGACGGATAGGACCGAGCCTTCTGCTCCATTCCGACCCGGCGGAGAAGCGCCATCGCGGCTTCCTCAGCATCCGCCTTCGAGACTCCCTTGACGCACCTTGGGCCTTCCATGACGTTGTCGAGTATCGTCATGTTCTCGAACAGGTTGAACGCCTGGAAGACCATGCCGATCGAGACCCGCTGGGCCCGCAGCTGGCGACCCGACAGCTCCCGCAGCTTTCCGCTTGCGACCTTGTAGCCCATGAGTTCGCCGTCGATCCTGACGATTCCGGCATCTGGTTTCTCCAGGAAGTTGACACAGCGCAGAAGCGTGCTCTTGCCGCTGCCAGAAGGACCCATGACGGCAACGACCTCACCCGCATCGACCTGCATGTCCACGCCACGCAGTACCGGATGGATCCCGAACCGCTTCTCGATGCCGACCGCTTCAAGCATGCACTTCGTCACGCCGTCCTCCGTGCCGCCGAGATCCGGTCAAGCGCTCCCCTGATTCCCCGCTCCAGCAGGGTCGGCGGCCGCATGCGCTGCAGGCTCCGGCCGAGATGCCGCTCAAGGTAGTACTGGCCGATCGAGAATATGGAGGTGAGCACCAGATACCACAGCGCCGCCACTATGAGAAGCTCCATCACCCGCGCATTTACGTAGTAAATCTGCTCGGCTGTCTCCGTCAGCTCGTAGAACGACACGATGGATGCCAAGGATGTGAGCTTCAGCATTCCTATGGTCTCGTTCCCGAGGGTAGGCAGGATGATCCTGACTGCCTGCGGGAGAATTACTCGCCGGTTGGTATGGAAATGCGACATGCCCAGGGCCGCGGCCGCCTCTTTCTGCCCCTCGCCCACTGCGAGCATTCCGCCCCTGAAGACCTCCGCGACATAGGAGCCCTCGTTGACTCCGAAGCCGAGTATCGCGGCGACCGCGGGAGTTATGAGGGTGTTCATGCTCACGTGGAAAACGCCGGGGATAGCTAGCCGGGGAAAAACCAGGGCGAGGTTGAACCACATGAGCAGTTGGACCAACACGGGCGTGCCGCGGAAGGCCCAGACGTACAGCCATGCGGCGCCGCTCACCACCGGGTTGTCGGATAGCCGGCATATTCCGCCGATCGCGCCGAGGACGAGCGCCAGGGCCATCGACCCCACGGTCAGGATCATGGTGCGCTCTGCTCCCTGGAGCATCTGCAGGGTCAGCAGGTACCGGTTCACCACGCCCCAGGAGATCTTCGCGTTGGCGAAGGCGAGAGCCAGTAGTCCTAGGAGTGCTAGGACTACTGCTCCCGACACAATTCGACCGATCGACCGCCGCCGGACCCGGGGCAGTGACATGAGGACCGGCATGTCCTGGGACGCTGGCTGCCCGGTCGCAGTCGCCGAGTCTGGGTCAGTCACTGAATTCTCCCGTTTATCAGCCGGAAAGTTCCCTTTGCCGGGTTGGCAGGCCCATGCGCTAGGAGGGAACCTGCGGCGAGGAGTTGACGGTGGGCACCTTCAGGGCATCGCTGGCGACGTTGAACTGCGTCAGCACTTGCTGGTACTTTCCGTCTTGGAAGAGCACCTTCAGGGCGTCAAGGAAGGGCGTCACCAACCCGCTGCCCTTGGGAAACGCGATGCCGAAGTCAGTGGGGTAGTACACGGGCCCGGCGGCTACCCATGTCCCAGAAGTGACGCCTCCCGGCTGGTTATGTACGTTGTAGGAAACGCTCTCGGGGCCCGCTCGCAGCATTGCCTGGGCACGGCCGTCTTCGATGTTCACTTGCGACTGGGCCAGTGACAGCACGTCGAGTTGCTTGATCGATGTGGGCGATCCGCAGTATTTCTGGCTGAGTAGCCTGATCTGCGGCGGGAAGGCGTCTCCCTCGCCGGTCTCGAGCGTCAGGCCGCACAAGCTCTGCATGCCCTTGATGTGATACTTCTCCAGGTCGGCGCGAGAAGTTTCCATCTGGGAACCGGTCTGGAAGTAGTCGATGAAGGTATAGATATCGCGCTGGCTTGTGCTGTCAGAGATACCGGACATAACCATCTGGGCCCGGCCTGACTGGAGAGCAGTGAACAGCTCGGGGAATTCAACGTTGGTAAAGTTGACCTTTATCCCGAGCACCTGTGCCATGTCGTTCATCAGCGAGATGTCGACACCGACGGGCTGGTTCTGACTGTTGTACATCTCCATGGGCGCGTAGGGGATGTTGATGTAGTCGGATACGGCCCCCGAGCTCTTGACGCTTGCGGGAAGCTCGTTGTGCAGGGACTGCACCTCGAGCGAATTGCCGGTCGATGATGAGGCGGGCGCGCTCGTGCTTGCGGACGGCGCGGCCGCCGAGCTGCAGCCGACGAGGGTGGCGCATCCGGCGATCAGGCCGACGACCACGCTCGTCTTCGCTCTGTTTCTCTTCGGCGGCGACGATTGTCTTTGCACTCTCGCCCTCCAAGTCCTCATTGCGTTCCTGCCTCCTGTACTTGCGCGGAGTCGCGATGGTTGATAGTGGTGTTCGTTCGCCCGGCGTCACTGCCTGGGCGTGTCCTGTTGGCCGAGGAGCGCGATCAGCTCGTACACCAGGTGGGCCGCGGCGAGGGAGGTGATCTCGGCGTGGTCGTATGCGGGGGCGACCTCGACCACGTCGGCGCCGACCAGTTGCAGCCCGGACAGGCCGCGGACCAGCCGGAGAACCTCTCGTGTCGTCAGGCCCCCAGGCTCCGGTGTTCCCGTCCCAGGCGCGTGGGCCGGATCCAGGACGTCGATGTCGATCGAGACATACACAGGGCCGTCCCCGACCCGCTCATGGATCGCCCGCACCGTGTCGGCGAGGTCACGCTCGCCGATCTGGTCCGCGGTCAGGTACTCGAATCCAAGGCCCGCGTCGTCGGTCAGGTCCTGCGCAGCGTAAATGGGACCGCGGGTGCCCAGGTGCAGGCAGTGTCCGCGGCGCAGTAGCCCTTCCTCAGCGGCACGGCGGAACGGCGTGCCATGGGTGACGGGCGCGTCGAAGTAGGTATCCCAGGTGTCGAGGTGGGCATCGAGATGGACCAGCGCGACCGGCCCCCACTTGGCATGCATGGCGCGCAGGGCGGGAAAGGCGATCGTGTGATCTCCGCCCACCAGGACCAGCCGGCCGCACTCCTCGAGAAGCTGGCCAAGGCCGCTCTCGATCTCCTTGACGGCTCGCGTGATGTCGAAGGGCGTAACCCCCAAGTCGCCAGCGTCCGCCACCTGAGCTTGCGCGAAGGGCTCGACGTCTAGCGCCGGGTGATAGGTGCGCAGCAGGCGTGAGCCTTGCCTGACAGCGCTGGGCCCGAACCTGGCACCCGGACGGTAACTGGTCCCGGCGTCGAACGGGACCCCTACAACGCCGATGTCAGCTCGATCGACATCCTGCAGCCGCGGCAGGCGCGCGAACGTGGCCAGTCCCGCGTAGCGCGGGATTCGCGTCGCGTCGACAGGCCCGACCGGCGGCCGGCTGACCTCGGCGCCGGCGTTGTCCCGCCGCCTGCCGTCTTGATCGAACAGTTGTGTCACGCGTCAGAGTATTGCCCAGACGAATCCACTTGTCTTGTGGCAAAATAGCCAACCATCTGGAACAATCTTGGCTAGCGAGCCAATTGACCCGACATGTGAAAGGCCCTCTAATCGATGGAATGACAATCACCGCCGCAGACCTCGTTCAGATGGGGCACCTCGGCTGTGAGGTCATCGCGGGCTCCACCGGCCTGGACCGGGAGATCCACTGGGCCCACGTGTGCGAGCTGAAGGATCCGCTTCCGTGGCTCACCGGCGGCGAGCTGGTCATGACCACCGGCCTGGCCATTCCCAGGCACTCTGAAGGCCAGGAGCATTACCTGACCAAGCTTGCCGCCAGCGGGGCGGCCGGCCTGGCGATCTCCAAGGACCTGTATGCCCCGCCGCTTAGTCCGGGTTTCCTCGAGGCAGCCGACCGCCTGGCCTTCCCGGTGCTCGCGGTCTCGATCGAAGTCACCTTCATCGACATCGCGCGCGTTGTGATCATGGCCAATACCGATGAGTCGCACCGCCAGCTTGTCCGCCAGCTCGCAGTGTTCGATGTATTGCGCTCGACGAGCGTGAACAGGCCGGACTTGGCCAAGCTATTCGAGCGCCTGGAGAAGGTGTCGGGCTATCAGCTCTATCTGAGCTCACCTGGCGGCAGGCCGTTCGTCCCCGGCGTGCCCGCCTTCCCGCAGGAACGGCGGGACCTGCTGACCCGGCCGCCGACTGCGCCGGCCCAGGTTCCCGGCGGGTACATGATCTCCGTGCCGAGCAAGGGGAAGGTCGCTGGCTACCTGCTAGGCCTGCGCAGGCCCGACGCGGATCCGGCCGGCCTTGGCGCCTTGCAGCACATTGCCACCATCGCCGCGCTCGAGCGCACGATGCTGGAGCGCGAGCGAGAAATAGAGCGGCGGCAGGGCTCGGAACTCCTGGCCGAGTTGCTCGCGTCAAGGCATCCGGAGGGCCTGGAGCACCGTCTGCCGGCCAAACTCATCCACGGACAGCTCACGCTGACCCTGATCCGCGCCGAAGATCCCGATGCGACCGGTTCGCTGCTGCACTATGAGCTGACCGATCTAGGAACGCCGCACCTGTTGCAGGTGCAGCAGGACGTTGCCCTCCTCACGTTGGCGGACGAGGCGATCGATGGCCTCCTTGACTCGATACGGGCAACCGCCGCGGGCCGCAGCCGGCCGTTCGAGATGCGTGGCTCCTTCGCCCTTGCCCGCCGCCAGGCGGCCCTCGCGCTGCAACGCGCGCTGCAGATGGATACCCGGGTCGTTGACGCCGCCTCCATCCCGCAGGAACTCGACTGGCTGCCGCGCGAGCCGGCCGAGGTGGCCGGGCTCGTGGAGCGCGTGCTCGGGACGCTGTTCGAGTACGACGCGGAGCATGACGGCAAGCTGCTCCTTACCTTGCGCACCTGGCTCGAATCCGGGCAGCGGCCGAGCCTGGTGGCCCGGCGGCTCGGCGTTCACCCGCACACGCTGTCCTACCGGCTCAGCCGGATCCAGGAACTGACCGGCCGCGATCTCCACACTCCGGGCGCAGTCGCGGAGGTATGGCTTGCCCTGCGGGCATCCGATACCACGGCGGATAACCAGATGCCCGGCGGGTTACAGCTGGCGCTTTGACCAAAAAGGGACAGGCTTTCCGGCATCTCTGCCAATAGTGAATATGGCGCAGCGCACGCTAAGCTCCTATTCACGGCTGACGAGAAAATGATGAGGGTGGTGGTTACATGCTGCGCCACACGGCGCTTTTTATGCATCGGGACACAACGACGCCCGCACAGGCCCTGATTATGAACAAAGGCCTCGCCTACCTGCGATTCGAGTGTGACTCTGTACGCGCTCTCGATTATGGCACGGACCTTTTCGGCGGGTCACGAACACTGCGCGAGGTGAAGCCCTGGCACCGGCCGCCACTGTGGAGGGCCGAACGGACGGGCCCGGTCGCCAACCACGACACCGCCCTGCACCTGGACTTCGATGACGAGGCCGGACTGGCGGCGTACGACGACCATGACGCCCACCATGAGGTGGGCGACTACAACGCCTCTGTGTCGTTCGGCGAGTTCACCGCCCGGGTGGACTACTGGTACGAAGGACCACCGCTGATTCAGCGCGGCCTGATCCGGCACACGGCCCTATTCATCTGGCAGGAAACAGCCGATCAGGCCGCCCGGCAATCAACGGCAGACGCCGTCAGGGCCCTGGGAGACTTCCCCGGCGTGTCACGGGTGACGATCGGCCAGAACGTCGGGAAACTGACCACCGACTATGACTGGATTATGGACCTCCAGCTTAACGACACCGATTCGGCGCGTTCATTGCTGGAAAGCGAGGCGTACCGGGAGCTGGCCGACCGGCTTGCTGACGTGACCAAGTACGAGTGGACCGCTCGGCTTACACACGTAATGCGCGGCCTATAGAGACCAGCCCGGCGGCGAACAGTGGCCGCCGGGCTGGATTTCACTAGCCCAGAAGCCCTGCCGCATTCTTGCTCAAGATCATCTTCTTTTCCTCGTCGGTGAGGCAGTCCAGGCCCTGGATCCAGCGGACCCCGTTGGTGAGCAGCATGGGCGCCGGCGCGTCGGTGCCGAACACGACCCGGTCCGCGCCGACGGTGTCGATCAGGAACCGCAGCATCGGACCGCTGTAGGTGCAGGAGTCGTAGTAGAACCTCCGCAGGTACGCCGATGCGGCGAGCCTTGCCTTACTGCTCTGGTCGGGAACGGCCTTGTAAGGGGCCCGGTAGCCGCCGGAACCCGCCACATCCTCGGCGAAGTAGCCGTACGCCTTGTCCATCCGGGCCGCGGCGTACGGCGCGTATGCCCCGCCGTGACCGAGCAGGAGCTTGAGGTCGGGGAACTTGTCAAGCACGCCGCCCGCGGCCAGCACGCCGAAGGTCGTGGCCCGCTCGACGTGGTTGCCTATCGCGTTTTGCAGGAAGTAGCGGTCGAACTTGTACCGGCAGGCCTCTCCCTGGTGGAAGAACACCAGCGGGCGCAGGTCGTTGGCAGCCTCCCAGAAGGCGGCGAAACGGGCCTCGTCGTACGTCGCGCCGTTCACGTGGTCGCCGATCATCACGCCGGTCAGCCCCAGGTCACGGACCACCCGCTCGAGTTCGGCCACCGCGGCGCCTGTGTCCTGCATGGGCAGGGTCCCGAGGCCGAGGATCCGGCCGGGATGGCTGGCCACGATCTCGGCGATCTCGTCGTTACAGGCCTGGGCGACCGCGACCGTGGTGGCCAGGTCGTTGTCGTACTGGTAGAAGCCGTCCGTCGGGGAGAGCACCTGGATGTCCACGCCGAGGGCGTCCATGTCGGCGATCCGCTCGTCGAGCGTCATCGCGAAGCCGGAGTTGTAAAGCTCCCCGACGTCCGGGCCGAGGCTGAGCCAGTTCCCGCACTCAGCGATGGCCGTGCGATATCGCATCGGCGTCCAGTGCGCGTGGAAGTCGATCACTGACACGTTGTCTTCTCCTCTATTGGTGATCAGGCTGTGAATGGAAGAGCGGGCGTCAAAGGACGGCGACGTCGCCCGTCGAGCCGTCGACGGCAACCAGCGCGCCGTCATGGGCGGCGACCCCGTCGGCCGTCAGATCCACTCCGGCGACGGCCGGCACGCCAAGCGTGCGAGCGACATCGAACAGGTGCGCCGAGGGATTGCCGGTCGCCGAGATGAGCCCGGCCGCGCCCCACAGGAGCGGGGCGAAAGCCGGCAGCGGATTGGTGACGTGCAGAATCCAGCGCTCGCGAACGCCGGGCAGGCGCCTGGGGAACTCAAGGACAAGCAGGCGCCCGGCGGCGAGCCCCGGACAGGCGGGCTCGCCGCCGTGCCGGCTGCCGTTGGCCAGGACCGCCTCGTGGACAAACGCCTCCCAGGCCCAGGCCGGCCCGGTCGCGGACGGCGCGAGGGACGCTGCGTCCAGGGACGCTGCGTCCAGGGACGCTCCGTCCACCAGCCTGCCGAGCGCCGCCGACGGCAGCCGCCAGGCATCGACCGGATGGAACAGCCGGCCTGCCGTCCCAGGTCCTGCCCTGACCTGTGCCGCCGCCGCGGCCTCGACCATGGCCAGGATGCGGCGGGCCCGGACGCCGTCAACCGGGGCGAGCGCCGCGAACTCGGCGACGGCCCCGGGGTCGAGCCGGTCGCGAAGCCGGGCAATCGCCGCGCGCGCCAGTTCGGCCGCACCGTCCTCGCCGGTCTGCCATGCCTGCGCGGCCAGCGCCCGCGCCGTGGACCGCAGGACCTCAGACGGCAGGACCTCTGTTCTGTCCTGAAGGGCCGGCGCGCCGGCTGGCCCCGGCGAGCTGAGTCCGCCCGGCGCCAGGCACCAGGGCAGCACCAGTTCGTCGCCCGAGGCGCCGCCGTAACGTGCCACGGTCCGGGCGATCCGGACCGGATCGGCCCCGGCCAGCCCCGATGCCGTCCGGCGCCGATTGGCCCGAGGGCGCGTCCCGGTCTGCCTGGACTGCAGGAGATAACAGCAGCCGCCGGAGAACGCCCACTCAAGATGATCGTCGCCTATCCGCTCGCGGCAGGCCCGCGCCAGGTCACCAACCTGCTCGAGCAGCGGCGCGCCGTGCCTGCCCACGGCCGGCCCGCTCGCCGCGCCCGTTCGCGGCAGCTCGGCCCGGCTGCCACCGGCCCAGCCCTGCAACAGCCCGGCCAGTTCGCCGTCGTCGGCCACGGTGATGCGGACACCGCCGTCGTCGGCCTCGGCCACGCCCCCGGGTGACGGCGTGATGAACGGCTGGATCAGCACGGCCATGCCCGTCGCCGCGGGATCGCCGCCGACGCGCTCAAAGCGCTCAAGCGCGTCACGTCCGAGCATTGAGGCCCAGCAGCCGCGGACGGCCGTCTCGAGGCTGCCGGGATCGACGTCGACGTAAGAGGCGAAGGCACCTGACCATTCGCCGCCGCCCTCGAGCGGACTGGAGGAACGGACGACGAACCTCTCGCAATCAAGCGCGTCTCGTACCGAGTCGAGCAGCTCAGGGGCGAGTTCGATGTCCATCATCGCGAGCCGGCCAGCGGCCGGTCCTTTGTCCCTGACGACATCCGCCGCCGCGGACAGGAACGGGCGCGAGTGCGCGGTCTCGATCACAACGCCGTCGAGCACGTTCAGTCCGGCGCGCCTGGCCGCGGCCAGCCGCGATGCCTTCGCGCCGACGCGTTCGGGGTCGAGCGCGCCGGCCTGGTCCAGTCCGATCGGCACGGCTACCCGGCCAGCGTGATTTCCTGCACGGGGAAGGTGGTGACGAGTTCGGTCCTGTCCTCGTGGACGATCAGCATCTCCTCGATGCGCACCCCGAACTCGTGGACCTTCCCGTGCTGGGTCTCAAGAGCGAAGACCATCCCTGGCTTGATCTCCTGCGGGAAGTCAAGCGACCAGATGCGCGAGATGACCGGCTGGTCGTACTGCGCGAGCCCGAGGCCGTGACCCCACAGGTTGGCGGCCGCCTGGTCCTCGTTTTCGTAGCCCCAGATCTCCTTGGCCGAAGGCCACCGCGAGGCGATCTCGGCGGTGGTCGCGCCCGGTCGCACGGCGTCGATCGAGTCGTAGAGCCACTTGAGCGCGAGGTCGTAATAGGCGCGCTGCTCATCGGTCGGCCGTCCGCCCACGCAGTAGGTGCGGTAGTAACACGACTTGAAGCCGTTCCAGGTGAGCGCGGCCAGGTCGATGATGACGATCTCACCGGGCCGGATGATCCGGTCAGAGAAGTTCCGCCAGTTCGGCCAGGCGTTCGGCCCGGAGGAGACGATGATGTCCTCGACGTCCTCCATGCCGGGGATGTTGTAAAGGTATTGCATCCCGAAGGCGGTGACCTGGTTCTCGGTCAGGCCCGGCTTGAGCATCTGGGAGAACTCGTAGTGCAGCGCGTCGCCGATGGCGCCGACGATGCGCATCGCCTCCTGCTCGTCGGTGTTCTTGACCGAACGCGCCTCCTGCATCGGGCTGGCCCCGTCGGCCCAGGTGATGCCGGCCCGCTCGAAGGCGCCGATCATGTTGATGTCGATGAAGTCGACGCCGAGCGGCTGATCCTTGACGCCGGCCTCCTCGAGGTCGGCGAGGATCGCCTTGGTGAACTTTTCCACCTGGGCGGTGGAGGCCGGGCCGGCCGCGCCCTTGATCCAGGAGAACGACGTGCGCACGTTCTCCGGACGCAGCCACGGCGAGTGACGCTTCACGTGGATGCCGATGTCGCCCTGCTCGTACAGGACCGGCTCGCGGCCCTCCACCAGGATGGCGTAGCGAAGGCCGGGCTTGAGCCTGTTCCATCCGGGCGTCAAGGTCGACGTCAGGTACCGCACGTTCTCGTCGTACATGCACAGCATGGCCCCGAGCCCGTGACGCCTCATCGCCTCGCGTGCGCGCTCGAGCCGATGGGCGCGCAGACGCGACCAGTTGATCCGTTCCTGCCAGTCCATGCCTACCGTGCCGAACGATGCCACGTTGCTCCCTCTCGACCTCTAGACCGCGGCCTCTGGACGGCCAGCGCGTTTTTAGGATAATGCATCTTATAAGATTTCACCTTGGCGGGCGCAAGCTCGCCGCCGGTACCTGCGGCTTCGGGGCGAGAAGCGGCACGCGTGCGGTTTCGAGGCGAGAAGCGGCACGCATGACGCACCCGCCGCGGTCGGCATGGCACGGCACAGCTACGTGGATAGGAGCAGCATATGGCCTTGGGCTGGGGCATCCTCGGGACCGCCGGGATCGCGGACCGCGCGGTCTGCCCGGCGATCGCGCAGATCGACGAAGCCGAACTTGTCGCGGTGCTTAGCCGTGATCGCTCGCGCGGCGAGGAGTTCGCGCGCAGGCATGGCGGGGCGCGGGTGTTCACCGACTATGACGAGTTGCTGGCCCACCCCGACCTGGACATCGTCTTTGTCGCGTCGCCGAACGCGCTGCATGCCGACCAGGTCGTCGCCGCGGCGGCGGCAGGCAAGCACGTCTTCTGCGACAAGCCGCTGGCGACGAGCGTGGCTGACGCGCAGCGCGCCATGGAGGCCTGCCGCGCGGCCGGCGTGAAGCTCGGCATCCACTTCCAGACCCGCTATCACCGGTTCGTTCCCGAGGTGAGGCAGGCCCTCGCCGACGGCCGCATCGGCGACGTCGTGATCGCCGAGATGGAGGTCAGCCCGGGCCGCAACCCGCTGCGCGGCTGGCGCACCGATCCCGGGCTGGCCGGGCTCGGCTCGGTCAACAACCTGGGCGTCCACGCCTATGACCTGCTGCGCTACCTCCTTGGTCACGAGGTGACCGAGGTCACGGCCCTGCTTGACGTCGGCAGGCAGGAAGCCCTCGAGACGGTTGCGCTGGTGCTGCTGCGCTTCGATAACGGCACGCTCGCCTACGTCAACGCCAACCAGGCGGTGCCCGACCACCGCCCCGACCTTGTGCTGTACGGGACCGAGGGCAGGATCACCGGCGAGTCCGTGACCAGGCCAGGGCTCGACGGCGAGGTCCGCATCCTGGCCGACGGCAAGGAGTCGAGTTTCGAGACGTCATCGCGTGATGCCTCGCTGCGCGCGGTGCAAGCCTTCCAGCGCGCGGTAACCGAGGACACCGAGCCTGACGCTTCCGGGCTGGACGGTCTTCGCAGCGTTCAGCTAACCGACGCGATCGCTCGCTCGGCTCGCGAGGGCAAGACCGTGCGGCTGGACACCTGATCCGAGCTCAACTGCCGGGCAAGCGATTCCCGGCCTGGGGGGCGGTCGCCGGCGGCCGCTTCTCCAGGCCGGAATCCTCTCGGGCGCGCGGGGGGCGGCTCTGGCTCTCATCGGTGCGCTGTGACCAGCCGACCAGCACCGCCTTCAACGTACCGTCCAGGTGCTTGACCAGAATCTCGCCCGCTTTGTCCGCATCCTTCCTGCGGATCGCGGAAAGCATCGCGCGGTGCTCGCGGTTGCCTTCGCGTACTCGCTCGGGGAACTGCTTAACGGAATGCGCGACGTAGAGGGCCGAAATGTCTTGCACGGACCTGACCATGGACTCCAGCAGGGGGGATCTGGCGGCCGCCTCGAGCAGGCCGTGGAACCGCCAATTCAACTCGACCCATTCCGTGGGGTCGGTGCAATCCTCCATCTGCTTGAGCAAATCAGCGGCCTCGGCGAGTTCCGCCTTAGTGATCCGTTCCGTCGCCCGCCGCACCGCGAGCGGCTCGAGCACACGGCGGATGTCGTAGATCTCTTTCACCTCGGCGACGTCGAGCGAACGCACCAATGCGCCGCGGTGCGGGTCGAAAACGATCAGCCCTTCGGCCACCAGATCGCGCAGCGCCTCCCGGATCGGGGTTGTGCTGACGCGAAGCTCCGCCGCCAGGTCGGCCTGGACCAGCCTGGAACCCCCAGGTAGGGAGCCACTGAGGATGGCGCTGCGCAGCGCCTCTTTCGCGTACTGGTGCGCGGTCATCCGCTCTCTAGTCGGCCGCACACGGGGCTGGGCTCGATCACCTACTGACGGTGGCACAATGATCTCCCGCGGATAGGCGGAGCCTTTCAGCCCGTTTCTGACTGAATCGAAGTGCATGACAGGTGATGCACAAGTTACATCCTATAATATTTTAGTGAGTCGTGCATGTTAACACTCTTACGGATAGCGATCGGCTGATCCTTCACTACCATAGAACCCTTCGCAGAACTCGGCCTGTCGCCGCGCGTATCCGGCGGATACCGAGGATCTTCCATGATCATCCCGAGGTTTCCAGGGTTTCCGCGACGGGGCGGAAATCCCATCGAACAGGCACTGGTGGCGCTGCCCCGCAACCGCCGAGCCACCTGAGGCTGTTCCCCTGGCGCCCTCGGGCCGCCCCGGTCCGGGGCAGCCCCGGGCCGAACGAGCGCCCCACCCGTCACCTCGCGGCCCTGGACCGCAAGATCAGCCGGCAATCTTGCCTCCATCCGTAGACATCTCATATATTATATGTTGCAACAGCGAATGACGATAGGGAAGAACATGTCTCAGCACGCACGGCGGACCTGCTGGTGAGCGTCCCTTCCTACGGCATGGGCGGCGGGGCGGTCGACTGGGAGCAGCGCTACGACTTCGACGCTCTTCGCACCAAGCGGACGGCTCGCGCGACACAGATGATGCAAGCCGCGGGCCTCGATGCCCTCCTGCTGTGGAAGATGGAGAACGTCCGCTACCTCACCTCGCTGCGCGGCCAGGTGATCGCGGGCAAGGCCTCGATCCTGAACGGCGTACTGCTCTTGCCCGGCCAGGCGCCGGTCCTGCTGGCCTCCGGAGGCGAGGTAGACAAGGCCAGCCGGTTCATGCCATGGCTTGGCGGGGTGCACGCGATCCCGATCATGGAACAGAAAGAGCTGGTCGAAGGGTTCGTGCGGACGACCCTGTCGCCGCTGCTCCATGAGGCAGGAGCGCACAACGCCCGCCTCGGCATCGACCAGCTCGGTGTCAACCTGCTCGAAGCCATCACCAGGCAACTGCCGGAAGTGCGCATCGTCGACGGCGACGCGGCGATGCAGCGGGCGCGCATGGTCAAGCTCGATGAGGAGATCGCCCTGGTCGAGGAGGCGTGCGCGATCGGCGACAGCGTCACCATGCGCGCCATCGAGTCCTCGCGCGTCGGCACCCGCGAGTGCGAGGTCGCCGGCGACGCGATGCAGACCTTGTACTACCTCGGCGGCGAGATGGCGCATGTGATCACCCCGTTCGTGGCCTCGGGGGAGCACATGTCACCACCGCACCGCATTTGCACGGACAAGATCATCCGCAACCGGGACCTGTGCTTTATCGACATCGGCGCGATGTGGAACGGCTACTTCGCCGACATCGGCCGGACGATGGTGGTGGGCAAGCCATCCGACCGGCAGAAGCAGGTATATACAGCCGTGTATGAAGGTCTCCAGGCCGGCATCGACGCATTGCGGCCCGGCAATACCACCGCACACGTGGCTACCGCGGTACGGCGGGCGGTGGCCCGCCATGGACTTGAGGACCACTTGTTCTCATTGTTCATCGGCCACGGCATCGGCGTCGGCTCCAACGAGCCGCCCTATATCGGGGAGACTCTGACCGGCGCCACGGCCGACGAGTTCGTGCCCAACATGCTCTTCGCCCTCGAGCCGCTTGTCTGGGTCGAGGACTCGGGCGGCGTGGGAGTCCGGATCGAGGACATGATCCTCGTCACGGACGGCGCCCCGCGCGTATTGAGCCGTGTCGAATACGACGAGCGCCTGCTGTCCTGAGGGATGAAAGCGCGGCGATCTCCGCGTGTATCCCAATGGCAGCTCTCGAACCGCCCAGGCAATGCCGGGTCGGCCGTTTAGCGCGCAACCGAAGCGGCCGCGGGGCTGTGTCTTTCTGATCTCCCGCCCATCTGCGATCCGGTTCTATGGGCAATCGTGACTCGCTCGTGATCTTCACCGCTTGCCGAGGTCTCACAGATGATGCATTATATAAAGTCGATACTCCAAGAGAGACGAAGTCGATCCGCCAGGGTCAGGTGGGGAAGGGGAGCAGCATGCTCCAGCAGTCGCCGGGATCGCCGCCCGGGCCGACGCTGCGCTCCCCCCGCGTCAAGCCTCCTGATGGCAGTCGTCGCCTGGCGACCGTCCCGCCGGGCGCGCCGAGGGCACACAAGATCGAGCCCGGGACGAGGGCCCGGCTTGCCTGCATCGAACCGAGCCCGCGAGCGCGACAGCGCATTCGCGCCATGACAAAGAGCGAGACCGTCGCCGGCGGCCAGACGACGAGGGAATCGTAAGCCCTCGCGTTTTCGCACCGAATATGCACAGATCGACATCACGTTCAAACGTAGATATCTGGATCCACGGCAGGGAGAGTCGCGAGCTCCTTGCGAACTCGGAGGAGCGAATATGAGCCTGTCCGGACGCGAAGAAAGTTCACTTCCGACAAGACGTAGGTTCGTTGCCGGGAGCCTGGCGGCAGTAGGCGGCGTAGCACTGGCCGCGGCCGGGTGCACGTCAAGTTCCACCACCGCCCAGTCGTCCAGCTCGCCGGGATCCTCGTCCGCGAAGAAGCGGGGCGGGACGCTGATAGTGGGAAGCCTCGGCTCCACCACTGACTCAATCGACCCGAACACCGAGATCAGCAATATCGACCTGCAGCGCTGCTTCAACCTCTACGACACGCTGACTTATTTCCCGCACGATGCGCTGAACGTCCAGTACGGCCTGGCCGAATCCATCGAGCTCACCCAGGGCGCGTCGGTCGCCACGATACGCGTGCGTGACGGGGTCACCTGGCACAACGGGAAACCGCTGACCGCTGACGACGTCATCTACACGTTCAACCGGATCCTGAACCCGAAGAGCCCGGGCGTAGCGGCGGGTTCCCTCAGCTCGGTAAACCCGAAGGCCATGCAGAAGCTCGATCAGCAAACCGTCCGGCTCACGCTGAACTATCCGGACTCAATCTTCCCTGAGCGCTTCTACATCCCGCAGACCTCGATCGTTCCCGAAGGGTACGACCCGGCCAATCCGGTCGGGACCGGGCCGTTCAAGTACCAGAGTTTCACTCCCGGAGTGCGCAGCACGTTCGTCAGGAACCCGGATTACTGGATGTCCGGCGAGCCGTATCTCGACCAAGTGGTGATCGTCGACTTCAGCGACAACACGTCCCAAGTGAACGCACTGCTGTCGGGGCAGGTCGATGCGATCGATTCGGTGCCGCTGAACAACACCACCACGATTTCCGGGCGCGGCGACCTGGCCCTGCTGACCGCCAACGGCGGCTACTACCAGCCGATCGTGATGCGCGTGGACATCCCTCCCTTCAACGATGTCAGGCTCCGCCAGGCGATGCGACTGCTGGTGGACAGGCCGCAGATGATCAGCCTGGCCTACAACGGATTCGGGAGCATCGGCAACGACATGCCGTGCCCGTCCGACCCCGCCTACCCCCACTCGCTGCCGCAGCGGACCGAGAACATCGCGCAGGCGAAATCCCTTCTCAAGGCGGCCGGCCAGTCGGACCTGCACTTTACCTTTACCACGGCGGACGAGGACTACGGGCTCATTCCCGGCGCGCAGGTGTTCGTCCAGAATGCGCAGGCGGCCGGAGTCACGGTGAACCTCGACGTCATTCCGGCTTCGGTCTACAACCCGAAGTTCACCGACTGGGACTTCACGCAGAGCTATTACGGGAACAAGCCGGCCGGCATCATGATCGCGCTGCGCTACATAAAGGGCGGCCTGTTCAACGACACCCGGTGGGACGATCCGGCGACGACCTCGCTGTACTTCGACGCGCTGAAGACCGCCGATGTCACCTCGCGCAATGAAAAATTCCAGTCCATCCTGACCACGATGTACAACACCGGCCCGGAGATCGTTCACTCGTTCCGTAAGACCGTCGACGGCTACAGCACGAAGTTCGGCGGCTTCACGCCCGATCTGGCGACTGGCTGGAGCCTGGGACAGTACCGGTACAGGGAGGTGTCGGCGGTATGAGCCCGTCCCTGCGCGAAGGGACCACCCGGGAAAGTTCATTTCCGACAAGGCGCAAATTCGTTGCCGGGAGCCTGGCCGCAGTGGGAGGAGTGGCACTGGCCGCGGCGGGGTGCAGTTCAAGCTCCACTTCCGCGCCCGCCAGTTCGGCCGCCTCCACGACGCCCAGGCGGGGCGGGACCTTGACCGTGGGCAGCCTCGGCAGCACCAGCGATTCGCTCGACCCGAACACGCTGACCAGCAACATGGACTTGGAGCGTTGCTTCAACCTGTACGACACGCTCACCTATTTCCCGCACGACGCGCTGAACGTCCAGTATGGCCTGGCCGAGTCAATGGAGCTGACCCAGGGCGCTTCGGTCGCGACGATCCGCATACGGGACGGCATTACCTGGCACAACGGCAAGCCGTTCACGATCGACGATGTCATGTACACGTTCAGCCGCATCCTGAACCCGAAGAACCCGGGCGAGGCGGCCGGCTCGCTCGCCTCCATTAACCAGAACGACATGCAGAAGCTCGACCAGCGCACGGTCCGGCTCAAGCTGAACTACCCGGACTCCATATTCCCCGAGCGCTTCTACATCCCGCAGACGTCGGTCGTGCCGGTCGGCTTCGACCCGGCCAATCCCGTCGGGACCGGGCCGTTCACCTATCAGAGCTTCACTCCCGGCCAGCAGAGCGTGTTTACCCGCTACCCGAACTACTGGATGCCCGGCCAGCCGTACCTCGACAAGCTGGTGATCGTCGACTTCAGCGACAACACATCCCAGGTGAACGCACTGCTGTCGGGGCAGGTTGACGCGATCGACTCGGTGCCGCTGAACAACACCTCGACGATACAGGGGCGGGCGAACCTGAAGCTGCTGAAGGCCAGCGGCGGCTACTACCAGCCGATCGTGATGCGCGTCGACGCGGCGCCCTACAACGACGTGAGGGTCCGCCAGGCGGTGCGCCTCCTGGTAGACAGGCCACAGATGATCAGCCTGGCCTACAACGGATACGGAACCATCGGCAACGACATGCCGTGCCCGTCCGACCCCGCCTACCCGCACTCGCTGCCGCAGCGAGTGCAGGACATCGGGCAGGCGAAGTCGCTGCTGAAGGCCGCGGGCCAGCCGGACCTGAGCATCAACTTCGTTACCGCGGACGAGGATTACGGGCTCATCCCCGGCGCCGAGGTTTTCGTCCAGAACGCGCAGGCCGCCGGCGTCAAGGTGAACCTCAACGTGATCCAGGCCTCGGTGTACAACCCGAAGTTCACCGACTGGCCCTTTACCCAGGGCTACTACGGCAACAAGCCGCTTGGCATCATGATCGCCCTGCGTTACATCAAGGGCGGCACTCTCAACGACACGCGCTGGAACGACCCGGAGACGAACACGCTGTATTTCGACGCGCTCAAGGACACCAACGTCGCGCAGCGAAATGAAAAATTCCAGGCGATAGCGCAGATCCTGTACGACCGCGGCGGCGATGTCATCCACTCGTTCCGCGAGACAGTCGACGGATACAGCTCGAGCTTTGACGGTTTCACGGCCGACACGGCGACGGGCTGGAGCCTCGGCCAGTACAGGTTCCGAGAGGTGTGGACTTCGTAATCCATGGTGATGATCCGCAGCCGCGAGCGCTCGCGGGGCAAGGAGGCTGACCGATGGCCAAGCTGATTGCGCGCCGCCTGGCCTTCGGCGTGCTGATCGTGTGGCTGGTGTCGGTGATCGTGTTCCTGGCCACGCAGCTGCTGCCCGGTGACGCCGCCCGGGAGCTGCTCGGCCGTTACGCGACCCCGGCGTCTGTCGCGTACCTGCAGAACGAGATGCACCTGAACGAGCCCGCCCTGCAGCAGTACCTGCACTGGCTGAGCGACCTGGTGACCGGGCACTGGGGCAAGTCGCTGGTGTCCCAGGACTCGGTCGCGGCCATTGTCGGCAACGGGGTCAAGTACACCGGCCTGGAAATGATCCTGACCACGCTCATCGCCACGCCGATTGCGCTCGCGGTCGGATCGCTGAGCGCGATGCGCAGCGAGGGCGCGCTGGACCAGGTCCTGTCCGTGCTGACCCTGATCCTTGTCGCGCTACCGGCGTTCGTGATCGCCATCGCGCTCGTCTTCGTGCTGGCGACCACGGTGTTCCATGTACTGCCAGCGACATCACTGGTCGGGTCATCGCAGCCGTTCTGGTCCCAGCTCGAATACGTCATATTGCCGACGGCAACGCTCGTACTTGCCGTCGTCCCTTACCCGATCCGGATGATCCGGGCCAGCATGGTGGAGGTGCTGCGCAGCGACTACGTGTCGCTCGCCCGGCTGCACGGCATCTCGGAGCGGCGGGTGATCTTCCGCCATGCCCTGCCGAACGCGATCGCCACGACGGTCCAGGTGACCGCGCTGAACCTGGTCTTCCTGGCCGGCGGCGTGGTCGTCGTGGAGAACGTGTTCAACTACCCGGGAATCGGCTACGCGTTCGTGCAGGCAGTCAACGACCGCGACATCCCCACGATCCAGACGATCGTGGTGGTCCTGGCGATCTTCTACGTCCTGGTGAACCTCGTCGCCGACGTCCTGGTGGTGCTGGTGACGCCGCGACTGCGGGTCGGCGCGGCCAAGGCCACCCCGCGGCTGGAGGACGTGCCGCTGAGCCTGGAGCCGATGGCATGACCGGCGCGCCAGGCAAGGCAGTTCAATTGAAGGCCGTTCCATTGAAGACCAGGGGGGCGGTACGGGAACTGGTCAGTCAGGCCCTGCGCATGCGGCGGAGCCAGGTCGGGCTGGCGCTGCTCGTCGTGATCGTCGCGATCGCGGTGTTCGGCCCGCTGGCGACCCGGTACAGCCCGACCCAGTTCGTGGGCCTGAGCTTCGCCCACCCGTCGGCCAAGAACTGGCTCGGCACCGACTACCTCGGCCGCGACGTGTGGAGCAGGTTCCTGGCCGGCGGGCGGACGCTGGTTGTGCTCTCGCTGCTGTCGACCCTTCTCGGCGTCGGCGCGGGCACGCTGGTAGGCGTGGTCGCCGGGTACAGCTTGCGCGTCGCCGACGAGGTCCTGATGCGGTTCATGGATCTCGTCCTCGCCTTCCCCCCGATCGTGCTCGCGCTTATGTGCGTGGCGATCGTCGGGCCGGCGGGCTGGCTGATCGTCCTCGTGGTCGGCATCTCGCACATGCCGCAGACGGCTCGGGTGATGCGAGCCGCGGTGGCGCAGGTCCGGGATCTCGACTTCATCAAATACGCCGAGTCCGTGGGACTGTCCCGCGGCCGGATGCTGCGAGAGCAGGTGCTGCCCAACGTCGTGGCGCCGCTGACCGTCGAGTTCGGGCTCAGGCTCACGTTCTCGATAGGTTTGATCGCCAGCCTGGACTACCTCGGCCTTGGCGTGCAGCCACCAAACCCCGACTGGGGCCTGATGATCCAGGAGAACCAGTCGGGGCTGAACGTATCGCCATGGCCCGTCCTCATCGCGGTCTTGGCCATCGCCGTACTCACCGTCGGCAGCAACCTGGTGACCGATGGCTTCGGGCGAGCCGCCGCCGGCATCGACCGGAGGGTTGATTCATGACTGACGCGGCGGTCGAGGTCACCGAGCTCAGCGCCTTCACCGTCGGCGCGCGGCCTTACGCGATCGTGGAAGGGATCAACTTCTCGCTGCGCCCCGGGGAGGTCCTCGGGCTGGTCGGGGAGTCGGGCTCGGGCAAGACGACCGTCGCGCTGGCGCTGATGGGATACGCACGGACCGGGATGCGCCTCGGCGGCTCGGTCCGGGTCGGCGGGGTCGACATGATCGCCGCCCCGGAGGCCACCCGCCGCACCATCCGCGGCAAGGTCATCTCCTACGTGCAGCAAGATCCCGGCACATCGCTCAACCCGGTGCTGAGGATCGGCACGCAGCTGCGTGAACGGCTGCTGGCCCATGACCGGGCGGCGGACAGCAAGACGCGAATCGGCAGCGTCCTCGAGCGGATGCAGCTGCCGGTCAGCCGGGAGTTCCTCCGGCGGTATCCCCATCAGCTCTCCGGCGGACAGCTCCAGCGGGTCTGCATCGCGATGGCGGTGCTGTGCCGTCCGCGCGTGATCGTGCTCGACGAGCCCACCACCGGCCTGGACGTGATGACCCAGCGTCGCGTGCTCGAGCTGCTGCGCGAGGTGGTGGCCACCGAGGGGACGGCCGCCGTCTACGTCACCCACGACCTGGCCGTCGTCGAGGGTATGGCCGACCGGCTCGGGGTGATGTACGCCGGGGTGTTCGTCGAGGAGGGCCCCAAGGACACGGTCCTGCGCCAGCCGCTGCACCCTTACACCCGGCGGCTGATCAAATCCACGCCGAGCCTGCGCTCACGCAAGGCCCTCGTCGGCATCGGCGGCACGGTGCTCAGCCCGAAGGACCGCGGCGACAGCTGCAGCTTCGCCCCTCGCTGCGAGCATGCCATCGCCGCCTGCCGCCAGGGGCTGCCGCAGCTCACCTGGGCCGCGAGCGATCACCAGGTGAGGTGCATCCGCAGCGCGGAATGGGTCGACGCCGGCGCGATCACGCAGGCCCCGCCTTCAGCCGGGACCGCGAGCGCGTGGACGGCCCGGCCGGATGGAGACGCCGGCGCCATGCTCGACGTGCAGTCCCTGCTGGCCTGGTATTCGGCCAACGAGGTGCTGCACGGTGTCAGCCTGTCGGTCAGCGAGGGGGAATGCCTGGCCGTGGTGGGCGAGTCAGGAAGCGGCAAGACCACGCTCGCCCGCTGCGTGAGCGGCCTGCACACCGGACGCGCCCAGGGCACGCTGCGGTTGAGCGGCGACGACGTTCCGCTCAGCGGCGCGGCCAGGGGTGCCCAGACCAGGCGCGACATCCAGTACATCTTCCAGAACCCGTTCAGTTCACTGAACCCCCGCCACACGATCGGCCGCTCCATAGCCATGCCGCTTGAGGTGTTCGGTCTTGGCGGCGCCGACCGGCGCGAGGCGGTCAGGGACCTGCTTTCCCGGGTAAGGCTGAACCCCGATTACGAGTCGCGCTATCCCAGCCAGCTCAGCGGAGGCGAGTGCCAGCGGGTGGCCATCGCCCGCGCGCTCGCCGCCCAGCCGACGGTCCTGATCTGCGACGAGATCACATCCGCGCTTGACGTGTCGATCCAGGCGTCGATCCTTGAGCTGCTTGGGGACCTGCGCAGCCAGATGCACCTGACGCTGCTGTTCATCACCCACCACCTGGCGCTGGTCAGGACCGTCGCCGACCGGGTCGTGATCATGCGGCGCGGCGCGATCGTCGAGGAGGGCACGGCCGCCGAGCTACTCGACCGGCCGCAGGACTCCTACACCCGTGAGCTGGTCAGCAGCACCCCGGTCTTCGCGGCCGGGGAGCTGCTTGGCGGCCTGGCTGAATAGAAACCGCAACTGAAAGGAACGGAAATTACATGTCTGAACGCCCACGAGTGTTCGTCGCGCACCCGATTCCCAGCGTGGCTATCGACCGGTTGCGCGAAGTGGCAGACGTGGAGGAATTTTCCGGCACCCACAGGGACATCACCGTCGCTGAGCTAGAGAGCGCGGCACGCCGCAGCGACTACATCTTCTGTATGCACCAGACGCCGGTCACGGCGTCGATGGTCGCTGCCAACCCGAACATCAAGGGCTACGGCGTGTCCTCCAGGCGCCCCGACACCCTGGACCTCGAGGCGCTCGACGCCGCGGGCGTGCCGCTGCTCGTGGGCACGGACACCGAGGAGATCCTGGACGGGAACCGCCGCGCGACGGCGGACCTTATGGTGGCGCTTGTGCTGTGCCTCGCGTACCGCGTGGTGGAGTCCGACAACTACAGCCGGGCGACCGGTTACTTCCAGGAGATGACCATGGACCTCATGGGCATCGGCTGCGTCGGCAAGACGGTCTCGCTCATCGGCCTTGGACGCGTCGGCCGCTTCGCCGCGCCCCGGCTGCGGGCGCTGGAGATGGAGGTCCTCTACACCAAGCGCAACCGGCTGAGCAAGGAAGAGGAAGACGAGCTCGGCGTCACCTACGTAGAAAACATGGACGAGCTCATCGCGCGCGGTGACTTCGTCAGCATGCTGGCGAACTACGAACCGTCGAACCACAAGATGATGGGCGCCCGCGAATTTGCCCTGATGAAGCCGACCGCGTACTTCGTCAATGTCGGCCGCGGCCGACTCGTGGACGAGGAGGCCATGATCGAGGCGCTCCAGCGGGGCGTGATCGCCGGCGCCGGCCTTGATGTCTTCTGGAACGAGCCGCCGGTGCAGCATGACGCCTACATCCCCGAGGCGCTGCGGAAGATGGACAACGTGGTTCTCACGCCGCACAACGGCGGGGCGACCTGGGACTCGCGCGGCCGCCAGACGATGGCGATCGCCAACGCGATCGTCGATGACATCGTCCGGCGGCGCGCCGCGGAGGGCGACGCGGTTGGCTGACTGGCATGAGCCCGGCCCGAAGCGGCGTGCGTGGTAGAACTCACGGTCAACGGCGTCCGTCGCAGCGTCGAAGCAGAGCCTGACACGCCGCTGCTCTACGTGCTGCGCAACGACCTCGGCCTTACCGCCACGCGCTTCGGGTGCGGAGCCGGGCTGTGCGGCGCCTGCTTCGTTCTGGTCGACTCCACGCCCATGGCCTCTTGTGACCTGCCGCTTTGGTCGCTCACCGGCGCCGCCATCACGACGGTCGAGGGTCTGGCGGCCGATGAGCCGAACGGAATCTCGGCGCTGCAGCAGGCCTTCCTTGACGAACAGGCGGCGCAGTGCGGCTACTGCGTTTCCGGCATGCTGATCACGGCGAGCGCGCTGCTGGCGCGCGGCCAGACGCCGGGCGAGGAGGAGGTCCGCTCCGCGCTCGACCGCAACCTGTGCCGTTGCGGGACGCACAACCGCATCGTCCGCGCGGTGCTGAGGGCCGCGAAACGGTGATGGGCACGGACCTGGCCGGCGGTGAGCCCGCGCTTGAGGGGGGCCTTCCGGAGAACCTGCGCCGCAATCCCCTGCTGTCGACGTGGCTGCGGATCGGCGGCGACGGCACGGTCCGGGTCTGCGCGGGCAAGGTGGAGCTCGGGCAGGGGATCAGGACCGCGCTCGCCCAGCTGGCCGCCGACGAACTCGACGTCGCGATCGGGCGGGTCGAAATGGCCGAGGTCGCCACCCCGGCCAGCCCGGACGAGGGGCACACGGCGGGCAGCAAGTCGATCCAGGACAGCGGCGCGGCCATCAGGCAGGTCTGCGCGGAAGCGCGCCAGCTCTTCCTTGCCGCCGCGGCGGAACGGCTCGGCCTGCCCGCCTGCGAACTCACGGTCAGCGACGGCGAGATCAGCGTTCCCGGCGGCTCGGCATCGGTGAGCTACTGGCAGCTGGCGCAAGCCGTGTCGCTCGACCGGCCGGCCACCGGGGCCGTGGCGCCCCGGCCGCTGGGTTCTGGCCGGGTGGCGGGCCAGAGCGCGCCCCGGATCGAGCTGCGCGACATGCTGCTCGGGCGCCCCAGCTTCGTACACGACTTGCACCTGCCCGGGATGCTGCACGGACGGATCGTTCGGTCGCCCTATGCTCATGCCAGGCTGCTGCACATTGGAACGTGCCTGAGCCAGGCACGGGTCGTGCGCGACGGCAGCTTCCTCGGCGTGATCTGCGCCCGCGAGGAGCACGCCGTCAAGGCGCGTAACCAGCTCATGGAGACGACCACCTGGGAGTGTTCTGGCGGGCTCCCCCGCTCCCAGGACGTCGCGCAGTTCCTGCTCAAGGCGCCCTCGGTCGAGGACCGCCTTGTCGTCGACCATCTCGCGGGAGACAGCGTTCGCGCGGGTGTCGTGCGGACGCACCACGCGACGTATTCCCGGCCATTTCTCGCCCATGCGTCGATCGGCCCGTCTTGCGCCGTCGCCTGCTGGCGCGATGGCCAGCTCGAGGTGTGGTGTGCCAGCCAGGGGGTCTACGCGCTGCGCTCGGTCCTGGCTGAGTGTTTTTCAGTCGCGGAGAGCAACGTGGTGGTCCACCACATCCCCGGCTCCGGCTGCTACGGGCACAACGGCGCCGACGACGTGGCCTACGAGGCGGCCCTGCTCGCTCGTGAGGCGCCGGGCACGCCGGTCCGGCTGCAGTGGATGCGTGACGATGAGCTTGGCCGGGCGCCGTTCGGCCCGGCAATGGTCGCGGTGGCCTCGGCCGGGCTCGGTGCCGACGGTGACGTGCTCAGCTTCGGCTACGACGTTTACGGCAACGGATCGGGCGGACGGCCAGGCGAAGGCGGCAGCCCGAACCTGCACGCCGCGTCGCGGCTGGCGGGCCCGCTCGCGCCCCCCGTGGCTGTGGATATCCCGGTTGAGGCGGGCGGCGGGACCAGCAGGAACGCCATTCCGCTCTACCGGCTGGGCCGCCGCAGGATCAGCTCGCACTGGGTGAGCGAGATGCCGGTGCGGACCTCGGCGCTGCGATCGCTCGGGGCGTTCTGCAACGTCTTCGCCATCGAGTCGTTCATGGACGAACTGGCCGCGCTGGCCGGCGCCGATCCGCTGGAGTACCGGCTGCGCCATCTCGACGACGCGAGGGCGGCGGCCGTGTTGCGCGCCGCCGCCGACAGTGCCGGCTGGTCCGGCCGCGGCTCCGGCTGGGCCGACCGCGGTCCCGGCTGGGCCGACCGCAGCCCCGGCCCCGGCCCCGGCCCCGGCCCCGGACGCCGGCGCGACGGCGAGCGCGGCATGGGCATCGCCTTCGCCAGGTACAAGAACACGAGCGGGTACTGCGCCATCGTGGCCGAGGTCGAGGCCGTCGAGCGGCTGCGGGTGCTGCGCGTCACCGCGGCCGTCGATGTCGGCTTCGCGGTCAACCCCGACGGCATCGACAATCAGGTGACGGGCGGCGTCATCCAGGCGGCGAGCTGGACGCTGGCCGAGAGCGTCGTCACCGACGAGGAGCGGGTGCTGAGCACCGGCTGGGACAGCTATCCGATACTGCGATTCGCCGAGGTCCCGCCGGTGCACGTGATCATCGTCCGCAACGACGGCGAACCCCCGCTCGGCGCCGGCGAGATCGCCCAGGGACCGACCGCCGCCGCCATAACCAACGCCCTGTACGACGCCATCGGCGTCCGCGTCCGCCACCTCCCGCTAACCCAGGACCAGATAGTGGCCGCCATCGAAGAGTAGGTCCGCGCCCGTTATTTGCGGGCGCTCAGGAGGGTGACGACGTCGTAGATGACGGTGGCGGCGGCCAGGGAGGTTATCTCCGCGTGGTCGTAGGCGGGGGCCACCTCCACGACGTCCGCGCTGACCAGGTTGAGGCTGGTCAGGCCGCGCAGCACGCGCAGCAGTTCCCGGCTGGTGAGGCCGCCTGCCTCCGGCGTTCCCGTGCCAGGGGCGAAGGACGGATCGAGCACGTCGATATCGATCGACAGGTACACGGGCAGGTCGTCTACCCTCTCGGTGATCGCCTCGATAGTGCCGGGCAGGCCCAGCTCGTCGACATCGCTTGCCCTGATCGTCCGGAAACCGAACCGCCTGTCGTCGTCGAGGTCGGCCCGAGCGTACAGCGGGCCCCGGATGCCCACGTGGATCGAGTGATCCTCGCTCAGCAGGTTCTCCTCGAACGCGCGGCGGAAGATGGTTCCGTGCGTGGTCGGCGCGTTGAAGTACGTGTCCCAGGTGTCAAGATGCGCGTCGAAGTGCACCAGTGCGACCGGGCCGTGCTCGCGGACCACCGACCGCAGCATCGGCAGCGCGATGGTGTGATCGCCGCCGATGGCGATGACCTTCCTGCCGCCCCGCAGCAGTTCGGCTGCGTGGTCGTGGATTTGCCTGATGGCGTCCTCGATCGAGAACGGCGTGACCGGAACGTCCCCCGCGTCGACGACCTGGACCTCGGCGAAGGGAGAGCGGTCAAGCTCGACGTGATGGCCCGGCCTCAGGTGCCGTGACGCCTGCCGGACGGCCATCGGCCCGAAACGGGCCCCCGGCCGATAGGAAGTGCCATTGTCGAACGGCGCTCCCAGCACGGCAATGTCATAGTCGTGAACCCGGTCGATTTCCGGAAGCCGGGCGAACGTCGACGCGCCAGCGAACCTGGGCACCTTTGTGCCCTCCACCGGCCCGACTACCTTGCGTGTGGGCTCAGACATGACATCTCCCGTCTGGTCAGTCGTGTGATCGGGTCAGGCCAGCGGCCGCGCAGACCCCTTGACGATCGGCTTGATGATCGGTGCCGCGCGCGCGCACAGCCCGCCAAGCGATACCAGCGCCCAGGTCCCCTCGAGCAGCAGGAAACCCCATTGCGAGCTGGCGGCGGCATCAGCCGCCAGCGCCGCGGACCCGGCAAGGTTGAACGTGAGGTACGCCCACGAGCGAGGCCTGGCCTTGCCCAGCTGAGACAGCCCGAACGGTACCAAGATCAGCAACGACCCGATGATCTGGACGACTTGTCCGGCCATGACGACACCTCCACTGGAAGCGCCGTCTTGTCGATCCGGGTACGGTGCACCTCGTCCGGGGCGGGCCATGGCAGTCCCGCCTGTTCCTGTCGCAGGGAGCCTACCGCCTAGAGGCCAAGATTACTAAAGATCTTGAACAAATTTTCGGGTTATGTTGATGCTGGCGACACAGTTTGGTAAACTGTTCGCATGGGTGTTTCTTAGGTTTTTTCCGAACGGAGCGTGGTGCGTGCCTCCAGACCCGTTCCCCGATCTCGGGCCAGACGACCCGGAGCCGGATGGCTCCGGGCTGGTGCCTGCGGCCGGGGGGGACGGGCCGGAGGACGACCTTGACGAGTTCCCGCCCGAGTTCCCGGCGGAGTTCGCCGAGCAGGGCCTGTACGTGTGCCTGCCCGCGGAGCAGGTGACGCTGGCCGGGTTCGCGCAGGGCGGCCAGGCGGACACGATGGTGCCGGGGGCGCTGCTGGCGGCGGTGGCCCAGGTGGTGACCGGCGAGGGGGGTTCGGGTCTTTCGGGGTTGTCGGATGATCAGCTGGTGGGGATCGTCTCGGCGGCGCGGCG
>Ga0335075_10001104_pt1 | contig 45166 bp, 42 predicted proteins | sample Lox_Sample_24_FD_206723 | JGI IMG/M metagenome (GOLD analysis project Ga0335075, IMG submission 206723) | Soil microbial communities from Loxahatchee National Wildlife Refuge, Florida, United States - Lox_Sample_2.4 | ecosystem: Environmental > Terrestrial > Soil > Wetlands | place: USA... | reverse complement strand
CGCTTTTCTCTATGACGAAAACGGCCTGCCGAAATGATCGTCGACAGTTCTGCGCTGATTGCAATTCTTCGACAGGAACCAGAAGCAGACATTCTGGCCGAAGCGATCGATGACGCGCAGATCGTCCAGATATCGGCCGGTACCATGTTCGAAGCATCGATGGTCGCGGATCGCATAAAGGATGCCGGCTTCGGCAAGCGCTTCGATACCTTGTGCGAGCGCATCGAAATGGTTGTCGTTCCGTTCGACGAAATACACGCCCGCATCGCGCGTAATGCCTATCGTGAATTCGGAAAAGGAAGCGGTCACAAAGCACAGCTGAATTTCGGTGACTGCTTTGCCTATGCTTTGGCGAAAGTAACCGGTGAGCCACTGCTCTATAAGGGTAAGGACTTCCAGCACACCGACGTTGCGTCAGCTTTAAAGTAGCGCACGCCTCTTGCGCCGATGCGCGCGTTCCCGGCAGGCTGTGTCTATTGCTATTCAAGACACAGGGGCGAATGCCATGTTGAAAACCCGTTTCACCGAAATGTTTGGCGTCGATGTGCCGATCACCTGCGGCGGCATGACCCGCGTGGGCAAGGCCGAGCTGATCGCCGCCGTCGCCAATGCCGGCGCGCTGGGTTTCCTCACCGCGCTGACGCCGGGTTCGCCCGAAGCGCTGGTGAAAGAGATCGCGAAGACCCGCGAACTCACCAACAAGCCGTTCGGCATCAACCTCACCATCCTGCCGTCGATCAATCCGATCCCGTATGACGAATACCGGCAAGTGATCTGCGAGAGCGGCTGCAAAGTCGTCGAGACCGCCGGCAACAACCCCGCGCCGCATCTGCCTGCGTTCAAGGAGGCGGGCGTGAAGGTGATCCACAAATGCGTCACCGCGCGCCACGCCGTGAAGGCCGAGAGCATTGGCGTCGATTGCGTGTCGATCGACGGCTTTGAGTGCGCGGGCCATCCCGGCGAGGAAGACATTGGCGGCCTCGTGCTGTTCCCGGTGACGACGGCGAAACTGAAAATCCCGGTGATCGCGTCCGGCGGCATCGCAGATGCGCGCGGATTGGTGGCGGCGCTGGCGCTGGGCTGCGAGGGCGCGAACATGGGCACGCGTTTCATGGCCACGAAGGAAGCGCCGATTCATGAGAAGGTGAAGCAGGCCCTCGTCGCCAACGACGAGCGCGCGACCGACATGATTTTCCGCACGCTGCACAATTCCTCGCGCGTCGCGAAGAACAAGATCAGCCAGGAAGTCGTCGCCATCGAGAAGCGCGGCAACGCGACCTTCGCCGACGTGAAGGACCTCGTCGCCGGCACGCGTGGCGGCGTGGTCTATGACACCGGCGACACCGATTACGGCATCTGGTCCGCCGGCCAGACCCAGGGGCTGATCCACGACATCCCAAGCTGCAAGGATCTTGTCGAGCGCATCGTGAGCGAAGCGGAATCCATCATCCGCAGCCGCCTGGAGAAGGTCGTCGCGTAACGCGGCATCCGGCGCCTGCGATAAGGCGATGTATTTTTCGAGCAGCCTGACCTGCCGATAAAGCGCATTGGCCGAACGCAACCTGTCTTTCGCCTCGCTGTGCGTGGCGCGCTTTGCCGCGCGGCGGCGATAGGCTTCGCGCGTGTATCGGCCATGCCGGAGCGCATTGCTGTTGCCGTCGGGCGCCCCGCGCCGCGTCTGTACAGAAGACGAAGAGATTTTTGAAAAGTCGCAATTCAATTCGGCCCGACGTGCCCTAAGCGCCGGAGGAACAAGAAGAATCTTCCTCCTTCGCCGCACTGCATTCCGAGCCACTCCACCCGCCAATCGGGCCTCCTTTCACATCGAAAGGCAGTCTAGCCCAAAAAGAACAAAAAGTGAACAATTATTTTGTTGCGCGCGAGGACGGGACGCGCCCGCTCCACAACGCTCTAAACTGGGCGCGGCTGGCAAAAAGGGGAAATACAAATGTTCTACAGGCCGTCACCGATCGCGCTGTGTCTGGCCGCGATCGCAACCTTGGTCTGGAACGCGTGGTTCAAAGAGCAATCCATCGGCGACGCCGTCGTCGGCGATGCGTTCGGCGCGATCTATTTGTCGGTGGCAGCCTTCGTCGCGGTGATGTTCGTGATCTTCTTCCCTGGCTACCGCCCGACGGATCGCTACTGGGCGTATGCGACGCTCGGCATGATCATCGGCTTCTGGACACAGCGGTGAGCGGCTGCCGACTAACGTCGGCGATTAGGGGAATTCCAGCTTCTGGCCATTCACATCGAAGCGATAAGGGCTAACTGACAACATAGATTTTTCAAAGCGATCAGCAAACCAGGCCCAGTTCTGAGATGCGCGATGCCCACCGACACTCGCCAAGTACCTAGCCTTTTCCAGCGCCTTCGCTCGGGTCGCCAGCGCCCAAGCTCTTCGAGCCGTGCAAGCCTCGACGCTGATCTCTGATCCAAGATATTCAAGATAAGCCGTCATGTAGTCGAGACACCAATAAGCGTCAGCATCGCGAAACATGGAACAGTCGTACGCGGTGCTTCCCTCTGCGTTCATCAATGTTGGAAGTAGCTGAACGACTTTCGGCGACACAATGATCCGAGGAAAATACGCGACACGAGACTCCAAATCGTAAGCATCAACGAGGCCCATCCCGAACGTGACTCGATCCTTATGATAAAGAGAGCCTAAGGTCACGGCACCACGGACTAAGCAGCCAAATTCGCGTGCACGATGCGCAAGTGCGCAAGCGGTATTTCGAAAGCCCATCAAACCATGGTAGAGGCTGACAGATTTTATTTTTTCCAGATCAAACGAGATCAAGAGGTTGTCTGAAAAACTTGTAAAGGCAGGCGCGATGGAAGTTACTCTTTCGGCACCAGCAGCAGCATCAACATTTATTTCAAAATTCCTGTTCTGATCTGCCACTTCTTTGAGCGCAGCTAAGATTGTTCGTTGAGCCTCCACGCTCGCGCTAGAAATAGCAGAACGAAATCCGAGCAAGTCTATAAACGCTATGAGGCAATCTGTGGGTGTCGTGTTTTCTTCGTCGCTCTTAGTCTCGGCGATCACGCTTCATCTCTGCCAAAAGATTGATTAAGCGGCCCGTGACCTTTGCCTAAGCCGGGCGCGGTTTCGATGGCGTGCTGTACATATTCGCGGGCTTTGCCGACTGCGAGTGGGAGTGACTGGCCCTGCGCCAAGCCGCAGGCGATGGCGGTGGAGAGCGTACATCCAGTGCCGTGGGTGTGTTTGGTTTTGATGCGCGGGAAGGCGTAGACCTCTACGCCGCCTTTCCAGACCATCACGTCGTCGATGGTGGCGCGGGTGGCGTGGCCGCCTTTGATGAGCGCGGCTCCTGCACCCATCGCGATCAGTTTGCGCGCGGCCGCTTCGGTGTCGTCGCGCTTGGTGCCTTTCAGATGCGCGAGCGCTTTCGCTTCCGGGATGTTTGGCGTGACCAGGGTTGCAAGCGGAAACAGCTCTTTGGTCATCGCAGCAACGGCGTTTGCCGCGAGCAGACTGTGGCCGCTGGTCGAGACCATCACGGGATCGAGAACGATGGGAATTTTGCGTGCATGTTTGCGAAGCGCGTCCGCGACCGCTTTCACGACTTTCGCAGAACCGAGCATGCCGATCTTAATGGCGTCGGCGCCGATGTCGCTTAAGGTCGCCGCAATCTGTTCAGCGACAATGTCGGGCGGAACGAGATGCACGGCACGTACGCCGCGCGTGTTCTGTGCCGTCACGGCCGTGATCGCGGTTTGCGCATAGACGCCGAACGATTGCGCAGTCTTGAGGTCGGCCTGAATGCCGGCGCCGGCGCTGGAGTCCGATCCGGCAATTATGAGAATTCGTTTGGGTGCGTTGTTCTTTTCCATCATCGCAACAACTGTCATCCCCGGCGAGCAACGGCGCAATAGCGCCGGTGCGAGGTCAAGGGGACCCAGGTGGATGGGGCGCCCCTACTCTTTCCACCTGGGTCCCCTTCCCCTCGCGATGCTATCGCATCGCTCGGCCGGGGATGACAGTGGTGTCGATTTCAGCAGAACGCTATCCGCCCGACTAAGCCGCCGCTTCCTCGATCGACGCGGCGATCTCGCGCACGATCTTGCGCACCAGCTTTTCGTCGTCGCCTTCGGCCATCACGCGGATCACGGGCTCGGTGCCCGATTTGCGAACGAGGATGCGGCCGGAGCCGTTGAGACGCTCCGTGCCCGACTCGATGCACTTCTTCACGCGTGCGTCTTCAAGCGGCATGCCCTTCTTGAAGCGCACATTCTCCATCACCTGCGGCAGCGGTTCGTAGAGATGCGCCGCGTCGCTTGCTTTCACATCGTCCATCGCCAGCACGGCCAGCACCTGCAGCGCCGCGATCAGGCCGTCGCCGGTCGTCGCGAAATCGGAAAGCACAATATGTCCGGACTGCTCGCCACCGACGTTGAAGCCGCCCTTCTTCATCTCCTCGATGACATAGCGGTCGCCAACCGACGCGCGCGCAAGCTTCAAACCCTGCCCTTGCAGATAGCGGTCGAGACCGGCATTCGACATCACCGTGCCGACGACGCCGCCACCCTTGAGGATGCCGTTCTTCGACCACGAACGCGCGATCAGCGCCAGGATCTGGTCGCCGTCGATGATGCGACCCTGCTCATCCGCCATAACGACACGATCGGCATCGCCGTCGAGCGCAATGCCGAAATCGGCGCGCACTTCGCGCACCTTGGCCTGCATCGCTTCCGGCGAGGTCGAGCCGCAATCCTGATTGATGTTCATGCCGTTCGGCTCGACGCCCAGCGTCACGACATCGGCGCCAAGCTCCCACAGCACAGCCGGTGCGACCTTGTAGGCGGCACCGTTGGCGCAATCGAGCACGATGCGCAGACCGTCGAGGCGATGGTTGCGCGGAAAGGTGCGCTTGGCGAATTCGATGTAGCGCGCCTGGGAATCGTCGATGCGCTTTGCGCGGCCGATAGAGCCCGCGTCGGCAAGACCCTCTTCAAGGCCGTTCTGCATGAGCGCTTCGATTTCCTGTTCGCGCGCGTCGGAGAGTTTCTCACCGTCCGGGCCGAACAGCTTGATGCCGTTGTCGTGGAACGCGTTGTGCGAGGCGGAGATCATCACGCCCATGTCCGCGCGCAGCGAGCGCGTCAGCATCGCCACCGCAGGCGTCGGCAGCGGGCCGAACTGGAACACATCCATGCCCACGGACGTGAAGCCCGCGACGAGCGCGCTTTCGATCATGTAACCGGAGAGGCGTGTGTCCTTGCCGATCACGACGCGATGGCGATGGTCACCCCGCGTAAAGATGCGGCCGGCCGCCATACCCACCTTCATCGCCACTTCCGGCGTCATCGGGAATTTGTTGGCGAGCCCGCGCACCCCATCGGTGCCGAACAGCTTGCGGGAATTGGCCATGAGAACCTCAAAATGGGGCGGGATTTCTATCCTCTATCCCCAATCATAACAAAACCTTAGCCGGAAAGCGCCAGTCCCCGAATCACGCTCGGTTACGCCTTGTTGCCCTCTAAAGCCCGGGAAACCGCCAAAGCGTCGCGAAGCGCCCGGGGGTCGTGCGTGCGGATCATGTCCGCCCCCTGGCGGACGGTATAAAGTTCGGCGGCCAGGGTCGCGGGGCCAATGTCCGGCACCTCGCGGCCGACCAGCTTGCGCAGGAACGACTTGCGCGACACCGAGATCAGCACCGGCAACGCGAACCGCTTCTTCAGATCGCCGATCTGGCGCAACACCGTGAACGACGCATCGGGATGCGAGCCCAGAAACAGACCCATCCCCGGATCGAGGACGATCCGTTCGCGCGCAACGCCGGCGCCAGTGAGTGCCGCGATGCGCTGTTCGAAAAATCGCGAGATGCGATCGAACAACTCCTCGACGGGAACATGCAGGCGTGTGGCAGGGCCGACGCCCTCAACCGAAAACATCGCAATCAACTTTGCCGACGACGCAGCCAGCTCTGGATAGAGCGCTTCATCAGGAAACCCGCGCACATCGTTCAGATATTCGACATTCTGCGCCAAGGCCCAGCGCTGAACTTCCGGCGCGAAAGTATCGATGGAAACCGCGACACCATTCTCCTTCAGCAGCGCGACAACCGGCGCCATGCGCGCGATCTCGACGTCCGGCGTGACAGGCTTCGCATCCGGCTTCGACGACGCCGCGCCCAGATCGATAACGTCCGCATCCTTCGCAAGCCGCAGCGCGTGCGCGCGCGCGATCTCGGGGTCGAGAAACTTGCCCCCGTCGGAAAACGAATCCTCGGTGATATTCAGGATGCCCAGCAGCGTCGTCATGGGCGCATCCTTAGGCGTTCGCGGCGCGCCGCGCTAGGCGGCTTGTGCTGCTGTCCGTGCGCGGATCGTGCGGCCGATGGTGATGCGCAGCCAGGAGTACTGGATCAGGAACAGCGCGATCATCGCCGCGTAGGGCACGAAGGCGTTGAATTCGAGCCAGGTCTTCTTGTCGGACGCAAAGACGATCCACGCATTGGCGGCGGCGAGGCCGATCTCAAGCACCGCCCAGATATAGCCCCAGACGATCAGCGCGATCGGCGAGACGTTCTCCTTGACGATCGGCGGCAAGTAGCGGCCCATCCAGTTGGGCGTCAGCATCACAAGCCCGATCGCGAAATTGCCGACGCTGGGCTTCAGCATCGCGAATTCGGGATTGGCCGTGATCAGCGAAGCCGAGCCAAGCACGATCACGAGCACAAAGCTCGCCCATTGCATGATCTCGATTTTGCGGCCGCGCACTTTCTCGACGACGATCTGCGCGATGCCGACGGCCATGCCGGAGAGAATCGCCCACACGAGATTGTCGGTGAAGCCAAACACGGCCACGAAGGTGATGGTCGAAAGGAAATCGCTCAGGATCGGTTTGAACGCGCTGAACAGCCGGACCATGCGAAGACCCCTCTTTAGACCAGAACCGATGTGGGGATGCCCTCGTCCTCCGACAAGCTCCGGACGAGGGATTTAATGTTCAGGCGTTTAATGATTCAGCCCTGGCGCCAGTTGCCGTGGAAGCCGAAGGGCACGCGGCGGGGCAGTTGCGCCTCGCCGATGGGGCCTCTGGCCACGTCCTGCGCATCGAACACGACGAAGTCGCTGGTGTCGGTGTTGCCGCGATAGACGGTGGCCACCAGCCAGCCGTCGCCTTCCGGCGCGTCCGCCGTGCGCGGAACGAACACCGGCTCGCCGGGTGCATCGCCCGCCGCGAACGTATGGATCGCGCGCTTGCCGGTCTTGTGGTCGATATGCGCGATGGAATCGAAGATGATCTTGTCGGAGTTCGTCGAGCTCGCGGCGTAATAGCCATGGCGATAGGCGAGCCCCGCGAAGCGCTCATCGAGACGCGGGAATTCGCCGGTCATGTCGTCGATCTTCTGCTGCTTGATCGTGTTGGTGTTGTCCGCAAGATCGAACGTCCAGCGCACCAGACGCGCACCGGCCGGTTTGCCTGGCGATCCGTCCGCGTTCGGGAACAGCGGCGCGTTCGCGTATTGCATCACGTCGGCATAAATCTTGTCGCCGTCTTCCCACATGTTCATCGGATGGAAGACATAGCAGGGATCGGTCGTGAACCAGCGGATCGAACTCACGTCGCCGTCGCGGCGCATCACGCCGATATGCGAACCCTTGTCCGGCTCCCACGCAAACGCCGGCTTGCCGGACATCGCACGCTGCAGCGAACCACTCAACGGCAGCACCGGAAACGCGACGTAATTCCGCGTCACGAAGAAATCGTGGATCATGCTGGAATACGGCGCCTTGAACATGTCGAGGCGCGTGACCTTGCCGCTTTTGTCGACGACGCCATAGGCGACATCGTCGTTGAAGAAACCGCCGCCCGCCGAATAACCGAAGAACACCATCTCGCCGGTTTCGGGATCCATCTTCGGATGCGCGGTGAAGCGCATCGCCTTTCCGGCGTAGTCGACATAGCCGCGCGACTCGAGCGTGACCGGATCCATCTCGAACGGATTGTGGCCCTCTTCCAGGGCCAGCAGCTTGCCCGCGTGCCAGACGATGTTGGTGTTGCCGACGCCGCTGTCCTTGCCGACGAACGCCGGTTCGGTCGTCATCGGATTGCCGAAGGTGCCGAACACCGAACGCCCGGCTTCGCGCTCCAGCACATACTTGTTCGTGTGCACATAGCGGTTGCGATACGAGACCTTCCCGTTCTCGACATGGAAGGCGTGGATCATGCCGTCGCCGGCGAACCAGTGATGGTTCGGATCGCGCGGTTCGAACTGCGGATTGGGACCGTTGCGGTAGTACGAGCCGTGAAGGCCTTTCGGAATCTCGCCCTTCACTTTCACGTCAGCGAAGTCGTCCTCGCTGCGGACAGGCGCAAAATTACCGGTAAGATAGGGATTGATCCGAACGGGAGCATTCATGGCGATCCTCCGTTGCCGCGGTATTCTTACTGTGTAAATTTATATGATACGGCATCGCGAGGGTTCAAGGCCTGACGGGGAGAAAATCATTGCCGCGCGTCCTGACATCGACTGATTTGGCGGATTTCCGGGAAAAATTGATCTCGGCGGCCAGCAATATTTTCGCGGAGAAGGGCCGGGAAGGCTTCACCATGCGCGAAGTCGCCGGCGCCCTGGGCGTCAGCGCGATGACCCCCTACCGCTACTTCAAGGACAAGGAAGAGATCCTGGCCGCGGTCCGTGCCGCAGCGTTCGACCGCTTCGCCGATGCCCTGGAAGGCGCATTCGCCGGCGGTGCCGATGCCGGCGAACGCGGCAGTGCGGTCGGTCAGGCCTATGTGCGCTTCGCGTTCAGCGAACCCGCCTCCTACAAGCTGATGTTCGACATGACCCAGCCGGAAGAAACGACTTATCCGGAACTTGCCAGGGCAACGACGCGCGCACGCCGCACGATGACGGACTATGTCCGCGGTCTTGTTGACGCCGGGTTGCTTGCCGGGAACCCGGTGCTGATGGGGCATGTCTTCTGGGCGTCATTGCACGGCGCCGTGGTGCTGCAACTTGCCGGCAAGCTCGACGCCGAGTGCGATTTCGAAACCCTCATCCATGAATCGTTCCGCGCGCTGAGCGCAGGATTTGCCCCGATACATTCACACAAATCATAGTAGACTGTGTCCATGGTGGGGGACGTCAACGCACGCGAAATCGCGGGCGAAAAAGCAAAATTGCTTATGGAAAGCGGCCAGTTCGCCGAGGCGAACGCGCTGTATCTGCGGCTTTCGGAGGAATTCCCGAAACACCGTCAGTACAAGATCTTCTATGTGCGCACCGCGATCGAGGCATGCCGCGACCTTGCCGATCCGACCGCACGCCGCCGGGAACTGCGCGACTACGTCCTCAACAACATCGCGACCGGCGGCGACGAAAAGGACCGTGCCCCCACGCTGCGTTTTCTCGCGGCCCTGGGTGCGTGGGAGGAAGGCGCCGAGCTTCTGCGGAAGTTCGAGAAGGAATGCACGGTCCTCAGAGACATCGATACCTGCTTCCGCTTCATTCCCCGCTTCACCGAGCGTGGCGAACGCGCGGTGTCGTGGCGCTCGCTGCTCGCCGATCTGCGCCGGATGCGCTCGCGCCTGAACTTCGAAGAACAGCGGGAGGCGGCCGAGCTTGAACTGAAGCTCCTGCTCGCCATGGAACGGTTTCCGGAATTCGTGTCGCATTTCGACCGGCGTTCGTCGCTGTTGCGCGACGCGGAAAACCTGAAGCTGCTCGAAGCCGCACGCCGGCGGCTTGCCAAGCCGCGGTCGGAGGGCTTCGCAGAGCCGCGGGTATTCGGCATCGGCCTGTCACGCACGGGCACGACATCGCTGGCCATCGCGCTTTCCCATCTCGGCCTGTGGACCGCGCATTGGACCAATCCGCTGACGCACCAGATTCTGTCCGACACGGACTTCTATCTTTTCGACGCCTGCACGGACTGTTCGGTCTCGCCGGAGTTCGAGCGGCTGTACCACCTTTATCCGAATGCAAAGTTCGTGTTCACGCAGCGCAATGTGGACGACTGGGCGCAATCGTTCTGGAGCCACCATCGCCGCGTCAGCTGGGCGGGCGACATGCCGTCGTTCCAGAAAGCCTTCGAACAGCGCCCGTTCGCCGACGCCGCGATCGAGTTCGCGCTCTACAACAAAGGGCCGGATATCCGCGACAGCTACCGCGCGTTCGAGACGCGCGTGCGGAATTTCTTCGCCGACAAGCCGAAGGACAAGCTTCTCGACATCGACATCTGCGCAGGACAGGGCTGGCCGGAATTGTGCGCGTTCCTGGGCAAGCCGGTGCCCGAAGAACCGTTCCCGCTCGTCAACGCATCAGCACCCGCACAGACAGATCAGGCCGCGACCTTCTCGGGCACCAGCGCAGGCGCGACGTCGTAGTCCTTCCTGCTGGCCGCGTGCGTCTTCCACCAATAGGTCACGGTGAAGTCCGGCCAGATGGTCGAGTTGGTGCCGTTGGCGTTGAGGTACCAGCTCTTGCAGCCGCTCATCCACACCGTGCCCTTCATCTTCTCATGCAGGTCGGTGTTGAACGCATCCTGCACGTCCTTCTTCACCTCGATCGTGCCGGCACCGTTCCACAACCACTTCATGCAGTCCATCGCGTAGCGCACCTGCGCCTCGATCATGAACACGACCGAGTTGTGGCCGAGGCCGGTGTTCGGCCCGAGCAGCAGGAACATGTTCGGATAGCCGTTCACGGTGACGCCGTAATAAGCCGACGCGCCTTCTTTCCAGTCGTTGATGAGTTCGCGTCCGCCCTTGCCACGAATATCGACGTGACTGAGCCAGTCGGTAACGCGGAAGCCGGTCGCATAGAGCACCGCGTCGACCTCGCGCAGTTTGCCGTCCGCGGTCACGACGCCGTTCGGACGAATCTCGGTGATGCGGTCGGTGATGACATCCACATTCTTGCGCTGGAGCGACGGATAGAAATCATCCGAGATCAGCACGCGCTTGCAGCCGAGTGGGAAGTCGGGTGTCAGCTTCTTGCGCAGTTCGGGATCGCGGATCGCGTGCTGCATGTAGTCTTCGGCGAGCTTCTGGAATTTCGCGACCATCTTCGGTTTGCGCGTGAAACCGATGGCGAGCATTTCCGCGCGCCAGTAGATCAGATTGCGCCACAGCCGCTGCACGAACGGAATGCTTGCGAAGCGCGATTTCGTCTTCTCCGCAAACGCATAGTCCATGCGCGGGATCACCCAGCCGGGCGTGCGCTGATAGAGATCGAGATGCGCGACCTTCTCCGCGATGCCAGGGACAAGCTGCACCGCGCTCGCACCGGTACCGATCACGGCGACGCGTTTCCCGGTGAGATCATAAGAGTCATCCCAGTTCGCGGTGTGCATCACCTTGCCGGTGAACGTCTCCGCGCCCTTGATCTCCGGATAGAACGGGACATGCAGGATGCCCGCGCCCGCGACCAGCGTGCGCGCTGCAAACTCTTCGCCGCTCTTCAGCGTCAGCCGCCAGAGCTGTGCCGCGTCGTCATATTCCGCGCGCGCGACCTCGGCATTGCAGCGAATGAACGGCATCACACCGTGCTTCTCCGCCGTCGCCTTTTGGTACTTCCAGATTTCCTGCGCCGGCGAATAGGCGCGCGACCAGTTCGGGTTCTGCTCGAACGAAAACGAATAGAGATGCGAAGGCACGTCGCAGGCGCAGCCCGGATAGCGGTTCAGGAACCAGGTGCCGCCGATGTCCGACGCCTTCTCGAACACCTTGAAATTCGTGCGGCCGGACTCCTTGAGCTTGATCGCCATGCAAAGCCCCGAAAACCCCGCACCGATGATGGCGACATCGAGAACCTGCTGGTCGACACGGAAAGGCGCGTTCATCTGGGACCCCGTCTTTAGAACTGACAATATGTCAGTTCTCGGAGGTTGACGCAACTGGAGGGTCCCAAGGGCTCCCGCACGCTCGGCAGACTCGGGCAAGAACCGGCGGGACCGGCACGCCCGTCAAAAACAGCACGCCAAATGAAAATATGATCTGAGGGATCGAGGCGCGACGACGAAAGTCCGCCGATCCGCATTTCGGGCAACGCGGCTCGTCGAGTTCACCGAATTCATCACGAAGCTCGGCGAGCAATGCACCCGCGCGCATCCGGGCAATGATTGCACCCGCTTCGGACACCTCGTCGTCCACGACCTGCACATGCACGCCGCCGAGCGCATAGGCGTAAGACCATTTCGCACTGATGTGGTTGTAATACTGAACGAACGGCGCGAGGCCATCGGCTTCCAAACGGGAGCGTAGGAGCTGGGCCTCCCATGGATCGCGAAAAATCGCGACCGTCGTCAGCATGCCGTCAAATCCGGCCAGAAGTTCTCAGGTCCCCGCGCAGCAATGCGCGCACCAATCAGATCGGACCAATGCCGCTCATTGCCGTGCTCCGAGCCCCAGGCCCAGAGGCGCTTGGTCAGATGTTGCAGGCGGTATTCCGCCGTGAAACCCATCGCGCCGTGGACCTGGTGTGCGATGCCGGTGGAGATCCGTGCGGCCTGGTTGGCGCGGAGCTTGGCGCAGGCGATCTCGAGCCACGCGTCGCCGCGATCGGCGGCGCGGAAGGCAGACGCCGCTGCCATGTCGGCTGCGGCCGCTTCTTCCGCGAATACGGCAAGCTGCTGCTGGATCGCCTGAAAACTCGCGAGCGGTTTGCCGAATTGCTGGCGCTCGCGCGTGTACTGCACCGAAAGATCGAGCGCAGCATTCAGCGCACCGGCCATCTTCGCGGCGAGGATCATCGCGCTGTAGAGATCGCGGTCGTTCGCATTCGCCGAGTCGAGAATGGCTTCGGCGATCGGATGATCGATGGCATGCGCGCCGCACGCGCGCACGACGATGTAGGCGTCCTCCCAAGTGCCGCCGAAACCGCCCTGCTCTTCCGGCACGAGCACTTTCGTCAGCCCCGCGTCTTCTACGGCGGCCCAATCTGGATTGCTGCCGAGTACGCGTTCGGTCGTGTCGGACAGCAGTGCGCGGAGTTCGCTCATCTGAGCCCCAATTCGCGCGCGATGATGCCGCGCAGGATTTCGCGCGTTCCGCCGCGCAGCGAGAAGGACGGCGATGTCTGCAACAAGTAAGTCAGCGTGCGCTGAAATGCTTCGTCATCCGACTGCGCAATCGCCTGAATGTCGCGCGGAATATCCTGCTCGAACGAGGTGCCGAGATCCTTCACCAGCGCTGCAGCGACAGCCGGGTTCTCGCCGGCAACCAACTTGCCCATCACAGACAGCGACATCTGGCGCAGCGTCCACATCCGCGCGGTCATTGCGCCGATCAGCTGACGCTCGACCTCACTCGGCTTGTCGCCGACGACGCGCAGAAATTCGAGGAGAAGACGGATACTGGAGAGATAACGCTCCGGTCCGCTGCGCTCGTAAGCGAGCTCCGCGCCGACCTGTGCCCAGCCGCCGCCTTCCGCGCCGATCAGGCGGTTCTCCGGCACGAAGACATCGTCGAAGAAGACTTCGTTGAAATGACTCTCGCCGGTGAGATTGGCGATGGGCTTCACGGTAAGGCCATCGCTTTTCATGTCGACGAGCAATTGGCTCAAGCCCGCATGCCGCTGATCGGCATCGCCGGTGCGCACCAGCGCGATCATCCAGTCCGCGCTCTGCGCGCCGGAGGTCCAGATCTTCTGCCCCGACACTTTCCAGCCGCCGTCGACCTTGCGTCCGCGTGTACGCACGCTGGCGAGATCGGAGCCGGAGCCCGGCTCGCTCATGCCGATGCAGAACGACAGATCGCCGCTCGCGATTTTGGGCAGCAATGTCTGACGTTGTTCTTCCGTGCCGAAACGCAGAAGCAACGGCCCACTCTGACGATCCGCCACCCAATGCGAAGACACAGGCGCGCCGGCGACGAGCAATTCCTCGATCACCACATAGCGTTCGGCATAGCTGCGCTCATGGCCGCCATACTTCTTCGGCCATGTCATGCCGATCCAGCCGCGCGCGCCCAATCCTTTGCTAAATGCGCGGCTGCCGCCGGACCACGACCGCGAACGTTCCGCCGCCGGCATGTCACCGAGTGCGTCTTTCACCCACGCGCGCACCTCACCGCGAAGCGCGCTGGCTTCCGGCGGAAGATCGTAGGGAATGAAATTGAAGCTCGGCAAAGCGCGTTCCTCGACGCGCCATTGTGACGGTCGGCGATGTACCGTGCAATCAGATGCGTGCGCGCGAACGGCGACGCGACGGCAACTTGCTCGCCGTCTTCTGCTTGATGCGGCGAAACGGAACGAACAGATGGGTGCGTGGTTTCGTGCCGCGGATACGACCGCGAAGTCTGCGTGCAGGCATGGTGCCTCCCCTCGCCCGATCTCTGCCGTGAAGCGCCCCCGCCGCACAGCGAATCATTGTGGAAAGATTAAGCGGTGAGCTTAACGGCGACAACGGAAACCATACGCAATGGTGCTGTGCACCACGTAGCGCGCGCCGTAAACTATCTTCAGAGCAACAGGGAACTCGCCATGGACAAGGTTTCACTCGGCAATACCGGATTGAAGGTCAGCCGCCTCTGCCTCGGCTGCATGACGTATGGGTCATCGAAGTGGCGCGGGTGGATTCTGGGCGAGGAGGAAAGCAAACCGTTCTTCCGGCGCGCGGTCGAAGGCGGGATCAATTTCTTCGACACCGCCGACGTTTACTCTATGGGCGTCAGCGAAGAGGTGACGGGCCGGGCGCTGAGGGAATTCGCGGGCAGCCGCGAGACCTATGTACTCGCCACGAAAGTCTTCTTCCCGATGGGATCGTCGGCGCTGGAAGGCGGCCTTTCGCGCAAACACATCCTGCATGCCATCGACAACAGCCTGAAGCGGCTGGGCACCGACTATGTCGATCTCTACCAGATCCACCGCTTCGATCCGGCGACGCCGATCGAGGAAACCATCGAGGCGCTGCACGATGTCGTGAAGGCCGGCAAGGCGCGCTACATCGGCGCGTCGTCGATGTATGCGTGGCAGTTCGCGAAATATCTCTCGACCACGGAGAAGATGGGCAAGACGCGGTTCGTGTCGATGCAGAACCACTACAATCTCATCTACCGCGAGGAAGAGCGCGAGATGCTGCCGCTCTGCCGTGATCAGGGCATCGCCGTCATCCCGTGGAGCCCGCTCGCGCGCGGCTTCCTGGCCGGTAATCGCCGCCGGCAGGACAAAGGTGAAACGGCGCGCGCGAAAACCGACGATATCGCGCACAACATGTACTATCAGGAGAGCGACTTCGCGGTGGTCGATGCCGTCAGCGACATCGCGGAGAAACGCGGCGTCCCGAATGCGCAGGTCGCGCTCGCCTGGCTGCTGTCGCGCAAGGGCGTCACCGCCCCGATCATCGGCGCTTCAAAGATGCAGCATCTCGACGACGCGATCGCCGCTGCCTCGCTCGAACTCAATGAGGAAGAGACAAAGGCGCTGTCAGCGCCCTACACGCCACACCGCGTATTAGGGCACACGTAAAATCCTCTCCCGTTTACGGGAGAGGTGGCGCGCGCGACATCAGTCGCGCGTGACGGAGAGGGCCCCCTCCGCCTCGCTCCGCTCGGCACCTCCCCCCTAAAACGGGGGAGGACTTTTAGAGCGGGATCGGCAGAGGGTTGAAGTCGTTGCGGGTGGGCTGGTCCTTGTCCTGGTCGATGGTCCAGCCGCCGCCGAGCGCGCGGTAGAGACTGACATCGGCCTGGAGACGGGCGAGCTTCACCTGCACCAACGTGTCCTGCGCGGTGAACAGCGTCTGCTGCGTCTGCAGCACGGCGAGAAGATCGGCGACGCCTTCGCGATACTGCAGCTCGGAGATGCGGAACGCTTCGGCGGCGTTCTTCACCTGCTCGGTGGTGAACTGCTCCTGCGTGGCGAGGCTCGTCACCTGGCCGAGCGCACTTTCGGTGTCGGACAGCGCGTTGAACACGGTGCCGCGGTAATCGGCGACCAGCTCCATCTCGCGGCCCTTGTTGACGTCGAGCTGCGAGGTCTTCGCGCCGCCGTCAAAGATCGTCTGCAGCAGCGATGCGCCGACGCTCCAGGCGAGGCTTTCCGGATTGAACAGCGAACCGATCGCCGGATTGGTGAAACCGCCCGAACCCGTGAGCCCGATGGCCGGCAGGAACGCGGCGCGCGCGGCATCGACGCTGGCGTGCGCGGAGACGAGATTGGCTTCCGCCGCCGCGATGTCCGGACGACGCACGAGCAGCGAGGCCGGCATGTCCGGCTGCACCACCGGCGCCGAAACGCCGGAGATGGTGTTGGCCTTCACGTCAAAACCTTCCGGCGCACGGCCTATGAGAACGGCCAGTGCATAGCGCGCCTCGCGCTCCTGCTCTTCCAGGGCGGGGATCGACGCTTCGACGCCGGCGAGGATCGCACTCTGCTGCGCGAGATCGAGGTTGGACGCAACGCCGTTCGTCACCTTCGCCTGCGTGATGGCGAGAATGCGCTTGGCGGCATCGACGTTGTTCTTGGCGATCTGGATGCGGTCGCGCAGCGCGAGCACGTCGAGATAGGTGTTCGCGACATCGGAGGTGACGGTGAGTGCTTCGACGCGTTGCGCGTAGAGAGCGGAACGCGCGTTGTATTGGGCGGCGCGCAGATTGTCCTGCGCGAGGCCCCAGAAATCGAGTTCATAGCTTGCGTTCAGCGAGACGCCGAAGGTGTTGACCGCGACGCCATGCGTCCCGCTGATTGTCGTCGGGCCGCTGCCGGTCGTGTGCGATCCGCCGCCGCCCGTCGTCGTGAACGGGACCTTCGACCCGTTGCGCTGCGCCGTGCCTTCCAGGTCGACGGCGGGAAACAGCGCCGAAGCCGCGAGGCCGGTGTTGCCCCGCGCCTGAACGACGCGCGCCACGGCCGCGGCGAGATCGTTGTTCTGCTGCTGGGCGGTGACTTCCAGGTCGGTCAGCTCCGCGCTGCCGAAGCCGGTCCACCAGTCGGCGGTCGGCCAGACCTGGCTGCTCTTGGTCATCGGCGCCGTGAAGGCCGACGGCATTTCGGTCGGCTTGAGCGCCTGGGGAGGATCGGTTGAACAGGCGGCAACCGCCAGTCCGGACATCACAAAAACCGAGTTACGCAATAGCGCTTTCATGGGAACAACTCGCTCAAATCACGGCAATGGATAGGGATCATCCCTTAGATAGAGGCCCAAATAAGGAAGACAAGCCCGCAATAATCCCGTTTTCGGGTCTGCGACAACTTAAATCTCTGACCGGTTTGGAAGGAATTGGGCGGCCGGACCATTGATTCGATGTGGGGGCACCGAAGCGAGCCCGACCGCCCTTAAGCCGCACCCATCATTGGGGAACGCCGAGGAGGTACGACCGAGCTCTAATGTGAAACCCGCACTCTTACGATGGAAGTATACAAAGCCGTGCAAATTGTAACGGTATGTCGCCGGTGCGGCCACCCAAACAGGGGTCGCGACGAAAATCGCATTACAATTTTGTCGCGCTCACGCGCCGTTGGTTTTTTCCACGACGCGGAAGCGCTTCAACTCCTTCGCCGCCGGTTCGAAACCGGGTTCGATATCGAGCGCTTTCTTGTAATCGTTGTACGCGGCGCGAATATCGCCCTGCTGCTCGAACACGATCGCGCGGTCGTAATACGCGACCTGCGGGCGATGCGGTCCCAGCGCGATACCTTTGTTCAGATCTTCGAGTGCTTCCGCATAATGGCCGAGCGCGATCGATACCGCGCCGCGATCGACAAACGCGTCGGCGAGATCCGGTGCAATCGCGATTCCGGAATCGATGTCGCCGAGCGCGCGGTCGTCCTGATGGAGCGACAGGCGAAGCACACCGCGATTGACCAGGGTCGCGGCGCGATCGCGCGGTGTCAGGATCGTGTCCAAAGCCTCTGTGCATTTGTCGATGCCTGCGTTGGGTTCGCCGCCGAACTCGGCCGCCTGAAAACACTCCTGCGCCGGACCGCTGCCCAGCACGGTCACGGCCGCATGAACGCCGGTCCATGTGAAGAGCGCAACGGTGCTGCAAGCAGCCGCGGAGAGCACTTTCGCGAGCATGGCGATGTCCTCAGAATTCCCGCCACAATTTACCAGCGGGTGCCCCCTTGGTCCACGACGGCACTTGGCGGAAACTCCGTCCGACAGACACTTTCACGTGAGGCTTGACGATGAACTGGGCCGCGATTGCGCCGATCCTGCTGCTCTGCGGCTCCAACATTTTCATGACCTTCGCGTGGTACGGACAGCTGCGCTATCCGAACACACCACTCTGGATTTTGATCCTGACAGGATGGGGCATCGCGTTCGTCGAATACTGCCTCGCAGTGCCGGCGAACCATTTCGGCTATCGCTACTACACGGCCGCACAGCTCAAGACGATACAGGAGATCATCACCCTCGCCGTGTTCGCGATCTTTTCCACGACCTATCTCGGCGAAGCGCTGCGCTGGAATCACGCTGTCGCGTTCGTCTTCCTCGCGCTGGCGGCGTTCTTCGTGGTTCACAAATGGTAATCAGCCGCCAAACGGATTGTCGCTGAAATCGCCGACTTCGCGCATCGGGATCCGTATCGACGGTTGCGTGCCGATATAGACCACGAGCCACATCTGCTTCTTGCTCGCCTTCCAGATCATTTGCGGTGCGATACCGCCGGGCTTGCGGAAGGTCTCGCCGTCGAAATCCATCTTGCGCGGCACGACATCGCCCCATCCTCCCGCAAGATCACCTGCGAGCTGTTCGCGCATGCTGCCGCGCTGGTCCGCCGGCGTGGCGCCGATGTTGAGGAGGTCCGGCGCGCTCACCTTCACCAGTCCATCCGTGCCGATCTCGAGGCGCGCGGCGATCATGGTGTCGTCGGTTTCATAAGTGCCTTCCCACTTGCCTGCCGGCGGGGTGGCGCGCGAGCAGGACAGCAGCGTCAGTGCCGCCAGGAAGATCAGGGCCAGAGGACGCATGGGGAGACTCGCTGGGCTGGCCTGCAGATTAGCGTTAGCGGGGTTGAAAATCAGCAAAGTGGGGCATTTTCCCTTGTTCCTCCCGCCCCCGGTTGATAGGTCATCCCCCTAATCGCCACGGAATCGGCGGCGGGAGCCCGCAAAGACATGTCGAACCCACTGCCCAAGGGCTTTCTCTCCGATGCGCTGAACCGCATCCAGCCCTCGCCCACCATCACCGCGACCCAGAAGGCGCGCGATCTCGTTGCGGCGGGCCGTGACGTCATAAGCCTCGGCGTGGGCGAGCCGGATTTCGACACGCCCGACAACATCAAGGAAGCCGCGATTGCCGCCATCAAACGCGGCGAAACGAAATACACCGCGGTCGGAGGCATCCCCGAGTTGCGCAAGGCGATCTCGGGAAAGTTCAAGCGCGAGAACGGGCTCGACTATACGCCGGCGCAGACATTCGTCGCGCCGGGCGGCAAGGCGATTGTCTACAACGCGATGATGGCGACGCTGAATACCGGCGATGAAGTCATCATCCCCGCGCCGTTCTGGGTGAGCTATCCGGATATCGTTCTGCTCGCGGGCGGAAAGCCGGTGCTGCCGGAAACCAGGCTCGCCGACGGCTTCAAGCTGCGTCCCGATACGCTTGCCGGCGCGATCACCGCGAGGACGAAATGGCTGATCCTGAATCAGCCGTGCAATCCGACGGGTGCGTGCTACACGCGCGACGAATTGCAGGCGCTCGCCGATGTGCTGCTCAAGCATCCGCAGGTGTGGGTGCTGACCGACGACATGTACGAACATCTCGTCTATGGCGGGTTCAAGTATCACACCATCGCGCAGGTCGAGCCGAAGCTCTACGACCGCACGCTCACCATGAACGGCGTCTCGAAGGCCTACGCGATGACGGGCTGGCGCATCGGCTATTGCGGCACGTCGGAGCCGCTGATCAAAGCGCTGTCGAAACTGCAATCGCAGTCGGCATCGAATGCGTCGTCGATCTCGCAATGGGCGAGCGTCGAGGCGCTGAACGGCCCGCAGGATTTCATCCCGAAATTCCAGAAGGTGTTCGAGGAGCGCCGCGATCTCGTCGTCTCGATGCTGAACCAGTGCAACGGCATCGAATGCCCGAAGCCGGAAGGCGCGTTCTATGTTTATCCGTCGATCGCCAAACTGATCGGCAAGACGACGCCCGAGGGCAAGACGATCGCGAACGACGAGACCTTCGTCACCGAGCTGCTGGAAAGCGAAGGCGTCGCCGCCGTGCACGGCGCCGCGTTCGGCCTGTCGCCGTTCTTCCGCGTGTCCTACGCAACGTCGAACGCAAATCTCGAAGAAGCCTGCCGCCGTATCCAGCGGTTCTGTGGGAATTTGCGGTAAACATCCGATCCAGTTCGCTTTGGCGTCCGCGCTCGGCTAGCATCTCCCGGTTGCGCGGGGGCGTTCATGTCGGATGTGGAAAGTACCCAGGAGTCCGGCTCCTGGCGCAAGGGGGAATTTGTCCGCTGGCAGGACTTGTTCGTTCCGCTTGAGGCAATTCTGGTCTGGATCGGACTGGCGGGCATAGCCATCGCGGCGGCGATGTCGATGAACCGGCACACCGGGCATTCGAATTCGGTCCTTCTGTATTTCCTCTCGAACCCCGGAAAAGATTTTGTCGGCAAGCAGATCATGCTCATCAGCATGGATCTCGTCGTCCTGTTCTTCGTCTGGCGCGTCGCACGCCGCGTTTGCGATGGCGCCATGGTCGCGCGCTATCGCTCCGTGGAATGGACAGCAATTCTGTTTGCCTTGCTCGGCGGTGTGATCCTGGCCGTCGCAACGATGGTGGTGAACGTGCAATTGATGCGCCATTCGATCGTGACATTTCACGAGACGCCCGGCGAGCGGTCGATGCTGCCGCAGTCGCCTGCAAATCTTCCGCTCGGCCTGCTGTCCATCGCGCTGGTGGCGCCGTTCGTCGAGGAATTTTACTTTCGCGGCATCCTGCTGAGCTGGCTGAAGCGCAAGATGTTCGTGCCGCTCGCCGCCGTCATCAGCGCCGTGCTTTTCGCACTCGTGCATTTCCGGTTCGTGTCCCACCCCGGCGCCGACGGCTGGGTCTATACCGGCATGATCGCGACCGTCGGGTTGGTGAATGCAACGCTGGCGCTCAGATTCCGCTCGCTCTGGGAACCGTTTGCCGTGCACGCGGCCCACAACGCGACGCTCGTGAGCACGGCGGCGCTGCTGCCGCTTTTCTGGCAGTAGCCGCTCGCGCGAAACTTTCACCGACGCAAAACAACATTTGCCTTGCCAGCCGCCACCAACGGCGCGAGCATTACCGGACAATGCGGGGCGCGTGACGCCGCCCAAAGCCTTGGGAAGAAGACGCCCGCCGCGCCTCGACATCCTTGAGTAAGGGTGATGGAGGCGATCATGTCCAATGGAGGAAGAGGGCCACGCACTGTGGCCCTGGTAGGACCCTACGGCAGCGGCAAGACGACGTTGCTGGAAAGCATTCTCTTTGCCACCGGTGCGATCCAGCGTAAAGGCGCCGTCGCACAGAAGAATACGGTCGGCGATTCAAGCCCCGAAGCGCGCGACCGGCAGATGAGCGTCGAGGTCAATTGCGCGACGACCAAATATCTGGATGAGAGCTTCACCTTTCTCGACTGCCCCGGCTCCATCGAATTCCTGCAGGACACGCTGAACGTTCTTCCCGGCATCGATGCGGCCGTCGTCGTGTGCGAGCCGGAAGCGGCGAAGATGCAGATGCTGAAGCCCTATCTGAAGCGGCTCGACGATCTGAAAATTCCGCACCTTCTGTTCGTGAACAAGATCGACAAGGCAAGCGGCCAGGTGCGCGACCTGCTCGAGATGCTGCGTGAGGTCAGCGACACGCCGTTGCTCGTGCGTCAGATCCCGCTGGTCGATGGCACCGCAGTGACCGGCTTCGTCGATCTCGCGCTTGAACGCGCGTGGATTTATCGCAAGGGCGCAGCCGCCGAACTCGTCGACATCAAGGACAAGGATACGGAGAAAGCCGAACGCTTCGCGATGCTGGAGAAGCTCGCCGACTATGACGAGCACCTGATGGAGGAACTCCTCTCCGACGTCGAACCGCCGCGCGATGAAGTGTGCGCCGATCTTTCCCGCGAATTGGCGGAAGGGCTGATCGTTCCTGCCCTTCTCGGCTCCGGCGAAAGCGATCTCGGCGTCGAGCGTTTGCTGAAAGCGCTCCGTCACGAAGTGCCCGGTGTGAGCGCGGCGGCCGCGCGCGCGGGTTTGCCGCCCGGCGACACGCTGGTTCAGGTCTTGAAGACCTATCATTCCAGTCACGGCGGCAAGCTCTCGCTGGCGCGCGTGATGTCCGGAACGCTGAAGGACGGCGCCGTGCTGCACACCCATGACGGCGGCGACGCGCGTGTCGGCGGCATTCTCGCACTGAAAGGCGATGCCCAGACCAAGCTCAGCGAAGCGCAGGCAGGCGATACCGTCGCGCTTGCCCGCCTCGAAGGCGTTACAACTGGCAGCACGCTGTCGCTCGGCAAGAAGGCGCCGGCACAACAGAAGATCGAGCATCTCATCCCCGTCTACCGCCTCGCCATCGAGGCGGCGGATCGCAAGGACGAAGTGAAGCTGACGGCGGCGATCGCCAAGCTGCGCGAGGAAGACCCGTCCCTGCATTTCGACCAGAACGCCGAATTGCAGGAGATGGCGCTGGAGGGTCAGGGCGAAATCCATCTGAAGGTCGCGGTGGAAAAATTGCAAAGCAAATACGGCCTCAAGCTCATCACCCATCGCCCGCGCGTGCCGTACAAGGAGACGATCAAGAAGGGCGTCACGCAGCACGGCCGTCACAAGCGGCAATCCGGCGGTCATGGCCAGTTCGGCGATGTCATCATCGAGATCAAATCGCAGCCGCGCGGCAGCGGCTTCACCTTCCTCGATCAGGTCAAAGGCGGCGTCGTTCCCCGGCAGTGGATTCCGTCGGTCGAGAAAGGCGTCGTCGACTATCTGAAATGCGGACCGCTGGGGTTCCCGGTGGTGGATGTGTCCGTCGCGCTGGTCGACGGCTCCTATCACGCGGTCGATTCCTCGGACGCCGCGTTCCAGACCGCGGCGCGCATCGCGATGCAGGAAGGCATGCCCAACTGCGCGCCGGTGCTGCTCGAATCCATCATGCATGTGCGCATCCATGTGCCGAGCGAGGCGACCGCCAAGGTCAACCAGATCGTCAGCGGACGCCGCGGACAGCTGATGGGCTTCGATTCACGCGACGGCTGGAAAGGCTGGGATACGGTCGAGGCGCAGATGCCGCTGTCGGAACTCTCCGACCTGATCATCGATCTCAGATCGCTGACGCAGGGCGTGGGAACGTTCGAGATGGCCTTCGACCATCTTGCGGAACTGAGCGGCAAGCTTGCCGATCAGGTCGTGGCGACAAGAAAGGCAGCTGCCTAAAAAGAAATCGCCGGAGCGTGGGGGGACGCTCCGGCGACTTTCCTTGGGCGCCCACCTTGGGGGCGCAGCCCGCCCGGCGCCGATACGCAGCGCCGGGTCGGTTCGCGGAAGGAGGGTTTCCCGCGATGCTGGCATTGTTGGGGGGAACAATGCCTGCTCAAATGAGATGGGGTGACGGGGAACTCATTTCAAGACTGCGAACCGTTCTCGCAAAAAGACCTTTTTTGGGGGGCTGAAGATTTGCCCGCGCGTTGACCGTCGCGAACCACGGTCGCTACGCTCTCCACAGTCGGAGGGCTTTTCCAGTCAACAGGAGAACCCAATGCGCGTAAGTCTCAAATTTGCACTCGGCATGTCCGCCGCTCTGCTCATCGCGAGCGGAGCGGAAGCCAAAAAAGGACAGCTCATTCCGATCATACCGTATCCCGGCGCCACGACGACGACGTTGACGGGCATCGCCGACGACAACAACACGGTCGTCGGAAGCTACATCGACAGCAGTGGCGTCACACACGGCTTCTACGGAACGCTGGACGGCAACTACACGTCGTTCGACTACGACATCAGCGGATTCACGCAGGCGCGCGGAATCAGCGGAGACGGCAGTGTCATCACAGGCTTTGCGAACAACGACGGCATTCACTGTGATTTCGAGGAGTGGACGATGAAGGGCGGCAAACCGCCCAAGGCCGTCAAGAAGGGCAAGACGAAACTTGCCGGCATCGCGCAGGGCATCGACTCCAAGGGCGTCTTCGCCGGCGACTACTGCGACACTGGCGGCAGCGGCACCGTATTCGGCATGCTCGGCCAGAAAGGAAAATGGCAAAGCAAAGTGACGACGCCGTTCACTTCGGTCTACACCGGTGAGCGCGGCGTGAACAAAAGCGGCGTGATCGTCGGCTTCTATCAAGATCAGGATTCAGGCCTGCAGGTCGGCACGGTCCAACAGGGCGGTACCACGAGCGCAATCACCTATCCTGACGCGACCGAGGTCTACACGGTGTTCGAAGGACTGAACGACAAGAACATTGCGAGCGGCCAGTGGGAAGATTCAGGCGGCATCGTGCACAGCTTCTCGTACGATATCGACAAGGCCAAATTCGTCGAGATCGACGATCCCAACGCCGCGTCGTTCACACAGGCCTGGGGCGTCAACAAGGCCGGCCTGATTGCGGTGTCGTCCGACGCGGGGTCCTATGTCTACTGCACCCTCGGCAACAAGTGCCCGAGTATCGGAACGAAGGCGATCACCGTCGAAGTGCGGGAAATCCACGTCGCGCCCGGCAAGTTCCTGCGCTACGGCGACGCCAAGACATCGGCGCCGAAGCACGCGGCCCTGCCGAAGCTTCCGAAAGGCGCATCGCCGCTATAGCACTGAGACATACGGTAATAGCTGCGGCGCCTTCGGGCGCCGCAGTCGTTTTCAGTATTTCCAGTCCTTCGCCGAACGCACGAGGAAGTCGCGGAACGCTGCGACCCGCTTGGCCTGACGCAGCGCATCCGCGTACACCAGATGCACATCGAAGCTCGGCCCCGGAACATCCGGCAACACGCGCACGAGCTCCTTGTGTTCGGCCGCCACGTAGTCGGGGATCGCGGCGAGACCGATGCCGGCAAGCGCGGCGGACAGAATTCCCGTCACATTGTTGATGCGGATGACGCGGCCTTTGCAGCTGAGGCTCCGGCGTGTCGCCTCGAGCAGCCAGTTGATCTCGCGGATCTCGGGCGCGGCGGTCTCGCCATAGGCGACGATGGTGTGATCGCCGACATCCTCCATGGTCCGCGGCGTGCCGCACTTCTCCAGATAATCCTTCGTCGCGTACATGTGATAATGCACGGTGAAGAGCTTGCGCTGGATCAGATCCGCCTGCACCGGCGCACGCATGCGGATCGCGAGATCGGCCTCGCGCTGGGTGAGATCGAGTTCGCGGTCTTCCATCACCAGATGGACTTCGACCTCAGGACATTCCTTCAGGAACTCATCGAGACGCGGCACCAGCCAGTACGTGCCGATGCCGTGGCTGGACGTGATCTTGAGCACGCCGCGCGGCGCCTCGCGCACGTTCTTCAGCGCTTCTTCCGCCTGCGCCAGCCGCGTGAGCACATCGCTCACCGCGGCGTAGAGCATCTCGCCCTCATCCGTGAGCGTGAGCCCGCGCGCGTGCCGCTGAAACAGTGGTGTGGTGATTTCTTCTTCGAGGGCGCTGATCTGGCGGCTAACGGCCGACTGGCTCAGCGTCAGCATCTGTCCTGCGTGTGTGAAACTACCCGCGGACGCGACCGAGTGGAAAATCCGAAGTTTGTCCCAATCCATAACGTTGCCCTACCCGTTAAAGCCCCCCAGCCTCAACGCAAACTTCGTGACATTCTATTTCGGTGGCCTCCGGCCACATGTGTGTTTCAATGCCCGCCGGCCAGAAACCTCTCCGCTTCCAACGCTGCCATGCAGCCCATTCCCGCAGCCGTTACGGCCTGCCGGAAAACCTTGTCTTTCACATCGCCGGCCGCGAACACACCCGCGACGCTGGTATGTGTCGAGTCCGGCGCGGTCTTGATGTAGCCGCTCTCGTCCATCTCGACCTGGCCCTTGAACAGCGACGTCGCTGGCGAATGGCCGATGGCAATGAACAGCCCGTCGACATCGAGCTGACGCGCGGTCCCCGTAACCGTGTTGCGCAAGGTCAAACCGGTGACGCCTTTTGGCTCTTCCGTGCCCAGCACTTCCACGACTTCATGGTCGAACAGGCAATCGATCTTCTTGTTCGCCATCACGCGCGCCTGGTTGGTCTTGTCCGCACGCAGCGAGTCGCGGCGATGGATCAGCGTGACCTTGTCCGCGAAGTTGGTGAGGAAGAGTGCCTCTTCCGTCGCGGTGTTGCCGCCGCCGACGACCGCAACCTTCTTGCCGCGATAGAAGAAGCCGTCACAGGTCGCGCAGGCCGAGACACCGAAGCCCTGGAATTTCGATTCGGTCGGCAGACCCAGCCAGTTCGCCGAGGCGCCGGTCGAGATGATCAGCGTGTCTGCCGTGTATTTCTCACCACCATCGCCGGTCAGCGTGAACGGGCGACGCGACAGATCGACGGACGCGATCGTGTCCTGGATCATCTTGGTGCCGAGATGGGCTGCCTGCGCCTGCATCTGCTCCATCAACCACGGGCCCTGAATCGCCTCCGCGAAACCCGGATAGTTCTCGACCTCGGTGGTGATGGTGAGCTGGCCGCCGGGCTGGATGCCCGCGATCAGCGTCGGCTCGAGCATCGCGCGCGCGGCATAGACGGCGGCGGTGCATCCCGCCGGCCCACTTCCCAGAATGACGACTTTGGAATGCAAGGACGCTCTCCCGAAAGCAGAGAGCAAATCGCGACGGATGACCTCTGCGGCCCCCCGAAAAACGCGCCCCTCGGCTGATGTACCGCTGATATCGGGAGCGGGGGCTGAAACGTCAAGCGTCACAAATTCGTTAATTTAAACAGGCGCTTGTGCCTAGTTAGTAGGCAGGTTTCGGCGGAAGGCGCCGACTCGTTTTTGGACACACCCGGACACAGAAATATTATTGCTCAAAGGGGCGTTCCGGAGTTAAAACCCAACGCGTTTTTCTTTACCCAAGGTGACCACGTGGAGCATCACAAGCTCGATTCCATCGACATGCGCATCCTTTCCGAGTTGCAGGCCAATGGCCGCATCACCAACGTCGAGCTGTCGCGCCGCGCCAAGATCACCGCCCCGCCCTGCCTGCGCCGCATGCGCACCCTGGAGAAGGCAGGCTTCATCAAGGGCTATCACGCCGATCTCGACGGCAAGTCGCTGGGCTTCGAAGTCATGGGATTTGTCTTCGTCGGTCTCGCCAGCCAGAACGACCACGATCTGAAACATTTCGAAGAGCGCGTGCGCGCATGGCCGGCCGTCCGCGAGTGCCACATGCTGTCGGGCGAAGTGGATTTCCTTCTGAAGTGCGTGGCGAAAGATCTGTCGGGCTTTCAGACCTTCATCACCGAGACACTGACCGCGGAAAAGAACGTCGCCAGCGTCAAGACCGCGCTGGTGATCCATGCGTCCAAGAACGAGCCCGGCGTCCCGCTCGACGTGAAGGGCTAGGACACCTGACGCAGCAATTCCGGCTGCGCCTCCGCCAATGACAGAATGTGACGCGCGAGCGCGAAATACCCTTCGCGCGAGAAATGCCGTGCGTCTTCCATCTTGTCCGGCGTGATGATCGGGCTCAGATCGACAAAGTGGAACCGGCCGGGGTAGCGCTCGCAATAGGCCCGCGCATGCGCGTTGAACATGGCCTTCTTGCCCTCCGCACCCTGCTCGACTTCGTGAACGCCGAGCACGAACACATGACAGTCGCTGCGGATCCTGTCGCGCACCCAATCATAGGAGCGTTCGACCAGATCGAGCTTTTGCGACGGTGAGTAGGACATCTCTTCGAAGCGCTTGCGAAAAACCTTCGGGTTGTCGGCCTTGATCTTGTTCAGCCTCTCCTTGCCCTGGCGCAGCAGCACATTGCCGTCGGCCATGAGATATTTGCCGGACATCGCGGTCCACATCGAAATGAGGATGAGTTGCGATGTCGCGAGCGCCGCATCGAAACGCACGGTGTCTTCGTAGGTCCAGCAGGGAATCTTGCGGATGCTTTTGGACTCGCGGATCGCTTCGCGGTCGCCGGCGATGAAGCCGGGATCGTCGTAGCGCACCATGATGTCGTTCTGGACGGTGTTGACGAATTCGATCCGGTTGGAGCTGCAGTAATTGGCAACCTGCATCAGATCGCAGCCGCCGACGAGGAGAAGCGGCTTGTCGTTGCCGTTCGCGGGTCCGGAGGATTGATCGCCGGTGCGGATCCAGTCGATCGCCGCATGCGTCTCAAGCCCATACGACACGGGCTCGGCGATCTCGATGTCCGGCTTGCCGAGCATTTCATAGATATACTGTTCGATGCCCATGTTCATCGTGCGGCACGAGAACGCGAAATGCACCAGCCGCTTGAACTTCGCGCGGCGCTGCATCAGGAAAAACCCGATCAGGCCGTAGTCGCCGTACTTGTCGACCGCGCGCACGCAACCCGCGTAGTAGCCGAAGGCATTCAGCTGTTCACGAAATTCGGCGAGTGTCTCCGGCGTCTCGAGACGTTGCTTGGTGTAATTGAGCTGGTTGGTGCGGTTGATGAGCTCGACGACGCGCTCGAGATTCGCGTCGATGTCGTGATCGATCTGGATGCGGATATTGCTTTCGCGCAGGAATTCCTCGTTCGACAGCGTGCTCGCGCTGCGCGTTTCGAACTTGTCCTGCAGAAAGCGATATTGCTTCAGACGGGTCAGCTCCGGATCCGGCTTGCCCTTCAGATTCGGATGATCGAGCAATCCCTCAAGCGCATCTTTCGGATGACTGGTCATGATCCCGGGATTGAAGAACTTCACCTCTTCCAAGTTCATCGGATTGTCGTCGAGAAACAGGACGTTCTCGGCGCGCAGCGCCGCGGCCTCGATCAACTCGGAGACAGCTTTGCCCTTGGGGCCGAAGCTGATGCTGGGGAACACGAAGTAGTCCCAGATATTGAGTTCGATCAGCTTGGCCTTGGTCTGCTGATAGTCGTTCTTCGAGGAGATCGAATTGATGATGCCGCGCGTCGAAAGCTCGCGCACGATCTCGCTGTTGCGCGCGATCGGGACGATGCCCTCCTCGCTGAGCGTGCCTTGCCAGAAGGTCTCGTCCAGATCCCAGACGACCAGCTTGACCTTGTTGGCAATCATATTCTCTCCGGACGCGACACGGCCCGCGGACGGCGGGACGGCCGCGATCCTATCCATCGCTACTCGCAATCGCCAGCAAAACAGGCGCGACGATCAGAGCGAAATGTCCCGTCCCCGTGTTTCCGGCAGGAATAACAGCGTTACCAGAAAGCCGATGCACGCAATCCCGGTCGGATACCACAGCCCCGCATAGATGTTGCCTGTCGCCGCGACGATGGCGAACGCGGTCGCGGGAAGGAACCCGCCGAACCAGCCATTGCCGATGTGATACGGCAGCGACAGCGCCGAGTAGCGGATGCGCGTCGGGAACAGTTCGACCAGCGCGGCCGCCTGCGGCCCATAGAGTGCGGCTGCCGCCGTCATGAACAGCAGAAGGATCAGCAACGCACGTCCAAAATCGATCTTCGCGGTGTCGGCCGTGAGCGGATAACCCTGCTGCTTGAGGACCGCTTTCAGATCGGCATCGAATTTCTTTTTCGCGGCCGTCAGATCGGCGCCCGCCATGCTGTGCCCGTCGAAACTTGCGATGTCCGCAGACCCGATACGGATATGTGCCAACGTCCCCGACGCAGCGTCTTCATTGGCATAGGGTACGCCCGCCGCCGCAAGCGTGCTCTTCGCAATATCGCACGACGAAACGAATTTCGTCTTGCCCACCGGATCGAATTGCACGGAGCATTCCGACGCCGGCGCCATGACCACGACAGGCGCACGCGCCGCGGCTGCCGCGAGCGCGGGATTGACCGCCTCGGTCAGCAATTTGAATCCGGGGACGAGACTCACGATAGCCAGCAGCAGACCGAACAGCATGACCGGCTTGCGACCGACACGATCCGACAGACGCGCGAAGAAAAGGTGCAGGAGCGTGCTGCCCACCAGCGCGCCCATGATCAGAAGATTGACGATGCGCGGCTCGACCTTGATCACGCGCTCGAGGAAGAACTGGGCGTAGAAATTCGCGGTGTACCAGACGACGCCTTGCGACATCATCACGGAGAACAGCGCGAGCAGCACGAGCCGCAAGTTCTTCCACCGGAAGAACGCTTCGGAGAGCGGCGCGCGCGCGACGCGACCTTCGTCCTGCATCTGGCGGAACAGCGGCGATTCATCCAGCCGCATCCGGATCCACAGCGACACGCCGAGCAATCCCGCCGACAGCAGGAACGGAATGCGCCAGCCCCAGGCGCCGAACGCGTCCTCACCCATGATCGTGCGTGTCGCGAGGATGACGGCCAGCGCGAGCAGAAGCCCGAGCGACGCGGCAACCTGAATCCATCCCGTCGCGCCACCGCGCTTCTTCGGATCGGCATGCTCGGCGACATAGATCGCGGCACCACCATACTCGCCACCGACCGCGAACCCTTGCAGCACGCGCATTGCGAGCAGCAACCACGCCGCATTGACGCCCAGCGCCGCCGCGTCGGGCAGCAATCCGATCGCGAAGGTCGCAAGACCCATGATCGTGATGGTGACGAGGAACGTACGTTTGCGTCCGGTGCGATCGCCGAAATAGCCGAACACCAGCGCGCCAAACGGGCGCACGGCGAAACCTGCCGCGAAGGTCAGGAGCGCGAAGATGAATCCCTGCGTCTCGCCCGCGCTCGCAAAGAAATGTTTCGCGATGATCGCGGCCAGAGAGCCGAAGATGAAGAAATCATACCACTCGAAGATCGTGCCTGTGGCCGAAGCCGCGAGCACCACACCCATGCGCGTCCGCGCCGGTTGATCGGCCATGAACGTCCCTCCCCGCCGCATAAGAGCTAAAGGAGCCTCGCTCCCTTCTCAAGCCGCGTTCGTGTAAACTCACGACAGACGAGGCATCGTGCAGCGCAACATGAACAAAGGCTTGGCTCTTTTCGTGGTGCTGTCGACGACTCCCGCATGCGCGGCCGATTTCAGCTACGAGGGCTATGGCGATTTTCGCCTGGTCGCGCCGCCGTCTACGGACAGCTATCTCGATGGCGGTCTTGGAAAATTGCGTTATGGCAAAAGCGACGAGACCTTTCAGCCCGGCGATATCGTCGGCGAGGGACAGGCGCAGATCAATCCGGACCTGATGGCCACGGCGACCGCACGCATCAACACGCAATACGGATCAGGAATCGACATCCTCGATGGATATGTCCGCTATCACCCCGTCTCGACGTCCGACTGGTTGTGGTCGGTCAAAGTCGGCGCGTTCTTTCCGCCGATATCGTTGGAAAACGAACAGGTGGGATGGTCGACGTTCTGGACGATCACACCGTCGGCGATCAATTCGTGGATTGGCAACGAACTGCGCATCATCGGTGCGGAAGGAACACTCGAATGGCGGCGCGCCGATGGCGACATCACGCTGATCGGCGCCGTGTTCGGATGGAACGATCCGGCAGGTGTGATGATGGCGGATCGCGGCTGGAATTTCGACGACCGCTACACGGGGCTGATCGGGCATTCGCGTTTGCCGGATGCCGCCGCATTCGGCGGCGCGACGCCGCCGATCTACGCCAACCTCTTCACCGAAATCGACAACAGTCCCGGCTGGTATCTCGATCTTTCCTGGGAGCCGGAAAACCTCGGCGGCTTTGAAGTCATGCGGTATGACAACGAAGCCGATCCCACCGTGATCAAGGATGGCCAGATCGCGTGGCACACGCACTTCTGGGAAGTCGGCTATCGAAAACAGTTTGGCCGGCTCACCTTGCTCAGCCAGGGTATGAGCGGCGCCACAACCATCGAGCCGTCACCGCTCTTCCATCAGACAACGGACTTCAAATCGGCCTACGCGCTTGCCGGTTACGACATGGACAAGTGGTGGGTCGCGGCGCGTCTCGATCTTTTCCAGACGCGTACGCGCGCAAGCTTCCCGTCCGATCTTGACGAAAACGGCCACGCCTACACGCTGTCGCTGAGCTATCTTCCGACGCAATGGCTGCGCTTCACCGGCGAGGTGCTGTCGGTTGACGATACGCGGCAGGAGCGCATTGCCGTTGGGGAAGCCGCACATCAGATCGAAACCCAGTTCCAGTTCCTGACACGCGTCTATTTCTGATCCCGCCGCCGTGATAATGTCCCGTCTCGCTATCTCGGAGACGATCATGGCTCGCCCCACCAACCGCGAATTTGATTTTCAGGGCATCAACCATCTTGCGCTGGTGTCGAGCGACATGGCGCGCACGGTCGAGTTCTATTCCGGCGTGCTCGGCATGCCGCTGATAAAGACCATCGATCTGCCGCAAGGCATGGGCCAGCACTTCTTCTTCGACATCGGCAATGGCGACAGCCTCGCCTTCTTCTGGTTCCCGAATGCGCCCGATGCACAGCCCGGCGTCGCCTCGGCGACCAAAGGCATGCTGCCCGGACCGTCAGCGCACGGCTCGATGAACCACGTCGCGATCAACGTGCCGGTGGAACGCATGGACGAGTATTACGCGAAGCTGCAGTCCAAGGGCGTCGAATGCTCGCGTGTCATCAACCACGACGACTCGCCGATGCAGGCAAGCCTCGAGAAGACGCCGACAACCTTCGTGCAGTCGATCTATTTCTACGATCCCGACGGCATCGCGCTGGAGTTCGCCGCCTGGACCCGTGAGCTGCCGCAGGATGGCGACGTGAAACACAAGCCCGCGAAGGCCACCGACAAGGCCCGCTTCCGCGAAATGATCAGAGCGTTTTCAGAGCCTCCGTCCAGCGCACGATGATCGTATCGAGCGTGAGCGTGGGAACTTGCAGAAACGCTTTCGCCTGCGCGCGGACGAAGTCCCTCTTGCGCGCATCGGGCAGATATTCGACCGGTGACTTCCCATCGACCCGCGCCAGCAGCAACGCCGCAAGCAGCGGCGCTGTGCGGCGATCGAGTGCCGACGCGTCCTCCCACGAGACGCCCTTCAAATAAGCGTCCTTCAGTGCAGCGAACGCATTCGACAGAGCCGCCGCATATTGTGGATGCCACGCGCCTTTCAGCAGCAGGTGATTGAGACAGAAAGCAAGATCGAATGCCGGATCGCCGTAACATGCGGTTTCTGCATCGAGGAACACGGGACCTTCGGGACCACGGAGAATGTTCTTGGGGCTGATATCGCCCTGCATCAGCGCAATGCTCGAGGACTCCACGCCATTCGCGATCTCCCGGATGGTCGCGGCCACATCCGGATTGTTGCCAGCTGCATGGAGAAGGTAAGGCTCGACTCTGAGGGCGTGGAATTGCGCGCGATTGTCGAACGCCGCGGCGATATCCGTCCGCCCTGCCGTTGCGGCGTGGATACGCGCCAGCGCCGCGCCCACCGACGCCGCGAAATGCGCATCGATGTGGCCTTCAGCCAGTTGCGCTTTCCAGAGCGGGTATTGCGCCGGCGGCAGATAAGCCATCGCAAAGACGTGCCGCGTGCGGTCCTCGCCCAGAACCTGCGGCACCCACGCCGGGTTGATGCCGGCGACCAGTTTGATCCACGCGACTTCGGCTTCGGAACGCTCCGGCGGCGCGCGCCAATCGGCGGTCACGCGCAGTTTCGGCAGTGCACGCTTCACCACCGCGCGTCGCGCCGGCAACTCTGCCATGAAGACGTCGCAGGAGATGCCGCCGACCAGCGGCGTCAGCGTGTAATCGTCCCGGGCGCCCGCAAGCCCCATGTCGGCGAGCGCGGCGCGAATTGTCTCTTCTGCCTCTGTCATCTGGCGCGATCTGTTCCGGCGCGCCAATATGCGCGCAGTCGAAAGGGCGTCACAATGGATTTTGCCGAACACCGCATCGATACCGCCGACGATCCGAAGATCTATGTCCGCGATTATGCCCCGCAGGGCGGCGCACGTGGCCTTCCGGTCCTCTGCCTGCATGGCCTGACGCGCAACTCCGCCGATTTCGAAGCGGTCGCGCCGAAGATTGCAGCACTGGGTCGCCGGGTGATCGCCATCGATGCACGCGGCCGTGGCAAATCCGACAACGATCCCGACGCCGCGCACTATCGCCCGGACGTCTATACCGCCGATGCACTCTTCGTCATGGATACGCTCGGCATATCGCGCGCCGTGTTCATCGGCACATCGATGGGCGGCATCATGACGATGCTCGCCGCACTGACGTCTCCGGATCGCGTCGCAGCAGCAGTGCTGAACGACATCGGCGCCGAAGTCGATCCGGCAGGACTAAAACGCATCGCCTCCTATGTCGGAAAGTCTGGCCCAGTGGCGAATTGGGACGAGATGACCGCCGGTGTGAAAGCGGCACAGAGCGTGGCGTTTCCGGGCAAGGACGACGCCTTCTGGAAAACCTTCGCGCGGCGCGTGGCGCGTCAGCGCCCCGACGGCAAAGTCGAATACGCCTACGATCCTGCTATCGCCAATGCATTTACGGCAGCACCGGCGGATGCGCCGCCACCCGATATGGTCCCGCTGTTCCGGGCGCTGGCGCCACGGCCTGTTCTCTTGGTGCGCGGCGCGATCAGTGACCTGCTCTCGCCCACCGGCGTCGCGACGATGAAGCAGATCAAGCCGGACATGGAGTTCGTCGAAGTGCCCAATGTCGGCCACGCGCCAACACTCGAAGAACCCGAAGCCTGGAATGCCATCGCGGCGTTTCTGTCGAAAGTCGAATGACGCGCTTCCATCAGGATGCGGACTCCGTCGCCGACGCGATCATCGCGGAGGTGGGCAAGAATATCGTTCTCGGATTGCCGCTTGGTCTCGGCAAGGCGAACCATATCGCCAACGCTTTATATGAGCGTGCTGAAGGCGACCGTTCGATCCGGCTGACGATCTTCACGGCGCTGACGCTCGAGAAACCGCGCGCGAAAAGCGAACTCGAGCACCGCTTCCTCGATCCTGTGATCGAACGCCTGTTCGGCGGCTATCCCGAACTCGCCTACGCACAGGCGCTGCGCCACGGCACCGTGCCGGACAATATCGAGATCAACGAGTTCTTCTTTCTTGCCGGACAATGGCTCTCCGTCGATCGGGCGCAGCAGAGCTACATCTCCGCGAACTACACCCACGCATCGCGTTATCTCGTCGAACGCGGCGTCAATGTCGTGGCCCAGCTCGTGGCGAAGAAAGGTGACCGCTACAGCTTCAGCTGCAATCCCGACACGATCCTCGACGTGATGCAGGCGCGCAAGGAAGGCCGCTGCAATTTCGTGATCGCTGCGCAGGTGAATGACGAACTGCCCTTCATGCCCGGCGATGCAGAGCAACCCGCCGACGCCTTCGCGCATATCCTCGACAGCCCGGAAACACAGTTCCCATTGTTCGCGCCGCCGCATGAGCCCATTTCGCTGTCGGAATATGCCATCGGCGTTCACGCGGCGCGGTTGGTGCGCGACGGCGGCACGCTGCAGATCGGGATCGGCGCGGAAGGCGAAGCGGCGGTGCAGGCACTGATCCTTCGCCATCGCGAGAATGCCAAGTTCCGCGACATGGTCGCGCGTCTCACACCTGCAATGCCTCCCTTTGCCAACGAACAGGCCGCGCCGTTTCAGGAAGGCCTCTATGGCCTCAGCGAGATGTTCGTCGATGGATTCCTCGACCTGCTCGACGCCGGAATCCTCAAACGCGAAGTCGACGGCGCGCTGCTGCACGGCGGATTCTTCGTCGGTCCGAAATCCTATTACCAGCGTTTGCGCGACATGCCGCCGGAGCTGCTGGCGAAACTGCAGATGACGGCGATCTCCTTCACCAACGAGCTTTACGGCGATCAGGAGCGCAAAGTCCGCGGCCGCGTGCGCGCATCGTTCATCAACAACGCGATGATGGCGACACTGCTTGGCGCAATCGTATCTGACGGGTTGGAGAACGGCCGCGTGGTCAGCGGCGTCGGCGGCCAACACAATTTCGTCACCCAGGCGTTCGCGCTGCCCGATGCGCGTTCCATCCTCACCGTGAAATCGACGCGGCGTTCCGGCGGCAGGGTGCAATCCAATATCCGCTGGAATTACGGCCACACCACCGTGCCGCGCCACGAACGTGACATCGTCATCAGCGAATACGGCATCGCCGATCTGCGCGGAAAGAAGGACGCGGACGTTATCGCTGCGATGCTCTCCATCGCCGACAGCCGTTTTCAGCCCGAACTCCTGCGCGTCGCGAAGGACGCCGGCAAGATCGCGAAGGCTTACGAGATTCCCGCCGCTTATCGGAACAACACACCCGACCGCATCGAAAAGGCGCTGGCCCCCTTCGACCTGCCGCCGTTTCCGGCGGGCACAGATTTCACGCCCGTCGAACAGCGCCTGCTTCCCGCGCTGGAGAAACTGCAACATGCAACGCCCGGTCAAATCGTGGCGCTGGCGCTCAAAGGCCTGTTCCGCGCGCCGTCGACAGACGCTGCAGCCGCGTTGTCGCGTATGGGTTTGGACAAGCCCAACAGTGTGAAAGACCGGTTCTATCGCGCGCTCGTCGGCGGCGCGCTTGAGTGACAAAGGCGTAATTGCGCCGTCGCACAGGTGAAACCTGCGACGGGACACGCTAGTCTCCCGCCAAACAGGGGGAGGAAGACATGATCCGCACCGCAATTCTGGCCTGCACAGCGACGGCGCTTCTTTTGGCAGCACCGGCTCTCGCGATACCGCGCAGCGACACGTACATCACCGCCGCCGTGAACGACCCCGCGCGGCCCGATGCCGACAAGCAACTCGATGCCGAGCGCAAGCCCGCCGAGATGCTGGCGCTCATGCACATCAAGCCCGGCATGAAGGTGATGGACCTGGTCCCCGGCGGCGGCTACTTCACCCGCCTGTTCGCCAAGGCGGTCGGGCCGAAGGGATATGTCTACGCATTCCAGCCCGCGGAGTTTTCCTCATTCAACAAGGGCAAGCCAGCGAAGGTGCGCGCCGTCGCCGCGGACTATCCGAATGTGAGCGTCATCGAAGCCCCCGTGAACAGCCTCGCGGCGCCCGAAGCACTCGATGTCGTGTGGACGTCGCAGAACTACCACGATCTGCACGACAGCTTTGCCAAGCCCGCCGACCTCGCGGTCATCAACAAGAAGGTGTTCGATGCGCTGAAGCCCGGCGGCGCGTTCATCGTGCTCGACCATTCGGCGGAAAAAGGCTCGGGCCTGCGCGACACCGAAACCCTGCATCGCATCGACGAAGCCGCCGTGAAAAGCGAAGTCGAGGCGGCGGGATTCAAGCTTGCGGGTGAGAGCAACGTCCTGCGCAATCCCGCAGACCCGCGCACGGCGAAGGTCTTCGATCCGTCGATCCGCCACAAGACCGATCAGTTCATCCTGATCTTCCGCAAGCCAAAGCACTGAGTTTCGGAGAGCCTGCGTATGCGTTTTGCATGGTTCGTCGCATTCCTGACAGCGGCCGGCACGCTCCCCGCGCTGGCGGACAATCCCGCATCTTCCGTCGCGCCCACCGCGCAGCGTATCCGCGGGAAGATCGACGCCTACGATCCGGCGACACGCATGCTCAACCTCACCACGATCGACAAGAAGCCGATCCTGGTGGAGCTCGAGCCCGACGTCCGCGTGATCTATGATGCGCGCCTGAAGCTTACCGATCTCAAAACCGGCGATTTCATCGGCTCGACGACGCTCAAGGCAGCGGACGGAAAGCTGCGTGCCCAGGAAGTCCATCTGTTTCCCGACGTCATGCGCGGTGCGGGCGAGGGTCAATATCCGGCGAGCGAAGCCAAACCCAACCGGCTGATGACCAACGCAACCGTCTCCGCCGTGACGGCAGCGGCCGCCAACAAGGGCACGATTACGCTGAACTATCGCGGTGCAACCGCGGCCGCGGACGGAACATGCAGCGGTCGCGCAAACTCGGGCGCGGGCTGCACCGGCAATGCGGAGATTCTGGTTGCGCCCGGGATTCCCGTCATCGGCATCATGGTCGGCGACGAGTCTCTTCTGGTGCCGGGCGCTGCCGTGTCGGTTTCCGCCATGCCCGGCATAGACGGCACATGGCAGTCGTCGCGGCTGACGGTCGAGAAGGACGGCGTGAAGCCGATCCTCTAGCCGAGCCTGATCTTCACGGCGCGCGCGCGGCCGGAGAGAACGGATACGATCTGAATCGGCATCGCCATCAGCGAGCGCAGACTGCGTGTGAGCTTTTTTGCGAACGGCGGACGTGCGCGCTTGATATCGGTGCCGCCTCCGACCTGCACCTGTTGCTCCACGATTGCCGGCACCATCTGCCACGGCGCCAGCGCGCGGAAGACCGGTGAGTAAATCGGATTGAACAGGAGCTGGTCGATCGGCACCGCGATCTTCTCTTTCATCGCTGCCAGCAGCGCCGCGCTCTCGCGCGAGATGATGTACCCGCCGGAGCCGGGATGGCGTGAGAGCAGCGGCGCCATCTCGCGGTCCTGGACAGACCGGCCGCGGCCAACGAGTGTGAGCTGATCGCTGTCGCCATAGCGCTCGATCTTGATGAGACCGGCGTCGGGCGGAATCCAGTCCGCGCTCTTCAGAAAGTTCGGCGCGGCGGCGCTCAGTTCCACATCGTCTTCCAGAATGACGGCATGGCTGTCGCTGCCCGCAGCGATCTTCCGCCAGAGATGGATGTGGCTCGTCGTGCAGGCCTTGTCGCCCGGGGTCAGTTCCGCCATCGCGCCTTCTGCCGCAAACGGCGCGTTCAGTTCGGCGGGATTGCAGGTCTTGCCGTCCACCGCGTCGAAACGCTCATAGATAAGGCCAAGCCTGTCGAGTTGTGCCGCCATGGCCGCCATCCGGTCGGGCCGGCGCGCGAGATTTATCACGAAGATTCGCATGGTTTTGGTGTAGGAACGGCGCGGCGGAAGATAAGCTGCCGGCCACCCCATCGCAAACACCGGCAGCACTCGAGGATTTCACGGCTTGAACGACGACAGCCACAACCGGCGCAAGACGGTCTCGTTCATCTCCTGCGCGCCGCATCAGACAAAGCTGTTTGCATTCCTGCGAAAGGCGCTGCCTGCCGAGGTCGTGTCGAGCATCATCAACGTCAATCTGCTCCCGCTGACGCCGCGCTATTGGGCCGCGGCCCTCGCTTCGCTGTTCGCAGCCCCGCCCGCTGCAACCGATTCCATCATCGCGCTCGACCTGATGAAGTATATTGCGCACCGCCCCGCGTCTCTTCGTGCCCTGGACGGATTGATCAAGGCGATCTGGACGCGCGTCGCGGCGATCAATTACCGCTATTTCCGCCGGCGCTTCGCGCGCGAAACCGTCGATCTGCTGGTCGTCTGGGGCGGGTTCCAGTTGCCGGTCGCGGCCGCATTGGCCGCGGCGCGCGATGCCGGGATCAAGACCCAGTTCTGCGAGAACGGCTATCTGCCGAGAACCATCGTGATGGACCCGAAAGGCATCAACGCGGGCAATTCGCTGCTGGGCAAACAAGCCGAGTTCTATCGCGCCGTGGCGATCCCGGATGGAAAGCGCACCCATCTGCTCGGCACACCGTTGGTGACGCGGGCGCTCAAGGGCGGCGCGACGGCAAGCGAGACGCTGGTTCTGCCCGAACATTTCGTCTTCCTGCCGCTTCAGGTCCATGACGACAGCCAGATACTTCTCTATTCGCCGCACTTTCGCGACATGTCGTCGGTCGTCCGCTTCTGCGCGCAGGGCGTGGATACCTATAACCGGCGTCACGGAACGCATCTGAAGCTGGTGGTGAAAGAACACCCGTCCGACCATGGCCGCATCGACTACAGCGGAATGCGACGCGAATTTCCGGACGCGGTGTTCACCAAGATGACGCCGACACAGGAACTGATCCAGAAATGTGCAGCCGTCATCACCGTGAATTCGACCGTCGGCATCGAGGCCCTGTTGCACCTGAAGCCGGTCATCACCCTTGGCGATGCGTTCTATGCGGTGCCCGGTCTCGTGCGCGTATCCAACGACGAAGGCGATCTTGCCGAAACGCTTCAGGACGCGTTCGAAACGCCCATCGACCGCGATCTGACGGAGCATTTCCTCTATTTCCTGCGCTACCATTACCTGGTGCCGCTGGATCGCAACGCTCTGGAAGCGTCGGAGCCGGCCCGCGCCATCGCCCGGATCATGGAGGCGCTTGGCTGATGCTGCTCAACCGCCTCTACAATTTTCATTGGATCGACGGGCGCGAAGCGGCACGCGCTTCCCAATCCTATCTCGGCGGGCTCGATACGTTCCTGACGTCGAACGGGCTCAAAGCCATCGTCAATTTGCGCGGCGCACATCCCGATGTCGCGTGGTGGCGTTATGAAACGCAGACCTGCGCACGTCTCGGCGTGGCGCATTTCGACGTGACCTTGAACTCCCGGCGGCTTCCACTGCGCGAGATGCTGGTTGGATTGTTCGATGCGTTCGATGCCGCGCCGCGTCCTTTCATCGTGAAATGCGCCGGCGGACAGGATCGCACGAGCTTTGCCTCCGCGCTTTATATCGTGTACCGCCACGGCTGGGATGCGCTGGAGCGCGCGCAGGGACAGTTCGCGATGTTTCCGTTCCTGCATTTCCCGCGCACGCATCAGCGCTGGCTGCGGCAATTCCTGCGCTTTGCGAAGGAGCAATCGAAGGGTGCCCCGCTCGCAGACTGGGTACGGCGCGAGTACGATCCCGCCATCTTCGCGAAATGGCTCGACACCAACGGCTTTGCCGGGACTTACAACGGCATCTGGGAACCGTGGAAGCCACGCGCGCCGCGATGAAGGCTATCGCAATCGCGCCGGGTGTCACGCTGTGGCGCGAGCGGTTCGACCGTGCCGCGCAGCTGGCGCTCCTCGACGAAATCATGCAGCGCGTCGAACACGCGCCATTCTATCGTCCGCAGATGCCGGGATCAGGCGCGCTGTTCTCCGTCGAGGAAACAAATCTCGGCACGCTCGGCTGGGTCTCCGACAGGAACGGCTATCGTTATGATGCGCACCACCCGTTGACGGGCGTAGCGTGGCCTGCAATTCCGCAAACCTTGCTCGATCTCTGGAACGAAATGACGGCGTATCGTGCGCCGCCCGAATGCTGCCTGGTCAATCTGTATCGCCGCGGCGCGCGGATGGGCTTGCATCAGGATCGCGACGAACAGGCCGAAGACGCGCCGGTGCTGTCGGTGTCGCTCGGCGACGCGGCGATCTTCCGCATCGGCGGAACGACGCGCAAAGGATCGACACAGAGCGTCAAGCTTTCCTCCGGCGATGTGCTGACCTTTGGCGGACCGGCGCGGCGGGCGTTTCACGGCATCGACCGGATCGTGAGCGGAAGTTCGACGCTCATTCCCGGCGGCGGGCGGATCAATCTCACGCTCAGGCGGGTGACAGTGCCCAAATAAAATGGCGCCCGACCAGGGGGCTGATCGGGCGCCGGATGCGCCGTTACGCGCTTGGTGCCGGGAGGGGATGACCGGTCACCGCGAAGAACGAGACCCGGCTTGCGAGCGGGGGGGCAGTGCTTGCCAGATCGTTGTTCGTCCTTCGAAAGTGAACCTATGCATTCCAGCCACAGCTTTCAACTATTTTCTCCGTAACCCGGAAATCTTAGACATTTTTAATGACAGTGGCGAATTTGCACCACATCGGGCTGGCTAGTTCCGACCTATTTTGGCCGTCAACGCCTGACGCCAGCTCTCCGCCAGTTGCGGCGTGTCGCGCGCGCGCAACTGTGCATCGATTCCGATCCTGCGCCCGAAAAGCGCAACAAATGTTTCAAATACGGACGGCGCACCGCTTTGCGACACGCGAGTCAGCGCCGCCGCGCTGATCGGCACATGTCCTTCTGCGACAACACGTAGGTACCAACCACAGCGCGCGGATAGAGTCATCAACTGCGGCGCATCGGGACGGCCCGTGTACATGCCGAGCTTGTAGCAGGGCGCGCGCGGCTGGCTGACTTCCAGCACCGCGTCGCCCCAGCGGAAGCGATCGCCGATGGAGACGTTGTTCTCATCCGCGCCCTCGAGCGTGAGATTCTCGCCGAAGGTCGCGGGACCGCACGCAATGCCTTTCTCACGCGTCCACCACGGCCAGTTCTCGCTCGGATAAGCATATACGGCTTTGTCGATACCGCCGTGCACGGTGAGATCGGCCTGTTCGTCGCCGTTGATGCCCAGCGCGCCGACGAAAGCCGTGTCGCCGTCCATCGCCTTCTTGTCGATGCCGGACAGAACCGGCTCGCCGTGCACCGCGCCGATAACACGCGCGCGGCCGATATTGACCGAGAGAATGCGGAGGTCCATGGATCACAGGATAATCCGAGTCCCGACAATGTCCGATTCCAAATCCCCGCAGCGCCGCGCGTTCGATCCGCGGCTTCTGGAAGGCTCGATCTCGCGCGCCCTGTTCCTGCTCGCGGTGCCGATCATGGGGGCGAACATCCTGCAGGTCGCCTATCAGGTGATCGACGCGTTCTGGGTCGGCAGGCTCGGCGCGGCCGCCGTCGCGTCGGTCTCGATCACCATGCCAGTGATGTTCGTGCTGCTGGCGCTGGGAATGGGCTTTGCCATCGCAGGCACGACGCTGATCGCGCAATACACCGGCGCGCGCGATCACAAGATGGTCGACCACGTCGCGGCGCAGACGCTGCTCACCATCGTCGTCGTCTCTATCGTGCTCGGTGCGGTGGGATATTTCATCGCGCCGCCGCTGCTGCATGCGATCCGCGTCGCGCCGGAGGTCTATGACGGCGCGCTGTGGTTCATGCGCATCGTGTTCATCGCCGTGCCGTTCACCTTCATCTATGCGATGGCGCAGGCGTTGATGCGCGGCGTGGGCGAAGTGCGCGCGCCGCTCTACATCGTGGCGACGACGGTCGTTCTCAACTTCTTCCTCGATCCCATCCTGATCTTCGGCAAGTTCGGCATGCCGGCCTGGGGCGTTGCAGGCGCGGCCATCGCGACGCTCATCGCGCAGGCGATTGCGGCGGCGGTGGCGCTGCGCCTTCTGTTCAGCGGGCGGTTCGGCATCCACATCCACTGGCACGATTTCAAGCCGGACTTCGCCTTTGTGAAGCGCGCGTTCTTGCTCGGCTATCCGGCCTCCATCGAGCAATCGGCGCGCGGCCTCGGCATGATGGTGCTGACCTTCCTGATCGTGAGCTTCGGCACCGTCGTCACCGCGAGTTTCGGCGTCGGCAGCAATCTGTTCAACGTCGTCATCATCCCCGCGATGGGTTTCGCGATGGCGACGTCGACGCTGGTCGGCCAGAGCATCGGCGCCGGCGACATGGCGCGCGCGGAAAAGGTGGCGCGGCTCTCCGCCATCATCACGTTCACCTCGCTCACCGCCGTCGGCCTCCTTTGCATCCTGATCGCGCCGGACATCGTGCGCTTCTTCGTGCCCGAAGATCCGCGCGTGATCGCCGAAGGCGCGCATTACATCCGCATCGTGGCGTGGAGCTTTGGCTTCATCGGCCTGCAGTTCGCGCTGATGGCCGTGTTGCGCGCGGCGGGCGAGATGATCGCCGCGATGGTCATCAGCCTCGTCTCGCAATGGGTGCTGCAGATCCCGCTCGCCTTCGCGCTCTCGAAGTACACGCCGCTCGGCATCGACGGCGTGTGGTGGTCGACACCCATCGCCAATTTCGCGACGGCCCTCGTGGCCGCCCTCTGGTTCGCGCGCGGTACCTGGAAAACCCGCAAGCTCATCGCGCGGACGCCCGTGCAACAGCAACAGGCCGAGGTCGATCAACAGGCGCAGATGGAACCGTGATCTTCACCGTCCAGCGGTAGACGCAAGATTGTTAAAACCCCAATCGCTTGAGACTTGATATCGCTTTCTCAACAATTTTTGTCCGCGCACCTCTCTCTTCCCATTTGAACCTCAATTTCCAGAGGGAGTACCCCTCTGCTTATCGAACAGCGCAGAGAAAGATTCCTCCGCATAATCCCACCGCACCGGATCGATAATTGTCCGGCGAAAATCACGTCCCCTCCCCCTCTTCTTCGACTGCGCGAATGCGCAGTCACTGGAAACACCGAACAGACACCGCCCGCGGAGAATCTCACCGCGGCTTCAAGCTTCCAATGTCGAACATTTCGTACGGGTGCGCGTAGGGACACCCTCGCCCTGCAAGGTCCCACGCCGCCCTCGGGTCAGAGCCCGGGGCAGCAAGACACGCATGGCTCAGGGGAAATGGGGACGGAAAAAGGCGATTCAAGGGGAGCGGGAAAATTTATTTTCCGGGAGTGTGGTCGGCCCCTATAGAAGTTACGTCGGCTACGAGTTTTGTAAATCAGACATTATCTGTGCCAACTCCAGCGGAACGAGTCGAATACGCCTGAAGCTTTTTTTGAGTCGTGGCGGCGTTATTGTGTTTTGCCCGAATATGGTTTGATAGATAGACACCAAATCATGGCCGCGCCTCGTCAGCATCCAGTTTGGGTACCCTAAAGAAATACCGCTCGTAAACGAGACGGGTGAGACCAAGCGCTCGTCATTATTCAACGCCCCCAACTCGGGCTCAACCTGCTCCGCAATATAATCGACAACGCTTTGAAGAACCACAGTCGAAAGCGACCGAATCAAATGCTCATCTCCGGGAGAAATCTGCAAACTCAGTTGCGCGGGCGTACGAGCGTCTTCGATCAAGACGCCAAGTACAACGAAAGGATCTACAAGATAGTTTTCAAAACTATAGCGATTTAGAACATGGACACGCGTTGACGCAGTGTTCCCGCGATCTAGATCAATAATACCGTGGAACATTTCTCTAAGGGGCGGTGTATCAAATTTGTCGACCCACTGACGCACAGCATCTTTTCCGCCACCAACCTTAGTAGCTCTGCTCCCCGCAGACGCTGGCATAAAGACGAGGCTTGGCGCGGGCTTAAGCGCCAGCCGGTCTTTACTTGGCCCTTGATCGGCCAAGATATCTCTCACCATGTTGTAGAAGCTCACATCGCTTTCGTCCTCGACCAAAACGAAACGCGTTCCGGGCGAAACGATTACCAATCCCGAAGTTAACAAGCCGATGGCTTCAGCTTTTGAAGATGGCTTCCTTATTCGTGGCTGATCTCGTGACATCACGTACAGCGACTCTTCCGGCGCCAAAGCAACGGTCGATGGAGAATGAGTAGTCAAAATGACTCGTACGCCATATTGATCCACGAGAACGTTCTTCAGCACATCAATAAACTGACGAGTCATCGAGGGGTGCAAATGGGCGTCGGGTTCATCCAGGAGAAATAACTTAGGAAAGACATTGTTGTG
>Ga0335075_10001103_pt1 | contig 45196 bp, 39 predicted proteins | sample Lox_Sample_24_FD_206723 | JGI IMG/M metagenome (GOLD analysis project Ga0335075, IMG submission 206723) | Soil microbial communities from Loxahatchee National Wildlife Refuge, Florida, United States - Lox_Sample_2.4 | ecosystem: Environmental > Terrestrial > Soil > Wetlands | place: USA... | reverse complement strand
GTGAGACCACCGACCGGAGAGCCGGATGCGGGAGATCTGCCAGTCCGGTTCGGAGGGAGGGGGTGTCGGGACAACCGGCGCTCCCTACCCCTATTGCGCAAGATCGATCGGGTCGCGTTGCACAAGCGGTGCCCGATCCATCGTGCGTAGATGGCCGGGTCGAGCCCGGCCATGACGGGTTGTTTCTTGTTAGGTATTGCTCCTGCCGCATCATAACGGCCTGGGAGGCCGAACCGCGTGAAAGGGGGATCTGGAACGCCTCGTCAAGAGACAGAGGCTCCGCTGCGTCCGCAAATCCGCCTGACAGTTCGCCCGCCGTTTCCATTGGGCCCGTTCGTGCGGCTGGGCCCGTTCGTGCGGCTGGGCCCGTTCGTGCGGCTGGGCCCGTTCGTGCGGCCTGTTCGCGTGGTTTGGGCTAGCGCTCAGATTGAATGCCGGTGCGGCCGTTGCAAGAGCGCTCGAGCAAGCCAACGGCTGGATGACGCAACGGCTGCCGCACTGGCAGCGCGGCGAGCCACAGGCTTGCCGCTCCGGCTGGCCGCGGCTTCCTAGGAGATGATGGGAAGGCTAGGCTGCGGGTCAAACCAGACCCGGGACCAACACCATGACGAATTATCTCCGCAGCGGCATCTTCCTTGCGCCTTTTCACGACCTGTCGCAGAACCCGACGCTCGCGATGCAGCGCGACATGGAACTGCTGGAGCACCTCGACCGCCTGAACTACCACGAGGCCTGGATCGGCGAGCATCATTCCGGCGGGTTCGAAATCATCGCCTGCCCCGAGATGTTCATCGCCGCCGCGGCGGAACGCACGCGGCACATCCGCCTCGGCACCGGCGTGGTGTCGCTGCCCTACCACAACCCGTTCATGCTGGCGGACCGCATGGTGCAGCTCGACCACATGACGCGCGGACGGGCGATGTTCGGTGTCGGCCCCGGCTCGCTGGTGCATGACGCGATGAAGATCGGCATCAATCCCGCCGAGCAGCGGCGGCGGATGAATGAGTCGCTCGATATCCAGGTCGCGCTGATGCGCGGCGAGTCCGTCACACGTAAGAGCGACTGGTTCGATCTTCAAGACGCCCGGCTGCAGCTTCCGTGTTACTCGCAACCGATGATGGAACTGGCGGTGGCGGCGGCGCGCTCGCCGTCCGGCGCACTGGCGGCGGGGCGGCACGGCATCGGCATGCTGTCGATCGGCGGCACCAGCAGCGACGCCATGGACCACCATGTCGAGAACTGGGCGATCTACGAGGAGCAAGCGCGGCTGAACGGCAAGGTCGCCGACCGGAAGAACTGGCGGCTGGTGTCCCTGTTCCATATCGCCGAGACGCGCGAGCAGGCGCAGCGGAATGTCGAGTTCGGGCTGGTGAATTTTCGTGACTACTTCGACGATGTCGCCACCTTCCCGATCGTGCCGGCCGGCATCGCCGATCCGTTTGCGTGGTTTCTGGAAAGCGGAGCGGCGTGCATCGGCACGCCGGATGACGCGATCGCGTTCATCGACCGGCTGCTGAAGGGCACCGGCGGCTTCGGCGTGATCATGGAGCTGGCACACAACTGGGCGGACTGGGAAGCGACAAAGCGGCACTACGAACTCATGGCGCGCTATGTGCACCCGCATTTCCAGCACTCGCGCGAATGGCGGGCGGAAAGCTACGACTACGCCAAGGCGCACCACGCGGACTTCACCGGCCAGTCGCAGGCCGCGGTGCAGGCGGAGATCGACCGGCGGAAGGCGCGGCAGGCGGCGGAATAACCCGCCATGGACCTGCAAGCGCTGGAAGACCGGCTGGCGATCCACGATCTGTTCGTGCGCTATGCCACCGCACTGGATGCCGGCGACGTCGAGACGATCGTAAGCTGCTTCGCGGAAGACGGGGCGTTGGAGAGCCCGCTGGTCGGCGTCTGCAAGGGCCACGACGGGATTCGCGAATTCGCCAGGCGTTTCGCGGCGCTGCGCGAGCGCGGCACGCAGTTGCGGCACATGCTGACGAATCTTGCCGTGCATCTGGACGGCGACCGGGCCCACGCCACCTGCTACTTGCTCACTGTCATGACCCGCGACGGGACCAGTACGATGCGTCCGCCGGGGCGTTACGAATGCGAGCTGGTGCGGGTGGGTGGAAAATGGGTGTTCCGCTATCGGCTGGTGCTGGAGGATGCGAAGGCGCCGCTGGAGGTCTGAGTCCTCTGCCTATGTCATTGCGAGTTGACCACCGGCCGCGGGGCCGACCCGCCCTGGATGAAACGGTGCGGTTTTTGCCGTCATTGCGAGGCCCGCAGGGCCGAAGCAATCTCCCGCGGGGGATTGCTTCGGCCCTGTGGGCCTCGCAATGACGGGGACGGTCAGCCGCCTTGTTGCTTGTTAGGCGCGCCGCGCCGAAGCAACCTCGCGATGACATGAGAAGAGACTACCCCGCCAGTTCCCGCCGAACGATCGCTGCCCCCTCCGCCAGCGCCTTCAGTTTCCCGAACGCCGTTTCGCGCGGCAGGTACTTCATCCCGCAATCCGGCGCCGGAATCAGCCGTTCCGGCGCGACGAAGTTCAGCCCCGCGCGAATGCGTGCCGCCACGACCTCGGCGGTCTCCACACCCGGATCGCCCAAATCGAGCACGCCCAGCATGATCGTCTTGCCGGAAAGGTCGCGCAGCACGCCCAGATCCAGCTTCGGCTGCGCCGCCTCGATGGAAATCTGCTGTGCCGCCGTGTCGGCAAGCTGCGGCAGGAAGGCGTAGCCGGCCGGCTTGGTGTCCCCGGGCACCACCGCGGCATAACCGAAGCAGAGATGCACCACCGTGGTTCCCTCGATCCCTTCCAGCGCGCGGTTGATCGCACGAATGCCGTAGCGCGTCGCCTTCTCCGGTGACGTGCGCACCCACGGCTCGTCGAGCTGCACCACATCGACGCCGGTGGCCTTCAACGCGCGCAGTTCCTCGTTCACCGCGGCGGCGTAATCCATCGCCATCTCTTCCTCATCGCCGTAGAAGGCGTTCTGCGCCTGCTGCGACAAGGTGAACGGGCCCGGCAGCGTGATCTTCGTCGCGTGGCCGGTGTTGCGGAGCAGGAATTCGACATCGCGCACTTCGACGGGGCCGCGGCGACGGATCTTGCCGACCACGCGCGGCACCGGCGTTGTCCGGCCGCCGCGGGCGGCGACGCGCCCCGGGTGCTCGGCGTCGATACCGTCCAGGGCCAGGGCGAAACGGTTGGAATAGCTTTCGCGGCGTTCCTCGCCATCGGTGATGATATCGATGCCGGCTTGCTCCATCGCGCGGATCGCCAGCACGGTTGCGTCGTCCTGCGCTTGCTCCAGCCACGGGTCGGCGACACGCCACATGTCGTGTGCATGCACGCGCGGCACGCCGTGCCCGAGAAGGGTGGAACGGTCCACCAGCCAGTCGGGCTGGGGGTAGCTGCCGACCACCGTGGTGGGCAGCAGATGGGTTGGATAGGGCATGGACGCCGCCTCCTGTGCCGGCCGAGGCGACAACTGTAACGCATCCGGCCGGCGTCCAGAACCACGGCGCCGCCACAACCGGTTGGGCATGGGCGCGGCCTGGTCACCTAGCCCTTGCGGACGGGCCTGTCCGGGCGCTCTAATCAGGCGCGAATCGGCGCGGGACGGAACGGAATGGACGACAGCCTGCCGAGACACGGAGAGCAGATCGCGCTGCCGGGCATGGATGGCGATGGCCCGGGTGCCGATAGCGCGGAGACCTGGGCCGACCGCCTGCGCACCGCGCTGGCCGCCCGCGATCCGCAAGCGCCGGCCTTTGCGGAGCAAGCGATGCGCACCGAGCCGGCGGACCACGACGTGCCGTTGCTGGCCGCGCTGATCATGCTGGTGGCGCGGCAGCCGGACCGCGCGCTGGCCTACCTGAAGCGCCGCGAGAAGCGCTGGGTGCCGGGCAAGCGCAGCGATCTGCTGACCGCGCTGGCGCTGGCGCAGCAGGGCCATGTCGGGCGTGCCGGCATCCTGCTGGAAACCGCCGGTCTGGACATGATGTACAATGCTCACGCGGCGCTGCCGCAGGGAGTCTCGGGCCTGACCGACTGGCTGGCGGACAGCCTGAACGAGCTCGCCCGCCGGCGCGGCAGGCCGCCGGTCTGGCCGCCGCGCCTGCAAACCAGGACCGCCCACAAGAGCAAACCAGCAGACAAAACCGCTTCCGGAAAGTCCGCCAAACCGGCGGCGGCGGCAAAATCGAAGACCCACGCGACGGCACCGGCCGCGCCGGCGTCCGCGCCATTGCCGGACCTGCCGCGCATCGAAGCGGATTTCGTAACGACCGTCGCGTTTGTCAACGCCGATGCCATCCGCCTGACCGGCGCCGCCGCGGAACCCGACTGGTTCCGTCTCCGTGGCGAGCTCACACAGCTTGGATTGTTCCAGGGCTTCGACGAATTGCTCTGCCTGCCGCTGCTGCACGGCGTGGAAACGCACTGGTACCAGGTTGAAACCGCGCGCAAGGTGCTGAAGCAATATCGCGGCCGCGTACTGCTGGCGGACGAAGTGGGGCTGGGCAAAACTATCGAAGCCGGCATGACCGTGAAGGAATACATGCTGCGCGGCATGGCCGAACGCATTTTGATTCTCACACCTGCCTCTTTGGTCGGCCAATGGCGCGACGAGATGGCAGAGAAATTCAGCATTGACTGCGCGACCACGCACGACCGCCTGCTGCGCGACGACCCCGCCGCGTTCTGGGACCAGCCGCGCGTGATTGCCTCGATCGCGGTGGCGCGGCGCAAGGATCACGCGGCGCTGCTGGCGCAGCGGCGCTACGATGCCGTGGTGGTGGACGAGGCGCATCACCTGAAGGACCAATCCAGCGCCAGCTACCAGCTTGTGAACAGTTTGCAAAAGCGCTTTCTGCTGTTGCTGTCGGCGACGCCGGTGCAGAACAACCTGATCGAGCTGTACAACCTGCTGACGCTGCTGCAGCCCGGCATCTTCAAGACCCAGAAGGAATTTCGTGCCGCCTACATGGTGCACGGCAAGCCGCGCGAACCGGTGAACCGCGAGAAGCTGCGCGACCTGATGCGCGGCGTGATGATCCGCAACACGCGTGCGCTCGCCGCGCTGCGCCTGCCGCGCCGCCACGCTACCACGATGCGCGCCACGCCGGAGGCCGAGGAAGCCGCCTGCTATCGTGCCCTGACCGAACTGGTGCGCGGCGTCGCTACCGGCGGCCACCACCGCATGGCGTCGCAGCATCTGCTGTCCGCCGCGGGATCGTCGCCGGCTGCCGCTGCCGTGGCGATCGCCCGTTTCCACGAACGCCATGACAGCGACAAAAGCTGGGCGGGACTGGCCGACCGCTACGCCGCGCTGGGCGCGGGTGCGAAACAGGCCGCATTGCTCGACCTGCTGCAACGCAATCCCGCCGAGAAGAAGATGGTGTTCGTGCATCACCGCGAGAGCCTGACTCATCTCGCCGATCTGCTCTCGGCACGACGCATCGATTTCGTCACGTTCGACGGCTCGATGAGCGGGCCGGACAAGGATGCGGCCGTGGCGGCGTTCCGCGACAGCGCGCCGGTGCTGCTGTGCAGCGAGTCCGGCGGCGAAGGCCGCAACCTGCAATTCTGCAACACGCTAATCAATTTCGACATCCCGTGGAATCCGATGGCGATCGAGCAACGCATCGGGCGCATCGACCGCATCGGTCAGCAGCGCGAGGTGTTCGTGTTCAACCTTGCCACATCAGGCACCATCGAGGACCAGGTGCTGCGCATCCTCGACGAGAAGATCAACATGTTCGAACTGGTGGTGGGCGAGGTCGGTGCCATTCTCGGTGCGCTAGAGGAGCAACAGGATTTCTCCACCATGGTGCTGGATGCGTGGCTGCAGACCACCGATGCGGCGCGCGACCAGGCGTTCGCCGCGCTGGAAGATCAGTTGACCGCCGCCCGCCGCGATTACGAAGACGCCAAGCAACTGGACGAGGCATTGTTCGGCAATGAACTTGATGCTGCCTGAGCCCGGCCCGCTGCAACGCTTCGTCGGCGAGCTGCTGACCGCCGAGGGCGCGTTGGTCGAGCGCATCGAACCCGAGGGGTTCGAAGCGGTGGTACCGGAGCCGTTGCAGCAGGCGCTTGGCGTGCCGGAGCTGTGCCGGTTGGGATTCGGCGCCACGCTGCCGGGCGGCGCGATTCGGGTCGGCATCGAATCCGACTGGCTGGACCGATGTGCGCGCGTGCTGGGGCAGAAGGGCCGCTGGAACCGCTGCGTGCTGGATAGCGCCGCGACGCTCGGCGATCCCGAGGCGGCGCTGGTGCGCGAACTGACGCTGGACAATGCGACGTGGCGGCTGATCGATGCTCGGCCAGCCTGGACTCGCTACCTGGTGTTCGACCTGCGCTACACCGCGATCTCGGATGAAAAGCGGGAAGGCGTGCTGCGTTGCGTGGTGAACCTGGCGACCGGCGCGCTGCCCGACGCTGTGTTGGAAAAACTGTCGCCATGGGTCGATGCGCCGGACGCCGGCACGGAACCGCCGCACAATGCGGCACTGCCATCGGATTGGGAGCGGACACGCCTGCTGGAGGTGCTGCATTGCGCGGTGCCGTCACGCCTGACCGCGGCGCTGGCGCCATTCGAACGTGGCCTGCGCCGGCGGCTGACGCGCGACCAGGACCGGTTGCACGCCTATCACAACGATCTTTACCACGAGGCGCTGCGCCGTGTCGCCGCCGTGCCTGAAACCGATCCCGCCCATAGACGCGAGCAACTTCGCATCGAGGCGATTGGCCGCGAATACCGTGCACGGATCGACGACCTGCGGCACAAATATGCCCTGCGCATCGCGATCGAATGGGTACGCACGTTGGAACTGGTCACGCCGGTGATGCGGCTGGAAGTGCTGGTGCGCCGGCGCAAGGCGGAACGCCGCTTGTTCCTGGACTGGAACCGGGTGGCGCGTCGCCTGGAAAGCCCTGCCTGCGAAGACAATTTTGCGCCGGAGCGGCCAAGGCTGGCGTGCGACGACGCCGTGCATTTGGTCAGTGCCGGCGGTCTATCGCCGTGCAAGGGATGCGGCAAGGCGTATTGCCTGGCGTGCCATCGCAGGGGATGTCCGAAATGCGGGAAGGTCGTGCAGTTCTCCGCATTTGGTACCGCGCCGTCATCGTCATGACGGGTCGCCAAAGTCGCGCGATAATGACGGGTCGCTAAAGCCGTGGGGTCGTGACGGGTTGCCAAGGTCGCTGGGCAGATGCTTCATGCATGCGGCGATCATGGATCGGGATCACACGGTCTCCGTCACCCGTATTTCCAGGCGCTTGCCCAGTTGGCGCAGCGCCGTCTCGATCTGGCCGATATGGCTGCGGTGCAGCGGGTCGCGCAGACGTCGCACCGCCTTCTCGTCCACGCCGAGCCGCCGGCCGAGTTCAATGTTGGAGACCCCGGTCGCCAACATCGCGTCGTGCAGCGCCAGTTTGGCCGCGGCCAGGGGCGGCACCATCGCCACCGGCCGACCGCGCGCGGCAGACGGCGCCGGCAAGGGCCTGGCATCGTCGGTGTAGAAGCTTAGGGCCGTCACAAGCGCGTCTTCCGCGCGCTGGTGCGCCTCGGCGGCGGTATCGCCCTCGGTGATGGCTTCCGGGACGTCAGGGAACGTCACGGTGAACCCGCCTTCGGGCTGGGGTTCCATCTCGAAAGGATACGCGTAGCGCATCGACTAGATCTCCAGGTCGCCCTTGGTCAGATCAAGCTGCTTCAGGATGGCGTGCAGCGTGCCGGATTTGATGTCGGACGCATGCCGCGGAATGGCCGAGCGCCGGCCGTTGCACCGTACCTTTGTGTGACCTCTTCCCTCCGTAACGACGATCTCCCATCCACGGCTGGTTGCGATACGTGTCAGACGGCGCAGAAGTTCGACCGGCTTCATGCCGATGACTCGGTCATATGTGTCCGATTGTCAAGGCGGTCCAGAGGCGGACCCAAAGTGCTGAGCAGGTTTCGGTAACCGACCTCGCGTGCCGCTACCGCTCCATCACATACCGCCCGGGCGCGGCGTCCGATGGCGCATAGCCAAGGTCCGGCGCGCCCATCGGAGGTGGCGGCACGGGCGTGCCAGAACGCTGACCCAGCCAGGCCGTCCAGACCGGCCACCACGAGCCGTCTTCGATCGCCGCCAGATCGGCCCATTCGTCCGGGCCGATATAGCGTTCGCCGCGCAGGCGCTCGCGGATGCGGAAATGGCGGTGGGGGTGGCCGGGCTCGCTGACGATCCCGGCATTGTGCCCGCCAGACGTCAGCACGAACGTGATGTCGCCCTCGTTCAGGAGCTGCAGCTTGTACACCGACCGCCAGGGCGCTACGTGGTCGGTCTCGGTTCCCACCATGAAGAACGGCGCGTGGATATCCGCGATCGAGACTGGCCGGCCGTCCACGTCGAAGCGTCCCTCGGCCAGGTCGTTGTGCAAGAACAAGCGGCGCAGGTATTCCGAGTGCATGCGGTACGGCATCCGCGTCGCATCGGCATTCCATGCCATCAGGTCGTTCGGCGTCTCGCGCTGGCCGAGCAGGTAGGACCGCACCATGCGCGACCAGACCAGGTCGTTGGATCGCAGAAGCTGGAACGCACCAGCCATCTGGCGGCTGTCGAGCGTGCCGTGCTGCCACATGATGTCGTCGAGCGTGGCGAGCTGTGCCTCGGTGGTGAACAATTGCAGTTCGCCGGCTTCGGTGAAATCGGTCTGCGCGGCGAACATTGTCATGCTGGCGATGCGGGGGTCGCCGCGGCCGGCCATCGCAGCGGCGGCGACCGCCAATAACGTGCCGCCCAGGCAATAGCCGGCCGCGTGCACGTGTCCGGCGCCGGTGATCGCCATCACCGCATCCAGGGATGCCATGACGCCCAGCTTGCGGTAGTCGTCGAACGACGTATTCGCCATCGACGCATCCGGATTGCGCCAGGAGATGCAGAACACCGTGTAGCCCTGGCCCACCAGCCAGCGGATCAGCGAGTTCTGCGGCGACAGGTCCAGGATGTAGTATTTCATGATCCAGGCCGGGATGATCAGCACCGGCTCCGGCCGCACCGTGGGCGTGGCGGGGGCGTACTGGATGAGCTCCATCAGCGCGTTGCGCAGCACGACACGTCCGGGCGTGCCGGCGACGTCGCGGCCGACCTTGAATCCGGTGTCATCCAGGCCGTCGCCGGCGGCGAGCTGGCGGATGTCGGCCGCGTAATTTGCCAGGCCGTCGAGCAGGTTGCGGCCACCGGTCTGCCAGGTGGCCTCGATCACCTCGGGATTCAGCCAGGGCACATTGCTGGGGGAGGCCACGTCCAGAATCTGGCGCATGGCGAAGGATACGATGCGCTCATGCGCGGTTTCGACGCCGGGCAGGCCGGTGGTGGCGGTTTGCCACCAGGCTTCGGTGAGCAGGAAGGCTTGCTCGATCAGCGTGAAGGGTTGGGATTGCCAGGCGGGGCTGGTGAAGCGGTGGTCGTTCGGCTGCGGCGTCATGCAGGGGGCGGGCGCGATGCCGAGCGCACTGGCGAACAAACTCCGCGCCTGCTGCCAAGCCAGTCGCGCCAGATCGACGCGGCGATAAGGCGCGTTGGCGAGGTGCATGCCCCAGTCATAGAAAGCCAGCGCCAGCGCTTCCAGCGACAGACCCTGGGTGAGGCGGGCCTGAGCGGCGTGGATGCGGCGGTCGAGATTGGCCAGCGACCGGGGCTGCGAGGCCTCGGACGGGGCGCTCTGCCTGGGCACGGGATTGGTAAGGGCATCCATGGGGGCCGGATCTCTGAATGGGCCAGGCATTCTCGGGCTGGCGGGGGAGGGATGCGTTGATCTGGGTCAAGGGGTGCGCGGCTCTGGCGAGCGTCGTGTGCGCCGCCGGCGCGTTAGGGTCTGTCCGGAAGCAATCGCTCGGGCAGTTCACTACACGGGGAGGAGTCGAGCGGAATGCCAGTCAGGCCTGACGGGCGATTACTCGGCCGGGCACGAATCAGGGCGGCGGGGCCGGCCGTGGTCCGGCCCCGTGCGGCAGATGCAAGAAAGGTGATGACCCGAGATATCGGCGGCCCGGTCGGCGGACCAGTGTTGTGCAGTCGCCAGGAGTCGGCCGGCCAGCACTCAGACGGCCGGGGCGCAGGCAACAGGGCATGCCGAGCTGCCGCAGGTACAAGCTTCAGTACCGGCGGCGGCGCGTCGGCAACAGCCTGCCGCGACAGCAGCGATGCCATGGCCGTGGTTGCCGGCCGCGCCGCGGTCTCGCCGATCGCGCCGGGCAGGATGTAGGGAATTCTCCCACCATTGCAGGCCACACGCCGGCAGGCCGGGGCGGAAGCCCTTGATGCTGCCGCCAAATGCCACGATGGCGCGGGATAGCTCCGGCCAGTCCTTGTGTCCCGGCCCGATGCCGCGGCGGCGGCACATCCAGGCGATGGCGTTGCCGAACTCACCGCGGATCGACGCGGCAAGTTGCTGCACCGAGCCGGGCGGCAGGTCCGAGCGGCAGTACCACCACGATGGCAGCGTGCCGGCGCGGTAATCGCGGATGGCGAGCCAATATTCCCGCACCAGGAATGCGACCAGAACGAGGAAACGAATCAGCCGGTTCGACAGGCGCGCGGACGCGTCTGAACCGGCCCGATCTGCATCGGGGGCGTAGGCATAGGCCGGAACGGAGAGCGCGTTGCTGATCATGGCGGGAGGTTGCGGCGATTCCCTTTCTTCGCGGGTTGAACGTTGTGGCGTGGTAGTTAGGCCAACTGGAGAATAAAGTCAACCGTATTCCAGAAAGAATTCTCAAGAAATGCGCGGCCCGGCGCGGCCGCAGGCGTTGGCTTGGGTGGTGCGGCGGCCCGGAGACGGATCAGCTTCTCGGCGGTACCGCCGGATGGTCCGAGGAAGCGGTGCGGCGAGCGACCGTGGGACCGATGACGGCGAGTACTAGTGCCCCGAGTCACTCACATTGCCGGGCATAGTCTGACGAGCGCGATGTTTGTCCGTCTGGATCAGCGTGTTGAGTCGTACCCGCTCCTCCTCGCTGAGCTTGACGACATACTTCTTCATGGGCGTTTGTTTCGCGGTCGCGACGCATCTCCGGCGGTTGCCGGGCGATCGATTCATTACTTCAGCGTCTTGCGCAAGAACCCCGTCCGCGCCGTGGCGCCCGCCATCATGAACGCCGCATCCTGGCCGGACAGGATGAACCGTGCGCCCATCTCGATATAGCGCGGCATGATCGCCTCGTTATAGATGCCCGCCATGCCGGGGAATTTTCCGTGCTTGCGGCAGGCGGTGATCATCACGCGATATGCCTCCGCCACACGCTCGTTGCCGAAATCGCCCGGGATTCCCATCTCCGCGCACAGATCGTTCGACCCAATCAGCAGCACGTCGACGCCCGGCACGGCGGCGATCGAATCGGCATTCTCGATCGCGGTCGGCGTCTCCAGCATCACTACCGTCAGGTTCGCGGCATTCAGCGCCTTGGCCGCTTCTCCCGTGCTGGCCGAGCACAGGCCGTAATGCGGCCCGGTCCCGCCCATCGAGCGATGACCCACCGGCGGGTATTTCAGCCTCGATACCACCTCGCGCGCCTCGTCGGCGGTATCGACATGCGGCATCACGATGCCCAGCGCGCCGTTGTCCAGCGCGCGCGTGGCAATCGCATATTCCCCGTTCGGCACGCGCGCGATCGGTGCGATGCCGGCATCCAGGGCCGCGGTGCTGATCTGCGCGCAGGCTTCAAGCGACATCACGCCATGTTCCATGTCCAGGAACAACCAGTCGAAGCCGGCAACGGCCATGGCCTTGGCGATCTCGACGCTGCGCGTCAGCCTGATCCCCACCCCCAGCGACAACTGCCCCTGCTCCAGCTTCTCGCGGGCGGCGTTGCGAACGGTCATGACGGCTTCCTTACTTCAGTTCAGCAATGGCGAGCGCAATCACGCGGTTCAGCGCCGCCAGGTCCATCGGATGGTCGGTCTCGTTCGCCACCGCCACCACCATGCGGTGCCGCCGCAGGATGAAGATACGCTGGTCAGACGCGCCAGATGCCCAGGCAGTGTCCTGCGGCAGGTCGGGGAACAGCCGGTCGCTGTTCGAACGGAAGCAGGCGGCATAGCTGGTGCCGGCATGCGTCGGAGTCAGCGCATACTCGGGCCAACCCGCGGGAAGCAGCCGTTCGCCGTTCCACACGCCATCCTGCAAATACAGCACGCCCAGTTTCGCATAATCCCGCAGCGTGGCGAAGGCGGCGCCTGAAGCGATCAGGTTGCCTGCAAGGTCAGCGGATATCTGGTAACTTGCCATGCCCAGCCGGTCGGCCAGCAAGCCATACAGCGTCGCGTGATACGGCAGTCCGCGTCGTTCGATCTGGTCGCGGATGATCGCGCCCAGCACGTTCACGCCGCTGTTGATATAGCGGAACACGGCGCCCGGCTGCGTTGCCACGATCGATCGCTGCGCCGCTTCGAACGCATCGCCCGCGTCCTGGTAGACGGCGCTGTTTTCGAATCCCAACGCAATCCGTCCGTCATCATGGACGACGGGAAACGCCAGGCCGGAGCGCATGCGCAGCAGGTGGTCCAGCGCGATCTGGTGATGGATGCCACGCGGATCGCGCCACAGCGGCGCGGGCGCGGGATCATAGACCGACGCCAGCCAGCCCTCCTGGATCAGCCGGCCAATCAGCGTGCAGGTGAACGCCTTGTTCATCGACCAGCTCGGCGTCGCGCGATCCGGCGCGCCGAACGTGTTGTAGCGTTCGACCAGGATTTGCTCCGGTGACGCAATCAGAATGCCATACAGCCCCGGTGAATTGGCAAAGAACGTCCGCAGCGCGGCGACCAGCTTCACCGGCGGCGGCGGCGGCGTTTCCGCCGCGTCGCCGAATGGCCAGGCATGCGTGGCGCCAGGAAGAGCCCGCTCAATCGGCTGCGGATGAAATGCCGGCACCGCGTGCGGACCCAGCACGATGCCGCCGTACCCTGGCCGCGCGATGGCGGCTCCGGTGACGCGCCGCTGGAAATCAGGACCGTCCCAGGCGACGGTAACGCATTGCTCTGCATCGTCCGGTTCGATGGTGATGTGCCCCGCGCGGTATGCCGCATCCAGCGCAGCCTGGTCGCCGGCGGCAGGGCGTTGGCTGAGACCTCCCGGCGCCGTCACGGCACGCCAGCGGAAATGCCGCGCCACGACATCGCGCGGCAGCTTGCTGACATACAGCATGTCCGCGAACCGCTTGGCCGCGAAGTTCACCGTGCGCTGGCGGATCGCATGGGCCGAGCCATCATACACGATGGGATCGGGCAGGCCGTCGTTGAACGGCTGCGGTGTGCGATCGAAGATCGGCTCAACCGGGACCGCCGGAGTCTCCGTCTTGTCGCTCACTTCACCGGCTCCAGCGTGCGGGCCGCTACGGTATCGAAGTAGCGGTTACGCATGCCCTTCTGGTTTTCATACAGCGAGCCTTGCTTCGTCGCCGGCGGCAAAGGCAGCCTCACCGGGGCGGGCGCCAGCCGCGGTTCGCGATGCTCGCCGGCCACCATCAGTGCCTTGAAAGCCTCGATGCCGGAGGAAAAACCCAGCAGCGGCCAGGCATCGGCGGCACGGTACTGGAACAGCAGCAGGCGGCGATCACGGTCCGAAACGTTCGGGGCGGAGCCGTGCACGGCGCGCACGTGATGCACCGTGATGGACCCGGCCTTGCCCAACAGGGGAATTGCGGAAGCGTAATCGACGTCTCGGTTGGTCGGGTCCATCGCGCCGCAGAAGGTGCCGTCGGCGTGGTGGTCGAAGGTTGGGCCGCGATGGCTGCCGGGGATGATCATCAGCGGGCCGTTCGCAATTTCCATGTCGTCCATCATGATGCCGACGGCCGCGAGATTGTCGTTGGTATGCGGATAGAATGCCCAGTCCTGGTGCCATTCCACCGGCGCACCATAGCCGGCGCTTTTCATGTTCAGCTTGGCGGTGTCGAAGCGGATGTCGGGGCCCCACAGATCGGCCAGCACGGCAATAATCTTCGGGTGGCGCATCAGCCGCGCGTATTCCGGATGCTGAAGATGCGTCGCCTTGATGCGGCGGACGCGAGGATTGTCCGGAGTATGGCTGTCCTCCAGGTCGTAAACCTCGTTGTGCGTCGTCAGGCCGCTTGCCTGTTGCACCAGGTCATCGGTCACGGCGCGCACGTGGCGGATTTCCGCATCCGTCAGGATGCCGGTAACCACGATGGCGCCGATCTCGTGGTATTCGTCGATTTGCGATTTGGTAAGCATGGCTCCCTCCGAACATGCGGAGCCTATCACCGAGGCGTGGGGCGGGTCGAGCCGACGGCGGCACGACGCATCTTGCGCCCATACGCGCGCGAAACCTTTCAGTTTAGCCGAATGTTCCCGATACGAGTGTTCCCGAGAACCGACTCACCCGGCATCTGGACGCGCGTCCTCGGTCCCAAGCAGAACCTCCGTCACCTCCGGCGAAAACCGTGCCGGCCGCCCATCGATCACCACGCGCTCAGGGTTGGTCGGATCGGGCTCGACTTTCGGCAACCCGTGACACAGCAATGCGCGGGCACAGCCGGCCCAATTGCCATCCGGAACCGGCTCGTTCACCGACGTCCACGACAGCGCGCCCAGCACGTCGTCGCCGTAGCCATGCCCCTCCCGCCAGCTTGCGCCGTGTGCCAGCAGAAACGCCGTCAGGTCTGCATCGCCGCGGAGCACCGCCAGGTTGAGCGCCGTCGCATCCCAATCGCCGCCGCGCACGGCGATCGGCCACCCAAGCTCGACCATGAGCCTTGCCGCCGCGACGGAACCCCAGGCAACCGTGTCCGGCAGCAGGCGGAGCTGCGGCGGCGTGAGCGATGCGGGCAGATCCGGGCGCGCGGCCTGGGTGCGCCTTGCCTCGACTGCGTCCGCGCGCGCGCAGGCGGCGACGAATTGCTCGTCCTCGGAAAGCTTTTCCGCCGCGCCCGCCGCGCGCAGAAGCTCGGCTGTCTCGGGCAATCCGACCTGCAGCGCCAGCCGATACGCGCTGATGCCGTCCGGGGTGCGGGCCGAGGGGTCGGCGCCGGCGGCGAGCAGGGCCTGCACAGGCGCCGCCGACCGCCGCACCGCGATTGCCCGCAGCAAGGGCGAGCCCCAGACTCGCATCGCGCCACTGCCCACCTCGTTCGCATCGCCGCCGTTGGCAAGCAGCAGCTCGAGCGCGGCGGGCTCGGGCATGTCCAGCGCGCGGCCGAGCGCGTTGGTTCCCGTCACACGCGCCCCATGCTGCAGCAGCAGACGCGTGCAGTCGGGGTTTTCCAGTGAATGATAGAGCGACTCACCGTCGTTCGGATCGGCGCCCGCTTCCAGCAGCAATTGCGTCATCGCCGGGTCGCGGTTGACCCCGGCCGCGCCATAGAGCGCCGACAGCCTGGCCCCTTCGTCCGGTGCGGCGAGGGAGGCCGGGGGAAACCGGTTGCCGATCGTCTGGTTCGGATCGGCGCCCGCCTGCAGCAGCGTGCGGGCACTGGCGCGCAGGCGGTCGGGGAACTCGGGCAGTTGCATCAACCTTGAATGCGTCACCGCGACGAGCGGCGGCAGGTTCAGTGCTCCGCCGGGGCGATCGACCCAGGCGGGATCGGCTGTCACTGCACGGCGCACAGCAGCTTCGTCGCCCGCGGCACAGGCGGCATAGGCGTCGCCGTCCAGCAGCCCCGGGGCGTCGCGCAGCAGATGCGCGGCAACGCGAGGCCGCGCCAGGTTGTAGCTGCCGGTGACGTCGCCGCCATAGACGAGCGTCAGCCAGCTCCTGACCCGCGCAGCTTGGTCGCCTCGCGCGAGCGATTGCGCTTCAACGTAACCGGTAAGGTCCGGCCACGAGACGAAGCCGTATTCCCGCGCGAGACAGGACTGGGCGTCGTGCAGGCGCAGCGGCAGCGCCGCTATTTCGTTCGGTGGCAGCGCGGCGGCCGAGGGCAGGTGCTGGCCAAATCGCGCGATGGCGCCGGGATCGCCGCTGCCGTGCAGGCGCAGGAGATCTTTCGCCTGCTTCTTCAAGTGGTCGAGATTGGCCCGGTCGGGCAACGATGGCATGGGGAACCTCCGTGCATGGGTTCGCCGAAGGCCCGCAGCACCGGCTGCACAAAGGCTCAGTAGATGGTCTTACCGAAACAGGTGGGTTCTACCCTTCCCGCGGGCCCGGGTGCGGCCTGATCCGCGGTGACGACAGTAGGGAAGAGGGCTTGTTTCCGTCAACGCGGGTTCGGTGACATCGAGTCACGTTACCGTTCTCTTCACCATTTGGCCGCACACTGCGCGCTGCCCATCAAAGCCACGGTTCAGCAGCATGCAGGTTCTCGGCACGCCCTCCCGCGGCCACTCCATGGCGCGGGTCAACACCTTTGCGTTCTCCGGGATCGACGCCGTGCCGGTGGAGGTGCAGGTGCAGATCTCGGCTGGCGCACCAGGTTTCCTGGTGGTGGGGCTGCCGGACAAGGCGGTGGGCGAGGCGCGCGAACGGGTCCGTGCCGCGTTCAGTGCCATGGGACTGTCGCTGCCGCCGCGGCGCATCCTGATAAACCTGAAACCGGCGGATCTGCTGAAGGAAGGCAGCCATTTCGACCTGCCCTTGGCGCTTGGCGTGCTGGCGGCGATGGACGTGCTGCCGCGCGACGAGATTGGCGGATACGCCGCTTTGGGTGAGCTTTCTCTCGACGGGGCGCTGACTGCGGTGGCCGGGGTGCTGCCGGCGGCCATGGGCGCGTCGGCACGCGATCTCGGGCTGATCTGTCCGGCCGGGCAGGGGGGCGAGGCGGCCTGGGCCGGACGCATCGAGGTGCTCGCCCCCGCCGATCTGCTGTCGCTGATCAATCATTTCCGCGGCACCCAGGTGCTGACCCCGCCGGAACCTGCGGGCGTCGCAGAGGCCGGCCGCACACCGGACCTGGTCGACGTGAAGGGTATGGAGACCGCCCGCCGCGCTTTGGAGATCGCTGCCGCCGGCGGGCACAACCTGTTGCTGATTGGCCCGCCGGGTGCCGGCAAGTCGATGCTGGCCGCGCGCCTGCCTGGTCTGCTCCCCGACCTTGCGCCGCGCGAGGCGCTGGAAGTCAGCATGATCCACAGCGTCGCCGGCCTGCTGGATGGCGGCCGGCTGGTCATGCGGCCGCCGTTCCGCGAGCCGCACCACTCCGCCTCGCAGGCGGCGCTGACCGGCGGTGGCCAGCGCGCCCGTCCGGGCGAAGTCAGCCTGGCGCATCGTGGCGTGCTGTTTCTGGACGAACTGCCCGAATTTCCCCGCCCGGCGCTGGATTCGCTGCGCCAGCCGATGGAGACCGGCCGCACGACGGTTTCCCGCGCTACCGCGCACGTCACCTATCCGTCGCGGTTCCAGCTCATTGCGGCGATGAACCCCTGCCGCTGCGGCTATTTCGGCGACGCGGCGCGCGAATGCGGGCGGGCACCGCGCTGCGCCGAGGACTACCTGCACAAGGTCAGCGGCCCCGTGCTGGACCGCATGGACCTGACGGTGGAGGTGCAGGCCGCCTCCGCCGACGAACTCTCGCGCGCGCCTGCCGGAGAACGCAGCGAGCCGGTGGCAGCACGGGTGGCACGGGCGCGCGCGGCGCAGCGGGCGCGGTATGGCGAGGATGGCCCCCTGTGCAACGCCGAGGTGGACATGGCGGCGGTGCGCCTGGCGCCCGAAGCGCAGGCGCTGGCGAGCCAGGCGATGGAGCGGCTGCGCCTCTCGCCGCGCGGCTACACGCGGGTGCTGCGGGTGGCGCGGACGATCGCCGATTTGGCGGGGGCGGAGCCGGTCGGGCGGGTGCATGTCGCGGAGGCACTGGCGTTCCGGCACCGCGTGCCGGGGCGGCGGGGATGATGAAGGCCAATCTCGGTAAGTTTGTTGGTCCGGACATGAATGCGCGTGCGCGAGGCGGGACGCTGTCTGGGGCGCTCGTTTGCTCAGCTAACGTCAACCACGTACCGACCCGATCGCCCTCACCCTCGACGCCTTCGGCGTCTCGACCTCTCCCGCGCTGCGCGAATAGCGCAGCGCGGGAGAGGTTACTAAAATAGCCCCTCGATTTCGCCGTCTTCGCGCAGGTGAATCGCCTCGGCGGCAGGCACCTTCGGCAGGCCGGGCATCGTCATGACATCGCCGCAGATCGCCACCACGAAACCGGCGCCGGCCGACAGCCGCACTTCACGCACCGGCAGAATGTGGCCCTCCGGTGCGCCCATTGCGGTTGGATCCGCGGTGAAGCTGTACTGCGTCTTGGCGATGCAGACGGGGACATTGCCGAAGCCCGCATCCTCGAAGCCCTTCAGCCGTCGTGCCACCGCTTCCGGCATGGAAATGTCCGCGGCCCGGTAGATCTTCTGCGCAATGGTGCGGATCTTTTCGTCGAGCTTCATCTCCAGCGGATACAGCGGCTGGCAGTTCGCCTTCCCGCTATCGATCCGCGCCACCACCGCGCGCGCCAATGCTTCCGATCCGGCGCTGCCGTCTGCCCAATGGGTGCACGAAATCGCCTCTACCCCTTGCGCCGCCATCGCATCGCGGATGACCGCGAATTCTTCCTCGGTGTCGGAGTTGAAGTGATTCACGCCCACCACCACGGGCAGACCGAATTTGCCCAGGTTCTCGACATGGCGCGCCAGGTTGGCGACGCCGCGCTTCACCGCCGCGACATCCGGCTTGCCCAGCCCGGACCGCGGGATGCCGCCATGCATTTTCAGCGCGCGCACTGTCGCGACGATCACCGCGCAGGACGGCTTCAATCCGGCCGCGCGGCATTTGATGTCGATGAATTTCTCGGCGCCCAGGTCGGCACCGAACCCGGCTTCCGTCACCACAACGTCGGCCAGCTTCAGCCCGAGCCGCGTCGCCATCACGCTGTTGCAGCCATGCGCGATGTTGGCGAATGGTCCGCCATGCACGAAGGCCGGCGTGCCTTCCAGCGTCTGCACCAGGTTCGGTGCCAGCGCGTCCTTCAGCAGCACGGCCATCGCGCCGTCGGCTTTCAAATCCTTCGCCGTTATCGATTTCCCGTCGCGCGTCTGCGCCACGATCATCTTGCCCAGCCGTTCCTGCAATTCATCCAGGTCGCGCGACAGGCAGAACACCGCCATCACTTCGGACGCGACGCTGATGTCGAACCCGTCCTCGCGCGGGAAGCCGTTGGCGACGCCGCCCAGGCTGTTGACGATGGATCGCAGCGCCCGGTCGTTCATATCCACGCACCGCCGCCACGAAACGCGCCGCGCGTCGATGCCCAGCGCGTTGCCCCAATAGATGTGGTTGTCGATCATCGCGGCGAGCAGGTTGTTGGCCGAGGTGATGGCGTGGAAATCGCCGGTGAAGTGAAGGTTGATCTGGTCCATCGGCACGACCTGAGAAAAGCCGCCGCCGGCCGCGCCGCCCTTCACGCCGAAGCTCGGCCCGAGCGACGGCTCGCGCAGGCAGATCACCGCGCGCTTGCCGATGCGGTTCAGAGCGTCGCCGAGGCCGACCGTGGTCGTGGTCTTGCCCTCGCCTGCCGGCGTGGGGCTGATGCCGGTCACCACTACCAGCGCGGCATCCGCATTGCCTTGCTGCGCCTTGATGAAATCGAACCCGACCTTCGCCTTGTGCCGGCCGTACGGCTCCAGCGCATCATCCGGGATATTCAACTTCGCCGCGATCTCGGCGATGGGGCGCATCTTCGCTTCGCGGGCGATCTCCAGATCGGACTTCATCTACGCTGCTCTCCTCCGGTTGATACCGAGTTCGTTCAGGGCCTCGGCCATGGCACCCACGGCACGGCGCATGTCGTCGGGCATGATGGCGCCGATGCAGCCGACGCGAAAGCTGGGGGTCGGCGTGTTGTAGAAATTGCTGATCAGCACGCCGCGCCGCTTCAGCGCATCGACGAAGTGCTGCAGGTTCCAGGCCGGATCGTCCGGCGCATGCACGTTGACGATGATCGGCCCCTGGTGCTCTGGCGCCAGATAGGGCGCGAGGCCCATCGCCAGCACGCCGTCGTACAGCACCCGCATGTTCTCGGTGTAGCGTGCGAGACGCGCCGGCTGGCCGCCCTCGGCGTCGAAGAAATCCAGCGCGACGTTCAGCGCGTTGATCGCCTGCGGCGAGGGCGTGAAGCGGGAGCTGCCAGGGCCGGCGCGTAATGAATGGGCATGCACGCTGGCGAGATCGAACGACCAGCTTCCGGCATGGCCGGCGCAGGCTTCCAGCCGGTCGATGCGCGCGACCGCGAAGGCCATGCCCGGCACGCTTTCCAGGCACTTGTTGGGCGTGAACACCACGGCGTCGATTTCCGGCTGCGCGGAAACATCCAGCGGCAGAGCGCCAAACGCGGACACGGCATCGACGATCAGCCGCCGTCCGGCCGCGCGCACCACCGCACCGATAGCGGCCGGATCGTGCACGACGCCGCTGCCGGTTTCCGAATACACGACGCCGACATGCGAAATGTCCGGATCGGCTTCCAGCGCCGCTGCAATCGCTTCCGGCGGCGTCGGCATGGCTTGCGAAATCGGCAACGTGACAGGCACGCGGCCGGCCTCGCGCGCGAGGCGCACCATGCGGTCGCTGTACGATCCGGTGTCGGGGACCAGCAGCTTGCCGCCGGGCGGGATGAAGCTGCGCACCGCGGCTTCGGTGATGAAATGGCCGCAACCTTGCAGCGGCAGCACCGTGTGCGTCTCGGGTGCGCCGCCAGCGATGCGCAGCAGGCGTGCGCGGACACCGGCGAGCAGCGGGCGGAAATCGTTGTCCCATGGCGCGAAGTCGTGAGCCAGCGCGGCGCGCGTTTCCGGGCGCGTGGTCACGGGGCCGGGAATCAGCAGCAACATGGAGGGCAAACCTTCGGGCGGCAGACGGCGGAGGGCCGCAGGCTTCGCACGAAGGCGCCGGGAAATCCACCCGGGCGGGTGGTGACGGTGGGTTAACCTTCAGGTCGCAAAAAGAAGCGCCGGCCGGGAATGGGCCCGACCGGCGTTCAGAAGAGTGTAGCGATGAGAAAGCATCGCAACCTCCTACGGAAGATCGTGGTCGTCTTTGGCGTGAAAACCAAGACCACCATCGTCAGGAGGTAGGAGGCGGGCCGGCGCCGATTTTCGGTGCCGGCCTGCTGCTTCGTGTACCGGGACTGGGGGTTCGTTGCAAGCCTGAACGCCAATGTATGCGCGCGGATGGATTGCCGCGCGCCCGGGGTGCTAGTTTGTCGGCATGACACTGCCATTTCCCCTGCCCGACTGGTTGCCCTGGTGGGTGCCCCTGGTCCTGCTGGTGCCCGCCCTGCTGTACGCGCTCGCCTTCCTGTTCATGCCGTTCAGCGTGATCGGGGTGAAGAGCAGGCTGGACGTGCTGGAGGCGCGGCTGGATGAGCTGCATAACGAGATGCGCCACATCGCGCTGCGTCTGCCGGACATGGGCGGCGCCACCCCGGTGGATTACGACGACGTGTATCAGCCGGAACCGGCGGAGCCGGTGCGGCGCACGCCGGTGATAACCCGCCCGCCGATTCCCCCGGCCTCGCATGAGTTGGAAGGCGGCGGACGGGGCGTAGGCCGGGCGGCGCCTCCACCCCAGGCGCGGCCCGGGCGGCAGGAGCCGAAGCTGGACTGGCCGCGGTAGCACCGGCTCTGCAGCGTCAATCCGCCGGGCGCGTTCCATCGCGCGGCTGGGCCAAGGGCAAACCCGCCGCACCCCGGTCTCGCGCCGGCGGAGGCCCACAAGCCGATGGAGCAGGACAGGCAGGCGGCAGTGTGGAGCTATGCTTGGCTGGAAGCGGCAACCATCGTGGTCCGGCTGGGGATTTTCCGGACTTACGTGCTACCAATCTGATCCGGGCGTCGCGCCGGCGCGCAAGCAGGGATCAGAGAAATGGCGCTGAGCAAAGAAGAGCGGGGCTTCCTCCGCGGGTTGCACACCCGGGTGGCGGACCGCGCGCTGGAACCGGACGATCCGCTGTACGAGCCGATCCACCAGCAACTGAACGAGGACGATCCGGTCGCGATCATGCAAGGCCGGATCGAGCTGGCGGATGTGCAGACCATGCAACTGTTCTCCGGCTTCAGCGGCTGCGGTAAAACCACTGAGCTCTTTCGCCTGCGCCGCGATCTGCGCAAACAGGGCTACATCGTGCTGTATGCCGATGCGCTGGCCTACGTGAACCAGTTCGAGCCGCTGACCATCGCCGATATGCTGATGGTCGTCGCCGGCGCGTTCAGCGACGCGCTGAAAAGCGATTTGCAGATTGACATGCAGCAGGAGTCGTTCTGGGAACGCCTGCGCCGCTTCATCGAACGGATCGAGGTGCGGCCGAGCGGCAGTGAGGCAAAGCTGGAATACAGCAGTCCCGGCCACAGCATTCTTGGTGGCATCAAGGCTGGCCTGAGCATCAGGGCGGAACTGAAGACCGGCTCCAACTTTCGTCGTCAGTTGCAGGAGTTCCTCAGCGCATACCTGGTACAACTGCAGCGTGACGTCGAGCAATTCTTCGAGGACGGCGCCAAGGCGATCTGGGCCCGCGAGGGCGAAGACAAGCAGATCGTCTTCATCCTGGACCAACTCGAGCGGCTGCGCGGCGATTACCGGAACTGGCAGCAAGTGATCCGCTGCGTGCAGCAATTGTTCAACGAGCACCTGGACCGGCTGCGCATGCCGTACGTCCACTGCATCTACTCGGTGCCCGCCTGGTTGGCGTTCCTCGCGCCACGCCCGCCTGACATGACGATGCTTGCGACCATGCGACTATGGAACCGCGATTCGCAGCGGACGCCCTATCCCAAAGGCCGCGAGATCTTCCGCAGCCTGATGCGCCGCCGCATCAGCGATGCGGATGCCGTCCGGCTGTTCGGACCCGCCGCTGACGCCGCGATCGAAAGGCTGATCGAGGCCTGCGGGGGGCATGTGCGCGACCTGCTGCGCATGGTGCAGGAAGTCCTCGCCCGCACCACCGTCTTGCCGGTGGATTCCGGCGTGATCGATCGCGTGATCAGCGCAACCCGCCGCGACTTCCTGCCGATTGCGCTGGACGATGCCCGCCTGCTGCACGATATCGGGGTGAAGCAGAACCTGGAGCCGGAGACCCTGGATGAGACCGCCATCGAGCGCCTCAGCCGGTTCTTCAACACGCATCTCGTGATGTATTTTGAGAATGGTGAGTCCTGGTACGACACCCATCCGCTGATCCGTGACGAGGTGGCGCGGATCGTCTCCGACGAAAAGCCGACTGAATGAGTACCGCGGCCGACGCAATCGAAATCGACCCGATCGAGCGGCGCTACGGCGTCCTGGCCGCAGCGGAATGGCGCACGCTGCTTAATCTGTTCGAACTGGCCGGTGGCTTTACCCTGATCGTTCAGGTCGTGCCCGATATGGCCGGCGCCAGGCTCTGCCGTGACGAATTGCAAACTTGGCTGGTTCGGCGCAGCCGGCGCCTGGAAGTGATCGAACCCACGTCTCCCGCTGCGCTGCACGTGGCGGCAGAGACGCTGTTCAATTTGCCGGAGGACCCATATCGCGGCGCCATCTGGCTGGCTGCGGCGCCTGGCCCCGAGGTGCCGGAACCCGACGAGTGGGACCTCGCCTGGCGCCACGCGCTGGTGGGGTTGAACCAGCAGCGCAATCGATTGCGACGGCAATTCCGTCAGCCATTGGTGCTGGTCGGCAATGACAGGCTGGTGCCGATCATGCAGGAGGTCGCGGTGGACCTATGGTCGGTCCGCTCTCTGTCGTTACGGATAGAGCCCGGCCGCGAGGCGCTGATCCAAGCGACGCCGCTCGAACCGATGCGGGAACAGCCCGAGGCGTTCCAGGACGGGACCGCGCCTGATCCGGAGCTGGCACTGCGGATGGCCGATCGGCTGCGCGGCCGCCCCGGGCAGGAGAGCGGGTTGGCAACGCTGCTGGCTCGGGCCGGACACGGGTTCGCCGCTCGCGGAAGGTGGGCGGAGGCGGAGGCGGCGCTCCGCGAGGCGGCAGACCTGTTCGAGCAATTCGGTCCGCAGCCCGAGGCGATCTGGAGCTGGATCACGCTCGGCGACCGCTTCGTGGCAACCCGCCGCACGGACCAAGCGCGGAACGCCTACGCAAAAGCGGCGGCTACCGCCGAGCGTCTGGCGCGCGCCGAACCCGATCGCGCCGACTACCAGCGCGACCTCGCGGCGTCGTACGACAGGATGGGCTATCTCTATCGCGCGCTCGGCCAGGGCGAGGCGGCGCGCGAGGCTTTTGCAAATGCGCTCGCCATCGCCGAGCGTCTGGCGCGCGCCGAACCCGACCGCCCTGGCTACCAGCGCGACCTCTCGGTGTCGTATGAACGGATGGGCGATCTCTATGGCGCGCTCGGCCAAGGCAAGGCGGCGCGCGAGACCTTTGCCAAGGTGCTCGCCATCGCCGAGCGTCTGGCCCGCGCCGAACCCGATCGCGCCGACTACCAGCGCGACCTCGCCGCGTCGTACGATAGGATGGGCGATCTCTATCGCGCGCTGGGCCAGGGCGAGGCGGCGCGCGAGGCCTTTGCCAAGGCGCTCGCCATCGCCGAACGTCTGGCGCGCGCCGAACCCGACCGTGCCGGCTACCAGCGCGACCTTTCGGTGTCGTTCGAGAAGATGGGCGATCTCTATCGCGCGCTCGGCCAAGGCGAGGCGGGGCGCGAGGCCTTTGCCAAGGCGCTCGCCATCGCCGAGCGTCTGGCGCGCGCCGAACCCGACCGCGCCGACTACCAGCGCGACCTCTCGGTGTCGTACAGCAAGATGGGCGATGTCTATTTCGCGCTCGGCCAGGCCGAGGCGGCGCGCCAGGCCTATGCCAAGGCGCTGGACATCGCCGAGCGTCTGGCTCGCGCCGAACCCGACCGCGCCGACTACCAGCGCGACCTCGGAGCATCCTATCAACGAATGGGCGATCTCTATAGCGCGCTGGACCAGGGCGAGGCGGCGCGCGAGATCTTTGCCAAGTTGGTGGAAATCTTCGAGCGTCTGGTGGGTGCCGAACCCGATCGCGCCGACTACCAGCGCGATCTCGTCGCGTCCCTCGTGCGACAGGCGCAGATCACCGAGAGAGCCGTGGCACGCGAGCACGTGCAGCGGGCACTCGGGATCGTGGAGGCGTTGCAGGCAAGCGGGCGCCTCGCGCCATCGGACGCCTGGATGCTGCCCGTCCTGCGGCAATTGCTCGACGCGCCGCCGCCTTGAACCGAGGTCGTTGCGCCTACGCAAGCTGATCGCACCTCGGTCCCGGATCAGACCGTCGCGGCGCCAGGCAACCTGTAACGCTGAACCTTGATCTCCTTCTCCCGCAGCGCACCTGCGCAAGGTCGTATGCGGTCTGCAACCGCACCCGGAGATCGGCCGACGTGCCAAACCCCTTCTCCAGCCGTATCGCCATTTTGGCAGAAACACCGCTGCGTCCGCTGACCAGGTTGTTCAGTGCCTGCCGCGAACCGCCAAGCGCACGCGAACCATCGGTCACCGTCAGGCCCAATGGAGCCAGACACACGTCGCGCACAATCTCCCCCCGATCGGGTGGTTCTTCATCGTCATGCCAGAGGTCCTCGCCCCATTCGCCCTGGCCCTACACTTCATGCCGCCATCCGCGTATCGAACGTGAAATCCAGCCGGATCACGTCGTACGGCAACACCATCCGTCCGTCGGCCGTCTTGTCGATCACCCCCGACAGGTGCAGCGCCCGAATATCGCTGTGCACAGCCCGCACATCGCGCCCGACGCGGCGCGCGATCTCGCGAATCGCCAGCGGCCCTTGCCCAGCCATCGCCCGCAGGATCGCCCAGCGCTTGGGACTGAGCAATTGCCACGCGCCGTCCAGGCTCTCGAAGTCGAGCCGCGCCGCCGGTTCCGGCACGCCAATCTTCCACGCCTGTACGATAGCGGCACGCCGCTGCGCCATCGGTTGGTTACCGATGACCAGGGTGTTCATCGAGGTAGGCTCGGGTGTCGGCATCGAAATCCTCCAGCAGGCGTCCGATCGTCGTGAATTGGCAGGGCGTTTCGACAGCGCCGCGATGCCGGTGATCGCCCTTGCCGGCCTCATTGTCGTAGCGCAACACCATCCGTCTGATCGACCAACGCCAGGCGATACTTATAGCGGTGAGCACTGCCTGGCAGCCGGCGGGGCAGGCGCCATAGTACGATCCCGGGGGACGTCTCCTGCCGTTGACGTTCGCGACGGCGGACCAGCAGCGTCGCGTCCATGGCGCGCAACGTGGTAACGCGGGCGCTGTGTTGTCAACGAAAGCAACACCCTCGATTGCGGCGCGCGCCACCCCGGCGAGACCGGTCATCCTCCGGTTGCCACCCAACCCCGAAATGCGCTTCCTTGCTGCTCTCTCGACAGCCAGGACCCCGCCCATGCGCATCAGCGTCGTCCAGATGAACCCCGGCGCCGACAAGGGAGAAAACATCGCCCAGGCCAGCCGCCTCATATCCCAGGCGGTAGAGGCCGACCGTCCCGACATCGTCTCCCTGCCCGAGGTGTGGGACAGCCTCGGCGGCGACCGCACCGTCCGCAACGCCAACGCCGAAGAACTGCCGGCCAAGGGTTCCAACAAGCCCGGCGGCCCCGCCTATGAGTTCCTGCGCGAGACCGCCCGCGCCACGAAAACCCACGTCCACGGCGGCTCGATCATCGAGAAAGGGCCGGAAAAACTGTTCAACACCACGGTGGTGTTCAACCCCGACGGCACCGAGCTCGCCCGCTACCGCAAGATGCACTTGTTCGACATCACCGCCCCCGACGGCACCGGCTATCGCGAGAGCAACACCTACGGCGCCGGCGACGAGATCGTCACCTACGAAGCCGACGGCACCAAGGTCGGCTGCGCCATCTGCTACGACATCCGCTTCCCCGATCTCTTTTGGAAACTGCGCGAGCAAGGCGCCGACGTGATCTTCCTCCCCAGCGCCTTCACCCTCGCCACCGGCAAGGACCACTGGGAAGCGCTGATCCGCGCCCGCGCCATCGAGACTCAATGCTGGTTCGCCGCCCCCGCCACCTGGGGCAAGCACCTGGAAGGCAAGGGCGAGCCGCGCTTCACCTACGGCCATTCGCTGATCTGCGACCCCTGGGGCCACGTGGTCACCAAAGTGTCCGACGGCACCGGCTGGGCGACCGCGCGCATCGACCCCACCGTCACCGCCCGGGTCCGCCGCGACATGCCGGTGCTGGAACACCGGAAACGCCTTTGAACGACCAGCCTCATCCCGCCGTGCCGGTCACCCCGGGTGCGTTCGCACCGGGGCAGATCGCGTTTTGCTCGGCCAGCACGCCGCTCGCCACCGACGCGCTGAACCGCCTGGTGGCGCTGTACGGCGACTGCCCGCTGTCGGATGCCAATGTGGTGGTGACGCTGGGCGGCGACGGCTCGATGCTGGAGACGCTGCACCGCGTGCTGGACCGGCACATCCCGGTCTACGGGATGAACTGCGGCTCGGTCGGGTTCCTGATGAACACGTATGCCGAGGACAACCTGCCCGAACGCCTCGCCCGCGCGCAGTCTACCGACCTGCATCCGCTGCGCATGCGCGCCACCACCCGCTCCGGCGAGGTGCATGAGGCGCTGGCATTCAACGAGGTCAGCCTGCTGCGCCAGATGCGGCAGAGTGCCAAGATCCGCATCGTCGTGGACGGCACCGTGCGGCTGGCCGAACTGACCTGCGACGGCGTGCTGATTGCCACCCCGGCGGGTTCCACGGCGTACAACCTGTCGGCGCACGGACCGATTGTGCCGCTGTCGACGAACCTGCTGCCGCTGACGCCGATCTCCGCCTTTCGCCCCCGCCGCTGGCGCGGTGCGCTGCTGCCCAGCACCGCGCAGGTCCTGTTCGAGGTGCTGGAAGCCGACAAGCGCCCCACCGCCGCGGTCGCCGACTTCACCGAAGTGCGGGATGTGGCGGCGGTGGCGGTGCAGGAGGATCGGTCTGTGACCGTCACCGTCCTGTTCGACCCGGACCGCGGATTGTCGGAACGCATCATCGCGGAGCAGTTCACGGTTTGAGCGGTGGGGTTTACGCACTGGGGATGGGATTTCTGCCGCTTCGAAAGGCACCAAGCGTCCGCCCTCGCCCTGATTCGTGCCAGCCCTTTCGATCTGCCCAATAAATTCACACATCGCGATTCAATTTTCTTGCTGCGCCGCACAATCCGTCGCAACATCCCCTGGTGCCGAACGACGTCGCCACCGATCCGGTCGTCGCCCTTGCCCAGGACCTGCTGGACCTCACCGCGCGCCTCGGCGCCCGTGCCAACGAGGACCCGTTCGGCAACCCCGTCCTGCTGGTCGCGCTCGCCATCACGCGCCGCATCGACCAGGGCGCCCTGACCTTCGGACAGGTCGAGGCACTGATCCGCCACCTGCGCGACGCCGCCTTCGCCGACCGCGCCGGCCGCATCGCCGCCTATGTCGGCGGCATCGACAGCGACGCCAACGACGTCTCGCTGCTGCGCCTCGCCCAGCACCTGCTGCGCCCCGATCCGAACGACAGCCCCGTGCGCTGGGCCGAGTATCGCGCCCTGGTGGAGCGTAGCCGCTTCGCCGCTGTCTTCACCGCCCATCCGACCTTCGCGCTACCCGCCACGGTGAACCACGCCCTGGCGAATGCCGCCTGTGGCCGCCCCGCTCCCAGGTTCGCATCGCACCGCCCGCCTGCAATCACGCTGGGCGAGGAATTCGACCAGGCCGCCACCGCCATCGCCCATGGCCGCGACGCCGTGGACCGGTTCAACGCGGCCTTGCTCGCGGTCGCCCGCTCGGCGTGGCCCGACCGCTGGACCGACCTGAACCCCCGGCCGGTGATCCTCTCCACCTGGGTGGGCTACGACACCGACGGCCGCACCGATATCGGCTGGTGGGACACGCTGCGCCTGCGCCTGGAAATGAAGCGCCTGCAGTTCGCCCGCCTGCACGCGCAGCTCAACGCTCTGCCCGGCACCGAGCAGCTTGCCGCCCGTGTGGCGGAGGCCCTGGATGCCGTGGCCGCGCAGCACGCAGCCTGCCCCACGACACAGGATCCGCCGCGCGTCGCTGCCTTTGCGCACACACTGATCGAAAGCCGCGACGTAGCGCTCACCAGCCCCGACCCGCTGCTGCCATTGTTCAGGGCGGCGATCGACGCCGCAACCGACGACCACGTGCGGCTGGCGCTGTGCGTGGCGCGCGCGGGGCTGATTTCGCACGGGCTGTCGCTCGCACATACCCACACCCGGCTGAACGCCGCGCAATTGCACAACGTGGTGCGCCAGCGCCTCGGCATCGCCGATCCTCCGGAAGACCCCGCCCACCGCCGCGCATTGTTCTCGAAGATCAACGCCGCATTGGACACGGTGCAGCCGATGCCGGTCGATTTCGGCGCCCTGCTGGCGGAGCAAGCGTCGGCCGCCCGGCTGATGATGGCCATCGCGCAGATCGTCAAGCACGTCGACGGCTCCGTCCCCATCCGTTTCCTGATCGCCGAAACCGAAACCGGCTACACCCTGCTCTGCGCGCTATGGGTGGCGAAGCTGTTCGGCGTCGACCGCCACATCGAGATCTCCCCGCTGTTCGAGACCGCCGATGCGCTGGAACATGGCGCCACGGTTCTGGACGAGGCTTTGCGCAGCCCACACTACCGCGCCTACCTGCAGACCACCGGCAAGCTGGCGCTGCAATTCGGCTATTCCGATTCCGGCCGCTATGTCGGGCAGCTCGCCGCCAGCTACCTGATCGAGCGCCTGCGCCTGAAGATCGCCGCCATGCTGGAACGCCACGATGTCCGCGGCGTCGAGGTCATCCTGTTTGACACCCACGGCGAGAGCATCGGCCGCGGCGCGCATCCCGGATCGCTGGCGGATCGTTTGAAATACCTGTCGCCTACCGCATCGCGCCAGGCGCTGTTCAAGGCCGGCCTTGCCGTGCGCGACGAAAGCGCGTTCCAGGGTGGCGACGGCTACCTGCTGTTCGGCACGCCGGAACTGGCACTCGCCACCATCACCCGCATCGCGGAGCAAACCTACCATCCCGCGGCGGGACCAATCGAAGACCCGGTCTATGCCGATCCCGATTTCGCCGCCGACTTCTTCGCCACCGTGCGCGCCGGGATGGAGGCGCTGGTCGAGGACACCGGCTACGGAGCCTTGCTCGGCGCCTTCGGCCCGGCCTTGTTCGACCGTACCGGTTCACGCCCCTCCGCGCGGCAATCCGAGGGCATGGCGGGCGCAGCGCGCATCCGCCACCCGCGCGAACTGCGCGCCATTCCGAACAACGCGATTCTGCAACAGCTTGGCTGGTGCGCCAACACCTTGCAGGGGATCGGCGCAGCGGCCGCGCGGCACCCGGAAACCTTCGCCGAGATGCACGCGAAAAGCCGCCGCTTCCGCCGCGCGATGGACCTGGCGACGCACGGCCTCGCACACTCGGACATCGACGTGCTGCGCGCGGTGATTGCGACACTGGACCCAGGCATCTGGCTGGATCGCGCCGCCCACACCCGCCTGCCGGGCCGGCGCGAGGCGCTGGTCTCGGTGGCGCGCGCGCTGGAACGGCTGAATATCTGGGCCGACGCGCAGTCGATGTTCCGCCGCATCCAGGCTGACCATTTGGCGCTGCGCTTCGCCTGGCCGGACGCGCCGCGCATGGCGACGCGCGAGGTGCTGCTGCACGCGATGCGCCTGGCGCTGGTGCATCGCATCTGGCTGCTTTCGACGGAGATTTCCGACTTTTCCCCGCGCCACGGCGTGACGCGTCCGGTGCTGGAGGCGGCGATCCTGCGCTTGGATATCGAGGCGGCGCTGGACGTGCTGGCCGAGATCTTCCCCGCCGCGCCGGACCCCTCGGCCGAGGCCGACTACGCCGAGCCGGCCGCGCCGCGGGCCTCAAACGCGTATGCCAAGGAGCATGCGGAGATTTTCGCCCCGATGCGGCAGTTGTTCGCCATGGTGCGGGAGATCGCTACGGCGGTGACGCATGAAGTGGGGGCGTTCGGGTAACGTTGATTGCCATGCGAACGGTCGCCGCTTGAGGTGCTGAAGGGCAGACAGGATGTGGCGCGTGGGTTCCAACCACGCCTCATCTTTCCAGCCAGGCGACCGCTCGGATGGGACTGCCGGTGCCGCCCTTGATCCGGAGCGGGAAGCCGATGAAGCGAAACCTCCCCGCGCCGACGAGCCGATCGAGATTTACCAACCCCTCCATATGCGTGAAACCCATATCCCGGCAGACGTGGTGGACTTCAAAATTGTTGCGGCCTGGCCGTCCGGGGCTGACGGCCTCGACGCCAAACATGCCGATCCCCTTGTTGCCGAGCCATGTCGCCGAAACTTTGGTAAGTCCCGGGAAGTCGGTGAGATAGGCATCCGTCCCATAGGTCCGGCGGTGGAAGTCCATATGCAGCAGCACGGTATCCTTGGGCCGGATCTCAACCTTGGCGGCGCGTTCCGCTGCCTCGAGATCGTCGACAGAGATGTCGCTGCACAGCGGCTTGTGGGAAAGATCCAGGCACACGGCTTCGGTGAAGAAGTTCTCAAGCGGCATCTCGTCGATCGCGGCGGCGCCGGTTCGTTCGTCGAAATGCGCCGGTGCGTCGACATGCGTGCCGGAATGGTCGCCCATGTTCAGCGACATCACCGCGGACGAGAACGTATAGCCGTCGGCCGTCCGCTTCTCATCGTGCGTGGTGAACGGAGCGATGATCACCATCGGATGGTTGGGAAGGCGGGCCATCTTGTGGTGGATTTCCCGGCTGAGGTCGATCAGTCGCATGCTGGAGTCCTCCGAACCTGCGCAGGTTCCGTGACCGGGCTGGGGCCGTCAATGTCTTCGGGAATGCGACGACAACCGGGGCGGCGGCGTTCCGCCCGACAACGAGAGCACCCACTCACCGAGGGTTCAGGCCATCAGCATCGAGCCAGCATCCGGAGCACGTAGCGGTGCTGGCGGAGATACGGCGCCTGGAAGCCTTGGCGGCGTAGCAGTTGGCAACATTACCGCCGAGCAGCGGCGACGTCGCATGAACGCAAGGTTTACGAAGCAGACACATTCCAAGGCGTTGAAAGCCGCGCGAGATGCTATGGACGCCGGGCAACTGGAGCGGCTGTCGGCTGTCGCTGCCCTGCCGGAAGAGCAGATCAATGCCAGTGATCTGGACGCACCCGAGAGTCTCGATTGGTCCAGCGCCACGCGCGGGCGGTTTTATCGGCCGGGATCGCGCCGGCGGCTTCGTGCACGTAATCCGTGATGGTTCTGCTACCGTCTACCGCCGCACCGGCTCCCGCATCACCGCCACGCCGTCACGCGCATTCAACCGCACCACATTGACCGTCCCGGCCAGATCGGGCGACCCCGAATAATACGCCGGCACCACCCCGTTCCCCACCCGCGCCGCGCGGTTCCAGTGCCCGAGTGCCAAATAGTCCGCACCGGTCGCCGCGATCTCCGCATCGCTGATCAGCCAGGACGGCCGCAGCGGCGGCACACCGTCGGCTTCGTAATGCCCGTGCGCCAGAGCCACATGCCAGCGCGCCGCACGCGGACGCGGCGCGCGCAGCGGCACCATGTTTTCGTAGTCATGATGCGCATGGCCCCAGATTTCCAGGTCATGCTCCGGGAACGTCACGGCGATCTCGTGCGTCAGCCCGATCACGTGCACATGCGGCAGGTCGGCGATGCCGCCGCGGCGATACACCGAATCCGGTGTCAGCGGATCGTGGTTGCCCGGCAGGATCACCACCGGCCGCCCCACCTCGGCCAACAACGCAGTCGCGCGTTGCAGGATCGCGGCACTCTGGCGGTTGTTGTCGAACGTATCGCCCACCAGCAGCACGATATCGGCGTTCACCGCGCGTGCGGTCTCCAGCACCCAGCGCAATCCCGCGGTGCCATCATCGCCGTAGCTCGGTTCGGAGGGGTCATCGTCGACATGCAGATCGGAACTGTGCACCAACACAATCTCAGGCTTCGGATCGCTCACGTTGTCATCCCATCTTGATGCCGGCACGATCCCAGCAGTCCCGGGCGGCGTCAACCACAGCAACCCGGCCAGCCAAGGGGCATCCATGACCAGCTATCGCCTGCATTACTTCCCGGAATCGGGCAACAGCTACAAATTGGCCCTGATGCTGACGTTGTGCGGACAGAAGTGGGAGGGTGTCCGGACCGACTTCATGGGCGGTCAGACGCGTTCGGCCGAATGGCGCGCCGGCGTCAACGAGATGGGCGAAATCCCGGTGCTGGAGGAGAATGGACAGCGCCTGACGCAGGCCGGCGCCATCCTGCTGCGCCTTGCCGGGCGCTATAACCTGTTCCATTGCGAAATCGAATCGGAACACTTTGAAGTGCTGCGCTGGTTGCTGCGGGACAACCGCAAGCTCACCAGCCACGCGGCGACGTATCGCTTCATGCATGCTTTCACGCGCGATCCGAACCCCGAGATGCCGCAGGCTTGGCCACAGGACGCACAGGCCATGGGACGCACGGGCTTGGGCTGACCGATCGGCTCGGCTAGGTTCGGCCGCCGCGGCACCCGGAGGGAATCATGGCCGAGATTGAATGCTTCTTCGATTGCTCCAGCCCCTGGACCTATTTCGCCTTCGAGAACCTGCTGCGCATGCAGCAGGAACTGGGCGTCACGGTGGCGTGGCGGCCGATCCTGGTGGGTGGCGTATTCAACGCGGTGAACCCCAGCGTGCACGATTCGCGCGAGAAGCCGGTGCCGCTGAAGCAGGCCTACGGCAAGAAAGACCAGATGGACTGGGCGCGTTTCCTCGGCATCCGCATGCACTATCGCCCCACGGTGTTCCCGGTGAACAGTGTGAAGGCGATGCGCGGCTGCATCCTGCTGGAGCCGGAGGGCAAGCTGGTGCCCTTCGCGCGCGCGACATTCGAGGCGTATTGGGGCGACGACCAGGACATCTCCCAGGCGCCCGTCCTCTCGGAGATCTGCCGCAAGGTGGGCGTCAATCCTGACACGTTCTTCGCCGGCATCGAGCAACAGGCGATCAAGGACAAGCTGCGCGCCACGACGCAGGAGCTGATGGATCGCGGCGGGTTCGGCTCGCCCACCATGTTCGTCGGCGGTGACGACATGTATTTCGGCAACGACCGCATGCCGCTGATCCGCGACGCCGTCCTGCGGCGGCGATGACACGCCGAGAGCGGCTGCGATGAAACGCCGAGAGCAGGGGCGCGCCATCCGGCGGCGTACGCCGGCTTTTGTACTGCCTTGGGTGCGCTGCGTTACTGGAACAACGCGCGCAGCACGCCCGGTTCCAGCCGCGGGTGGGCGCCGGCCGGACGCGGCAGGTTGAACCCCATCACGTCGTCATAGCCCCACAGCGCCCAGCCGATGCCGTTCGCCTCGCAGGCATCGCGGACCGCGCGCAGCCAGGCGTCTCGCGCTGCGGGCGCGAGCGAGGCGGAGGCACCGAACTCGCCGACCAAGATCGCGGCATGATTGCGCCGCCCCCACTCGGCGGCCTTGCCGATCTCCGCCGCGACGCGCGCCGCGTTCCAATGCAGCGCGCAGTAGAACCGGATCACGCCGGCAGTGTCGGCGTCTGTACCGGCCGCGGCGTCGGCGCAATCGGGCGCATCGCCCGGAAACGGCAGGCGCGCAAGTGCCGTGCGATCAAGGCCGGGGCGGTACGCAGCGAGCGACGTCAATTCCTGCGGCTGGTAGAAGTGGACGCTGTACACCACGTTGTCGTCCGTCGCGGGATGCAGCGCGGTCAGTCCGGCGATGCTCCCCCAATCGTTGCCGGTTAGCACGATGGTATCTTGCGGCAGGGCACGACGGACGACGCGCAGCAGGCTGGCTTGCAGCGCCTGCCATTGGTCGGGTGCATTTGGGAACACCGGCTCGTTGAGCAATTCCGGGAACGTCAGACGCGGTTCCAGCGGACTCAGCGCAGGTGCCAGCAGCCGCCAGAAGGCGAGTAACGCGGTGCGATCGGGGTCGCTGGTTTCCAGGTGCCACGCAGCGGGATGGGCATCCACCACCACCGCCAATCCGGCGCGTTGCAGCCGGCGGATGGCGGCAATCACCAGCGGCAGGAGATCGGGCGCGCCCAGCAGGAACTCGGGCTGCACCGGCAGGCGAACGAAGGTAAAGCCGGCGCGGCGAAGGTCCGCGATGGCCGGATCGGGCAGATAGGCACGCAACGCGGCAGGATCGGCGCTGGCGGGAAAGCGGAACCAGCCGGTGATGGCCACACCGCGTTGCAATGCGCGCAGATGGTCCGGCGGCGGCGTGGCGCGGGCGAGAGAGGCAAAATTAAGGATGGTGAGTACAATCGAGATGGTGAGGGCGATCGTGACGAGACTCCCTCTCCCGCGAAGCAGGAGCGGGTAGGGTGAGGGTGACCGGGTCGGCACGCTGCGCCCTCACCCCCCATCGATCCGCTCTGCGGCTCGACCCCGCTCCGCGGGAGAGGGAGCCACTTCGCAAGGTTCAAACCGCTCCACAAAGTACAACGGACGTTGCTTGGTCTCGTTGAACACCCGCCCGAGATACTCGCCGATCACCCCCAGCGTCATAAGCTGCACGCCGCCAAGGAACAGTACGACCGTCATCAAACTGGGATACCCGGCGACCGGATTGCCGATCAGCAACGTCTTTACCACCACCTGCGCGGCGTAGATCACCGCCATCAGCGCGACGGCCAGCCCGAGATACGTCGCCACCTTCAACGGCATGACGGTAAAGCTGGTGATTCCCTCCAGCGCCAGGTTCCAAAGCTTCCAGTAGCTCCACTTCGTCTTCCCGGCATGCCGCGGCGCGCGGTCGTACTGCACGGCGCAGCTTGGGAATCCCACCCAGGCGAACACGCCCTTCATGAACCGGTGCTGCTCGCGCATCCGCCGCACCGCATCGACCACCCGCCGGCTCATCAGGCGGAAATCCCCCGTATTCGGCGGCAGCTCCACGCGCCCGAGCCGGCGCATCAGCCGATAGAACATCGCGGCCGTTGCGCGCTTCACGCGCGTCTCGCCCAGGCGGGCGCGGCGTTGCGCATAGACGGTATCGAACCCCTGCAGCCAAGCCTCGACCAATGCGGGAATCAGTTCCGGCGGATCCTGCAGGTCCGCATCGATCACCACCACGGCGTCGCCCTGCGCATGGTCCAGCCCCGCAGTGGTCGCGATCTCCTTCCCGAAATTGCGCGACAGATTGACGATCGCGACATGCGGATCGTCGCGCCGCAGCGCCTGCAGTACTGCGAGCGTACCATCGGTGCTGCCGTCATTCACATACACCGCATCCCACGCGCCCAGCGTCTGCATCACGCCGGCAAGCCGGCGATGGAAGGCCGCGATTCCGTCCGCCTCATTGAACGCGGGCACCACGACGGAGATCACCGGCGGCGGCGGAGCGTAAAACGACGCGACATCCAGCATGGCGTTGCCCGTTTCGTTAACCTTTGGCCGATAGCCTGGCCCGCCGAGCATTCCATCACCAGCAGGCAAACAAGTGGTTAACGCGGCGCTGAAATCGTGTTGGGCGGTGCTGGTGCTCGGCCTGGCCGTGCTCACCGCCACGGCCGCGCTGCGCAGCGCGGAATACGACGAGCAATACACGATGTTCCTGACCGCGGGCGTGGCGCGCCCGGCGTGGCCGGACTCGCCATTCCAGGCGGGAGAGGTGCCTGCACTGCAGGCCGGCCACGGAAGCCTGCTCGGGATCGCGCGCGACCTGCGGGCGACCGATGTGCACCCGCCGCTGTATTTCTGGTCAGTCGCGCTGTGGCGGCGGCTGACCGGCGGAGGGCTGTTCGCAGCGCGGCTGTTTTCGGCGCTGTGCGGGTTGGCGGCGCTGGCCGCGGTGGCCGTGATCGCGCGCCGGACCGGCGTGCCGCCCGCGCTGGCGATGCTGCTGACGCTGGGGTGCTACGGCTTCGCCTATACCGCCGCGATCGCCCGAGGCTTCGCGCAGGCGCAGGCGCTGACGCTGTGGGGTGTGGCGCTGGCGTTGTCCGGGCGCCGCGGCTGGGCGGGGTGGGCGGGGATGCTGCTCGGCGCCGCGACGTTTGCGAATTACCTGGCGGTGTTCGTCGCTTTGGTAACCTCTCCCGCGCTGCGCTATTCGCGCAGCGCGGGGTTGAGCCGCGAAGCGGATCAACGCGAGGTGCGAAGCACCGAGGGTGAGGGTGATCGGGAGGGCAGGCAGCCATCTACGTACCGACCCGATCACCCTCACCCTCGGCGCTGGCGCGCCTTGACCTCTCCCGCGCATAGCGCGGGAGAGGTTTCCTTCGCCCTGTTTCTCCTCGCCGACCTTTGGTTCTTCCTGGCTCAGCGCGGCAGCCGTGCCGGCCAGTTCCCGCCTTTCCATCTCCTCGCCGCCCTGCCGCGCCTCGCCCGCTATGCCGCGGCCAATCTGCTCGGCGGCCTGCCGCTTTACATGCCCGATGCCGTACGGCCTGCCGCCACCGGCGTCTTCGCCCTGCTGGCGCTCGCCGCCGCCGTGCTGATCGCCGCCCGCTGGCGCCACATCGCATCGTGCCCCGCCACCCGCCGCTTCCTTCTCGCCGCCGCGTCGGCGCCGCCCGCCGGCCTGCTTGCTCTGGGGTTCGTCTTCGGCAACACGCCGATCGAACTCCGCTACCTCGCCTTCGCCACCCCCTTCGTGGCTCTATTGCTGGCGGGCGGCCTCGCAAGCCTTCCTGCAACGCCCCGACGCGCCGCCATCGCGCTGCTTGCGATCGTCCAGGCGGCCTCGCTCGCCGGCCTGATGGTCCGCCCCGAGACGATGCAGCCCGCCCGAGCCACCGCCACGGCAGCGGCCCGCCTCGCGGCTGGCGGCATCATCCTGCTCCCACGCGGCAACGACGGCGTCGGCATCGTCGGAGCCTTCGCGATCGAGTCCCCACCCGCGCAACGCCTGCTGGTCGTCAGCCGGGGGGAAACCCCCGCGCAAATTCGGGCCCGTCTTGGCAAGCCGCATCGCGTAGTCCTGGCATTGCTCGCCCAGGACGACGACAGCCGCGCCACCATCCCAACCCTCCGCGCCGCCTTCGCAACACCCTGCTGGCGCCGAATCGGCGAAGGGTTCAACGTGATCGCCTTCGATCGGGTCTGCGACGAGGGCACGCCATGGGCTTCTTCGACGGTTTCACCCTGACGCGCGTCACGGTGCCCGGCGGCACCATCCGGCTGCGCCACGCCAGCCGCCATGGCGGCTCCGGCCCGCCGCTGCTGTTGCTGCACGGCAACCCGCAGTCTCACGTCAACTGGCACCGCGTCGCGCCGGCGCTGGCCGAGCGTTTCACCGTGATCTGCCCCGACCTGCGCGGCTACGGCGAATCGTTCAAACCGCCCGCCACGCCGGACCACGCGCCCTACGCCAAGCGCGAAATGGCGAACGACATGGTCGCGCTCATGGAGCAACTCGGCCACCGCAGCTTTCGCCTCGCCGGCCACGATCGTGGCGGCCGCGTCGCCCATCGCCTGGCGCTGGACCACCCCGATCGTGTGGAACGCCTGGCGGTGCTCGACATCATCCCCACGCTCGAGCATTTCGAACGCGCCAACATGGAGTTCGCGCTGGGCTACTACCATTGGTTCTGGTTCGCCCAGCCGCATCCGTTCCCGGAAACGCTGATCAATGCCGCGCCGGACGCATGGTTCCACGCGCACACCTCGCGTTCGCCGCGCCCATCCGATCTGTTCTCGTCCGAAGCGCTGGCCGACTACCTGGCCGGCGCGCGGCGCCCGGAGAACATCATGGGCATGTGCGAGGACTATCGTGCCGCCGCCACCATCGACCTGGTGCACGACCGTGAAAGCCGCGCCGCCGGCGTGAAGATCGCCTGCCCCACGCTGGCGTTGTGGGGATCGAAGGGCCGCATCGGTGCCTGGTACGACGCGCCGGCAATCTGGCGGCAGTACTGCGCCGCGGATGTCACCGCGGCGGCAATCGACTGCGGCCACTACATCCCGGAGGAAGCGCCGGATGCCACGATACATCATTTCCTCCGGTTCTTCGCCTAGGAACGCGCGATGACAAACCCCACAACGATCACGCTCGATGATGCAATCCGCACCATGGCCGGCGCCACGACGTCCGGGGCCAGCACAGAGCCCCTGCTCGAGGCCATGCGATGGTCGCTGGACAACTGGGACACCGCCGCTCCACGCTTCATTGAGATGCTGTCGCGCTATGCCGACGGCATCGAGCGGTCCCCGGACATCGAAACCGCCCTGCTCTACATCGTCCACATGCTCGGCGAGAAGTCGGAAACCGCCGCCTTCGTGCCTCTGTGCAAGCTGCTGCGCGACAAGGCCGCAACCGAGACGGTCATTGGCGACTCCGTCGTTTTGGCCCTGTCGAAGATCATGATCAGCACATTCGACGGCAATATCGCTACGTTGCGTGGAGTCATCGAGGACGCCGACGCCCACGAATATGCGCGCCATGACGCACTCCTGGTGATGGCCTGGCTCACCCGCACCGGCCGCATCCCGCGCGAGGAAACGCGTGCCTATATGCGTCACCTGCTGGCCACGATGCAGCCGGACGACGAATCGGCCGCGTGGCTGGGATGGACCGACGTCGTATGGTTGCTCGGCTTCCCCGAGTTCGCGCCCGACGTCCAACGCTTGTTCGAGGAGGGTTTCGTCGCGCGAGTATTCCGGGGCTATGAGCATTTTGCGGAGGATCTGCAGCACACGCTCGACGATCCGGAAAGCATGGCGGGATTCGATGGATATGAGCTTTACCCCTTCCAAAGTTCCATCGAAGAAGTCACCCGATGGTTCAGGTCAACCGTGTCGCAGCCGGCAGACGGGATCGCGGCGGCGCTGGCGCGCTCCGCGGAACCAGCCGGGCGCGAACCTCGCGTTGCGCACGCGGCTGGCGGCCGGGGCGCCGCGCGGCACGACGCCGGTCCTTACCACAATCCCGTACGTCAGGTCGGCCGTAACGATCCGTGCCCCTGCGGCAGCGGCAAGAAATTCAAGAAATGCTGCCTCGGAAAGGCCGAGCTCGTAACGCCCGCCCGAGCCGCCTGATGCGGTGGGCGCTCGACGGTCCGGGATGAGCGGCAACGCCGGCGGAGACTGCGCCGAACGCGACGCCGCGCCTTGCTCTGCAAAATTTGGATAGGATTGGACAATGACCAAGCAAACGCCAATGACGATCGGCAAAGCGATCGGCGAATTCGGCGCCATCGACGGCACCTTGCCTCGCGCCGCAATGCAATGGGCGCTCGACCATTGGGCGGAGGCCGCGCCGCGTCTTGTCGAGACTCTGTCCTATTACGCCAACGGAACAGACCGCTCGAAGACAACCTCAAACGTTGTGTTCATCGCCGTGCACTTGTTCGGCGAAAAGGCGGAAAGCCGGGCTTTCGTACCGCTCTGCCATCTGTTGCATGATGCCGAGGCAACCGAGGCGGCGATCGGCGACGCCATCACCTCGACCTTGCGTCCGATCCTCGCCCGCACGTTTGACGGCGATATGCTGCCTTTGCGCGCGGTGATCGAGGACGCCGAGGCGGATCAGTTCATCCGTTACTCTGCGCTGATGGCAATGGCGTATCTCGCACTGATCGGCCGCATCGCGCGGGACGAATTGCACGTATATCTGGGCGATGTGCGGCAAACCATGCGGCCGCGGGGCGAATCGTACGTTTGGGTGGCATGGACGGAATGCGTCGCCATACTTGGCTTTACCGACCTGGCCGACGACGCCAAAGTCTTGTTCCAGCGCGAATGGGTCGATCCCGGCGTAATGCACTACCGGCATTTCGAGTCGGACCTGAAACGCGCGCTCGAGGATCCGACCGGTACGGCTGCCATTGCGGACAAACACCTGGCACCCTTCACCAGCGCGATCGACACGCTCAGCCGCTGGTATGCGTTCTCCCCGAAGCGAGCTGCGTCCATACGCAAGGAACGAGAGGCAGCCCGGGCACCGAGGCCGTGGTCTTCCGCCGCGGATCGCAACCCGCTGCGCCACATCGGCCGCAACGATCCGTGCCCTTGCGGCAGCGGCAGAAAATTCAAGAAATGCTGCCTTGGAAAAGCGGATCTCGTGGCCCCCGCCCGAGCGGCTTGAGGCGGCGCGCACCGGTGGCAGCCGGCGCGCCGAGGCTGCTACATCCCGGCCGCCCACTCCAACAACACGTAAAGAACCAGCGCGGCGCCGCAGGCGAGCACGCCGACCGTGACGGTCACGCCCCACCAATCCTCCATATCGCGCCGCCGGTTCTCCCGACCGTCGGGTTCCTTGCGTCGAGGGCGGATGGGCAGTCGCAAGTCGCGCTCGGTCAACCGCGCTACCACCGGTACCAGCCGCCGCGCCATCCGCCGCCGACCACCACGCTGCCAACCACGGGCGGATAGTAGCCATAGGCGGGATAAGCCGGGTACACGGCGGGATACGCGCAGCACGGCACGTAGGTGCCCGTCGCCGGGTCGTAGGCGCAACCCTGAAGAACGGCCGTTGCGCCCATCACGGCAACGGCGACGGCAAAGGCCTTCAGCATGGGATTCTCCTCGCAGTCTAACGTTTGAACCGCGACTGTGCCGAAGATAGCGCGGGTTTGTTGCTGCTGTGTTTCCGACATGCAACGGCACGCGACCTCCTCCTGCCGGGGTGGAACACCAGCGAATCGGCTTGAACCGGAGCGCCCGAACGCCACGGCAAGCCGTCCGATCTGGTGCAAATAAGTAGGGTCTCGCCTAGCATGGCGACAGGGATGAGCAGAGAGGGGCGGGTATGGCGGAGACGGCTGCCGCGAGGGGCGGACAACCCGGCGGATGCCCTGCGATGGCACGGCTGGCCCGCGTCTGCATCGCGGCAGCGTTGCTGGTGGTGGGGATGGTCGGAGTCGGGCAGCGGGCACAGGCACAGCAGCGCGTGCTGAATGTCTACAACTGGACCGATTACATCGATCCCGCCGCACTCAAGCGCTTCGAGACCGAATTCCACGCCAAGGTGAACTACGACGAGTTCGACAGCCTGGAAACCCTGGAAGCCAAGCTGCTGGCCGGCCATTCCGGGTATGACGTCGTGGTGCCGAGCGATGAACCCAGCTTCTCCCGCCTGATCGAGGATGGCGCGCTGGCACCGATCGATCACGCCAGCATTCCAAACTGGCACAATCTCGATCCGGTGCTGATGCGACGCGTCGCCGCCGCCGATCCGGGCAATGCGCATGGCGCGATCTACCTGTACGGCAGCACCGGACTAGGCATCAATCCCGACCGCATCCGCGCCCTGGCCCCGGACGCGCCGCTGGACAGTTGGGACCTGCTGTTCCAGCCGAAATGGGCGAAGAAGCTGGCGTCCTGCGGCATCGTGATTCTGGATTCGGAAATCGACGTGATCCCGACTGTGCTGCGCTACCTGGGCAAAAGCCCGGACAGTACCAGCGCCGCCGACCTCGCCGCGGTCGGGAAAACGCTGATGGCGATCCGCCCCTACATCCGCAATTTCGCCTCCGGCGGCGCGTTGGAAGAGCTGGCGACGGGACAGATCTGCCTCGCGATGGATTACTCCGGCGACGTGGCGCAGGCCGCCGAGCGTGCCGCGCAGGCGCATCAGGGCGTCAGGGTGCAGTATGTAATCCCGAAGGAAGGTGCGCAGATCGGTTTCGACATGCTCGCCATCCCAGCCGACGCGCCACACAAGGCGCTGGCGTTGCAGTTCATCAACTTCCTGCTGCAACCGGACGTTATGGCAGGCATCACCAATGTCACGCGCTATCCCAACGCGGTGCCGGCCAGCCGGCCGATGATCAGGCCGTCGCTGCTGAACAATCCCGCGGTGTACCCGACCGCGGCCGACCAGGCGCGCTTCTTCCAGATCGGTCCGGTGCCGCTCGCCGCGGAGCGTGCGCGGACGCGGATGTGGGAACGCGTAAAGGCCGGCTCCTGAGCATGCTGCTGCGTATCGAAGGTCTGACCGTCCGCTACGGCACCACCGTCGCGCTGCATGGTCTCGACCTGTCGCTGGAGAGCGGGGAGTTGTTCGTGTTGCTGGGCGCGTCGGGCTCCGGCAAGACCACGCTGCTGCGCGCGATCGCCGGTTTCATTCAACCGGACGCGGGCCGCATCGCCTTGGATGGTACCGAACTGGCTGGCCTGCCGCCGCACCGGCGCCCGGTGAACACGATGTTCCAATCCTATGCGTTGTTCCCGCATATGAGCGTGGCGGCGAATATCAGTTTCGGCCTGCGTCAGCAGCGCCGTCCGCGTGCCGAGATCGCCGCCCGCGTCGCCGAGATGCTCGCGCTGGTGCGGCTGGAAGGTTTCGCCGCCCGCCGTCCGCATCAACTGTCCGGCGGGCAGCAGCAGCGCGTCGCATTGGCACGTGCGCTGGCACCCAATCCTCGGCTGCTGTTGCTGGATGAGCCGCTGTCGGCGCTGGACCGCAACCTGCGCATGGAGACGCGCGGCGAGCTGGTGCGGCTGCAAAAGCGGGTCGGCACCAGCTTCATCCTGGTCACGCACGATCAGCAGGAGGCGCTGAGCATGGCCGACCGTATCGGCGTGATGCACGAGGGCCGGCTGCTGCAAGTTGGCACGCCAGAGGAGGTGTATGAGCGTCCGGCCAGCCGGTTCGTCGCGGAGTTCCTGGGTGCGGCGAATATCCTGCCGGTGGAGGTGCGGGACGGTGTCCTGGTGCTGCCGCGCCTTGGCGTGACGGTACGGACCGCGATGCCGGTGCCGCCGGTGCCGGCGTTGCTGGCGCTGCGTCCGGAGCGGGTGCGGATCGGGAACGGCGCGGTGAATGTGGTGGACGGCGTCGTGGTGGAACGCGCTTACGCGGGTGAGGCGCTGACACATAGTGTGCGGCTTGCGGACGGGACGGAGATGCGGGTCACCCAGGCTCTGCATGATGGGCTGGGCGCCGAGCAACCGGAGGTGGGGGCAAAGGTCACGCTGAGCTGGCAGCCGGAGGCGTGCATCCTGCTGCAAGAAAAACCTCTTCCGCGCTGCGCTGTTCGCGCAGGGCGGGGTCGAGCCGCGAAGCGGATCGACGCGAAGGCGCGTAGCGCCGAGGGTGAGGGTGATCGGGTTGGTACGGAGCCGGGTGATCGGGCGGGCATGGAGCAGGGTGATCCGGTGGGTATCGAGCCGGGTGATCAGGTCGGCACGGAGCAGGGTCATCGGGTGAGTACGGAGTTTTGAGAGGCAGCGTGCCGACCCGATCACCCTCACCCTCGGTGCTGCGCACCTCGACCTCTCCCGCGCTGCGCGAAGAGCGCAGCGCGGGAGAGGTTTCCGCCGGGCGCGGTCTCGTCCTGGCCATTCCGTGGACCTGGCTCGTCCTGTTCCTTCTGCTCCCTACCGCCATCGTCCTGAAGATCGCGCTGTCCCAGCCCGCCGACGGCGTGCCCCCCTATGCGCCGCTGCTGCACTGGATTGGCCGCATCCCGCACCTGCGCGCCACCGCGGACAATTTCGCCCTGATCCTCACCGATCCGTTGTATCGCGGCGCCTTCCTGCACAGCCTGCGCGTCGCCGGGCTCTCGACGCTGATCTGCCTGCTGATCGGCTACCCGATGGCGCTCGCCATCGCGCGCGCGCCGGAGCGCCGGCGTAACCCGTTATTGCTCGCGCTGATGCTGCCGTTCTGGACCGGCTTCCTGATGCGCATCAACGCGTGGATCGGACTGCTGCAGGACAACGGCTGGATCAACACCGTACTCGAGTTCTGCCATCTCGCGCCGGTGCGGCTGCTTTATACCGACACGGCGATGTATATCGCCATCGTGTATACCTATCTGCCGTTCATGGTGCTGCCGCTCTACGCACGCCTGACGCGGCTGGATCCCGCCTTGCTGGAAGCCGCCAGCGATCTCGGTGCGCCGCCATGGCGTACGTTCCTTTCGGTAACGCTGCCGCTGTCGCTGCCAGGTGTATGGGCCGGTGCGCTGCTGGTGTTCATTCCGGCGGTCGGCGAATACGTCATTCCCGAGTTGCTCGGCGGACCGCAGGCGCAACTGATCGGCCGCGTGCTGTGGAACGAGTTCTTCGAGAACCGCGACTGGCCAACAGCATCGGCGCTTGCGTGCATACTTCTGGTGCTATTGCTGGTCGTGCCGCTGACCGCGTGGGCGGTCGCGTCGATGCTGATGCGCGCTACGAGCAAGGGCCCATCCGTCATGGCCGGGCTTGACCCGGCCATCGTGCGTCCGTGAGCGTGCCTTGTCGGGATGGTGCAAGTCCATCTCGGGCCTACCGACCAAGCCTGTAGCTGAAGGTAACTGCGTCATCGCGAGGTGGG
>Ga0335075_10001102_pt1 | contig 45214 bp, 34 predicted proteins | sample Lox_Sample_24_FD_206723 | JGI IMG/M metagenome (GOLD analysis project Ga0335075, IMG submission 206723) | Soil microbial communities from Loxahatchee National Wildlife Refuge, Florida, United States - Lox_Sample_2.4 | ecosystem: Environmental > Terrestrial > Soil > Wetlands | place: USA... | reverse complement strand
AGACACGCACCACGACTTCGGTCGCTTCGCTGGCTTCGCCGCTGAACGACGGCGTCGTGTCCTTCGACGGAGACTTCGGAGCCACGAGCGTCACCACCGGCGGTTCGGTGTCCACTTCGAAGCTCACCGCCGAGCTTTTGCCTTCGCCGTTGCCCAGGCCGCTCTTCTCGCTCGCGACCGCCGTGAACGTCCGCTTGCCAGCCGGCAACGCGGGGCTCAACGCCGCCGTCGACCATTTGCCCCCGGACGCAGTCGTCTTCGCGCTCGCGACTTCCGTGGCGCCTTCGAACACGCGCACCACGACTTCCGTCGCTTCGCTCGCCGTCCCCGAGAAGGCCGGCGTCGTCTTGTTCGACGGAGACTGCGGCTGGCCGATCGTCACCGCCGGCGGTTCGGTGTCCACTTCGAAGCTGACCGCCGAGCTTTTGCCTTCGCCGTTGCCCAGGCCGCTCTTCTCGCTCGCGACCGCCGTGAACGTCCGCTTGCCCGACGGCAACGCGGGACTCACCGCCCCAGTCGACCATTTGCCACCGGACGCAGTCGTCTTCGCGCTCGCGACTTCCGTGGCGCCTTCGAACACACGCACCACGACTTCCGTCGCTTCGCTCGCCGTCCCCGAGAACGAGGGCGTCGTGTCGTTCGAAGGCGTCGGCGGTGTGGCGAGCGTCACCGTGGGCCCTTCGGTGTCGACTTCGAAGGTGACGATCGCGCTCTCGCCTTCGCCGTTGCCCAGCCCGCTCTTCTCGCTCGCGACCGCGGTGAAGGTGTGCCTCCCAGATGGAAGCGCCTTGGCGAGCGGGGCGGTCGACCACTCACCCCCGGACGCCGTCGTCTTGGCTTTGGCCACTTCGGTGGTCCCTTCGAACACGTGCACGACGACTTCGGTCGCTTCGCTGGCTTCCCCGCCGAACGACGGCGTCGTGTCGTTCGACGGAGACTGCGGCTGGTTGAGCGTGACCACCGGCGCCTGCGTGAGGACTTCGAAGGTGACGACGTTGCTCGTGCCTTCGCCGTTGCCGAGCCCGCTCTTCTCCGTCGCGTAGGCCGTGAACGTGTGTTTGCCGCCCGGCAGCGCCTTGCTCAACGTTTCGGTGGACCACACGCCGCCAGTCGCGAGCGTCTTTGCTTTGGCCACTTCGGTCGAGCCTTCGAAGACGTGCAACACCACTTCGCCCGATTCGCTCGCCGTCCCCGAGAACGCGGGCATCGTTTCGTTCGACGGGCTCGGCGGCCCCGTCAGCAGCGTCACGACCGGCGGTTCGGTGTCGACTTCGAAGGTCACCTTCGAGCTTGTGCCGTCGGCGTTGCCCAGCCCGCTCTTCTCGCTCGCGACCGCCGTGAACGTCCGCTTGCCCGACGGCAACGCGGGACTCGCCGCCCCAGTCGACCATTTGCCACCGGATGCCGTCGTCTTCGCGCTCGCCACTTCGCTGGCGCCTTCGAAGATGCGCACTTCGACTTCCGTGTCTTCGCTCGCGGTCCCCGAGAAGCTCGGCGTCGTATCGTTCGACGGAGACTGCGGCTGGCCGATCGTCACGACGGGCGGTTCGGTGTCCACTTCGAAGCTGACCGTGTTGCTCGTGCCTTCGGGGTTGCCCACCGTGCTCTTCTCCGTCGCATCGGCGGTGAAATCGCGTTTCCCGGACGGCAGGGCTTTGCTCAAAGGTTCAGCCGACCATTCGCCGGAAGACGCGTACGCTTTGGCCTTCGCGACTTCGGTGGCGCCTTCGAAGACGTGCACGACGACTTCCCCGTCTTCGCTGGCTGTCCCCGCGAACGAGGGTGTCGTGTCGTTGGATCGGCTCGCCGGCCCTTTGACGAGCGCCACGACCGGCGAGTCGGTGTCGACTTCGAAGATCACGGTTGCGCTCGTGCCTTCGCCGTTGCCGAGACCGCTCTTCTCCGTCGCATAGGCCGTGTACGTGTGCCTTCCCGAGGCAAGCGCCGGGCTGAGGGCGGCGGTGGACCATTCCCCGCCCGAGGCGGTCGTTTTGGCCTTCGCCACTTCGGTCGCGCCTTCGAAGACGTGCACGACGACTTCCGTGTCTTCGCTCGCCGTCCCGGAGAACGCGGGCGTCGTGTCGTCGGAAGGCGTGGACGGCTGCTGGAGCGTCACGATCGGCGGTTCGGTGTCGACTTCGAAGCTGACCGTCTCGCTCGTGCCTTCCGGGTTGCCCAGCGCGCTCGTCTCCGTGGCGTAGGCCTTGAAGGTGCCGTGTCCGGACGGCAGTGGTTTGCTCAGCGGGCTCGTCGACCATTTGCCCGCGGCGGCCGTCGTGGTCGCGCTGGCCACTTCGGTCGAGCCTTCGAGGACGTGCACCACGACCTGCGTGTCTTCGCTGGCCGACCCGGAGAACGATGGCGTCGTGCTCTTCGACGGAGACTGCGGCTGGTCGATCGTCACGGTCGGCGCTTCCGTGTCGACTTCGAAGTCGACGGTCGCGCTCCTGCCTTCGCCGTTGCCGAGGCCGCTGAGCTCGGTCGCATATGCCGTGAACGCGCGTTTCCCGGATGGCAGCGGATTGCTCAGCGCGCTCGTCGACCACTTGCCCGCGACAGCCGTCGTCGTCGCGCTGGCCACTTCGGTCAGCCCTTCGAAGACGTGCACCACGACTTCGGTTTCTTCGCTCGCGTCGCCGCTGAACGTCGGCGTCGTGTCGTTCGACAGCGCCGGCGGCCCGGTCAGCGTCACGGTCGGCGCTTCCGTGTCGAGTTCGAAGCTGACGGTGTTGCTTTCGCCTTCGGCGTTGCCCAGGCCGCTGACCTCGGTGGCCTGGGCGGTGAACGTGCGCCTCCCCGACGGCAGCGGCATGCTCAGCGGAGCCGTCGTCCACGTTCCGCCCGAAGCGGTTGTAGTCGCGCTCGCAACTTCGGCCTTCCCTTCGAAGACGTGCACGACGACTTCGGTTTCTTCTCCCGCTTCGCCGCTGAACGTGGGCGTCCTGTCATTCGACAGCGCCGGCGGCCCGACCAGGGTCACCCGTGGTGGACTGGTATCGACCGTGAACGTGACCGGTTCGGTCGTCGATATTTCTTCGAGTTCCGTTTGTTGGCCGATTGCCGTATATGTACCGGCGGGCAGAGCTTCGCCGCCGGGCACCTGCAGCGCCCATGCTTCCGTCGAGGGAGATCCTTCCAGCGTGCGGACCGGCGTCCCCGAGCTCGACGTGCCTTCGTAGATCAGGACCGTGACGGGGTCCACCGAGTCGCTCGTCGCGCCGCTGAACGAGGGCGTCGCGTTGGTCGTGGCGCCGGCCGCGGGTGCCGCCATCGACAGGATCGGAGCGGCGCTTGCCGGCGTCGCCAGCAGCGCACAGCAGGCTGGGACGAGCGTTGCAAGCAAGCCCATGCACGCGTTCCTTCGCCATTTCGCGGCCATTGCTCCATCCATTCCGGTCACCTCCGCGTGGACCGGCGCCCAGGCACGAGGCCAGCCACTCGGACCCAAGCTACGACGGTCTGCCGAGATCCCCCCGACGCCCGCGATTTGCTCGGCCCATGATACGCGTGATCGGCTCGAATGCAAGTGCGAGGCAGCGCCCGCAACGCTGTGCTCGCTCGCCGTGTGCTGGCTCACGAGCCACCGCGTGTGTGATAATCCTGATCTACGTAACGTCGCGAGCAACGGGGAAAGGATCCATGAGGACCAAGGCATATCGCGCGCTGGCGGTCGCGTTCGCGCTGACGGTGGTCGGCGCTTCCGCGGCGTTCGCCGCCGGGCCGCAGAGGGGCAAGACCTACGAAGGAAGCGTCCCGTCGACGGGCACTCGCTCGGAAGGCCACCACGTCGTGAAACTGCATGCGGGCGGCAGCATCATCCTTCGCGTCGCCGGCAACGGCAAGTCGGTGACCGTCAGCTTCTCGTCCTCCTCGCCGGTCCTCTACTGCAACACCACGAAAAGCCTGAAGGTGCAGACCACCAAGCCTGCACGCATCTCGGGCTCGGGGGCGTTCAGCGCATCGATCGACGAGCGCTTCGCGGCGGGTCCGGGACTGCCCGCGATCGTGCAGGCGGTGAGCGGCCGGTTCTCCGGGAGCACCGTCAGCGGGACGATCCAGACGAACGCCGCCGAATGCAGCGGCCGCACGTCGTTCTCCGCGAGGGTGCGCTAGAAGGAGCGCGCCGCCGGTCCTCGCCTGCGGCCCTCCGGCCGCAGGCGAGGACCGGACGTGCCTCGCGCTTTTAGTTGTCGCAGCCCAGGCGATCCCACATGTACAGCTGGATGCACTCGTTCGCGAGCTCGATCGCACGCTCGCTGGACAGGCGCGGCAGCACGGTGTCGAGCGCCTGGTCCTCGGCGACGCCGGCCTGGAAGGCCTCCTCCCCGCGAAAGCCGGCGGCGATCTTCAGCGCCTCGCGGCGGTTCTCCCCGAGGCTCGGAAAGACGCCGACGAGGAACTCCGTGTTGGGGATCGGCTGTCCGACCTCAAGCGATGCGTGCCAGGCGGCCAGCAGGTGCAGGTCGTCCTCATCGAGGTCGGCGATCGCCTTGGCGTAGTGGACCGACAGTTCCTGGTCGGGGATGTCGTCGACCCACGCCCGCACGACCTCGCCGACCAGCTGACGGCGCGCCTCGCGACCTACCGACTCGGCGATCACGCGGATCGCATCCTGGGGCTGTATGAAGCAGAGCGGCATCGGCGACTCCGAAGGTCGAAAGCGACTGTCTGCAAGCACTGTAGGCGGCCGTGTGGACGGCTCTTTTCGGCCTCTGCCGGGGTTTGCCCGCGAGCCCGGAGCGCGCGGCGTCGGGTTGGCGGCAGCGCTCAGAGCCGGCCGGGCTGGCGGCCGTGCGCCGCTCTCGAGGGCTACAGCTCGAGCGCGTCGCCGGCACGCTGGAACGCGTCGGCATCGCCGGTCTCGGGCGCAAACCCGAGCGCGGCCGGCTGCGGGGAGGCCCAGTTGGCGAGCGCCAGGTCGAGCGTCTCGACCGGCACGGACGCGGCCTGCGCGAGCGCCGTCGCGCGGCGCTCGAGCAGCAGCGGGTCGCCGATGCCGAAGACGCGCTTTGCGGCCAGCGTCGTCGCGTCCTCGCCGGCGATCCCGCGGCCGCCGGCGAGGTGCAGAGCGTCCGGACGCAGCTCGTACAGGCCGAGGCGCGCGAGCAGGACGAGCAACTCGTAGCGTCCGACGCGAGTGAACCCCGGGAGCGCCAGCCGCTCGAACACGCGCTCGAAGCGCCGTTCGGGGCTCCATGCGGGGTCGCCCGTGAAGGCGATCGCCTGCATACCCGCGCGATGCGTGGGCGACGCTGCCGCGCTCGTTGCCGGCGCGCGCTCCACCCAGTCGCGGTAAGCGAGCAGGGTGTCCGCCCCACGTTGCGGATCGTGCGAGGTGCGCGGACCGAGCGGGATCTCTCGCAGGCTTGCGACTTCGCCCGGCGGTGCGTGCACGGGCAACGCGAACGGATCGGGCAGCTCTGCAAGCGCGAGCCGAATGCCGGCGAACGGGTCATCGCCGTCCACCGGGCACAAGTAGGCGAGCAAGAAGCAGATCCACGTCGCTCGCTCCAGATCCTCGGCGGCGAGCGCCCGGGCCTCGCCGTACATGCCCGGCGGCCGCGCGCCGAGCGCGAGCAGCCTGCCGCTCGAGAAGGCGATCGCCTCGGCCAGCCGGTAGGCGTCGGCCGACGCGCGCAGCCCGGCCACCAACCCGCAGCGATAGCCGTCGTCTACGGCGCGGGCCTCGTGGCGCACGCGCACGTGCTCGGCGTGCTTGCCGGTGCGCCTGCGCGAGGCGCGCTCGCCGCTTGAACGCTGCGGGGTGGAGGGCTTGGCGCGCGTCGATCCGGAGCTCGCCGGCGCGTTGCCGGGCAGCGTCTTGCTGCAGATCGGGCAGCGCTCGATGAAACGGTTGTGTCGGCAGAAGGTCGGCATCGCGCGCTGGGATATATCCATTGGCGGACGCTCGTGCGCCGAGCCCTCGCGGTGAGGACGCCGCGCTCAGCCCTCGGCGGCGCCGAGGGCCGGGCCTACGTGCTGCGGCGGCCCCTCCGGGCCGGTGTCGGCGTCGGCGTGACCGGCGAGGCCCTCGTCTTGGCGGCAGGCGCCCGCGCCGCCCGCGGCCGAGTGAGCCGCGCGGCGCTCTGCCAGATACTGCTCCACCCTGCGCGCGCACTGGCGGCCCTCGTTGATCGCCCACACGATCAGCGACTGGCCGCGGCGGGCGTCGCCGGCGGCGAACACGCCCTCGACGGAGCTCGTGTACGGCGCGACCGACGCGATGTTGCCGCGCGCGTCCTTGGCCACGCCGAGCTGGTCGAGCAGCTCGTGCTCGGGGTGCAGGAAGCCCATCGCGAGCAGCACCAGCTGCGCGGGCAGCTCGCGCTCGCTGCCCGGAATCGGCTCGAACGGCGGCTGCGGGGCGGCGCGGGCGATGCGCAGCGCCGCGAGCGCGCCGTCGTCGCCGGCCACGAAGGTGCTGGTCGCGGCCGAGTAGTCCTGCTCGCCGAGCGCCAGCGTCTTGGCCTCTTCCATCGCGTAGCTGAGCCGGTACTTCAGCGGCCACTGCGGCCACGGCGTGAGCTCGTCGGGGCGCTGCGCGGGTGGCTCGGGCAGCAGCTCCAGCTGCACGATCGAGCGCGCGCCCTCGCGCACCGCGTTGCCGACGCAGTCCGCGCCGGTGTCGCCGCCGCCGATCACGACCACGTCCTTGCCGGCCGCGCTGATCTCGTGCTCGATCGCCGGCTGGGGCGTGCTCGGCGCCGGGCCGAGCTCGCGCGCGACCCAGCGGTTGCGCTGGTAGAGGTACTCCATCGCGAAGTGTACGCCGGGCAGCTCCCTGCCTGGCACCGGCAGGTCGCGCGGCACGCGCGAGCCGGTCGCGAGCACGACGGCGTCGAAGCCCTCGCGCAGCTCCTTGACGCTCACGTCGCTGCCCACCTCGACGCCGCAGCGGAGCTCGACGCCCTCGGCGAGCAGCTGCTCGACGCGCCGTTGCACGACCGCCTTCTCGATCTTGAAGTCGGGCACGCCGAAGCGCACTAGCCCGCCGACCGCCTCGTCGCGCTCGAACAGCGTCACCCGGTGGCCCGCCCGGCGCAGCTGCTGGGCGGCGGCCATGCCCGCCGGGCCGGAGCCGACGACCGCCACGGCCTGGCCCGTTTCCCGGTCCGCGCGCGGTGGCGCAGGAGCGATCCAGCCCTCCTGCCAGGCGCGATTGACGATCGCGTTCTCGATCTGTTTGATCGTCACGGCTTCGCCCTCGCGGATCTCCAGCACGCACGCCGCTTCGCACGGCGCCGGGCACAGGCGCCCGGTGAACTCGGGGAAGTTGTTGGTCTCGTGCAGCTGCACGATCGCGTCGGCGAAGCGCTCGCGGTAGACCAGGTCGTTCCAGTCGGGGATCAGGTTGCCGAGCGGACAGCCGTTGTGACAGAAGGGCACGCCGCAGTCCATGCAGCGCGCGCCCTGAGCGCGCAGCTCCGCCTCCGGGCGCGTGAGCAGGAACTCGTGATAGTCGCGCGCGCGCTCGACCGGGTCCCTGTAGGGCACTCCGTGACGCTCGATCTGCAGGAAGCCGCCGAGCTTGCCCATCAGCCGCCCGTTCCGCCGACCGCGTCGAGCGGGCGCTCGCCGGCGAGCGGCGGCCGCCCGTTCGAAGCGACGCTTCTCGCGAGCGCCTCTTCCTGCGCGAGCTCGCCCAGCACGCGCTTGTAGTCGTGGGGCATCACCTTCACGAACGCGCCCGCGCCGAGCAGCTCCTCCCAGCGCGCAAGCACGCGCTCCGCTACCGGCGAGCCGGTCCGCCGCTGGTGCTCTTCGACCATCGCGCGCAGCTCGATCGCGTCCGCCTCGGAGGGCTCTTCGAAGCCGACCATGCCCATGTTGCAGCGCCTGTGGAACGTCCCCCGCTCATCGAGCACGTACGCCACGCCGCCGCTCATGCCCGCGGCGAAGTTGCGTCCGGTAGACCCGAGCACGACCACGCGCCCGCCGGTCATGTACTCGCAGCCGTGGTCGCCGACGCCCTCGACGACCGCCCACGCACCCGAGTTGCGGACCGCGAAGCGCTCGCCGGCGAGACCGCGGAAGAACGCCCGCCCGGAGGTGGCGCCGTAGAGCACGGTGTTGCCGACGACGACGTTCTCCTCAGCCTTGAAGTGCTCGCCCATGCCCTCGCGCGGGCGGACCGCGACGATGCCGCCGGAGAGGCCCTTGCCGGCGTAGTCCTGCGCGTCGCCGCGCAGCGTGAAGGTCACGCCGGGTGCGAGCCAGCCGGCGAAGCTCTGCCCCGCCGAGCCCTCGAAGTCGACCACGATCGAGTCCTCGGGCAAGCCCTGGGCGCCGCGGTTCTGGGCGATCGTGCTCGAGAGGATCCCCCCGACGCAGCGGTTGCGGTTGCGGATCGGCAGCTGCGCGCCCACGCGCTCGCCGCGCGCCAGCGCGGGCTCTGCGAGCTCCACCAGCTGCCAGTCGAGCGCGTCCTCGAGCACGCGCGGCGGGCCTTCGACGCGCCGGCGCGGCGTGTCGTCGGGCAGCGGCACGTGCGTGAGGATGTGCGTGAGGTCCACGCCGCGCGCCTTCCAGTGCTCGATCGCAGCGCCCACTCCGAGCAGGTCGACTCGACCGATCGCCTCCGTGAGCGAGCGCAGGCCGAGCGAAGCGAGGATCTCGCGCACCTCCTCGGCGACGAAGAAGAAGAAGTTGACGACGTGCTCGGGCGTGCCCTTGAAGCGCTTGCGCAGCTCGGGGTCCTGCGTGGCGATCCCCACCGGACACGTGTTCAGGTGGCAGGCGCGCATCATGATGCAGCCGGTGGCGATCAGCGGCGCGGTCGAGAAGCCCATCTCGTCGGCCCCGAGCATCGCCGCGATCACCACGTCGCGTCCGGTTTTCAGCTGGCCGTCGGTCTGCACGACGATGCGCGAGCGCAGGTCGTTGAGCAGCAGCGTCTGCTGGGTCTCTGCGAGGCCGATCTCCCAGGGCACGCCCGCCGCCTGGATCGAGGACAGCGGCGAGGCGCCGGTGCCGCCGTCGTGCCCGGCGATCAGCACGCGGTCGGCGTTTGCCTTGGAGACGCCGGCGGCGACCGTCCCGACCCCGACCTCGGAGACGAGCTTGACCGACACTTGCGCGCTCGGGTTCGAGCAGCGCAGGTCGTAGATCAGCTGCTTGAGGTCCTCGATCGAATAGATGTCGTGATGCGGGGGCGGGGAGATCAGGCCGACGCCGGGCATCGTGTGGCGGATCGAGCCGATGTAGGCGTCGACCTTGTGGCCCGGCAGCTGGCCGCCCTCGCCGGGCTTGGCGCCCTGGGCCATCTTGATCTGCAGCTCATCGGCGTTGACCAGGTAGTGGATCGTCACGCCGAAGCGCCCGGAGGCGACCTGCTTGATCGCCGAGCGGCGGCGGTCGCCGTTGGCGTCGGGCTCGAAGCGCACCGGGTCCTCGCCGCCCTCGCCCGTGTTCGAGCGCCCGCCGAGGCGGTTCATGGCGATCGCGAGCGTCTCGTGCGCCTCGCGCGAGATCGAGCCGAGGCTCATCGCGCCGGTGCAAAAGCGCTTGACGATCTCGCTCGCCGGCTCGACCTGCTCGAGCGCGACCGGCTCGCGGCCGGACGCCGCCGGGCCGGCGCCGATCTCGAGCAGGCCGCGCAACGTCGCCTTGCGGGCGGCGTCCTCGTTGACCGCGCGCGCATACTCGCGGTACTTCTCGAACGCAGGGCCGTTGTACACGGCCTCGCGTGCGGAGCGGTCGCCCGCGAGCGCCGCCGCGATCTCGCCGTCCAACCGGGAGACGCTCGCTTCGCCGCCGTCCTCGAACCAGCCGGCGGCGCGCACGGCGTGCTGGACGAGCGCGATCGTCTCCGGGTTCCACATGTGATGCTCGCCGTCGCGCCGCCACGCGTACACGCCGCCGACCGGCAGCAGCCGATCCTGCGCGACCGGATAGGCGCGCGCGTGGCGCTCGAGCGACTCACACGCAAGGACCTCGGCGCCGACGCCGCCGATGCGCGAGGCGGTGTAGGTGAAGTGCTTGTCGACCAGCTCCTTCTCCAGCCCGACCGCCTCGAAGATCTGCGCGCCACGATAGGACTGGATCGTCGAGATGCCCATCTTGGAGATCGTCTTGAGCAGCCCTTTGCCGATCGCCTTGACGAGGTTCTGGGCGGCGTCCTCGGCGCTGAGCGCCAGCGGGAGGCCGTCCGCGCCGGCGCGTACGACGCGCCCTTCGGCGACGAGCGCGTCGAGCGTCTCGAGCAGCAGGTAGGGGTTGACCGCGCTCGCGCCGTAGCCGATCAGCGTCGCGAAGTGGTGCACCTCGCGGGGCTCGCCGGACTCGACGATGATCCCGACACGCAGGCGCGTGCGCTGGACCACCAGGTGGTGGTGCACGGCGGCGACCGCCAGCAGCGATGGGATCGGGGCGCGGCGCGGGCCGACTTTGCGGTCGTTGAGGATCAGGATGTTGACGCGTTCGGTGATCGCTTCGCTCGCCTGGCGGCAGATCCGCTCGATCGCCGCGCTCATGCCGGCCGGCCCCTCGGCGACGGGCCAGGTGATGTCGATCGTGCGCGCCGCGTAGACCTCGTGGTTGACGTGGCGCAGGGTCTCGAGCTCGCGGTTGAGCAGGATCGGCTGTTCGAGCAGCAGCTTGTGGGCGTGCTCGGGGGTCTCCTCGAACAGGTTGCGCTCGTTGCCAAGGCTCGTCGACAGGCTCATCACGATTTCCTCGCGGATCGGGTCGATCGGCGGGTTGGTGACCTGCGCGAACAGCTGCTTGAAGTAGGAGAACAGCGGCGGCGCCTGGTCTGAGAGCACTGCCAGCGAGAGGTCGTTGCCCATCGAGCCCACCGGCTCGGCGGCGTCGATCGCCATCGGCGCGAGCAACACGCGCAAGTCCTCCTGCGAGTAGCCGAACGCGCGCTGGCGCAGGTGCAGCGGCTGGTCGGAGAGCGTGACCTGCTCGGACGGCGGCAGGTCGGCGAACAGCACCGCGTTGCGCGCGTACCACTCCCCGTAGGGGTGCTGCGTGGAGACCTCGCGCTTGACCTCCTCGTCCTCGACGATGCGCCCGCGCTCGAGGTCGACCAGGAACAGCTTGCCCGGCTGCAGGCGCCCGAGGCGCTTGACCTGCGCGGGCTGGATGTCGAGCAGACCGGACTCCGACCCGAGCACCACGTAGCCGTCGGTCGTCTCCACCCAGCGACCGGGTCGCAGCCCGTTGCGGTCGAGCGTCGCGCCGACCACGCGCCCGTCGGTGAACGCCACCGAGGCGGGCCCGTCCCACGGCTCCATCAGGCAGGAGTGAAACGCGTAGAAGCCCTTCAGGTAGTCAGGCAGGTCGTCGCGGTCACGCCAGGCCTCGGGGATCATCATCATCGCCGCGTGCGGCAATGAGCGTCCCGCGAGCATCAGCAGCTCGAGCACGTTGTCGAAGGTCGCCGAGTCGGAGTTGCCCTGGGTCACGACCGGCAGGATCTTCTCGAGGTCCTCGCCGAACAGCTCGCTGTGCAGCTCAGACTCGCGTGCGCGCATCCAGTTGACGTTGCCCATCACCGTGTTGATCTCGCCGTTGTGGCAAATCACCCGGTAGGGGTGCGCGAGCTCCCAGCTGGGGAACGTGTTGGTCGAGAAGCGCGAGTGCACGAGCGCGAGCGCGCTCTTGGTGCGCTCGTCGCCGAGGTCTAGGTAGAAGGGCGCCAGCTGGTAGCTGATGAGCATCCCCTTGTAGTTGAGCGTGCGCGACGAGCTCGACGCGACGTACAGGCCCGGACGCGGGGCGCTCAGCTCGCATACGCGCCTGATCACGTACAACTTGCGCTCGAACCCGTCCTGATCGCCAGCCTGCGCCTCGCCGGCTCCGACGAACAGCTGGCGGATAACAGGACGACAGGCTCCGGCCACCTCGCCGGTCTGCGCCGGGTCGATCGGCACCTCGCGCCAGCCGAGCAGCCGCTGGCCCTCCTGCCGGACGGTGCGCTCCAGCAGCTCCTCCAGCTCGCGCCGCGCCGCCGGCTCGGTCGGCAGGAAGCACATCAGCACGCCGTAGGAGCCGGGCGGGGGCAGCTCGAAGGTCACCGTCGAGCGCAGCAGCTCGTCGGGCATCTGCATGAGGATGCCGGCGCCGTCGCCGGTACACGGGTCGGCGCCGGTGGCGCCCCGGTGCTCGAGGTTCTCGAGCGCCGTGATCGCACGCACGATCACCTCATGCGTGGGCACGTTGTCCAGGCGCGCGACCATTCCCACGCCGCACGCATCGTGCTCGAAGCGAGGGTCGTAAAGTCCGACGGCCTGTGGCGGCTGCTTGATGTGGGAGTTCATGGAAGTGCTCGGGTTGTGATGCGTCCCGACAAAGGGCCGGCGGATCCACTTTGCGGGCATACCCACCTTCGCGCACCGTGAAGGGCGCGCGCGGGCGGGCGGGCACCTGAGGCGGAGCCCAAAGCGTATCAGCGCGAAGCGTGCTCGAACGCGATTCTGTCGGGGTTTTCCTGCAGCGTCCGGGCCTCGCTCCACGAGCACAATCCCCCCCTGCCCGGGCACGTCAGGCAGAGCGCGCGGTGCGGGGCCGAGCTGACTTTGAAGCCCCGTGCGCGCGCGTCCGCAAGGCGTGAGAGCAGGCGTGTGTGCAGCGCATCGCGATCGCCCGCGCGGTATCGGGTGCCGACCCACTCGTGCGGGCGCTCAAGGAACCAGTGCACGACCTCGACGCTCGCGGCCGGGCCGCGCAGCAGGGCGAGCGCGTAGAGCTCGCGCTGGATCGCGTACTCGGCCTCGACCAGCGCCGCGAGGTCGGTGTGGGCCCCGACGCGATCGCTCTTGTAGTCGACGATCAGGTAGCCGTCGGCGGCCTCCTGCGCGAGCAAATCGATGACGCCCGTCACCAGGGGCTCGCCCGCGCCGGGCGAGAACGCGAATGGATGCTCGCGCCACACGGCTCTCGCCGCGGCCAGTCGCGCCGCGGGCGCGGCCGTGAACGCCGCGCTGATCAGCTCTGCGATCTCCGCGCGCTCGGCGCCGCCGACGCGCATCCCCAGCGCGCGCGCGCGCCGCGCGACCTCCTCTGCCGTCAGCGGCCGCGCGCGCGCGAAGTCGCGCGTCTCGAGCAGCCGGTGGATCAAGGTCCCGCGCTCGCGCGCCTGCAGCCCGCGGGCCGCGTCGAATGCGCCGGCGCGCCGCTCGGGCATTCCGAGCACGCGTTCCAAGTAGAAGCGGTAGCCGCAGCGCTCGAGCTCGGTCAGCGAGCTGTAGCTGAGCGTGCTCGGCAGGATCGCCTCCCGCGCGACGGGATCCCGCGGCGCGACCTCCGCTTCATCCTCGACGTCCCGCGGCGCGACCTCCTCTTCATCCTCGACGTCCCGCGGCGCGACCTCCTCTTCATTCTCTACGGTAGCGATGGTGTCTACCGCACCGGCCTCGGGCGTGGCCGGCGCGATGCCGCCAAGCGACAGCGAAAGTTGCTCGCCGGCGCTCGCCGGCCGCTCTCCCGGACGCGCGGTCGCATGCTCCGGCCGCGCGGTCGCATGCTCCGGCCGCGCGCGCGGCTGCTCCCCGAGGGCCGTCGGGGCGCGATCGTCGATCGCGAGCGCGAGCCCCACGTTCGCCGGGGTGTTCAGCCAAAGCCGCATGCGAGCAGATCGGGCCTCGTCGATCGCGAGCTCGTGCGCCGCCCCCGCGCCGGCGCCGGCCAGCCGCGGCAGCTCGGCGGACAGGGCCGGCGCGAGCCACGAGATCGCGCTGCCGGCCTGGCGCGGAGAGGGCCAGCGCGCGAAGTCCACGGCACCGCTCAGCAGCAGGCGCTCGCGGGCCCTGGTCATGGCGACATACAGGATCCTGTCCTCCTCCTGAGCTTCGCGCCCGCGACGCTCGCGGCAAAGCGACTCGTAGTCCAACGCAGGGCTCGAGCCGGCGCCGTCGAGGCGCATCAGCCGCAGCCCAATACGAGGGCCGTCGACCAGCAGATCCGGGGTCTGCGTGTTCGGCTGGCGCCCGAGGTCGGCGACGCACACGACCGGGAACTCCAAGCCCTTGGCCGCGTGGATGGTCATCAGCCGCACTGCGTCCGGCTCGACCCCCTCGACCGGAGCGTCGGGCTCGGCCCTGGCGGCGTCCGCGAGATGCTCGACGTGATCCAGGAAGCCGCGCAAATCGCCGCCCTCGGACGCCTCGAAGTCTCGCGCGAGGCGCACCAGCTTGTGGACGTTCGCGAGGCGACGCGCGGGGCGGTCGAGGCCGAGCACATGCTCGCGATAGCCGCTGAACCGCAGCGCCCGCAAGAGCAGCTCGGCGATCGTGCGCCGCGAGCTGGCGCTGCGCTCGCTGCGCAGGCGCGCACAGAACGCCGCGAGCCCCCGGCGATCGCCGTCCGTGAGCTCGGTGGCGAGCCGCGGGTCGGCCAGCGCGGTCTCCCACGCCCCCCGGCCGCTCGCGCGGGCGGCGTCCGCGAGCAGCGCGAGCCCGTCGAGCGAGCAGCCTGCCAGCGGGGAGGCAAGCGCGGCGTACAGCGCGGACTCGTCCAGAGGATTGGCGAGCGCGCGCAGGTAGGCGATCAGATCGGCGACCTGCTGGTGCCCCCAGAAGCTGCCGACCGCCGCCAGGGTGCGCAGGCCGCGGATCTGCAGGGCGCGCTCGAACACCTCGAGATCGCCGAGCGCGCGCACGAGCACGACCATCTCGTCCGGGCGCGCGACCCCCTCGCCTACCAGCCCGGCCACGCGCTGGGCGAGCATCCGCGCCTCGGCCTGGCGCCACAGCTGGGCCTGCGGCAGGCCCGCGGCCACGGCGCCAGCCAGCTCCGCGGGCTCCTCCCAGCCCCGAACGTCGGTCAGCAACAGCTCGACCGCCGGGTCGCCACGCTCCGCGTGCTCCCCCTCGCCCCTGCCGGCGAGCAGCGGCGTGTAGCCGGGAAAACGCTCGGCGAAGGCCGCGTTTACGACCTCCAGCAGCGCCGCACGGCCGCGGAAGTTGCGCGTCAGGCGGATGCTCGCTCCGTGGCGCTCGAGCTCGAGCGTGCGCGCCCGGAAGAGGCTGACGTCCGCGTGCCTGAAGCCATAGATCGACTGCAGCTCGTCCCCGACGGTCAAGAGATTGCCGCGATCGAGCGCCGTGAGGATGGCGAGCTGGCGTGGATTGGTGTCCTGAAACTCGTCGACCATCAACAGCTCAAACCGCTCCGACCACGCCGTCGTGAGGCTCGCGCGCTCGAGCAGCAGCTCGCGCGTGATCAGCTCGAGATCGTCGAAGTCGACCGCGTCGCGCGCGCGCTTGAGGCGCTCGTACGCCGATCCGAAGCCGCGCAGCAGCTCGTCGAGCAAGACGCACGCTTTCGCGGCCTGCGCATCGAGCGCCCGCTGGGCCCGGGCATCCTCGTCCGCGACGAGCGCGCTGCGCGTCTGGCGCCCGCTCGAGGGAGGCAGGCGAGGCAGGCGCTGGCCGCGGCTGCGCAGCTCGGCGTGGACCTGCTCGAGCAGCGCGTGGACGCGGTCGACGCCGTAGGCGGCCAGCAGGTCGACGGCAGCGTCGCGCTCGCCGGCGAGAAACTCGCGCAGCGCGCTCGCGAAAGCCTGCTCGCGCAGGCGTCCGGCACGGCCCTCGTCGAGAATCGCGAACGCCGGGTCGAGTCCGGCCGCGAGCGCGTGCGCACGTAGCAAGCGCGCGCAGAAGCCGTGGAAGGTCCCGATGAACGCCGCCTCCGTATCGCGCGCGGCCTCGCGCTCGCCGAGCTCGAGCAGGCGCGCGCGCACACGCGCGCGCAGCTCGCCGGCGGCGCGCTCGGTGAACGTGATCGCGAGGATCTTCGCCGGCGCAAGGCCGTCCTCGCGCACCGCCGCCACGAAGCGCTCGACGAGCACGGAGGTCTTGCCGCTGCCCGCCGCCGCGGACAGCGCCAGCGGCTCGGAGCGGCGCGCGACCGCCAGCCGCTGCTCCGCGGTGAGCGTTACGCGGCTCACCGCTCGCAGCGGCAGATCGAGGGGTACATGCAGCCGCCGCGAAACGCGCACGTCTGCGGGCGCGCGCGCAGCTCGCCGCGGCGGGCCGCGCCAGCCGCCTGGCGGGCGAGACCGACCGCCCGCTCGAGCAGCTCACGCACCTCGCCGTGCTCGAGCACGTCTGGCGCGACGCACTCGAGCGCGACTCCGCCGTCAGCGTCGAGCACGCCGCGCGCGCGCAGGTCCTCGCCCGTCAGCGGTTGGTAGAAGCCGCCGACCACGCGCAGCCCGAGCAGCTGCTCGACCACGCGCATGTACAGCGCCACCTGCAGGCTGCCCTCGACGAGCCAGCGCGCGCCGGCCGGTGCGCGGGCGCCCTTGTAGTCGTAGACGATCGCCTCGCCGCTCGCGCCCACGTCGACGCGGTCGATCCGCCCCCGCAGCCTGACGCCGTCGCCGAGCTCGAGCGCCGCCAGCTCGCTGCGTGCGCCGGCCGCGTCTCGCGGCTCGTCGGGTCCCCCGGCGCGCGCCGCCGACGGATCGCCCTGCTCGAAGCCGAAGCCGAGCTCCAGGGCGCTCGGCTCGAGCGGACTCGCGGCCGCGGCCGCGTGCTCGAGGTAGCGCTCGAGGTCCACTTGCAGACGACGACGTACCGCCACGCGCCGCTCGGGCGTCGCCGAGAGGGGATGGTCGGGCTCGCCCTCCGCGAGCGCGCGCGCGAGCGCTGCGCGCGCGCACGAGAGGCTCGCAGCGGTGATCCTGGCGCTGCCGGTCTCGGCGCGCACGCGCTCGAGCGTGTCCTTGAGGGCCGCGTGCGCGAGGCCGCCGCGTGCCAGCGGCTCGGGATCGGGCTCGAAGCTGTCCGGTCGCAGCACGCGCTCGACGAACCAGCCCATCGGGCAGCCGATCCACCGCTCCAGCGACGAGGGCGAGAAGGCGCGCTCGCGAAGTCGCGCGAGGACTCGCTCGTCGCGCACGGCGCGCACCCCGTCGGGCGCGCCTCGGCTTGCCGGAGCGTGAGCTCGCTGAGGGCCGGCGGCGGCTGGCGAGCCGCTCACCCCGCTTTGGCGCGCGGTCGCGGCCGTCGCGGTCTGCGCGATCGCCCCCAACGGCCTGCGCGCGCGCGCGCGAAACAGCTCCGGCGCGAACAGGTCGCACACGTCGTCGACGAACAGCGACCTCGGCGTCGCCTCGCCTTCGTCGTCGGCGACGTGCCAGCTGAGGAACAGCCGCTCGTGCGGCCGCGAGACGGCCGCGTACAGCAGATAACGCTCAGCCTCGAGCTGAGACTGCGACTGGTCCGCGGGCGCTCCGAGCCGCAGTCCCGAGGCTTGCGCGAGCCGCCGTCGCTGCGCGTCGTCGAGCAGCGGCTGGCGGCGCGCGCGCGCCGGGAACACGCCCTCCTGCAGCCCGCACACGAACAGGGCGCGCACCCTGCGCGCACGCAGCTCGAGCGGATCGAGCACGGCGACCGCGTCCGCGGGGCCATGTGCGTGCTGCGCCCCGCCCGCTCGCTCGCGGGCGCCGCCCACGAGCTCGAGCCGCGCAAGCGCTTGGGCGAGCTCCTCGGCGCTCGCAGGTGCCAGCTCGGGCCGGGCGCGCGCGAGCTCGCGCAGCTCCGCTAGCGCCCGCCGCCCGACCGCCACGGCGCCCGCCTCGCCGTGCTCGTCGGGCGCGAGCACGCATGCCGCCCCGCGCCTGGGTGCGCTGAAGATCCTCTGTAGCTCTCGGGCAGCGTGCTCGCACAGCGCCGCCGGCCCGCGCGCCTGGGCCTCGGCCAGGCGATCGATCCGCTCGAGCGGCCAGTAGCGCTGCTCCCACAGCGCACGTCCGCCCTGCGCGCCGGCGACGCCGGCGCGCCGCGCCCACAGCTCCAGGCGGTCGGGCGGCGAAGCGTGTGCGCCGGGCGCGGCGGCGTCCGCGCTCCCGGAGCCACCACCCAGCGTGCCCGGCGCCCGCAGCCACGCCAACAGGTCCTCGAGCTCGCCCGCGGGCGCGCCGTGTTGCGTGGGCACGCAGCGCAGCAGGCCGAGGAGCGCCCGGCCGGTGGCTGTGCTCGCGAACGCCCTGCGCCGGCGCAGGGCGAAGGGGATCTGCGCGGCTGAGAGGACCTCTTCGAGCATGTCGAGGTCGGTGCCGCCCGAGCGCACGAGCACCGCGATCGACTCGGCCGCAACGCCCTCGCCGAGCATGCCGCCGATCTGCGCCGCCACGAGCTCGAGCTCTGCGCGCTCGCCACCGCCCTCGAGCAGGGCGACCGTCGTGCCCGGGTCGACGCGCTCGCTGTCGGGCTCGAACAGGAAGCGCTCGAGATGCCCGAGCGCAGGACGCGAGCCGGGGGCGTAGTGCTCGGCCCGCGCGTTCAGCTGCACGTGCTCGCGCGCCAGCGGCGCGAGCGCTTGAAAGCCGGCCGCGCGTCCGGCGAACGCGATCCGCCCCGGCTCGTAGGCCAGCGACACCGTCACCGGCGCGGCGACGAGTCTGCCGAGCGTCTCGAGCACGTCGAGCTGCAAAGGCGTCAGGTCATCGAAGCCATAGAACAGCACGGGGGTGGCGCCCCACAGTGCGGGGCGTTCACGCAGGGCGTCCAGCGCGCCCACCGCGCGCTGCTCCTCATCGACGCGTCCGAGCCGCTCGAGCGTTCGGCAATAGTCCTCGTACATGCGGCCGAGATCGGAGAGATGCGCTTCCAGCGCGTCGCTCGAGAGCGCGTGCGCGAACCGTGCGGGGCCGGCGCGGCGCACGCGCAGCTCGGCGAACAGCTCCCCGAGCGCTCGTACGAACCCCGCGGACGTAGGCGCGTGCGCCCGCGCCGAGACCGCCATCAGCACGCGTTCGCGAGCGACGGCGCCGAGCACCTCCTCGCCGGTGCCCGCGCGCCGCACCAGCTCGCCTATCAGCCCCGCGAAGCGCTCGACGCGTACGCCGATCGCGGATCCGTCCGCGGAGAGCTCGTGCAGGTAGTGCTCGACGTCGGCGCGGGTGGGGACGACCAGCAGCGGATCCTCGCCGTGCGCGAGATGCCGGCGCACCGCGTCCAGGAGCGCGCGCGCCTTGCCCGCGTTGGCGGGCCCCGTGATCAGGGTTATGGGCATCTGCGCCCATCCTGGCGCACAGCCACGACGCGCTCGCGGCTAACTCAAGCCGCGCTGCGCGCCCGCGTGCGTCGCTGCGGGGACGCGGCCTCGCCGGCGCGCTCGAGCTCCGCCTCCGCGTCTGGCGGCTTTGCCCCCTCGCGCGCCCACAGCTCGTCGAACTCGACCCGCCATTTGCCCTCCTCGGTCTGCGCGAGCGCCAGATGCGCGCGGAAGCTGCGGCCGCTGCGCCCGCGAAAGCCCGTGACCGCCTGCTCGGTGTAGCCGCGCTTGATCAACTCGCGCGCGACAGCCAACGGCAGCGTCTTGCCCGCTTTCGCCTTCCAGATCACAAAGCCGCAGCCGGGATCATCGCGCGCCCAGCACGAGTAGCCCTTGCGGTTCTCGACGATCTCGTGTCCGCACACCGGGCAAGGCCCAAGCCGCGCGCGCGGGATGCGCACGTCTTTGAGGCTCTCGTCCAGTTCCTTGACGGTCTCTCCAGCGAAGCCGGCGATATCGCTCATGAACTGCTTGCGCGAGTCCTCGCCGCGCTCGATCTTGCCCAACCGTTGCTCCCAGCTGCCGGTCAATCCCGGCGAGGTCAGTGCGTGCTCGCCCAGCAGCCGGATCACGTTCAGGCCCTTCTCGGTCGCGACCAGCGCCCGCCCGTCGCGCTCCAGATAGCCGACCGTGATCAGGCGCTCGATGATCGCGGCGCGGGTCGCGGGCGTGCCGATCCCCGAGTCCTTCATCGCCTCGCGCAGCTCGTCGTCGTCGACGAGCTTGCCCGCCGTCTCCATCGCCCCGAGCAGCGACGCGTCGCTGTAGCGTCGCGGCGGCTTGGTTTCCTTGCGCACGCTCTGCACCGTCCGGGTCTGCACGCGCTCGTTCTCGATCAATCGCGGCAGCTGCTGGTCTGTCACCTCGTCCTCCTCGCCGCGCCCGTCTGCGTCCGGCGCCTTGGCGTCCGCCGCGAGCTCGTCGTAGACGCCCCGCCAGCCGGGCACGAGCAGCAGCTTGCCGCGCGTGCGGAACACGTGCCCGGCGGCGCTCTCCTCACCGACGGACGCCGCCGCTGCGCTCGTGGCCCCGTCGCCCCCGGCGCCGGCGTGAGCCGCGGGCACGACGGTCGTCTCTACGCGCGTGTTCTCGAACACCGCCTCGGGGTGGAACACCGCCAGGAAGCGCCGTGCCGCCATGTCGTACACGCGCCGGTCGTCGTCGCTCATCTTCTCGAGGTTGTGCTCCGAGCGCGTGGGGATGATCGCGTGGTGGTCGGTGACCTTCTCGTCGTTGACCACCCGGCCCAGTGGCAGCACGTCGAGGCTCGTCACGTACTCGGCACCTTTGCGGTATTGCTCGTGGACGCCCACGAGCTCGGCGATCGGCTTGATCTCCTCGACCAGGTCGCTCGGCAGATAGCGCGAGCTGGTCCTCGGATAGGTGAGCGCCTTGTGCTCCTCGTAGAGCCGCTGGGCTGCCGCGAGCGTGCGCCGCGCGGAGAAGCCATAGCGGTTGTTGGCCTCGCGCTGCAGGGTCGTCAGGTCGTACAGCATCGGCGCTTTCTCGCGCTGCTCTTTCTTCTCCAGCTTTGTGATCGTCCCCGGACGACCCTCGCAGGCGGCTACGATCGCCTGCGCCTGCGCCTCGCTGCCGATGCGCGGGCCCTTGCTCGCGCCCGCCTGTGCCCCCGTACGGGGTAGGCCCCCGGGCGGCGCCTGGAAATGTCCGACGTACACCCGCTCACCCTGCTCGCCCGCGAGGGCTGCGGCCGCGAAGGTCGCGTCGACGAGCCAGTAGGGCTCGGGCTTGAACGCTCGGATCTCCTCCTCGCGGCGCGCGACGATCGCGAGCGTCGGCGTCTGCACGCGTCCGAGCGAGACCGCGCCGTCGAAGGAGCTGCGCAGACGAATCGTCGCAGCGCGCGTGGCGTTCATGCCCACGATCCAATCCGCCTCCGAGCGCGACCGCGCGGCTTCCTCCAGGCTCGCGAGCTCTTGCGCCGGGCGCAGCGAAGCGAGCGCGCTCTTCATCGCGGCACTCGTCATCGAGTTCAGCCACAGTCGCCGGACCGGCTTCTTGGCTTTGGCCTTCTCATACAGATAGGCGAAGATCAGCTCGCCCTCGCGGCCGGCGTCGCACGCGTTCACGACCTCCGCGACGTCCTCGCGCGCGAGCTGTTTGGCGACCACGGACATCTGCTTGCGCGAGCGCTCGTCGCGCACCTCGAGCTTGAAGCGATCGGGCACGATCGGCAGGTCGGCCATCCGCCAGCTCTTGTATTTCGCATCGTAGGCTTCAGGTTCGGCCAGCTGCACGAGATGGCCGACCGCCCACGTGATCACGTGCTCGGGGCCCTCGAGCAGGCCCTCGCCTTTCTTGAACGGCCCAGGCAGCGCGCGCGCCAGGTCTTGGCCAACGGAGGGCTTCTCGGCGACCAGCAGCGTCTTGGACATTCGGGTCAGCGTAGCGGCAGGCGCGCTGAACCCACCGCCGGGGCCACGTGCCGCTCGCGCCGCCGACGCATGGCCGCTGCTCGCCCCGCGCGTCTTCAGGGTCGCGCTTGGCTCATGCGCTGGTGCACTGCTCGGTGCTCGCCTGCAGGCCTTCGCGCTCGTGCGCGTCCGCTTCGCGCAGGATCGTGGCGACCGATTCGTTGGCCACGCCATAGCCGCCGCTGGGCTGGCTGCCGACCGTTGCCGCGAACACGGTCGTGAGCACCTGCCCGTCGACGTTCACGAGCGGACCGCCGGAGTTGCCCGGGCGCACCAGCCCGCGCAGCGGCGTCAACAGGCGCGTCACCGGGCCCTGCCCATAGGCGTTCTGGGTGAGCACGTCCTGCGTGCGCCCGATCCGGCCCGGCTGCACGTCGAAGGGGCCGTTCTCCGGGTAGCCGAGGATCGCGCCCGCCGTGCCGGAGGCGACTTCCGGGGCGAAGCCCAAAGTTGGCAGGTCGAGTTCGCGCACGCGCAGCACCGCGAGGTCGTCGGTCGGGTCGAACGCCAACGGTTCGGCCGGGAGGCTCGGCGGCTGGCCGGCGACCTCCACCGTCGTGTCCTGCTCGCCGGCGACCACGTGCGCGTTCGTGACGACCAGTTCCGGCTGGGCCACCCAGCCGGAGCCCTCGATCGCGAGGCCGCACGCGGTGCCGTCGACGCGCACTACGCTGCGCGAGGCGGCTCGCACGCCCGGGGTGCGGGCGATCGCCGGTTCGGGAGCGGCGACGTCCGCCGAGGGCCCGGTGATCGACGGCAGCGGGTCCAGTCGCGCGAGCGCGTTCAGGATCGGTCCGGATGGCGGCAGCACCTGGTTGAGCTTGCGCAGGATCGCCGAGCGCTGGATGTCCGACCGCAGTTCGCCGACCCCCGAGACCTGACCGGCGACGGCCGCCGCGATCCACACGATCCCGAGCGCAAGGACGGCGCCGAGGAGGGCGCCGAGCACGCCGTCGAGCAGCCCAAAACCGGGGATGATCAGCACGCGGCGCAGCCTGAACCCGAGGCCCTCGAGGCCGCTCGCGAGGATCGCCCCGCCGAGCAGCGCCCCGAGCAGGCCGAACGCGGGCGCATACGGTGAGGAGGAGCCCTGCGTGAGCACCAGCGCAGCCAGGCGCGTACCGAGGAACGCGCCGAGCACGAACCCGATGAAGGACAGCACGCCGACGATGAAGCCCTGGCGAAAGCCGAAAATGGCGAGCATCGAGGCGAACGCCACTATCAGCCAATCCAGCTGAGTCACCTGTCATGTTCTACAGACTCCGTGACCCGAAGCCGCAACCAGCGCTTGCGACGCGCGCGCCCCGTGCTCGTGCTGGCCGCAGTGGCCTTTGCGGCCGGCGCGCTGCTCGGTGCGGGTCACCCCGGATCGCCCGACTACGCGCTCGCCGAGCAGTTCGTCGGAGCCTGGACGAAAGGCGACTACGGGCGTATGTACGCGGAGATCAGCAGTTCCTCGCAGCGCAAGATCTCGATCGGAGAATTCGCGGCGGCCTACAGGGAAGCGCTGGTGACGGCGACGGCGAGCGGCGAGCGCATCGCCGGGACCGAGCGCGCGGGCGCTCACGGCGCGGTGGCCGTGCCCGTGCGCGTCCATACGCGCCTGTTCGGCACGCTCTCGCTGAAGTTCACGCTGAGGTTCAGCGGCGGCGCCGGGGCCCGTGCGGGTCCGCGCGTCCTGTGGTCGCGCTCGCTCGCGTTCCCCGGCCTGCGCCAGGGCGAGCTGCTCAGCCGCGACACCTCGCTGCCGCGCCGCGCGCCGCTGCTCGCGCGCGACGGCAGCACGCTCGCCGAAGCCATGCCCGGCGACGCGCCCGCGGGGGCGCCCGCGGAAGCCACACCCGGCTCGCCGCTCGGGGCCTACGCCGAGGCCGTGCTCGGCCAGGTCGGAGCGCCACCCGCCTCGCGCCGCCAGGCGCTTGAAGAACAGGGCGTGCCGGACGACGCGGTCGTGGGGCTCAGCGGGCTCGAGCTCGCCTACGACGCCCGCCTGCGCGGCACCCCGGGCGGAGCGCTGCTGGCGGGGACGCGGGTGCTCGCCGATGTGGCGCCCCACCCGGCGCCGCCTTTGCGCACGACGATCTCGCCGGCGGTGCAGCGCGCGGCCGTGGGCGCGCTCGGCGGGCAGCTCGGGGGGATCGTCGCGATGCAGCCCTCGACCGGGCAGATCCTCGCGGTCGCCGGGCTCGGCCTCGATGCCCTGCAGCCCCCGGGCTCGACGTTCAAGATGGTCACCACGACCGGCGTGCTGAGCGCCGGCATCGCGAACGTGGGCACTGTCTTCCCGTACGCGACGTACGCGACGCTCGACGGCGTCAGGCTGAACAACGCCAACGGCGAGGAATGCGGCGGCACGCTCGAACTGGCGTTCGCGGTCTCGTGCAACTCGGTGTTCAGCCCGCTGGGAGTGAAGCTCGGCGCCGCCCGTCTGGTCGCGACCGCCGAACGCTACGGCTTCAATCGCAATCCGGGTGTCCCGGGCGCGGCCGAGAGCACGCTGCCACCCGCCAGCGAGATCCAGGGTGAACTGGACGTCGGCTCCACGGCCATCGGCCAGGGCGAGGTGCTGGCGAGCCCGTTGCAGATGGCGACGGTCGCGGCGACGATCGCCGACGGCGGGCGACGGCCGCAGCCCACGTTCCTGCGCGGGCCCTCGCGGGACGCCGGCGCGGCGAGCACCCCGGCGGTCGCCGACACGATGCGCAGGCTGATGATCGCGGTCGTGCGCGAAGGCACGGGCACGGCTGCCGCGATCCCCGGAGTGACGGTCGCGGGCAAGACCGGAACCGCTGAACTGAAGACGCTGTGCAGCTCGGCCGCGGCCGGCGAAGGCGGCTCGGGCGGGGCGCACGAAGCGCCGCGTGAAGGCTGCCAGGGTCAGGGCGGGGAAAGCGAAGCCGCGAACACCGACGCCTGGTTTGCCGCCTTCGCCCCCGCGCTGCACCCGCGCATCGTCCTGTGTGTGCTGCTCGTCAAAGACGGTGCGGGCGGGGCGACCGCCGCGCCGGTCGCGCGCGAAGTGATCGAAGCCGCGCTCGCGGCCGAAAGCTGAAGGCGCACCGCGGCCGTGCGCGGCTACACGTCCAGCTCGGCCGAGGCCGTCTGGCTAGGGTCTTCCGGATCGACGATCTTGATCTCCAGCGGGCGGTTGTCGAGCGAGGCGATCTCGATCTTGTACAGCTGCACGAGGCCTTGGGCGGGGTCGTCGTCGGCGATCGTGTCCGGCAGCGGAATCTGGTTGTTGGCCGGGACCTCGCCGGCGCGGTAGGCGAACGGATTGGATTCGCCGGGCACGATCGGCGTGTAGCGGTTTTCCTGGGTGTCCGTGATCGAGAAGTCGTCGGAGGCGCGATGTGGCTTGGAGGTCTCGTTGTAGACCTGCATGAACACCGCAAACCACTCCTGGCCCGGTTCGAGCTTGCGCTCCGCGGGGGTCAGGCCCTGCAGGTAGCTCGCGTCTTCGCTGTTGGCCGGGTTCAACTCGCGCGAGATCTGGACCTCGTAGATCAGCGGCCCCACGTACAGGTAGGGCGCGCTCGCTCCCGCCTCGCCCGCGTAGGTGCCGGTGCTGATGCGCGTATGCGAGCTCCCGCACCCGGCCAGCGCGAGCGCGGCCGCGGGCGCGGCCAGGACGAGGGGGAGCTTGCGCAGGCGGCTGAGCATCGGACGCCGCGGCAGTCTACCCGCCCGCCACCGTTACGCGCCCCCCGCGCGCCTCTCCCTGCTCGAGGATTTCCCGCAGGCGGTGCATCGCGCGCTGGTTCTTTCGCCGCACCCACCCGCGCCCGCCGACGCTCTCCATGAGCCGGTCCGAAAGGGTCGCGGGCCGCGTCTGGATCGTGAAGCGCACGCGCGTGGACCCTCCGGCCGCGGGATCGAGCTCGTAGACTCCGAGCGTACGGATCCGATTGTTCTTGCCCATGCGCCCGATCTCGACGATCTTGTGCGGGTGGTGCACCTCGGCGAACGTCACATCGCCCCAGCTGAAGCGGTTGACTGGCGCCTTCACGCGAAAGCGGGCGCCTGCGCCCGCGCCCACCGAGTCGATCCTCGTCAGGTGCCAGTCGACGAGGTAGTGGTCGGTGAACTCGGGATGGTTGGCGATGTCCTGCAGGTAGTCGAACACCTGCTCGCGCGGGGCGGATACGACGATCGAGACGGTCACCGGGTCCATCGGGCTCGCAAAGTCTATTGAGCCCCGCCCGCGTGCCGCTCACCGGCGGCGCGCCCTCGCGACGCGCTCAGGCGGCGCGCCGGTCGCTGACGCGAAGGGTCAGGCGCACCGCGTGGCCGTGCTCGCAATGCCTCACGAGCTCGCTCGCGGCCGGCGCGTCGCGGTGACGCCAGCGGCAAAGCTCGCACACGATCGCGTGCTGCGCTCCCGTATACAGGTGCACCTGCTCGCCCGTCAGCGGCGTGCGCCCGCAGTCGACGCAGCGATCGCGGCTTGCCTCGAGGGCGCCGACGCCACGCTGCAGCAGCACGCGCTCGAGCTCTTCGACGTGGGTCGCGGGCGATGACACGATGCCCATGGGTTCGTCGCGTCGATCGCCGATCCTTCCGCTGCAGCTTCGCGGGCGGCGTTTGCCCGAGCCCCGCGACGGGTAACCTCAGACCGCAGGAGCGGAGGAGGGTTTGGACTCGATCGTTCGCGGGCTGTTCGCGAGCTCGGCCGAGTCATCCGGACTCCGGTCCTGGTGCGTCGCGGCGACGTCGCGGCGGTGGTGCGATGCACCCATAGCAGCCGATAACCCATCCCGGTCATTCCGCTATCCAGAACCTTATATGACGCTTGACAATCTTGTTATGATCGCAACGAGTTTCCCCCGAGGCGCTGGCCAGTCCGAGCGGCGGCGACACCCGGCAGCAGGTCACAGGGAGGAGCACCAAATGGACTCACTTACTTCGGGCACCTTTGTCGGGGCGGGCTCATTCCGGTGTGCGCGCTGCGACTATGCGCTGACCCTCAACGGCTCCGACGTGCTCTCCGACTGTCCCAGGTGCGGCAGCAGGGAGTTCGTCCGCGCCTCGCTGTTCAGCACCGAGCGCATCCCCGCGGGGCCGCGTGCGGCCGGTGAGCCGGCGGGCGACGGAGGGCTCGTGCTGAGCCCTTCGCCCGAGCTCGACGCCCGCCTCGCGCGCGCCCGCGAGCGGATCGATCAGCCCGGCGAGTACCTCTGCTACGAGGAAGGCGGCGAGCTGCGTACCGTGGCCCTCACCCGGGAGTGGACGCGCATCGGGCGAAGCCTCGCGGCGGACGTGCGCTTCGACGACCCGACCGTCTCGCGCCGGCACGCGCTGATCGTGCGCCACCCGGACGGGGTGCGACTGCTCGACGATCGCAGCCTCAACGGCGTGTTCGTCAACGGCTCGCGCGTCGACGGCAAGGTGCTCAAGGACGGCGACGAGATCATCGTCGGGCGCTATCGCCTCGCGTTCCTGACCGTGCCACCCAGCCCAGACGCGCTGGACGCGCGCCCGCAGGCGAGCTCGCTGGACCCCGTCGGTTAGAGCGAGCAGCGCGGCCCGCAATCCCGCCCACGCGCAAGGGTCCGGCCGCGGGCGAGCTGCGTACGGCACGGGTCGCGCCGCAGGCCGCCGGGGCCACGTAGTATCGCCCACGCGCAAGGGTCCGGCCGCGGGCGAGCTGCGTACGGCACGGGTCGCGCCGCAGGCCGCCGGGGCCGCGTAGTATCGCGTGCAGATGGCTCACACGATCGCTGTGCTCTCGCAGAAGGGCGGCACCGGCAAGACGACCGCCGTGCGCACCCTCACCGACGTGCTGCGCCGCAGCGGCGTGCGCACGCTCGCGATCGACCTCGATCCCCAGGGAAACCTGTCGGACTATTTCGACTTGCCTCCGGAGGTCGAGCCGACGATCGCCGACGTGCTCGCCGGGCGCGCGGACGCGTCGGCGGCGGTCCACGAGGACATGATCCCCGCGAACCTCAGCCTCGCCGAGGCCGAGCTGACGCTGGGCGGCAAGATGGGTCGCGAGCTCACGCTCAGGCGCGCGCTGGCGAAGCTGAGCGACGAGTACGAGGTGATCCTGATCGACTGCCCGCCGTCGCTCGGCCTGCTGACCGTCAACGCGCTCGTCGCCGCCGACCACGCGCTGATCACCGCCGAGGCGCAGTACTTCGCGCTGCAGGGGGTCGAGCAGGCGATGGAGGTCGTCGAGCTCGCGCGCGACAGCCTCAATCCGCAGCTGGCGCTGCTCGGGGTGCTGCTCAACCTCGCCGACATGCGCACCGTGCACTCGCGCGAGGCGCTCGCGTCGCTGAAGGAGCGCTTCGGGGAGCAGGTGTTCGACTCGGTGATCCGCACGTCCATCGCCTACGCCGAGTCCGCCGAGCGGGCGCGCTCGATCCTCGATCACCGTCCGGACCTCGGCGCCGACTACCTGGGGCTGGCCGCCGAAGTGCTCGAGCGCCTGCGGGGGCTCGACGGCGCCAGCGAACGGCTCGCCCAGCTGGCCCGAAGCGCGTCTCGCTAGCGCGCTCGCCGATCACGCCGCAGAGCGGCTCGGCGCGCCCGCCCGGGGCGGGACGGACCGACTCGCTGCGCGCGCCCCGCGCACGCCCCGCGGGGCGCGCGCCCGGCGCACGCCCCGTGCGCCGCTACAGCGCATCGACGTAGGCGCCCTGGGTCTCGAACGGCACACGCAGCACACTCGCCCAGCCCTCGATCTCGGCGCTGAGCGCCTCCGCGACCGCGCCCGTCTGCTCGTAGAAGCACCACATGAGCACCGTCGGCCCGGCGCCGGAGATCGTCGCCCCCAGCGCTCCCAGCTCGCGCGCGCGGCAGGCCAGCTCGAACGAGCGCGGGAACAGGTCCGCGCGTTGGCGCTGGTGCAGTCGATCGTGCAGGCCGCGCGCGAGCAGATCCCAGTCCCCTTTGGCGAGGCCGAGCGTCAGCATCGCGGCGTGCGCGACGTTGAACACCGCGTCCTGCATCGGCACCTGCGCCGGCAACGCAGCGCGCGCCGCACGCGTGCGCACCGCCTGCTCCGGCACGACCGCCAGCGCCTCGAGGCCGGTCGGCGGCTCGAACCTCACCGCCCGGCCGTCCGCGCACACGACGAAGCCGCCGCACAGCGCCGCCGCGACGTTGTCGGGATGGCCCTCGAGCTCGCTCGCGACTCCCAGCAGGTCGGCGTCGAGCTCGAACAGGTGGTCGGCGGCCATCAGGCCGGCTACGATCGCCGCCGCACTCGAACCCAGACCGCCGGACAGCGGGATGCTCGATGAGATCGTGAACGTGAACGCGTCCGCCGGATGCAGCCGCTCGAACGCGCGCACGCAGAGGTTCTGGCGGTCCCTCGCGACCGCCAGCTCGGTCTCCACCGCGAAGCTGCCCGTCTCCTGCACTTCCAGCTCCAGCTCGAGCGCGAGCGCCGCCGCCATGCAGTCAAAGCCCGGACCCAGGTTCGCCGAGGACGCGGGCACGCGCACGACGCGCTTACGGATCACCGAGGACCGCTTCTTCGATCGGCTCGAGCTCGACGGGGCACGGGATCACCCTGCCGTCGTTGTGCGCGATCGCCGTCTCCGGGTCCTTCAGGCCGCGGCCCGTCAGCACGCACACGACCGTCTCGGCGCCTTCCGCGCCGTACTTGAGCAGGCCCGCGACCGACGCCGCCGACGCGGGCTCGCAGAACATGCCTTCCTTGGACGCGAGCAGCCTGAAGGCGGCGAGGATCTCGCTGTCGCTCACGATCCTGACCGAGCCGCGCGAGTCGGTCGCGGCCGCCATCGCCTCCTCCCACCGCACCGGGTTGCCGATGCGGATCGCGCTCGCGACCGTTTCCGGGTGCTCGACCGGATGACCGAGCACCAGCGGCGCCGCGCCCTCGGCTTGAAAGCCGAACATCCTCGGCGCCATCCCCACCTCGCGAAAGCCGCGCCAGTAGGAGGTGATGTTGCCGGCGTTGCCCACCGGGATGCACAGCGCCTCGAGCTCGCCCTCGAGCGCCTCGTGGATCTCGAACGCCGCCGTCTTCTGGCCTTCGACGCGGAACTCGTTGACCGAGTTCACGAGCACGATCGGGTGCATGTCCGTCAGCTCGCGCACGAGCGTCAGCGCCTGGTCGAAGTTCCCCTGCAGCGCGATCACGCGTGCGCCGTGAATCAGCGTCTGCGCGAGCTTGCCCTGCGCGATCTTGCCCTCGGGCACGATCACCGCGCACGTGATCCCCGCGCGCGCCGCATACGCCGCGGCGCTCGCCGCCGTGTTTCCCGTGGAGGCGCAGATCACCGCCTTGGCGCCTTCGCGCACCGCAGCCGACACCGCGCACGTCATCCCCCGATCCTTGAACGAGCCCGTCGGGTTGGCGCCCTCGAGCTTCAGCCGCACGGACGCGCCCACCATCTCGGAGATCAGCGGCGCGCGCAACAGCGGCGTCGAGCCCTCTTGCAGGCTCACCAGCGGATCGCCCGGCTCGAACGGCAGCCGCTCGTGGTAGCGCTCGATCAGCGGCACGTGCACGCCCGAGAACGCCGCTCCTTCGACCGTCGGCAGGATCCGTTGGCTGGTCTCACTCATATGAACTCCTCTTCGATCACGCGAATTGTCCGTGGCGCAGAGCGCACGAAGTCGAATGCCGCGACCCGCTGGACGGCCGCGCGCATCCGCGACTCGCGCACCGGGTGGGTGACCATCACCAGGCGGGCGTTCTCGCCGAGCCCTCGCTGCACGACGGACTTTATGGAAACCTCCTGCTCGCCGAGCGCCTGGGTCACCGCCGCGAGCACGCCCGGGTGGTCGGCGACGTCCAGGTGCAGGTAGAACGCGCTCTCGACGTCCTCGATCAGCGGCAGCGCGAGCGGCGGCGCCGGCGGGCGCGCGCCGCCGGTCATCACGCTGACCACGTCGCCGAGCACCGCGCTCGCCGTCTGGCGCCCGCCGGCCCCCGGGCCCGACATCGTGATCTCGGTGATCGCCTCCGATTCGACGGTCACGGCGTTGAACGGGCCGACGACCGACGCCAGCGGATGGCCGCCGTACAGGAACACGGGGTGCACCCGCACCGAGACGCCACCGTCACGCCGCTCGGCTGTGCCGATCAGCTTCAAGCCGAGACCGAGCTCGCGCGCGAACTGAAGGTCGTCGCCGTGCAGGTTCTCGATGCCTTCGTAGACCACGTCGTCGAGATGCACCGGCGAGCCGAACGCCAGGCGTGCGAGGATCGCCATCTTCGCCGCCGCGTCGCGCCCGCTGACGTCGTCGCTCGGGTCGGCCTCCGCGTAGCCGCTGCGCTGCGCCCGGGCGAGCGCGTCCGCGTAGCTGCAGCCGGCGCTCATCTCGGTGAGGATGAAGTTGGTCGTGCCGTTCACGATCCCGTGGATGCGCTCGATCGGAGTCGCCGACAGCGATTCCTCGAGCACCCGCACGACCGGCACGGCGCCCGCGACGGCCGCCTCGAAGCGCAGGCGCACGCCGTGCTCGCGAGCGGTCTCGAACAGCTCCTCGCCGTGCTGGGAGAGCAGCTGCTTGTTGGCGCTCACCACGTCCTTGCCCGCGCGCATCGCGCGCAACAGGTAGCCGCGCGCCGGCTCCAGCCCGCCCATCAGCTCGACCACCAGGTCCGCGCCCGCGAGGATCTCCTCGAACTCGCCGCGCGAGCGCGTCAGCACACCCGTGATCACCGGCCGCTGGCCGTTGAAGCGCTCGATCTCATCTGCGCGTTCCCCGAGCAGCACCTCGAACGCGCCGCCGACCGTCCCGTGACCGAGCAGGCCGAGACGGAACGGCGGGGCCGCGCCCGCGGGCGCAACGCCGGCGCGAGCTGCGTGCGGCGCGCTAGCGCACATCGCGCGCGGTCAGGTCCTCGTAGCGCTCGCGCCTGACCACCACGCGTGCATCGCCCTCGCGGCAGAAAACCACCGGCGCTCGCGGCACGCCGTTGTAGTTGTTGGCCATCGCATAGCCGTACGCGCCGGTCGCGGGCGTGACGATCACATCGCCCGGGCGGGGGTCGTCGAGCAGCGCATGGCGCACGATCACGTCCCCCGACTCGCAGTGCTTGCCCGCGAGCACGCACGCGGTCGTGCCGCCGCATCGTCCCGGTACGGGGAAGCGGTCCGCGACCTGGGCCTCGTACGGGGCGCCGTAGAGCATCGGGCGCAGGTTGTCCGACATGCCGCCGTCGACCGCCACCCAGCGCGACACGTTCTGCTTGACGCTCTGCACCTCATACAGCGTCACGCACGCGTTCGCGCACAGCGCCCTGCCCGGCTCGATCAGAAGGCGCCGCTCGCGGCCGGTGCCGTGCGCGTGCGCGGCCGCCACGACCGTCGCCACATACTCCTCGATGCTCGGCGGCTCCGGCTGGCTCTCGGTGTAGCGCACGCCCAAGCCGCCGCCGAGGTCCCACACCGGGAAGTCGCCCAGCTGCGCGAGCTCCGCCGCCGCGCGCTCGAACGGCTCGAGCGTCAGCAGCTGCGAGCCGACGTGCGCGTGCAGCCCGCGCAGCGACAGCCCCTCGGCGTCGTGCACGCGCGCGATCGCCTCGCCCGCCTGCGCCAGCGCGAAGCCGAACTTCGAGTCCGCCTGGCCGGTCGAGATCTTCTCGTGCGTCTCCCCGCGCACGTCCGGGGTGACGCGCACGAGCACCGCCTGCTCGCTGGCGCGCCCGGCGCCCTCTCCCCCGCCACGCTCGGCCACCAGCGACGCGAGCCGCTCTATCTCATCGAGGTTGTCCACGACGATCAGCCCCACGCCGTGCGCGAGCGCCATGCGCAGCTCCGCACCGGACTTCGCGTTGCCGTGCATCACGATCCGCTCCGGCGCGAAGCCCGCGTTCAGCGCCAGGTGAAGCTCCCCGCCGGAGGCCACGTCGCACCACAGCCCCTCCTGCGCGAACAGCGACAGCACCGCCGTGCACGGGAACGCCTTGGACGCGAACAGCACGTGGAAGTCCTCCTGGCCCGCCTCGCGGCCCGCCTGCACGAACGCCTGCGCGCGCGCGCGCAGGTCGTCCTCGGCGACCACGTACGCGGGCGTGCCGAACTCCCTGGCCAGCTCGATCGTGTCGCAGCCGCCCACCTCCAAGCGGCCGCGCTCATTCACGCGGCTGCCCAGCGGAAACGCGGAAGAGAGATGTGTGCCCGTGGCCATCGTCCTGATTATCGCGTCTTGCGTGCGAACTTCAGGGCAGCGTTAGCTCGGTCTGCGAGAATCAGCGCATGGCGAGCAGACGATCGAACTTCGGCAAAGACACCGGCCTGCAGGCGCGGATGCTGCTCACGCTGTTCCTGCTCGGGCTCGTGTACGTGGTGTTCATCGGCGTGCTGTTCGCCGCCGGCGCCGGCGCCGGCGTGATCATCCTCGTCGCCGTCCTGCTGCTCATGTTGCAGTTCTTCGGCTCGGACAAGATCGCGATGGCCTCGATGGGCGTCAAAGAGGTGACGCCCGCGCAGGAGCCCGAGCTGCACGCAATCGTCGAACGCCTGTGCGTGCAGGCCGACCTGCCCAAGCCAAAAGTCGCTGTCATCGAAACGTCGATGCCGAACGCGTGCGCGATGGGCAAATCGAAGAAGAACACGACCGTGTGCGCCACCCGGGGGATCATGCAGCTGCTCTCGCCCGCCGAGCTCGAAGGCGTGATGGCGCACGAGCTCACGCACGTGATCAACCGCGACGTGATGGTCATGACGCTCGCGAGCTTCTTCGCAACGCTCGCCTCGATGATCGCCCAGTTCGCGCTGTTCTTCGGCGGCGGCTTCGGCGGCGGCTACGGGCGAGGCCGCGACGAGGAGGAGGACATCATGATCATCCTGCTCGTGTCCGTGCTCGTATACGCGATCTCCTTCCTGCTGCTGCGGGCGCTCTCGCGCTATCGCGAGTACGCGGCCGATCGCGGTTCGGCCGTTCTCACCGGCCGCCCGAGCGCGCTCGCCTCGGCGCTGTTGAAGATCAGCGGCACCATGGAGCGCGTGCCCACGCAGGACCTGCGCAAGGCGGAGGGCATGAGCGCCTTCTTCATCCTGCCCGCGCGTACGAAGCGCTCGATGATGAACATCTTCGCCGACCACCCGCCGCTGGAGAAGCGCCTGGCCGCGCTCGAGCGGCTGGAGTCCCAGCTGCAGAGCGCCGCCTAGAACCGTGGGCCTGCGCGACGTGCTCACCGGGCGCCATACCGTCAAGGGTCCGGCGCCGGACAAGCTGTTCGCGATCACCACCGCGTACATCACGCTGCAGAGCGAGCACCAGATCGAGCCGGCGGGCGCCGCGGCGATCGTCTTCCAGGCGCTGGCCACGAGCGAGTTCGAAGCGACGCTGCGCGAAATGGAAGAAGTCGTCACCGCCACCGGCGGCGAGAGCGGCACGACGGTCTCCACCGAGGACGACAGCTACGGCTACCGCTGGATGGTGCTGCGCAACCCCCCCGGCACGCCCAGCGTGGAAGACCTCGCGGTGGGCATCAACGCGGTGTCCGGCTCGATCGAGACCGCCGGGCACGGCGAGCGGCTGCTGTGCGCGGTGTTCGCCTTCCAGGACGCGCAGAAACGACGGCTCTACTTCATCTACAACTACAAGCGCGGCTGCTGGTACCCGTTCGTTCCCACGGGCTCGAGCGAACGCTCGACCGAGCGCGAGCTGCAGCTGAAGGCGCAGATGGGCTCGGAACTGCCGATCGAGCCCGAACTCGAGCGATGGTTCCCGATGTGGGGGATCCCGATCTGAGCGTCTCGCGCCTCGGCGTGGACTGACCGGCGTGCTGCGAGCCCGGCCTCAGCACGGACTGACCAGCGTGGTGCGAGCCCGGCCGAGCATGCTTGCGAGATCCTCGCGCTCGCCCGCGTACGCCGGACCGGTCCCGTCCGTGAGCAACTCGTTGAGGACCGCCATGCCGCGTGCGTATATCGGACGCCGGCTGCGCAGCAGCGTGGCCAGCTCGCGCAGCTCGGTGGCGTTGTCGAGCACCGATCTGCCGCGGGAGACCGCCCGCCAGCGCGTGCGCGGCCCCTGCGCGGCTCCGATCAGCCGCTCCAGCCCGTCGGCGATCAGCCCACGACTGCTCGCCGAGGTCAACTGCGCGCTGCGCGCGGCAAGCAGCTGAGAGCTGGCCGGGTCTGCGCCCGATATCAGCGCGCGATCCAGGGACGGCGCGCGCAGGCGCGCTGCGATCCGCGTCACCCAACCAGGGGCGAGCGCTCGTGCGACGCGGCGCTGGTAGTCGAGCAAGAAGCTCTCACCGCCGGCGACCTCGATTCGTTGCGATAGCATCGGTGTGTCACCTCCGTTAGAGGATAGCTGGTGTCGTAACCTATCAAAGTGCTTCAGTGGTGTCAAATACGATCGACCTGCCTGCCCCTCACGCCCTCGATCTGGTGATCGATTTTGTGAACACGCTCGACATCGACGCCGACACCGATGCGCTGTCGACGCCGCGCGAGCTCGATGCGTGGCTTCGCGAGCGACAGCTGCTGAGGCCCGGTGCGCGGATCCCCAGCGAGACCGACCGGCTGGACGCGCTGCGACTACGCGAGGCGCTACGCGCCCTGATGCTGGCGAACTCCCACGAGGCGGCGGACGAGGACGCCGGCGCCGAGCTCGAGCGCGCCGCACGACGCGGCGATCTCGTCGTGCACTTCACGCCGAGCGGGTCGGTCAGCCTGCTCCCGCGCACGGGCGGCCCTGCCGGCGCCCTCGCGCAGCTGCTCGTCCCGGTCGTGCGCGCGCGCGAGGACGGCTCCTGGCGGCGCGTCAAGGCCTGCCGCGCCCCCGGCTGTCAGTGGGCGTTCTACGATCGCTCGCGCAACCGCTCGGGAGTCTGGTGCGAGATGGCCGTGTGCGGCAATCGCGCGAAGGTCCGCGCGTACCGCGATCGCGGCCCGGGTAAGCGCGCGCGCCGTGCGCCTGGCGCTAGTCCGGGATCAGCCCCTCGCCCGTGAAGTCCTTTGCGGCTTCGTCGAAGCTCACGTCGCTCGGCGGCAGGATCACGTCCGAGCCCTCGAGCTCGTCGTCGGCGAGCGGCGTGCCGTGTGAGCGGACATAGTCGAGCAGTCCCTTGAGCGCGTCCAAGAAGCCGTCTTCGCTGCCGCGCTCGACGATCGCGACGACCTGGCCCTCGAGCTCGTCCAGCCGCGGCGCATCCGCGTCGTCGAGCCGATACTGCCCCTCGCCCGATATCCGGACGATCATTCCTGACCGCCGCTCTGGCCCGGCTGCTCGGCGCCCGCGGGCTCGCCTCCCTCGCCCGGCTGCTCCTCGCCGGGCGCCGGAGCCGAGATCTGCGGCGCCGGCGCGGCTTGCTGGGGACCCGATCCTAGTTCGGCCTTCATTTTCGCGAGGTCGTCCTCGACCGCCGGAGCACTCGAGAGCTGCTTGAGCTGGCGATCGATGTCGTCTTCGCCGCCGCCCAGCTGGGTGAGGTCTTCGAAGGTGCCCGCCGCTTCAAGCTCGGAGACGGCGTCGGCGCGCGCGCGCATGTTTTCGGTCTTGTCCACCGCACGCTGCATCGCCAGGCCCACGTCGGCCATCTGCTCGCCGACCCCCGTCGCGGCCTCGGAGATCCGCACCTGCGCTTCGGCCGCCGAGTACTGCGCCTTGATGACCTCCTTCTTGGTGCGAAACGATTCGATCTTCGCGCGCAGCTTCTGCTCTGAGTCGGTCAGCTTCTGCTGCTGTTCTTCCAGTTCCGTGACCTGCGTGTCGAGCGTCTGCAGCTCCGTCTGCGCGACGTTCTTGCGTTCGAGCGCGGTCTTCGCCAGTGCTTCGTTGCCGGCCGCGAGCGCCTGGCGGGCCTGCGTGTCGAGCTTGACGACGTTCTGCTGCAGGCCGCTCTCCTGCATCTGCAGGCGCTTCTTGGCGGTCACCACATCGGCGATGCCCTTCTTGACGTTCTGCAGCTGTTCGACCTGCTTTTGGTAGCTGTAGTCGAGCGTCTCGGCGGGGTCTTCCGCTTTATCGAGGAGCTTCGAGACTTTCGCCTTCACTACCGTAGACATGCGCCCGGTCAAGCCGGCCATCTGGACCTCCTATTGCTGTTCTGAGGGGCGACCGACCTGAGCTCGGCCCACACGCCTAGCGTAGCCGACCGCGAGCCCCCGCACGCGCTGCGAGAGCCGGTGCGCGCCGGCGTCCGCTCGCGAGGCACAAGCGCAGCGGCGAGAGCGCCACGGAGCCCCCCGGGCGGCCGTGACTCAGAGCCCAACGGGGTGGCGGACCACGAATCCCGCGTTCGTCTGGCGCAGCGGGCGCCAGCGGGGGCCCTCCAGGTTGGAGGGGTCTTCCGCGGGGCTCGTGTCCAGACGCAGCCCCGCAACCGTCATGTACGCATGGCCGGCGTTCGCGAAGACGGTCACCCAGCGTCCGTCCCCGCGCGCCCCAAAGGCCTCGAATTCGGAGGAGTCCTCCGGGGACACCAGCAGGTTCGCGCCGTGAAGCGCGAAGGACACCGTCCCCGAGCAGTCATAGCCGGGCGAGATGAACGAGCCGTGGCCGCCACCGTAGATGTAGGGCAAGCCGATCAGCTCATTGCCCGCCCAGATGATCTCCTGGACGACCGCCGGAGCTCCCTCGGGGGCGGCGGCGATGCCGTCGATGAAGCGCGCGGTCGTCCCCGGGACCAGCAGCTCCGGTCGCAGCGTCGGGCCTTTCGCGGAGGTCATGCCGTCGCCGGTCGTCAGTTCGCTGGGGATGCTCGTCGCAAGGTCGCTCGCTTCCGGTTCGCTCGGCGCAGCGCCACCGGTGACGCTGGCGGCCGTGCCGGTCGTGTCGCTCGCCGCCGCGGGCGGCGCGTAGGGGACGACTTCGCCGGTCGGCGTCTTCTCGTAGACAGGGCCCTTGTAGGCGATGTTGGAAGTCTTCGCAGTGACCGGCGCATGGACCGTCGGCGTCGTCGTGCTGGGCGTGTGCGCCGGTTCAACGACAGCCACCCCGCCGGTCCCGTTCGCGAATGCGCTGCAGGCACCCGCAGCTGCGATCGTCAGGCTAGCGAGAAGCGCACAACTACTGCGAATCCACACGTCAACAACCTCTTTCGTCGGCCTGCGGGGTTAGCTGACGGGCTAGCGCTGAAAGAGCCTGCGCTTCTCACGGTCTCACCGCGGGATTCGCCCCAACAACTTGGGTCCCCCGTTCCTTGACATCTGGTCAAGGACTCGGCGTTCGCGCGGGCACGCTAGCAGACTGCAATGACGCTTGCCGCGCGTGCACAGCTTTTCGCAGCTTTTCCCGCAAATAACGGGTTTTTCGGGTGCCTCGAGAACTCCCCGGTGCGATCGCTAGGGTCAATGCGTGCCGATCCTCGCGCCACGACCGCTGCTCGCAGCGCTCGCGCTCTGCGTGGCGCTCTGCGCGCTCGGCGGGTGCGGCAAGACCGGCCCGCAACAGACCGGCGTCGCCGGGCGGGCGGGCAGCCCATCCGAGCTCGCGCCGGTCGCCGCCCAGGGGGCCGTGAGCGTGGCCACGCGCAACACCACGCGCCTGGGAGGCGCGGACGTCGCCTCCGACGCCGCCGCGGTCGCGCGCGCAGTCTACCCCGGCCTGACCGCCGCTTCGCGCCCGGCGGCGGCCGTGCTCCTAGACGAGCACGACTGGCCCGCCGCGCTCGCCGCGTCCGTGCTCGCCGGCGCGCCCACCGGAGCTCCGATCCTGTACAGCGAAGGCGAAACGCTGCCCGCCGTCAGCCGCGAAACGCTCGAAGCGATGCACCCGTCGGGAGTCGCAGGCCTCGCCGGAGCCCAGGTCATCGAGATCGGCACCTCCGCGACGCCCCCCGGCTATCGGACGCACACGGTGCCCGTCGGCACGCCAGCGGACACCGCCGCCGCGATCGAGCGGCTCGCGCTGACGCTCGACGGCGGCCACGCCCCGGCTGCTGCGATCGTGCTCGGCGAAAACGCCCGCCCGGCGCTCGCGATGCCCGCCGCGGGGCTCGCCGCACAGAGCGGCGCCCCGATCCTGTTCGTGAGCCGCGCAGGCGTGCCGGCGGCCACCGCCGCCGCGCTCGCCGGCATGCACGGCCCCTCGATCTATGTGATCGACGCCGCCGCCGTGGGCCATCGCGCGCTTGCGGAGCTGCGGCGTCTCGGCCACGTCGCCGTGATCCCGAGCGGCTCGACGCCCGCCGGCTCGAGCGTCAGCCGGGCGGCCGTGCAGAACGCGATCGAAGTCGCGCGCTTCACCGACGGCACCTTCGGCTGGGGGGTCAAAGAACCCGGGCACGGGCTCGTGTTCGCAAACCTCGGCCGGCCGCTCGACGCGCCCGCGGCGGCGCTGCTGTCAGCGACCGGCGAGTTCGCCCCGCTGCTGCTGCTCGCGAGCGCCACCGAAGTGCCTCCGGCGCTCGCGCGCTACCTGTCCGACATCCAGCCCGGCTACTCGAACCCGCAGTTCCCGGCGGTGCGCGGCGCCTACAATCACGGCTGGCTGATCGGCGGCGAACGGGCGATCTCCACCGTCAGCCAGGTAGAAATCGACTCCATGCTCGAGATCGCGCCACGCGCGCAGACCACCGAAGAACCTCTAGCGGCGCAAGCGGAATGACCGACCCCCAGACAGACGCGACGACACCGAGATGAGTCAAGCCGAGGACCCCCGCCGCCTGAGCCGCAAGCACAGCAGCCACGAGGTGACCGTCGAGGACGTGCGCCAGCTGATGGGGGCGTCCACTCCGCACTTCGCGCTGCAGCTGCGCAACCGCATCGCCAACCTGATCGCCGGCCTGCCCGCCGATCACCCCGCTCGCCTGGAAGGCGAGCGCGAGATCGCGCGCCTGCAAAGGCTGGGCTTCGACGGCGAGACGCGGGGCGAGGGCGCCGCCGAGGGCGAGCGACCGCTGCCGTCGCTGACGCTCGAGCGCCCCGCGCCGCTCGAGCCCTGAGCGTCTGCCGGGAAGCCCGGCGACCGTTCAGCGACCGCTCAGCGCCGTCCGCGCGCGCCGGGCGTCCACGTAGCGGGCGCGCAGCAGCTTGTAACCGATCGCCACGAGCGCCGCATCGATCGGGAGCAGCCCATAGAACAGCCACTGCGGCGCACGGCCGTTTGCGCCCAGCACGATCAGCACGACGGCCGTGTGAAAGATGATCGCCGGGATCGCGGCGAGCATCCCCGTGTGTGGGCGAAAGCCGCTCAGGTGCTCGCGCAGCGAGACCTCGATCGTGCCGACCACGACCGCGCCGATGCCCGCGCCGAGCAGGGCGACGTTGTTCTGATAGCCCCTGATCCAGGCGACAACCGCGCCGATCACCCCGACCAGGATCAGCAGCTCGGACAGGGGCAGCGGATGCCACGGGGGCGGCGGACGCTCGCCCGCGGCCTTCAAATCGCTGAACACGCCGACGCGGCGCTGGGGCGCACGCGCGACCGCACCGGCGCCGCTCGGCGGCTCGCGCCGCTCCTCGGGGCTGGGCCTGCGCTTGCGGGAGCGTGCGCGCCGCCCGGGGTTGCGCTTGGTCACGGCGCTCGTCAGTGCTCGGGCCGGGACTCGTCGCGCCGCATCGCCGTCGATGCTAGCGCCTATCCTGCGTCTCGTGGCCAGCTCAGCACGCCGCACGCCGCCCGTCGCCGCGGGCATCCCCGACAGCGCCCTGCCCGGCCCCTTCCCGGTCGGCGAGTACGCCGGCGCGCTGCGCTCCAAGCTGCGCTCGTTCGCCCGCGTCCAGCTGATGGGCGAGCTCGTCAACCTGCGTCCTTCACGCGCGCGCGTGTACTTCGAGCTGCGCGACGCGACCGGCGCGATCCCGTGCGCGGTCTGGCGCGCGGACTGGGAGGCGATCCTCGCGCGCACGGGCGCCCCCACCGAGGGCATGCAGGTGGTGGTCGCCGGCGGCTGCGACTACTACGGGGGCAGCGCCACATCCTCGCCCGGCTTCTCGTTCACCGTGCTCGATCTGCGGCTCGCCGGCGACGGCGACCTGCTGGCGCGGATCGAGCGCCTGCGCCGCCAGCTCGACGCCGAGGGCCTGCTCGAGACGCAGAAGCGCCTGCCGAGGCCGGCGCTGCCAGGCACGATCGGGGTCGTCACGGGCGAGGGCGGCAAGGCGCGCGGCGACGTGCTCGCGGCGCTCGCACGCCGGGGCTGGGCGGGGCGCCTGGTGTGGGCGTTCGCGCCCGTCCAGGATCGCCACGCGGCGCCCGCGATCGTCAGGGCGCTCGGCGAGCTCGCGGGCGTCGTGCAGGTGGACGTCGCGATCGTCGCACGCGGAGGCGGGTCGCTGGCCGACCTGCTGTGCTTCTGCGATGAGACGCTCTGTCGGACTGTCGCCCTGCTCGGCGTACCCGTGATCGCGTCCGTAGGGCATCACACCGACCGCACGCTGCTCGACGACGTGGCCGCCGTCAGCTGCTCCACGCCCACCCATGCCGCCGAAGCGGCGGTCGGCGTCGACTGCGCCCGGGCCCGCGCGGCGCAGGCGGCCGCGGCCGCGCGCCTGCGCGACCACGCCCGCCGGGCGGTGCTCACGCGTGCGCGCCTGCTCGCCACCCTTTCGCGCGCGCCCGCCACGCAGCTCGAGCGCCAGCGCACGCGCCTGCACCAGCAGCTGCGTGAGATCCGGGCGGCCTCCCGCAGGCGTGCGCACGCCGAGCGTCAGCTGACCGAGCGCCGCGCGGTCGTGCTCCGGCGCAAGGCCGCCTCCTCGTTGCGCGACTGTCGCGAGCGGCGCCCGCGGGAGCTCACGCAGCTCGCGCTAGCGCTCGCCGGACACGATCCGCAGCGGACGCTCGAACGCGGCTACGCGCTCGTGCACACAAGCGAGGGGCACGCGGTCCTCACCGCCGCGGACGCTCGCACGGCGGGCGAGCTGAGGCTGCGCTTCGCCGACGGCACGCTGCCGGCGAGCGTGCGCGAGCGATGAGCGAGACCGAGCCGCTCAGCTACGAGGCGGCCGCCGCGCGCGTCGAGGAGATCATCCGCCGGCTCGACTCGGGCGAGGCGAGCCTCGATGAGACGCTCGCGCTCGTCGGCGAGGGCAAGGTGCTGATCGAGCTGTGCGCGAGCCAGCTGGCGGCGGTCGGCGACGCGCTCGAAGAGCTGCGCCTCGACGAGCTCGTCGCGCGCCTGGAACGCGAGGCCGGCGGGTGAGCACCTGGGAGGCGCTTGCCTCGCTCGCGGTGGAGATCGAGGACTACGCGCTCGAGCCGCTGCACGCGACCGTGTCAAGCGAGTTCGAGCGCAAGAGCACCGTAGTGCGCCTGCGCGGCGCAGGCGAGGAGGGTCTCGGCGAGGACGTCACCTACGACGCCGTCGATCACGACATCTTCACCGCGGCCTTCGGCGACGGTGCTCCGGCCGGGTCGAAGCTGCAGCTGTCGGGGCGCTTCACGCTCGCGTCCTTCTGTGCGCGCCTCGCCGAGCTGCAGCTGTTCCCCGAGCCCCCGCAGCGCGAGGTCTCAATCCGCTACCGCGCTTGGGCGTTCGAGTCCGCTGCGCTCGACCTCGCGCTGCGCCAGGCGGGGCTGCCCCTGCATCGGGCGCTCGCGCGCGCCCCCCAACCGGTTCGCTTCGTCGTCTCGCTGCGCCTCGGCGAGCCGCCCTCGATGCGGCCGATCCGCGAGCGCCTCGACGCGTACCCCACGCTGCGCTTCAAGCTCGATCCGACGAGCTCCTGGGACGAGCGGCTGATCGCCGAGCTCCGCGCCACCGGCGCGGTCGACTCGGTGGACTTCAAGGGCTACTACGCGGGCTCGATCGTCGACCAGCCCGCGGACCCGGTGCTCTACCTGCGCGTCGCCGAGGCGTTCCCACAGGCGTGGATCGAGGACCCGGCGCTCACTGCCGAGACCGACGCGGTGCTGGCGCCCTACCGTGAGCGCTTCTCGTGGGACGCCCCGATCCACTCGATCGCCGACGTCCAGGCGCTCCCGTACCCGCCGCGGATGGTCAACGTCAAGCCCTCGCGCCTGGGCGGGCTGCGCAACCTGCTCGACACCTACGACTACTGCGCGGCGCGCGGCATCGGCTGCTACGGCGGCGGCCAGTTCGAGCTCGGCGTCGGACGCGGCCAGAACCAGTACCTCGCCTCGCTGTTCCACGCCGCCGCCCCCAACGACGTCGCCCCCACCGGCTTCAACCTGCCGGAGCCCCCACCCGGCCTGCCCTCGAGCCCGCTGTCCCCCGCGCCCGGCGCGACGGGCTTTCGCTGGGGCTGAGCGCGGCTGGCCGGCGTGCAATTTCCGTTGCACCGGACACCACGACGGGGCGCTCGAGCCGTCGGCGTCGCGCGAGCGCAACTTCCGTGACATAGTCCGGTTTGCCAACCCATAACCGATAACGTCGGGAGGCCGCCGACCGGGCGCGCGGGCGCACAGTGCGCCGAGCCGGTCTGAGGGTGGTTTTGCGCGAAGGGAGTAGACGTCTTGGCGAGCCCAGTTGCCGACAAGCGATCGAGGTTCTGTTCCGTGGCGCTCGCCCTACCTCTGGCGCTCGTATTCGCGCTCGCTCTGCTGCTCAGCCACGCGCGGGCCGCGTACGCGGCCGGCGCCGGCGGCACCTCGGCCGGCGGGGCCGCCGCGGGCGCCTCGACGACCAAGAGCGGCGGATCGTCAGCGAGCGCGCGCACCACCGGCAGCGGCGGGTCCTCCCCGAGCAAGAGCGGGGGAGCAACCGCGAAGCGGACCAGCCAGCAGAAGGCCAAGCCATCACCGCACGTGCTCAGCGTGCGCATAACGAGCGCCAGCTGCGTGCCCTACCCCGATTGCAGCGGCAACCCGCATCAGGTCTCCCTGCACGGCGATCTGGAGCTGACGGGCGTGGGCCTGAAGGCGGGGATGGCGGTCGTCTTCCCGACCGCCCCGAACAAGCCGCCGAGCGCGCACATCAGCAGCGCCTCCCCGCTGGCGCACCTGCGCAAGACGAGCTCCGGGATGCTCGTCGAGGTGCCCAAGGCGGCGCACTCGGGGCACATCATGATCCTGCTCGGCGACGGGCGCTACACGAGCTCCTACGGCCCGATCTACGTGTACGCCCACGCGCTGCACCCGCCCGCGCCCAAGGACCCGCCGGCGAGCGCAAGCGCGGTCGCGGGCACCGCGTTCGAAGGCCAGGGCATGTGGATCTGGTATGTGAGCGACTCCGACGGCGGCAACCTCGCCTCGATCGTCGCGCAGGCGCACGCGGCGGACGTCACGACGCTGTTCATCAAGAGCTCCGACGGCCCGACCAACTTCTGGAGCCAGTTCACCCCGCAGCTGGTCGCCGAACTGCACGCCAACGGGCTGAAAGTGTGCGCGTGGCAGTTCGTGTACGGCACCGAACCGACCGGTGAGGCGGCGCTCGGCGCCGAGGCCGTGGCCGACGGCGCCGACTGCCTGGTGATCGACGCCGAGGGCGAATACGAAGGCCGCTACGCCGCCGCGCAGACCTACATCGATAACCTGCGCGCGAAGATCGGTCCCAACTACCCGCTCGGGCTCGCCTCCTTCCCGTACGTGTTCGAGCACCCGTCCTTCCCATACTCCGTGTTCCTCGGTCCCGGAGGAGCGCAATACGACGTGCCGCAGATGTACTGGCACGACATCGGCCAGTCGGTCGACACCGTGTACGCGAACACGTTCATCGCCAACCGCATCTACGGGCGCCCGATCTTCCCGCTCGGCCAGACCTTCGAACACGTTTCATCCGAAGAACTCCTGCGCTTCCGCGAGGAGGCAGTCGACTACGGCTCGCCGGGCGTGTCCTTCTGGGACTGGCAGGAAACGGGCGCGAGCCAGTGGACCACCTTGGCTGCGCCGCTCGCGCCGCTCACCAGCGTCACGCCAAACACGACCTGGCCGGAACTTGGCAAAGGCAACACGGGCGATGCTGTGCTGTGGATGCAGGAGCACCTCGCCAGCGCGATCCCCACTCAGGAAACCACCGGCATCTTCGGCTCGCAGACGCTCGCCGACGTCGAGTCCTTCCAGAGCGCGCACGGGATCGCGCCGAGCGGCGTGGTGGAAGCCGCCACGTGGGCCCAGCTGCTGGCGCTGGCGCCGGTCGCGGTCGACTGGACCGGCGCCAAACCCAGCGACTGAGCGCTAACGCGCCAGAGCTCAGAGCTGCTGGCGGCGCACCCGGCCGCAGCTAATGGGTCGCCTCGAGGGCTCGGGGCAAATCCGCAGGGGCCATGAAGACGTAGCGCCGTCCCTGGCGCCGTTGGTTGAGGAATCCCATATCCACGAGCGGGAAGGAGATCGGCGCGTGCCGTCTCGTGAGTAACGCCATGGCTAGCGGCGGGGGTCTGGAATGTGAAGGTGGCATCGGGGTCGCGTAGGGCCTTTCCAAGCAGGGCGAATTGTCTGTGGTTGAACTGGTCTGAGCCCTTGAGCAGTTGTTCGACATCGCGCACGTCCTCGATCTTCTGACGTAGACAGTCGTGCAGTTGTTCGACAGCGCGCTGGATGACCTCGAGCTGATAGACGATGAAGTACGTCGCGTCGAGCCCGTCGGTCTCCGTCATGAGGAATGACCGGGAGTACTTCCCGGGGGCGCTGCGGAGGATGCGAGAGATGGATAGGTACTCGACGAGTGCCGCCCCGACGGATCCGTGAGTAGCATCGCCCGGCGGGGCCGCCGGCGGCCCCACTTGATCAGCAGCCACCACTCCTCGTGGCTCAGGTCGGCCGGCGGCCTGAGATGACGCAGCTTGTCCCAGTGGACGTAGTCGCGACCGTCCTAGAATCTGGGAGCTTAGCAGCACTCCAAGCGTCTCGGCTAATTTGGAGCAGCTTGGATTGCGGGGCGCGCGGACCGAGCCGTCCCGCGACCCCGCGAGGCCGGCCCTCAGGCCGGCCCCCTAAAACTCAAAAAGCGGCCTCGAGGAATCGCAGTCCCCCCG
>Ga0335075_10001100_pt1 | contig 45326 bp, 42 predicted proteins | sample Lox_Sample_24_FD_206723 | JGI IMG/M metagenome (GOLD analysis project Ga0335075, IMG submission 206723) | Soil microbial communities from Loxahatchee National Wildlife Refuge, Florida, United States - Lox_Sample_2.4 | ecosystem: Environmental > Terrestrial > Soil > Wetlands | place: USA... | reverse complement strand
CTCCGGCTTCCTGCACCGCTTCACCTTCCACGGGGTGACGCGGCTGGCGGTCAAGCTCGACTTCATCGCCGGGCTGCTGCTGAAGGGCGTGGCGGTCACCGGCGTCAAGGACTTCCGCGGCATTCAGGCCCGGGCCGGCGAGGTGATCGGCTGGCGCAACATGTTCTGGGCGCTGTCCGACGCGATGGCGGCCCGGCCCGACGAGTGGATCGACGGCGCTGTCCTGCCGCACCTGGACTACGGCCTGGCCTACCGCTGGTTCATGACCGTCGGCTATCCGCGGGTGCGCGAGATCATCATGCAGGACCTCGGCGCCGCGCTGATCTACCTGCCCTCGCACGTGGACGACTTCAAGTCCCCGGAGATCCGGCCCTACCTCGACCAGTACGTGCGCGGCTCGGGCGGCATGGCCGCTGTCGAGCGGGTCAAGCTGATGAAGCTCATCTGGGACTCGATCGGCACCGAGTTCGGCGGGCGGCACGAGTTGTACGAGCGCAACTACTCCGGCAACCACGAAAACGTCCGGGCGGAACTCCTGTTCGCCGCGCAGCAATCCGGCCTGACCGACGCGATGACCGGCTTCGCCGAGCAGTGCATGGCCGAATACGACCTGGACGGCTGGACCGCACCGGACCTCATCAACCCCGACTCGTAATAGCGGCCGGGTCACGCGCGGAGCTGGTCCGCGTTGACGGGGGAGACCGGGGGCTGTCCGGTGAGCACCCGCACGACCTCGTGGGCGGCGAAGTCGCGGACGGTGTGGATCGCCTCTTCCGAGTAGTACGCCGCGTGCGGCGTCACGACGATGTTGGGCAGCGTGAATAGCGGATTGACCGGCTTCCAGTCACGCAGCTTCGCCGGTTCTTCTTCGATGTCGTCAACGCCCGCACCGGCGATCCAGCCCTCGCTCAGGGCGCGGTACAACGCGGCGTCGCTGACGATGGGCCCGCGCGCGGTATTGATGAGGAACGCCGTCGGCTTCATCCGGCGCAGCTCGGTCTCGCCGACCAGGTGGTGCGTCTCTTTTGTCAGCGGCGCTTGTATCACCAGGTAGTCGGCCTGCTCGAGCAGCTCCTCGAAGGACACTGGCGTGGCGCCGCGCGCGGTGATATCCGGTGCGGGCAGGTACGGGTCATGCGCGATGACGCGCATGCCGAACCCGTCCGCCCTCGCGGCGATCGCCTGGGCGATCGCCCCGAAGGACAGCAGCCCGAGCACGCTGCCGCGCAGCCGGTGGATGGGATAGCCGGTTTGCCACTGCCAGGTTCCGGCCCGGCAGGCCTGGTCGTAGGCACAGATCTTCCGCCCCACCGCGAGGAGCAAGGCCATCGCGTGGTCGGCCACCTCGTTCTCGCACCAGTCGTTGGGGACGTTGGTCACGAGGATCCCGTGCCTGGTGGCGGCGTCAACGTCGACGATGTCGACGCCGGTCCCGTACCGTGCGATGACCTGGCAGCGCGTGAAAGCGGCGATGGCCTTCGCGCCGACCGTGGCGTACTGGGCGATGATCGCGTCGGCGTTCCTGGCGACGTCGATGACCTCGTCTTCCGTCTTGCAGTGGGCGGCGGTCAGTGCAAGCCCCGCGCCCTCGATGATGGCCCGCTCAACGTCCACGTCCCCGTAGTCGTAGTCCACGATGACGACGCTCTGCGCGTTATCGCCGCTCATGTGATGGACGCTCCCTCCGAGGCGCCGCGGGCGACCCGCGAGTACAGCGAGAGGATCCCGCTGTCATGCCTCGGCCGCATCGGCTTCCAGATGGCCAGGCGGTCCGCCAGCATGGCCTCTACCTCCTCCGGGGCGCGGTGCTCACCCTTCGCGCCCACGATCGCCAGCCGCCGCTCCGGCACGTTGATCTCGATCAGGTCGTCTTCTTCCACCAGCGCGATCGGGCCGCCCTCGATAGCTTCTGGCGCGACGTGGCCGACGCACGGTCCGCTCATGGCGCCCGAATAGCGGCCGTCGGTGACGATCGCCGTGGTCGTGTTGAGTACCCGGTCGTCCGACAAGATGGCGGCGGCGTAATACATCTCGGGCATGCCGTTGGCGCGCGGTCCCTCGTACCGGATGACGAGCACGTCGCCGGGCTTGATCTGCCGGGCGACCAGCGCGTGGACCGCCTCCTCCTCGAACTCGAACACCCGCGCCGGCCCGGTGTGCACGTGCATCTCCTTGGGGACCGAGAACGCCTTGACCATGGCGCCGCCGGGCGCCAGGTTGCCGTAGAGCACCGCGACGCCGCCGTCGGTCCCGAACGGGTCGGTACGGGGCCGGATGATCTCGTCCCTGGTCACCTTGACGTTGTTGAGGTAGCCGCGCCGCTCCGCGAAGTACACCGGGCTGGCGGCGATCTCGTCCAGGTTCTCGCCGAGCGTCTTGCCGGTGACCGTGAGGCAGTTCTGGTGCAGCATGTCGCGCAGTTCCAGCATGACCGCGGGAACACCGCCGGCGTACCAGAAGTACTCCACCGGGTACTTGCCGGTCGTCTTCACGTTCGCCAGCACGGGGACCCGCCGGTGGATGCGGTCGAAGTCGTCGATGGTGATGTCCACGCCCGCTTCCCTGGCCGCGACCGGCAGGTGCAGCAGCGCGTTCGTCGATCCGCCGACCGCGGCGTGGATGATGATCGCGTTCTCGAACGCGTCGCGGGTGAGGATGCGCCGGGCGGTGAGGTTCGCCTGGATCAGGTTGACCGCCTGCTTGCCGGTGGCCCGGGCGTAGCGCAGCAGCTTGGTCAGCGGCGCCGGGGTCAGCGCCGATCCGGGCAGCGCCAGGCCGAGCGCCTCGGCCAGCACCTGGCCGGTGCTGGCACTGCCCATGAACTGGCAGGCGCCACAGGTCGGGCACGCCCCGCGCTGCGCGTTTTCGAGTTCCCCCTCAGACAGGTCGCCGCGCTCGACGTCCGCGCCCATCGGCCACATCTTGTCCGAGGTCACGTAGTCGGGCGCGTTCAGCTGGGTGCCGCCTGGCAGGTGAATGGCCGGCAGGTCGCAGCGCGCCATCGCGACCAGGTGAGCGGGAACGGACTTGTCGTTGCCCGAGACGAGCACCATGCCGTCGTGTGGATGGCCGAGCGCGTGGATCTCCACCATCGCCGCCATGATGTCCCGGGATACGAGCGAGTAGCTCATGCCGGCCGTGGCCTGCACAACGCCGTCGCAGATGTCGCTGACCGTGAAGACGCCCGGCTTGCCGCCCGCCTCGTAGACGCCGTTGCTGACTTCCTCAACAAGGGTGCGGAAGTGGAACGTGCCCGGGTGTCCCATGCCGTCGGCGCTGTCGACGAGGACCTGCGGTTTCCCCAGGTCCTCTTCGGTCCAGTTCATTCCCAGGCGGAGGGCGTCGCCCTGGCGGTTGACAAGCCGGAGCCGCTGGCTCCGCAGAGGAGGTTGGACATAGCTCACGTAAGGTAGCCCCTTCCCCCAGCGTTAACACCATCACTACCTTAGGTGATCGGCTTACCCCATAAAGTGATGGGATAATCCCGGTGCGCCGCGGTCAGCGCGGCGCGGATCTTCGCGGCGCTGGCTGGTGTGCCGGTTTCGTCGGACAGCGACCCGTAGGGGCTGCGGTAGACCGGCGTGCCCGGTTCTTGCCGCCAGCTCTCGGCGAGCGGGCCCGCGTCGACGGCGTCGTAGCCGATCGAGTCGAGGAGCGCGGTCACGGCCGCCTTCGCCTGGTCATCATCGCCCGCGATCGGCAGAGCGGAGCGGCCGGCCGCGCCATGAGGCCTGGCCAGCGACCGCAAGTGCCTGGCCAGGATGTTGTTGAAGACCTTCACCACCTTCGATCCGCGCAGGTACCGCTGCATCAGATCGCTGCTCGTGAGCCGGCCGGCGTCCAGGTCGGCGATCGGGCCGTCGCGCCGCGGGTCGTAGTTGCACGCGTCAAGGACGACCTTGCCGGCGATCGGCTCGACGGGAATGCTCTGGTAGGCATCGAACGGGATCCGCACCATCACGATCTCACCGGCCTCCGCGGCCTGCTCGAAGGTGGCCGCTGACAGCAGCGGCCCGAGTTCGGCGACTAGGTCCCGCAGGGCCTCAGGACCCCGGGTGTCGCTCACCACGACCCGGTGCCCGGCCGCCACGCCGAGCCTGGCCACCGTCTCGACGATTCTGCCGCCGCCGACGAATCCAACCGTCGTCATGGCCGCCCCGCTCCTCTGCTGCTCGCTGATCAGGTTTCCTTCGGCCGGTACTGCAGCCGTTGCCGGGCCCGCTCGCAGATTCCGGCGCGTTCGTTCTGCTCAGCGACTCGCCTCGCCTCGTCAAGATCGGCCGGCGTCAGCAGCCCATTGCCGAGAAGGAAGCCGGCCAGGTCCCGGGCGTGCCCGCGCTCCTTCCAGATGAAGCCCTGCAGGAGCTTCTTGTAGTCGGACACCGCGCCTTCGCCGCTCAGGTCGAGCGCTATGACCACGTTGATCATCGGCACCGGTTGCGGGGCCGGCCGGCCGAGGATGAATTCCTCGTAGTAGTAGGCCATCGCGAGCCGGGCGCTCGTGTTCCGCTGGAAATAGGTGCGCACGCGGGCCACCGCCGCCTCACCCGGAGCGTCGTTCCGGGTGAACTCACGCTCCCGCGTCATCGCTCCGGTGTCACCGGCGGATGGCTCGACGCGGGAGAGTTCCGCCAGCTCGTGCTTCAGCCGGACCACCCACGAGCCGACGCTGATCAGCCACTGGCCCGCTTCGAGGGCGACCGGCGCCGCTTCGTAGCGTTCCGGCGCCACGGGGAGCACGTCGCGCGCCGTGCGCCGCACGACCTCCGGATCCGGAATCGGGCCAGGGACGTCAGGCGCCAGGTAAACGCGGTGCGACGTGTCGCGGCTGAAGATCTCCCAGCCGTGATGGACGTAGCGGATCCCGGCGCATCGCGGCGCGCGATGCAAGGTGAGGTCCTCGTTGCCGCTGAGCAGCGACCGGTCCAGCCAGGTGATCTCCTCGTGCGGGCAGGCTGTCCACTCACCGCGCTTCGCAGACCAGAGAAAGAGCTGACCGATCGTCACCAGAGTGACAATAGCCGGGCTCCCTGACCTTAGCCGATCTCGGCTTAGCTGATTTCGGCTCAGCCGATCTCGACCCGGGAGACCACAGCATCTGGCCGCGAGCCCCAGCGGATCGTGTCCCCGTCGCTCAGGGGCTGCTCTGTCTCAGCCAGCGTCCCGTTCACGGTGAGCCCGTTCATGCCTAGGTTGGTCACCCGCCACTGGCCGTCGGTGAAGGCGAACCTGGCGTGCTTCCTCGATATCGTCGATACGTTCGGCAGGACCAGATCAACCGGCCCGCGGCCCGCCTCAGCGCCCGTCATCCGGGTTTGCGCCACCAGGTCGCCCGTGATCAGCCGCAGGACGGGAACGCGAGGCACCGCCTTCTCCATGACCGTGGGCGTGCCGGCGTCGACGACCGCGGGAGCGTCGACGACCGCGGGAGCGTCGACGGCCGTGAGGTCCGGGACGGCTGTCAGGTCCGGGCCCGGTTCGCGCCACTGCCATTCGTCAACGTCGGCGTCCGCGTCGGCGTACCGCGGCACCGCGTAGGCGAACTCGCGCTCGTCAGGGGCGGGTTCCGGGCGCCCCTGCCGGAGGCGGTAGCTGCCGCGCGGGACCCACTCGCCCGCCGTCACGTATACCTCGGCCGGCTCTTGGGTCGCGAAACGGGCGCGGTGCCGGATAACCAGCTCCTCATAGAACTCGGACGCGCTCGCGGTGACGACGCCGAGTTCGATCCGGTCGCAGAGCGACGCCAGGTCAGCGGGGTTCAGCTGGATCTCGACGGCGTTCGGGGCGAACAGCGCACCGCTTGGCGCCACCACGAAGACGTCGGGGAGGTGGTTCATGGCCACCCGGAGCACGGACTGCCCGTCACGCCAGGGCCGCGACGCCAGCTGGCGAATCCACGGGTGATCGCGCGTCACGCCCATGGACCGCAGGAAGACGACGGCTATCGCGGCAGCGGCGGCGAAGGCCATCAGCAGCAGGGTCGCCGAGAACCAGGAACCCACGATGAGGTACAGGACGAGCCAGGCAGCGACCGCGCCCCCGGCTAGGGCCCAGCGCCTACGGCTTCGGGGCGGAAAGGGCGCACGCACCGCGCTCCTGCCGTCCATCCCCCTGTCCTGAGTCATCGAACACCCGCCTTTTGCTGTCGGCCAATGGGTCAGCTCCCGTGACCGAGGATGCGGGCTGAGCATGCGCCAGTCAACGAAAACCGGGCAGCTTCCAGACTTCTGGAATTTTGCCGTCGGCGGGATGACGGCGGCCTGCCTAGAAGAGATCTCCGCCGGTCAGGACGTACAGGAAGGGCACGAGCGGAATCAATCCGAAGATGGCCCACGCTAGCTTGGCGAGCGTACTCAGGTCGCTGCGCGTCGCCAGATTGATCCACATGAGCACTACCGCCACTGGGTGGAGAATACACAGCAGGAGTTCGACGAGAAGTTTCACTGCACCTCCAGGACCGAGCCCGTCGGGCAGCTTCTGCCCGGGGAGCCGGGCCGCAAACGGCTCTATTTGTAACCCCGCTTGAGCAGGTACTTGGCGCCTGCGTCGAAGTCCTCGGGGCTGAGCAGCTGGAAGCCGAAGGCGTCGGCGAGCCGGCCGGTCGTGTTGAACGCGGCGCAGACCGCCAGCGCGTCCTCGATCTGCTGGGGTGAGACACCCGCGGACAGCACGTCGCGCATGTCCTCGGCGCCGGCCTTTCCTTCCCGGGTCAGCTTGCCGAGCATCCGCAGCGTCGCCCGGAGCCCGTCATCGACGGGGGCGGATTCCAGGTCGGCCAGCACCGCTTGAACCTTCGACCGGTCGCGGTACGCCCGCTCCGCGGTCGCGGTGTGCGCGCCGACGCAGAACGCGGACTCGTTTACGCTGGACACGAAGGCCGCCATCAGTTCCCGGTCCGCGACCGACCAGGCGGACGGCCCGCGCATCGCCTCATGGGTGAACTTCTTCGCCGCGGCGCCGTAGAACCCGGGCCGGTAGAAGACCAGCTTGGCGGCGTCTGGCAGCGGGCGCCCTGAGAACATCCGGATGATCGCGAACAGCAGCTTGGTGTCAGGGCGGTAGCCGCTGTTGAGGATCTCAAGTCGCATTGTCCGGCCTCTCGTTGCCGGTCGCCTCGGCTAGCGCCGCCAGTCCCGCGTCGTACATCCGGGTGGCCTGTCCGACCGCGGCGGACACCACCAGCTCGAAAAGCTGGTCCTCGCTCAAGCCCGATGCTTTGGCCGTGGCGAAGTCAGCGTCGGTTACCTGTGCCGGGCTGGTCGCGACTTTGCCGATCAGCGCCTGCAAGGGCGGGGGGACGCCGGCGTTGCTGAAGGCACGGGCCCGCTGCTCCGGAGATGCCTTGCCCGCTCCCGTCAGCACGCGCTCCACCAGGACCTGATGCGCCGCCCGCTTCTTGTCCTCGGCTGGCATGACGCGTTCCGCCTCCTGTCCACCATGGTTGTCTGCCCTCATGTATAGAACGATCGGCGCGCGGCCGACTAGGACACGACGTCCGTTTGGAAGCGTGCGCTGGGGAAAGAGGAGGTGGCTCACCAGAACCTCACACAAGGAGGTAAGCCATGACGATCGGGATAGGCATTCTCCTGATCGCGGTGGGGGCCATTCTCAGGTTCGGAATCTCGACCGTAGCCACGCACGGCATCGGTGTTCACACGATCGGTGACATCTTGATGGTCGTCGGTGTCCTCGGCGTGGTGCTGTGGCTGCTTGTGTGGGCACCCTGGGCTCCTCGCGCTCGCCGTCGCCACACGGTGTACCGGGAGGAAGTACCGCCCGACGAGATACCTCCCGCCCGCCGGTACCCCGACGAGACAACTCCCATCCGCAGGTATCCCTACGAGGACGAGTACCGGCGCTGAGCGGACAACGGGACATGGCGAGCGCGAGCGTCTGGGAGCGTATTGAACGCCAGAAGCTGCGCGGGCAGGAGCGGTTCAGGCGGCACATCCGGCCGGGCGATCGGCCCGATCCGTCCAGCCCGGCCGGAACCGACATGCTGCCGCGGATCAAGCACATCGTCGTGCTGATGATGGAAAACCACTCCTTCGACAGCTACCTCGGCACTCTCGGCCGGGGGGAGGGGTTTCCTGTCGGCGATGACGGCGCGCCGGATGCCGAGAATCCTGACTCCGCGGGCGCCATCATCCGGGCCTATCATGCGAGGTCCCCGGTGCAACAGGACGGCGTGCCCTGCCAGAGCTGGAGCGCCAGCCACACCCAGTGGGCCGACGGGAAAATGAACGGTTTCGTGACCGCGGCCGAGCAGGCCGCGCCCGAGGGCGACAAGACCGCGGCCATGTCCTACTGGACCGACCAGGATCTGCCGTTCTACCACGGGCTGGCCAGGACCTTTCCGCTGGCCGACCGCTGGTTCAGCTCATGCCTCGGGCCGACGTTTCCGAACCGCCGGTTCCTGCTGGCCGGGACGGCCAACGGGCTGATGGACGACCTGCCTGTCAACCTGCTGGACCGGCCGCGGGCCGGCACGATCATGGACATGCTGACCCGGCACGAGATCTCGTGGGTCAACTACCGGCCAGCCAGCAACGACCAGTCCGAGTTCCGGCGCTATATGCGGTACCGGCGCCGCCGGACCCGGCACCACCTGACCTCCCTCGGCCGTCCGCTGCGCAGGACCAGCCAGGCGTTCAAGCGGGATCTGCAGTTCACGTCGGCCATTTACCCGCTCGGGATGGCCAGCTACATGGCCCATGTCCGCAGCATGGACCAATTCTTCGCCGATGTCGGCGCCGGCGATCTGCCGTCCTTCTGCATCGTCGACCCCGACTTCCGCAGCTTCTCGGAGGAGAACCCGCAGGACATCCAGAAGGGTGAAAGCTTCGCCGCCGAGGTGATCGGCCGGGTCATGCACGGCCCGGGCTGGGCGGACACGCTGCTCATCTGGACCTACGACGAGCACGGCGGCTACTACGACCATGTCGCCCCGCCCGCGGCGGTGGCGCCCGATGACGTCCCTGGCCGCAGCCGGGTCGCGCACCCGTCCGCGCTGCGCGGCGTGCTGAAGGTGCTATTTCCTGGCTATGTCCGGCAGGCCGAGCAACTCGTCGCGGGCCCGGACGCCTACGACACCTACGGGTTCCGGGTGCCCGCGGTGATCGTGTCACCGTACGCGCGCCCGGACTGCGTGGTGTCGGACGTCTTCGACCACACCTCGATACTGAAGCTCCTCGAGGAGAAGTGGAATCTGCCCGCGCTGACCCGGCGGGACGCGGAGGCTACCTCGCCGCTCGGCGCACTCGACCTGGCGGCCCCGCCAGCGTTCCTCACGCCGCCGGACCTGCCCGCACCGGCGCTAGCGTGGGGCACCTGGTAGCACGCTTACCGCGTGTGCGGGTCGCTGCCGTTGCAGCCCGTCGAAGGGGGCGCGTAGCGTTGACGCTAAGCGTCCCCGAGAGCCGTCACGGCGGATGGGCCGGGGTGACAGTGCAGCCTCCACGTCGGTTGTTCGGCCGGGTCGGCGAACTGGAAATTCTCCGCCAGTTGCTCGCGGATGTGCGCGACGGCAAGAGCGCTGTCCTGGTGGTGCGGGGCGAACCAGGGATCGGCAAGACCGCGCTGCTCGGGCAGGTGTCCGCGGAGGCGTCTGGCTTCCAGATGGTCCGCGTGGTCGGCGTCGAGTCGGAGATGGAGCTTCCCTACGCCGGGCTGCATCAGTTGTGCGCTCCCATGCTTTCCCGGCTCGATCGTCTGCCGGAGCCACAACACGATGCACTGCGGACCGCGTTCGGCATCAGCAGCGGCCCGCCACCCGACCGGTTCATGCTCGCCCTGGCAGCGCTCAACTTGATGGCGGCGGTCTCGGAGCGGCAGCCCTTGCTATGCGTGGTGGATGACGCGCAGTGGCTCGATCAGGCCTCAGCCCAGGTCCTGGGCTTCGTCGCACGCCGCCTGCTGGCCGAGTCGGTCGGGCTGGTATTCGCGGCCAGGACGCCGGGGCCCGGGCTGGACCCGCTGGCAGGCCTGCCCGAACTCCAGCTAGGGGGACTGGATCACGAGTCGGCCCGCGCGCTGCTGTCCACGGTCATGTCGGCGCGGCTCGACGAGCGGGTCCGCGCCCGGATCATCGAAGAAACCCGCGGCAGCCCGCTCGCCCTGCTCGAGCTCTACCGGGGCCTCAACCCGGCCGAGCTGGCCGGCGGTTTCGCGCTGCCGGACACGGGCGATGTGCCCAGACGCATCGAGAACGAGTACGCGGAACGCCTGGCCGAGCTGCCTGAAGAGGTCCAGCGGCTGGTCGTGCTCGCGGCGGCCGATCCGGTCGGGGATCCGGCGCTGATTCTCCGCGCGGCCGGGGCACTCGGCCTGGACACGAGGACAGTGGACGTAGCCGCGGCCGCGGGCCTGCTGGTGTTCGGCGCGAACGTGCGATTCCGGCATCCGCTGGTGCGTTCGGCCGCTTACCGGGCCGCGGACGTCAAGGACCTGCGGGCCGCGCATGCGGCCCTGGCCGCGGTGACTGATCCCGAGGCCGATCCGGACCGCCGGGCGTGGCACCGCGCGCACGCGGCGGCCGGGCCTGATGAGGCGGTGGCCGCGGAGTTGATCAACTCCGCGGGCCGCGCCCTGCGCCGTGGCGGGGTCGCGGCCGCCGCCGCCTTCTGGGAGCAGGCCGTGGCGCTGACCCCGGACCCGGGCCAGCGTGCCTCGCGAGCCCTGGCGGCGGCCGCGGTGAAGTATGCCGCCGGGGATTTCGAAGCCGCGCAGGCCCTGCTGGCCAGGGCCGTGGTCGGGCCGCTGGACGAGCTCGCCGCCGCGCAGGTGGAGCGGATGCGCGCCCAGATCGCGTTCGCTGTCAGGCGGGGACGCGACGCGCCGCCGCTCCTGCTGCGGGCTGCGCAGCGACTGCGGACCCTGGACGGCGAGCTCGCACGGCAGACCTATCTCGAAGCCCTGGTGGCCGAGATCTACGCCGGGCGGCTCGCGCACGGGGAAGGCACACGGGAGGTCGCGCGCGCTGCGCTATCCGCGCCGTATGAGCCGGCGGGAACGGACCCGCCGCCGCATTCGCAGTTGCTGCTGCGCGGCCTGGCCGTGCGGCTGACCGACGGGTACGTGACCGCCGCTCCCATGCTCAAGGAGGCGCTGCGCCGTTATCGGGCCGAGCCGCGGGAGCTGGACTGGCTGTCGGTCTCCTACAGCATGGTCGCGATGGACCTGTGGGACGACGAGGCCTGGTCCGAACTGGCGGCGGGCCAGGTCGGGCTGGCCCGGGCGAGCGGCACCCTCAGCTGGCTCCCGTTCGCGCTCGATTACCTAGCCGAGAGCCGCATCCCGGCCGGCGAGCTGTCCCAGGCGGCAGCGTTGCTCGCGGAGCGCGAGCGCATCGACCCAGGGGTCAGGGAGGCCACGCTGCCCTACCTCCCGCTGCTGCTGGCCGCGTGGCGCGGGGACAGCGCGACCGCCGCCGAACTGACCGAGGCGATGACTCAGGGCGCCGCGGACCGGGGCGAGGGCGCGGCGCTGACCTACGCCGACTACGCCACGGCCGTGCTGGACAACGGCCTGGGCAACTACGGGACCGCCGCCGTGGCGGCCGGCCGGGCCAGCGCCGTTGGCGAGATCGTCATCTCGCCCTGGGCCCTGTACGAGCTGGCCGAAGCCGCGGCCCGCAGCGATCAGCGGGAGCCCGCCACCGCGGCGGCGGGCCAGCTGGCCGAGATCGCCGCGGCCAGCGGAACCGCCTGGGCTCGCGGCGCGGCGGCGCGGTCGCTGGCGCTGCTGGCTGAGGGGCGCGCCGCCGAGGATAAGTACCGCGAGGCGATCGAGTTGCTCGGCGGAACCCGGGTGGCCGCCCACCTGGCCCGCGCCCGGCTGAGCTACGGCGAATGGCTGCGCCGCGAGAACCGGCGGGTCGACGCCCGCAACCAGCTGCGGCCGGCCTACGAGGTGTTCGCCGCCATGGGCGCCCACGCCTTCGCCGCCCGCGCCCGCCGGGAGCTCCGGGCCACCGGGGAGAGGGTGCGCGAGCGCACGGACGAAACCCGCACCCAGCTCACCCCGCAGGAGGAGGAAATCGCCCGGCTGGCTCGCGAGGGACGGACCAATCAGGAGATCGGCGCGCAGCTGTTCATCGGGGCCCGCACCGTGGAATGGCATCTGCGCAAAGTGTTCAGCAAACTCGACATTAGCTCCAGAAGGGAACTCGACCAGGCCCTTCGGCGCCGGTCACAGCACCCGGGGGAGCCGGGCGAGGCAGGAGTGGCGCCAGAGTAAGAGCCGCACCATCCGGACCAGTTGCGGGCTCCTCCAGAGGCCGGCAATGACGGTCGTGCGATGACTGATCGCTGGCACCTCGCGAACGGTGACTTCGGCGCCTGCTCGCAACATCGGTCCGAGGTACTGCGAGATGTTGCCCAACGGGGCGATGCTGTCTCGCCGTGAGCTCGCGAATACGAACCGGCAGCCGTCGAGCCGGCCGAAGTCCGGCCATTGAAGCTGTGCCCACGCTTCCTCGAGTCGCGGGAGTGACCATCCCCGTGCCACATGCAGCTGTCTCAGATCAGGCATGTTCCACATGCCTTGCGCGATATTGCCGCCGGTATTGAATACGCCCCAGCGAAACTCGGGGATCTGGCGGCCGACGCAGTTATACAGGATGAAGGAGCCTAGGCTGCTGCCGAAGAACCCGAACTCGGTTACGCCCTCAGACGTCAGCTTCGCTATCCGCGACTTGATGTCCTCTCGTATCCGCGCGATGAGCTCGGGGAGGATCAGCGGGTCGGCGTCCGTGAAGACGGCTGTGGTCGTCTCGTATGCCACCACGTGATAACCCGCCCGCAGGAGCCGGCGTATCGCGAAACCCACCTTGTGGATCGGTGTGCCGTACGGGCAGATGAAAATTATCGTGGCTGTCGTTGGCGTGGCAGTCCCGAATTCCTCAGCCTGGAACAACCCGTCTTGCCTGGACACTTCCACCCCGGACCGCTAGTACGTGACGGGCAGCGACGGCTGGCCAGTCGACTGGTAGCTGCCATGGGAGCGCCACTGCGGAATGACCCACCACGACCCGTGACCAGGATTCACCGGCACCTGATAGACGCAGGTCGACGTGGTGCACACGGGTGAAACGAGTTTCTCGTAGGTCGGCTGCCTGGGATGCTTGAGGACCAGGATGATCTGTTCCTTCCATGCGTCAACGGAACCCTGGATGACACCCCTCAGGGCGAGGTGGCCATGGTTGTCCGCGATGCACGCCTGCAGGCTCTGGCCGGCCGGGGCGCCGTTCCACATCGTAGAGCGCATGAAAGGCCCGCACAGCCAGGAACCGCTGGCGGCCGGGCTGGTGCCGTGCGCATTGCCTGATGCCATGGTGGTGGTGAGCACCACGATGGCCGCGATCGCGACGGCGGCCGCGGCGAGCGCCGCCTGGGTGACTCGCGACCTCAGCAACCGCAGCGGCCGGGTGACCGCTCGCGCGCGTCCGGCAGCTTTCCGTCGGAGAGATGCCTTCGCGGGCCGGTCAGAGACGGCCGGCACGCTATAGCTGGGCAACGGCCTGGGCGCTGGGCGCTGCGGGAGGTCCAGGGACGGGTCGGCGGCCAGGATGCGCTGGTGAACGTCGCGCAGCTCGGTTCCGGGGTCGGTGCCAAGTGCCTCGGTGAGCGTCTGGCGGGCGCGCTGGTAGGTGGCAAGGGCCTCGGCCTGCCGGCCGCACCGGTACTGCGCCAGCATGAGCTGGGCGTAAAAGCGCTCGCGCAGTGGATGAGCCGCGATGAGGGGCGGCAGTTCGGCCGCGAGCTCGCTGTGCCGTCCCAGTCCCAGCCCGGCATCGATGCGCCACTCCAGGGCCTGCACCCGGAGTTCTTCAAGACCGGGCAGGTCGTCGCGGTGCAGCGGGTCGCACGGGACATCGGCGAGCGGCGCTCCCCTCCACAGCGCGAGCGCGTCGTCCAGCGACTCCCAGGCCTGCGCCCATTCCTCGTTCCGCGCCGCCGCGCCGCCCTCCTTGCACAGCAGGCGGAAGCGCAGCAGATCGACTTCGTCGTCGCCTGCCTCGAGCAGGTACCCGCCGTACCGCGTCACCACGCGTTCCCGCACCTCCGGCCCGAGGACCTGGCGCAGCCGGGACACGTGCGACCGCAGCGTCACCTCCGCCCCCGGCGGTGGCGACCCGTCCCACACGATCTCGGCCAGCGTGTCAGCGGGAACCGTGGTCCCCGCACGCAGCAGCAGGGCAGCGAGAACCACCCGATGGCGAGTCGCCGGAACGCTCACGACAACGTCCCCGTTACGGACCAGCAACGGTCCCAAAACCCCGAACCACATCCCCGACGTCCTTTTTGTGGTTGAACCACACGGTACCGGGGGTGCCACACCGATGCAACGCTCATTCAACGTTCTCCGACAAGGCTGATCGGGTACCGATCATTCCTCCTAGGAGGCGAAAACCATGTTCCGCGCATCATCACTCAAGATGTCGGCGTGCGCCGCCGTCGCGGCGGCCGGCCTCTGGCAGGCCGCGGCGCCGGTGTCCGCCACGGCGTCACCCGCTCCACCCAGGTGGATCATCACCCAGACAGCGGTGGGGCTCCTCGGCGGCGCCGGCCTGACCCATGCCCAGTTGCAGACCCTTTTCGGCAACACCAGGACCTACCTGAGCGGCGGGCTCACACCGCCGTCCCCGCCCGTGAGCGGGGCGCTGCGGACAGTCTCATTCACCAGCTACCGGGTGATGGAGAGGCAACTCGCCGGGTCTCACCTGCCAGCCGGGACGACCGCCGTCATCTACGACAACGAGCACTGGCGCTTCACCCCAGCGGACGAACAACGCGATCCCGCCAAGTACGAAGAACTGGCAGCGAAGCTGGCCCACGCCCATCACCTGGTGTTTGTCAGCGCCCCGGCCGTCGACCTGACAGACGTGCTCGCACCGGGGCAATCCGACCACTACGCCGCCTACCTGCGGCTCGGCCTAGCCGCGAGCGCCGCCAGGTACGCCGGCGTGATCGACATTCAGGCGCAGGGATCGGAAACCAGCCTGCCCACATTCACCTCGTTCGTCGAAGCGGCGGCCGCCCAGGCCCGCCGGGCCAACCCGCATGTCATCGTCCTCGCCGGCCTGAGCACTAACCCCAGCGGACAGCACGTGTCGAGCGCGCAGTTCACCGCCGCGTACAACGCCGTGCGGGCGGACGTCAGCGGCTACTGGCTGAACATTCCCTCCCACGGGGCCGCCTGCCCGGCCTGCGGCACGCCGCAGCCCAAGGTCGCGGTCCCGCTGCTGGAAATGCTCGCCCGCGCAGGTGCGTAGCGATGCGGCAGTTGCTCGCCCGGCGGCGCAGGGCCGTGGGCCTGACCCAGGAGGCACTAGCAGCCCTCTTGGACGTCGATCGCTCCACGGTGGCGCGGTGGGAACGCGGCGAGACCGAACCGCTGCCGTGGATCCGGCCCAAGCTCGGCAAGTCGTTGCGGGTCACGGCCGACCGGCTTGACGAGCTGCTGGCCACCGGCGCGCCGCACCACGCGGCCTGCCCAGCGCGGGAACCGGCCCGAACGGCGCCATGGCGTGGCTGTTCGGCGGGGCGGCGCCATTCCGCCCGCAGGCCTGAGTTCACGGTGACCGTTTCCTTACGTCCCGTCCGCGTGACGCCGAATGTCTCTAGCGTGTAACGAAACGGATACACCGAGAGGAGCTAGGCGCGTTATGTCCATTCGTCGGCACGAATCCAGCTCCATGAGACGGCGTCCGGCTCGGCGAATCTGGCTGCCCGCGCTTGTCGTCGGCGCCATGGCCGTGGTCGCGTATTCGATGGTCGCCGTGTCCGGTACCGAGAACGCCAGGCAGACAGCGAGCTTGTCCGCCGCGACCGCGGCCGCGGCCCCGGGGACGGCCGTTGGAGGCACGGCGGTCGGCGGGTGGGGACGGGGCGGCTACCCGATGGTGACTAGTTCGTCCCCGGCCGGGGCGGACAACGCCGCGAACGCCGCTGCCAGCAGCGTGAACTGGGCCGGGTACGCGGCGACGGGGGCGGCCGGAACCTTCACCAGCGTGTCCACGTCGTGGACACAGCCCGCGGTCACCTGCAGTGCCACGGACACGTTCTCCAGCTTCTGGGCCGGCCTTGACGGCGACGGCAGCCAGACGGTGGAGCAGACCGGCACCGAGGCCGACTGCTCCGGCGGCGCGGCCACCTACTCAGGGTGGTACGAGATGTTCCCGAACGCCCCGGTGTTCTACAACAACCCGGTAGCTCCGGGAGACGCGATGAGCGCGTCGGTCGTCGCCGGTAGCGGCGGCGCCTTCACGTTGACGCTCAGCGACGCCACGCAGGGCTGGACGCAGACCACGCACCAGACCTCGGCCACCGCGACGCTCGCCTCAGCGGAGGTCATCGCCGAGGCGCCGAGCAACGGAACGGTCCTCCCGCTGGCCAACTTCGGCACCGTTAACTTCAGCAACGCGACGGCCAACGGCGCGCCGATCGGCAATGCCAACGTCAGCGAGCTCACCATGGTGTCCGCGGGCGGCACTACGGAGGCGACTCCGTCGGCGCTGGCCGGCGGGACGAATTTCACCGTCACCTGGGACAGCAGCGGCTCCACCGGGGCTACCGCGCCCGGGACCGGCACCCCAAGCCCAGGCGCCAGCATGACCAGCCCGGCGGCCTAGGCCGCGGCTCTTCAGAGGTCCGTCGGCGGTGTCGTCGAGCGCGTGCTCGCGGCCCGCCGCGGACTCAGGTACTCGAGAAGTTCCCTGAGCCTGGCGAGGTCGCCCGCGGGCATTTCGCGAAGCGCGGGCGGCGGGCGGGCGATGATGTCCTGCGCCTTCTGAACGGCTTCGCGGCCGTCCTGCGTCAGCTCGACCGCCTTCCGCCTGCGATCGCGATCGTCGGGCGAGCGCGAGAGAAGCCCGAGGGCTTCCAGCTCGTTCACGATGATCGTCGCGTACGGCGGGTCGACGCCGATCCGCCGCGCGAGTTCGGCGAGGCTCAGGGGGCCGCCGGCCAGGCTGACGAGGGCCTTGACCCGGCCCGTGCCCCGGCCGAGGCCAAGCGCCTGGCGTAGCTCGTCGGCCGGGTCATTGCCGAGGACGAAGGCCGACATGATCTCCCAGATCGACCTGGCGAGATCGGAATCCGTTTGCGTCTGCATCCTGCTCCAGAAGCGTACGTTGCCGGGGCCGGCACTCGCCGCGGACTTGACTACCTCAAATTAGTGATAATGTTATAAGTATAACTAACTCGCTAGGAGGTTCCAATGCCTGAGCAGGCGCCCTACATCACCTCGCTCCTCGCATCGGCCCCGGCCGACGTGAAAAGGCGGCTCGCCGAGATCGGTGACTTCGTGATCAACGAGGACAACCTGACCGCCATGCGGGGCCGCCAGCTCCGCGATCCGGGCACGCCCACCGGCGCTGTCGACCACATCGACTACCTGGCGCCCGGGAGGCCGGGCGACCCCGGCGTCCCGGTGCGACTGCACCGGGAGCGCGCCGTCACGGAACCACGGCCCTGCCTGATCTCGATCCACGGCGGCGGGTACGTGATCGGGTCGCACCTCGGTGATGACGGCCGCTTCGACCGGTGGACGCCGGCGCTGCGGTGCGTCGGGGTCTCTGTCGGCTACCGTCTTGCCCCGGAGACGCCGTTCCCCGGTCCGCTGGAGGACTGCTACGCGGCGTTGCGCTGGGCCCACGACAACGCCGCTGATCTCGGCATCGACCGCGGCCGGATCGGGATCATCGGGGGGAGCGCCGGCGGTGGGCTCGCCGCGGGGCTCGCCCTGCTCGCCCGCGACCGCGCCGAGATCCCCGTCGCCTTCCAGGCTCTGAGCTATCCGATGCTCGACGACCGGCAGAGCACACGGTCAGCACGGGCCGGCGCGCCCGTGTGGGTGGCCGCGAGCAACCAGTTCGGCTGGCGCTCCTACCTCAACGGGCGCGGCCCGGGTGATGACATCCCCGGCTACGCGGTCCCGGCGCGAGCCGGGGACCTGGCGGGCCTGCCGCCGGCGTTGATCACGGTCGGCGACCTCGACGGCCTGATGGACGAGGACATCGACTACGCCCGGCGGCTCATCATGGCCGGCGTCCCGACCGACCTGCATGTCTTCGCCGACGGGGCGCATGCCTTCGACAGCATGATGCCTGGCACCGCGGTCGCGCAACGAGCCGGGCGCGCGCTCGAAGACTGGCTGGCAGCTCACCTGCACCCCGACAGCTGATGCGGGCCGCCGCGTCGGCGCCGGGAGCACGACCGGATATTGAAGATCGTGGATAGAAATGGCCCTTCTGGGGGCCATTTCTATCCACGTTGTTCAAATGCGGCTTCAGGATCGCCATGGCCGGTGGCGTCAGGGACCGGAGGTAAAGCTGATAACCGGTAGGCGTGGCCTGGGGTAGGCGGCCCGCGCCGGAGCGGGCATGATGGTCAGCAGCCTGGGTTCGCTCCGGGAGTGCTTGGGAGGGCTAAGCCGTGACCGGTGTCGTTGTGGCCTGCTGTCAGCTCGCGCCGGTGCTAGGCGAGCCGGCGGTTAACCGGGAGATCACCGCTGACGCGGTGACCTCCGCCGCCGCGCGCGGCGCGTCCATCGTCGTCCTGCCGGAGCTCGCCTCGAGCGGTTATGTCTTCGAGAGCCAGGCGGAGGCCAGGGCCAGCGCGGAGACAGCCGACGGCGAGACGGTCACCGGGTGGGCGCGGCTGGCGGCCGAACACGGGATCGTCATCGTCGGCGGCTTCTGCGAGGCATCCGGCGGGGAGGTTTTCAACAGCGCCGCGCTGGTGGATCCGGACGGGCTCCGCGGCGTCTACCGCAAGGCGCACCTGTGGGATGAGGAGAAACGGTGGTTCAGCCCCGGGTCGGCGGCCCCGCCCGTGGTGGCGACGAGGTTCGGCCGGATCGCGATGATGATCTGCTACGACCTCGAGTTCCCCGAATGGGTCCGGCTGCCCGCGCTGGCCGGCGCGCAGCTGCTGTGCGCCCCGACCAACTGGCCGGCGTTTCCCCGGCCCGAGGGTGAGCGGCCGATGGAGGTCGTGCGGGTCCAGGCCGACGCGGCCGTCAACCGCATGTTCATCGCGGCCTGCGACCGCATCGGCGAGGAACGGGGCGTCGGCTGGGTCGGCGGCTCGGTGATCGTGGACGCCGACGGGTGGCCGCTCGCCGCCACCGGCCAGGCGGCCGGGCGCAGCCCGGCCGACGTCACCAGCGGACCGGTCACGATCGCCGCCGAGTGCCAGCTCGACGAGGCCCTCGACAAGGCTGTCGGCCCGAACAACGACGTGCAGGCGGACCGCAGGCCCGAGCTGTACGGCCGGGTCGCCGGGCCGCTGACCGATCAGCCGGCGAGCGCCATGAGCCCTAGCAGCTCGTAGCAGACGTGCGCGGCGGCCACCGTGGTCATCTCGGCGTGGTCGTAAGCGGGTGCCACCTCGACCACGTCCGCGCCCACGAGCCGCGTCCCGGCGAGGCCCCGCAGGATTCCGAGCAGCTCCCTGGAGGTGAGGCCGCCTGCTTCCGGGGTCCCGGTGCCCGGCGCGTGCGCCGGGTCCAGCACGTCGATGTCGATCGAGAGGTACAGCGGGTTGTCTCCCACCCGCTCGCGTATCGCGGCGGCGACGCCGTCGATGCCCATGCGCCCGACGTCCATCGCGGTGAGGACCTGGAAGCCGAGCTCGGCGTCCTCCGTCAGGTCGCTCGGGGCGTACAGCGGCCCGCGGATGCCGACGTGCATGCTGTGCCCCTCGAGGAACAGCCCGTCCTCGGCGGCGCGCCGGAACGGCGTGCCGTGCGTGAGCGGCGCGCCGAAGTAGGTCTGCCACGTGTCGAGGTGGGCGTCAAAGTGCACGAGGGCGACGGGACCGAACCGCTGCCTCGTGACCCGCAGCAGCGGGTAGGCGATGGTGTGGTCCCCGCCGATCGCCAGCAGGCGGCCGGCGTCGCCGAGCAAGGCGGCGGCGGCCGTCTCGATCTGGTCGACGGCTTCCTTGATGTCGAACGGATTGCACGCGATGTCGCCGGCGTCCGCCACCTGCTGGACGCCGAACGGCGCGACCTCCAGGCCTGGGTTCCAGGGGCGCAGCAGCCGGGATCCCTGCCGGACCGCGGCGGGCCCGAAGCGGGCCCCCGGCCGGTAGGACGTGCCGCTATCGAATGGGACGCCTACGACTGCCACGTCGCAGCGGGAGACCTCGTCCCGTCGCGGCAGGAGCGCGAACGTCGGCGGCCCCGCGAAGCGTGGCGTCCGGCTCGCGTCCATGGGCCCGCGCTCGGCGTGACCAGCCCCGCCAGGCAGATCCTCGGTACCCGCCAATCCGTCCTCCCGCTGCCGGTTCTTCGCTGCTCACACTAACGCCAGCGTCTGGCTTAGCAGACCGTTCCCGTCGCGGGCAATAGTGGCCACCACAGATCATGCCCTTGTCCTTGGCTCAGGCCACAACCTACGCTGAGCCCCATGTCGCAGGACGGGGTGATCCGGGTCGAGGACCTGCTCCGCTCTCCCGCGCTGCAGCTGCGCCTGATCGCCGGGGAGTCGGGGACATCGCGCCGCGTCGCGTGGGCGCACGTGAGCGAGCTCGAAGACCCGACGCCGTGGCTCTTCGGCGCGGAGATGATCATGACGACGGGGATCGGCGTGCCCGCCAGTGCCCGGCGACAGCGCGCCTACCTGGAGCGCCTCGACGACGCCGGGGTGGCCTGCCTGGCCCTGTCGGAGCAGCTGTCGGTGCCGCCGCTGACGGACGCGTTCCTGGCCGCTGCCGACGAGCGCGGGTTTCCCGTCGTGGAGGTGCCGCTGCCGGTGCCATTCATGGCGATCTCGCAGGAGGTCGCCGCGGCCGTGCAGGTCGATACCGGCCAGCGGCTCAACGCGCAACTGCAGGTCTTCGGCGCGGTCCGGTGGCTGGCGGCGGGGAACCTGAGCACCCGGGAAATCTTCGCCCGGCTAGAGCGGCTGTCCGGCTTCACCCTCTACGCCTGCAACACGCGGCTGGGGCCGCTGCTTGACGGGGTTCCCGTCCCGCTGCCCGAGCACGCGAAGCTGATACCGGCCACGCCAGCCAGCCCGCCGACGGTGCCGGGCGGCTACGTGCTCCCGGTTTCCGGGCCGCGGAGCACGGCGGGCTACATCCTCGCCATGGAGCGGTCCGATGCCGCGCCCGCCGGGGTGTCGGTCGTCCAGCACATCGCGACCGTAGCCGCGCTCCAGCTGTCGATGCAGGCGCACGAGCGGGAGATGCTGCGCCGGGAAGGCGCGGAGACGCTGGCGGAGATGCTGCGGGGCGTGCTGGACTCCGCGGTCGTGAGCAGGCGGCTCGCCGTGCAGGGCTTCCCGGCCGGCTGCCGGCTGCTGCTGGCGATCGTCCGGCCGAAGAGCGACGGCGCCGACTCGGTGGCTGACCGGCTTGCCCAGGGCAGGTTCCCGCAGCTCGTGCTGCGGCAGGAAGAGGAGCTGTACGTCCTGGTGCCCGACGACCTGGCCGCGAGGAACGCGCTGGCCGCCGACGACGCGATAGCGGGCCTCAGCCTGCCGTTCCTGGCGGGGGCGTCGCTCGGCGTGGCCAGGCGGGAGGCGCAATGGGCCATCGCCAGGGCGGTGGAGTCGGGCCGGGACGTCGTCAGCTACAGCGATGACCGCACCGGGAGATGGCTGACCAGCGAGTCGGCGGATCTGCGCGCCCTGGTGGACAACGTGCTCCGCCCCGTCATCGACTACGACGAGGCGCACGGCGGGGATCTGCTCCCGACGATCCGGACCTGGCTGGAGCACGACCGGCAGACCGACAAGGCCGCCCAGGCGCTGCACATCCACCCCAACACGCTGCTGTACCGGGTGCGGCGGTTCGAGCAGATCACCGGGCGTTCCCTCACCTCGACCGAGGCCCTCGCCGAGACCTGGCTCGCCCTGCGCGCTGCCGCCACCTTGTCAGCTGGCTGAGAAGCCGCAGTTGTGCGTTCCGACAAGACCGTTGCGGATAACACCGGGCTGGCAATAAATGCGCAGAGAAATGAGCTCGCCGTGGCTACTGAGAGTACGACTGCACCCGCAGGCACCCAGGGCGCCGGCATCCGCGGCATCGAGACGCGCTCGATCGACTGGATCCCGGACACCGAGCGGCACGGCAAGGCATGGCATCAGGCACCGCTGTGGTTCCTGGGCAACTTCCAGTACTTCACGATCCCGATCGGCTTCATCGGCCCCTCGCTAGGGCTGTCGCTGGGGTGGACGATCATCGCCGGCACGGCCGGCATCCTGATCGGCACCTGCTTCATGGCCTTGCACGCGACGCAGGGACCGACCCTCGGACTGCCGCAGATGATCCAGTCGCGCGCCCAGTTCGGCTATCGCGGCGTCATCGTCGCGCTGTTCGCGATGGTGTTCACGTACATGGCCTTCAACGTCGCCGACCAGGTGCTGCTGGCACAGGGACTGCACGGCGCCTTCGGCTGGAACGCCAACCTGGTCGCGATCGTGGTCACGGTGGGCGCGGCGCTGCTGGCGATCTACGGCTACGACTGGGTGCACCGCATCTTCCGCTGGACGCTGTACATCCTGCTCCCGCTGATGGCCGCCGTCACCATCGGCGTGCTCGCCGGCAAGGCCGGCGGCGTGGTCAGCCACCACGCCTACGGCTTCAACTGGGTCGGGTTCATGTCCCAGTTCTCCGCGGCCGCGGCCTACAACATCACCTACGCCGGGTATGTCTCGGACTACTCGCGCTACCTGCCCCGGAACACACCGCGCGGCAAGATCATCGGCTACGTGTTCGCCGGCGCGTCGACCCCGGCGATCTGGCTGATCGCGCTGGGCGCCTGGCTCGCTATCCGGCTCAACGCGACCGACGGGCTAGTCGGCCTGCAGACCGCCGGCAACAACATAATCACCCACCTCGGCGCGGTCACCGGATTCCTGTCGGCCTTCGCGCTGGCGGCGACCATGGGCATGAACGCCTACGGCGCCAGCCTGACGACGCTGGCCGGGGTGGACGCCTTCTGGAAGGTCAAGCCAACCCGCAACGCCCGCATCATCTCGATCGTGGTGCTGACGGTGATCTGGTTCGTGATCGGCAAGCTGATCACGACGAACGCGGTCGGCGTGGTCGACACCGCGCTGACGCTCATGCTCTACCTGCTGGTGCCGTGGACCGTGACGAACCTGATCGACTTCTTCTTCGTCCGCCGCGGCCATTACGCGATCGTGGACATCTTCAACCCCAACGGGATCTACGGGGTCTGGGCTTACCGCGGCCTCATCGCCTACGCCGCCGGGTTCGCCGCCGAGATCCCGTTCATGGTCCTGCTCAATGTGGTCAGCCTGAAGAGCTACTACACCGGCCCGCTGGCCAGCGACCTGAACAGCGTCGACATCTCGTGGATCGTGGGAGCCGTGGTGACGGCCGTCGTCTACTGGATCCTCACCCGCAACCTCAACGCCGCCGCGGAGCGAACGGCGATCGCGGAAAGCGACGCCGAGTTGCGCCAGATCGACGCGGAAACCAGCGCCTGACCCTGGCGGACAAGCCCAGAATGGACCGAATTCACAACACCTTACACATTTCGGCGCAATCCCCGTCGTCACGCATACCTGTGTGATAGTCAAATTTCCATTTCGCCTGAAATGATCCCGACCGTGTGTTTTGCTGTCCTCACGGGCCGCATATTGCCTGATGTCGGGGTGGGGGGCGGAATGGAGTATCGCGGCACTGAGCTATCGGCGCGCGCGCGGCGCCCCGAACCCTCGTGGCCGTCGGTCATCGCGACCACGGTGCGGCTGTGGGTTGAGCGTCATCCGCTCTTCGGCGGAAAGCCTCCCCGAGGCCGGCGGACGGCGATCGCGGTTGCCGTGGTGATCGTCGTGGCGCTCGGGGCCGGAGCGACGGGGGTCATCATCGGCCGCTCGGGCACGTCAACGTCACAAGCCTCGCGGAACTCGGGGGCAGGATCAGTATCCGCGGCGGCCGTTGGCGCCTCGGCCGCGACCCGGGGCGAGGCGGCCACGTGGATCGCCGGACAGGTAGCGGCAAGCGCGATCGTGGCCTGTGACCCCGCCATGTGCGCCGCGTTGCACGCGGACGGGCTGCCCGCGACCAGGCTGCTGGTCCTCGGTACCGCCACCCCCGACCCGCTCGGGTCGGACCTGGTGGTCGCTACCCAGGCCGTGCGGAACCAGTTCGGGACCCGCCTGCAAAGCGTCTACGCCCCAGCCGTGATCGCGAGTTTCGGAACGGGCGCGGGACGCATCGACATCCGCGCCATTGCTCCTGACGGGACGGCCGCCTACCAGGCTGCCCTCGCCGCGGACCGCCGCAGCCGGATCTCCGCGGGCAGTCAGCTGCTCCGCAATCCGCGCATCATCGTCGCCGCCGGCGCCAGAACGGCGCTGAGCACGGGCGACGTCGACCCTCGGCTGCTCATGATGCTTGCCGCGCTCGCCGTCCAGCAGCCATTGCGGATCAGTGCCTTCGGCGACCCGTCACCAGGCGCCAGCCCGGTCGTGCCGCTGCGCAGTGTCCAGATCGTCCCGCCGGGCTCCGGTGGCAAGGCCGCGGCCAGCCTGCGGTCCATGCTTTCGTTCGTCAATGCCCAGCGGCAGCCGTTCCAGCCGCTGCGGGCAGCCCTTGTCGGTTCATCCGCGCTCACGGTCGAGTACGCCGCGCCCAGCCCGCTCGGGCTGCTCGGTGGTCCGTAGCGATTTGTTCATCTGGGTAAAGGGGAGGGACCCATGAAAATTAAGCGATTGATCCGGTGGACGGCCTTTCTCATGGCCGCGGCCGCCCTGTTGCTCGGCATCCCGCAGGTCGCGTCGGCATCGACGGCGTCCTCGGGTACCGGGTGGGTTCGGCTCGCTCACTTGTCGCCCAACACTCCGGCGGTGGACGTCTACCTTTATTCTTTCGGCGACCCGGCGGCCGAACTGGTGCTGCACCACGTCGGCTACGGCGTGGTCTCGCCCTATGAGGCGCTCGCCCCGGGCGAGTACACCGTGGCGATGCGCGCCGCCGGCGCCGCGGCCACCACCAAGCCGGTGCTGTCGGCCAGCCTGAATGTCGGGTCCGGCGACGCGTACACCGTGGCGGGGCTTGGACCGGAATCCGGGCTGCGGCTAGAGGTCCTTCAAGATCAGCTGACCACGCCGCCTGGCAAGGTCGTGGTCCGGTTCATCCAGGCATCATTGCAACAACATCAAGTGACAGTGACGTGGAACGGGACGACGGCAGTCACCAACCTTACGTTCGGATCAGTGAGCTCTTATCAAGCCGTGACCCCGGCCACCGCGAGCCTGCACGTCGCCGGAGAGAGCGAGTCGGCGAGTTCAACGATCACGCTGGCCGCCGGGACGGTGCACACGATCGTGGTCCTCGACGGGCCGAAGGGCCTGGTGCTCGACAACTTCCTGGACGCGGCCGGGAGTGGCGACGCGCCGGCGGGCGGCGCGGCGACCGGGTTCGGCGGCACCGCACCCCGGGTCCCGTCCCCGCTGCCCTGGCTGGCACTCATCGGGGCTGGGCTGCTGCTCGCCATGGGCGGCCTTGGCGTCCGTCTCCTGCCGCAGCCGAGCGGCAGGCATGCTCGGTAGGAAGCACGCGCCCCTTCTCGTGCTGGCGGCCGGCCTGATCGTGGCCAGCTTCGGCGCCGCCGGGCTGGCGATGACGCGTCACCCCGTCGCGCGAGACTACGGCGCCGCTCCAACCTTGCCAGCTCCGACCGGGCCGGTCGCTGCCGCCCCGCAGCAGCGGTCGGCCCAGGTCAGCCCGCCCGTCTCGCTAACCATTCCGTCGATCGGCGTGCAGACAAGCCTCATCCACCTCGGGCTGACCGCCAGCGGGACCCTGCAAGTGCCGCCGTCGACAGCGGTAGCGGGCTGGTACACCGGGAGTCCCCGGCCCGGAGCGGTCGGGTCGGCGGTCATCGCGGGGCATATCGACTCGCGTGCTGGCCCGGGAGTCTTCTTCCGGCTGTCGCAGCTTCACCCGGGTGACCGTGTGTACGTGCGGCGCGCGGATGGCACGCTGGCCGTCTTCCGGGTCACGGTCGTCCGTGAGTTCCCCAAGGACGGCTTCCCCACGTCAGCCGTTTACGGTCCAACTCCGGATCCGGAGGTGCGCCTCATCACCTGCGGCGGAACCTTCGATCCGCAGCTGGGGTCGTACCTGAGCAACACGGTCGTCTACGCCGTCGAGACGAACTAACGCGTACGGACCAGGAGAAATAACCCCGGAGGGGTGACGACAGCGCGGGCCTCCGCGGGTCACGCTGAGCCGCGATGAACCTAACCGTAGGGCTCGATGACCTGGTGGCGGTGTCGCTGGTGGCGGCGCTCGCGCCGCTCGTCGTGGCCCTGCTGCCCGGCCCCCGCATCCCGCAGGTTGTCGTTTTCCTTGTCGGCGGCGTGGTGATCGGCCCGCACGTGCTCGGCCTGGCTGAGTCGTCGAGCATCCAGTTGCTGGCCAACATCGGGCTTGGCTTCTTGTTCCTGCTGGCCGGGTACGAGCTGGAACCGCATCTGCTGCGAGAGGAGCCGGGCAGGCTCGCGATCGGCGGCTGGCTGATCTCGGCCGGGATCGCCGTGGGCGTCACGGGCGCCCTGACCGCGGCGGGCTACATCAAGGATTACGTGCCGGTCGGGCTGGCGCTGACCACCACGGCTCTCGGCACGCTCCTGCCGATCCTGCGGGACAACGACATGCTCGGCGGCCAGTTCGGCCGCTACGTGTTCGCCGCCGGCGCCGTCGGTGAGATATTCCCGATCCTGATCATCGCGGTCTTCCTCGGCCAGCGCGGCAGCTTCGTCGCGCTCGCCTCGGTGGCGCTGGTCGGGTTGCTGGCCCTCGTGCTGACCGTCGTGCCCTGGCTGGCCAGGAGCGCCGCGGTGCAGCGGATCGTCACCGAGGGTCAGGAGGCGACCGGGCAGGTCACCCTGCGCTGGTCCATGGTGCTGCTGTTCGTCCTGCTCGCCGTCGCGAGCCGGTTCGGCCTGGACGTGGTGCTCGGCGCCGTGCTGGCGGGGATGGTGCTGCGCGGCTGGACCCGCCGGCTCAACGTGGACACCGCCAGCCTGGAGCACAAGTTCGACGCGGTGGGCTACGGGATATTCATCCCGATCTTCTTCGTCTCGTCGGGGATGAGCTTCGACCTCAAGTCGATCAGCGAGGACCCGCTGCGCCTGCTCCTCTTCTTCGTGCTGCTGCTCGTCGTCCGCGGCTTGCCGTCGCTGCTGGTCTACCGGCACGTCCTGGCTCCCGTGCAGCGGCTGGAGATGACGTTCATCACCGCGACCTCGCTGCCGCTGCTGATCGCGCTGGCCACGATCGGTCAGATGGACGGCGTCATGCTCCCCGCCACCGCCGCCTCGCTGATCGGGGCGGGCGTGCTGTCGGTCCTCGTGTACCCGCTCATCGCCGTCGGGCTGCACCGGCGGGCCGCGCTCACACCCGCCGATGTCGTGATCACCGCGGAGGAAACGCCGCAGGCCTAGCGGGCCCAGCGGGTCTACCGAGCCAGACGGGCGGCGGCGGGCGATGAGGGCGCCTGCCGCGGGAGCGGCGCCGCGGGTGCTCCGGTCAACCGCCGGTACGGCCGGGCCAGCGGCCAGTGCGGGTCGTCGAGTGTGGCGGCGGCATCGAGCTGGCCGTAGGCCTGGATCAGCCTGGCCACGAGGCCAGTCCAGCCGGTCTGGTGGGACGCGCCGAGGCCGGCGCCGTTGTCGCCGTGGAAGTACTCGTAGAACAAGACGAGGTCACGCCAGTGCGGGTCTTCCTGGAACAGCTTGCTCCCGCCGTAGACCGGGCGGCGGCCGTCGGGGCCGCGCAGGAACGTTCCGGTGAGCCGGCGGGTCAGTTCCTGGGCCACCTCGAACAGCGTCATCATCGTCCCGGACCCGGTCGGGCATTCCACCGTCAGGTCGTCGCCGTAGTACCGGTAGTGCGTGATCAGGCCGCGGATCAGCAGCACGTTGATCGGGAACCAGACCGGCCCCCTCCAGTTGGAGTTGCCGCCGAACATCCCGCTCGTCGACTCGGCGGGCTCGTACTGCACGCGGTGTTCGGCGCCGCCGGCGTAGAAGCTGTAGGGGTGGTCCAGGTGCCAGCGGGATATCGAGCGGATCCCGTGCGGACCGAGGAAGCGTTCCTCGTCGAGCATCCGCGCCAGGATGCGCCGCAGCTTCTCCTCGTTCACCAGCGACAGGAGCCGCCGGCCATGGGCGCCGGGCACGAGCGGGTCGGCGATGTTGACCAGCAGGTCCTTGTTCCGCTCGACGAACGTGGCGGCCCGCTCGGCGACCTGCGGGTAGCGCTCGAGGACGTCCGGCCCGATCACGGTGCTGGCGCACAGCGGCAGCAGGCCGACCAGGGAACGCACCTTGATCCTGGTTCCGGTCCCGTCGGGCAGGCGCAGCACGTCGTAGAAGAAGCCGTCCTCCTGGTCCCACATCTCGTCGGGGTTGTCGCCGATCGGGTCCATGGCCGCCGCGATCCAGAAGAAGCGCTCGACGAACTTGAGCACGAATTCCTCGTAGCTCGGGTCATGCTCCAGCAGGGTCAGCGCCAGCTCGAGCATGTTCTGGCTGAACATCGCCATCCAGGCGGTGCCGTCGGCCTGCTCGAGCCGTCCGCCGGTGGGCAGGGCGGCGCTGCGGTCGAACACGCCGATGTTGTCCAGGCCGAGGAAGCCGCCTTCGAACACGTTGTGCCCGGTGGGGTCCTTGCGGTTGACCCACCAGGTGAAGTTCAGCAGCAGTTTCCTGAAGGCCTCTCGCAGGAACGGCACATCGGTATCGCCTAGATCGGATTCCAGGTTCTGCAGGAACAAGGTCGCGAAGGCGTGCACCGGCGGGTTGACGTCGCCGAAGTTCCACTCGTAGGCGGGTATCTGCCCGGTCGGATGCAGGTATTCCTGGGACACCATCAGGTCGATCTGGCTCTTGGCGAAGTCAGGGTCGACCATGGCCAGCGGTATGCAGTGGAACGCGAGATCCCACGCCGCGTACCAGGGGTACTCCCATTTGTCCGGCATGGACACCACGTCGTGGTTGAACATGTGGAACCAGGACTCGTTGCGGGTTCCGCGCTGGGTCGGCGAGCGCAGCGGGTGGAAGTGCCGCTCGCGCAGCCACTGGTCCACGTCGAAGTAATAACACTGCTTCGACCACAGCATCCCGGCGAGTGCCTGGCGCATGACCGCCTTCGCGTCATCGCTCACGGTCGGCGGCGTGATGGCCTCGTAGAAGTCATCCGCTTCGGCCCGCCGCTGCGCGATCAGCTCGTCGGCCCCGGCGAACGGCGCCGCGAGCGCCTCAGGGCCTTCCCGGGTCAGCCGTACCAACGCCGTCGCCTGCCCGCCGCCTGGCACCTGCAGGATGACATGCGCCGCCGCCTTGGTCCCTTGGTTGTCGGGGTTGACGGTGGCCGCGCCGGACAGCAGGTAATCGCCGATCCCGTCCTTGGGGAACCCGGTCGCGGCCGGGGCGCCCCAGATGCGGGCCGCGTTGGTCTCGTTCTCGCAGAACAGCAGCGCCGCGTCGGCCTCGGCGTGCAGGTAGTACACGCCGAGTTCGGGGTGCTCGGCCCGGATGACCGGACCGGGGGAATCGACGCGGGTGAGCCGGGGCCTGGGCGGATCGCCTCCCCAGGACCACGTGTTGCGGAACCACAGCGTGGGCAGCACGTGCAGCCGGGCATCCTCCGACGACCGGTTGTGCACGGTGATGCGGCAGACGGTGTCTTCAGGCGCGGCCTTCGCGTACTCCACCTCGACGTCGAAGTAGCGGCCCTCGTCGAAGATGCCGGTCTCGATGAGCTCGTATTCGAATTCGTACCGCGACCGCTCCCTGTTCACCGCCACCAGGTCGTTGTAGGGGAATTCGGCCTGCGGGTATTTGTACAGCCACCGCTGGTAGCTGTGCGTCGGCAGGTTATCGACGTAGAAGTAATACTCCTTGACGTCTTCGCCGTGGTTGCCTTCGGCATTGGTCAGGCCGAACAGCCGTTCCTTGAGGATCGGGTCCTGTTCGTTCCACAATGCCAGTGCCAGGCATAGCCGCTGCTTGTCGTCGCTGATCCCGGCGAGGCCGTCTTCGCCCCACCGGTACGCCCGCGATCGCGCCTGATCGTGACTGAAATACGACCAGGCATCCCCGTTGTCGCTGTAGTCCTCGCGGACTGTGCCCCATTGCCGCTCGCTGAGGTATGGCCCCCAGGCGCGCCACGGCACGCCTTCCCGAGCTTCTCGGAGCCTGCGTTCTTCTGCTGTTAGCCTCGCGGGGCCGTTGACGGCAGGCCCCCCACCCCCATCAGACATTCCACAATTGTCGCACGTTGCCGTGGGCGGCCATACAGCGGGTCACCGCATGCTCACGCCATATTTCCGAACGGACCCGGGATGACTCCGTCAGCTCCCCGTTTTGCAGCTAAGCGAGACCCGTGTTAGCTGCCCGGCTCGCACGGTTACGGTGACCGGTGCCGAGCATGGCGAGAAGTCCTTTTTGGTCTGGCCGGTGGCTGTGTAGGTCCCGGCGATGAGGCCCAGGCTGAACTTTCCGGACGCGCCGACCGTGACGGTGGCGGTTTGTCCAGTGGCGCTGTCGTGGAAGGTGATGACCCCGGATAGTGGCTGGGCGGGGCTGCCCACGGTCTCGAAGGTTCCGTCGACGACCCACTGGGCAGGGCCGCCAGGGCCGCCGCCGCTCAGGCCGCTGAGCCCGGGCGCGGCGCTCGCCGTGCCGGTGGTCCCGGTTGTGGCGCTATGGCTGGCCGGGGCGGCAGGTGTTTTGCCGCTGCTGCTGCTGGCTGTCGCCGCGCACCCCGTCACCGCGAGTGCCGCGAGCGCGAGCCCGGCCGTTAGCTGTCGCATCTCTCCTCCTGCCTGCCGATTCCATGGTGCTCAGGGATTAGATGCTGAAAAGCGCCCGCCGGTTCCGTCGCTTTGCCCCTGTTTGGCCCCCGCCTCCGGCAACCGCCGCGCGAGCGCCCGCGCCACTGGCGAACTGACCCAGCGGCCGGCGGTGCGGGGCTCGGGTGGCTCATGATTCCTGAGAGGCGAGGTCCTCCATGATCACGGAAATTCCGCACGCGTAGAGCGTGCGTAATTTCCATCAGGAAAAAAGTTTCCGTGATCTTGGTTCGCGAGGCGATCTCTGATGTGGCTTTTTGGGCCTGAGGGAAGCGGGGGGCGCAGGTGGTGTGACGTCGCGTCGTTCGGTCCCCGCGCGCCCAAACGGTCGTAGGGCCGGCATAACGCAAGAGATTCCAGGCGCCGTTGCCTGGAATCTCTTGCGGGCTTCGCGGGTATTGTCAGGAGGCTCGCTCCCAGGCGACCGAGAAGCTGTTACCGCTGCTGTTCAGTGACCCGGGTAGCGCCTTGGTCCGGCCGGCGCTGTCGATCATCGTGATCTCGTCATCAGTGAACGAGGAGATCACGCCGGAGGTGCTTCCCTCGGTGACACTGGCGTTGGATGCCGTCCACGACTTGAAGTCCGCGAGCGGGTAAACGCCGGTTGAGCCGCTCGGGGCTTCCGCGATCCATTCGGCACTGCTATTCGCGCAACTGGAGCAGGACTCGGTTTCAGTGAAGCTGTTCGCGCTGTGCGTCGAGTCGGTGACGGTAAGCGTGTAGTTCGTGCCGCTCCTCGTCACGGTCGAGGTGATCGCGTCGCCAGCGGCGAGCGTCTCGCCAACTACCTGAATGTCGTTGGTTGGGTACATCTCCCACCATGTGTACTGGTAGGCCGTGCCCAGGTAGCACTCGATGAGGGTGCCGTCCTGCTCAACGCTGTCGCTGCTGTACCCGTCGATGCCAACCCAGAACGCGGCGAGCTGCGTCGTGAAGCCGCAAGAGGCCGACGGCTCGGTCCAGCTCGCGCTGACCTTGCTGAAGGAACTGCCGGTGTCGGCGTAGCCGGACCAGTTCGTGGAGCTCACTTTGCTCAGGCCCCGGAACTTGGCAGCCGGATTGACGACGCCAACTCGGTGGTCAAGGGGCTGCTGGCCAACGGTGAGCTTTTCGATCGCGGCCTTGGCTACCGCCTGCGCCTGCGCGGAGGCCGATGGCCTGGCGGTGACGGCGGTGGTGGGCTGGGCGCTCGCGGTGACCGCGGTAGCCGCGAGTATTCCGGCGGCGGGAACGATGGCGGCAACGCAGCAGAGGAAAAACTTTCGGGGGCTATGGGCCATGTGAAGACCTCTCTTGCTTATCCGCCCTTGTGGCGGCTCCGTCGCCAAGAATAGTAACTTAGGTCATTTTTTGATTCAATGAGTTGACATCTTGTCTTTTTCTCATAATTTTTGTGGTTTGTGGACTTTCTGCCAATGCAATCGTTCGCGCTCCCGGGCTGACGTGAATCGATGCTGATCAGCCGAGCGGAGCACGGTGCCCCTGGCTTGATTAGGCATCGGGCATAGCGGAACTTCATCAGAAAAGACACTCAGCTCGCTGATAAAAGCCGAGGTCTATGGCCGGGCCGGCGGCTCGTTTGGGCAGTCGTTCCGCGTCCCGTGCTCGTCGCTGATGCGCGACCCGGCATCATGCCAGCGCGTGACCCGGGCCTTCGCCTGATCCCTTGACAAGCTATCTAACGATGTAGCTATAGTGCTACGTAGCTAGATAAATGGAGGCCTAGTGATCGAGTTCCACCTGGACGGCCGGTCCGGTGTCGCGCCGTACATGCAGCTGATCCACCAGGTCCGGCACGCGCTGCGGCTGGGCCTGATACACGAGGGCGACCAGCTGCCCAAGGTCAAGGACGTGGCGGCCAGCCTGGCGATCAACCCGAACACGGTGCTCAAGGCCTACCGGGAGCTGGAATACGAGGGGCTGGTGGCGGCCCGGCCAGGGGTCGGCACGTTCGTGACCGGCACGCTGGACGGCGGCTCGCTGGCGGCGCACGGACCGCTGCGCCGTGAGTTGCAGCGGTGGCTGTCCAAGGCGCGCCACGCCGGGCTGGACGACGAATCCATCGAGGCCCTGTTCGCCAGCACTTTTCGGACCGCCCGTGAGGAGGACATAGCGTGACCGCCGTCATACAAACCAAGGAGCTTGGCAAGCGGTACCACAACCGGTGGGCGCTGGCCGGGTGCACGCTGTCCATCCCGGCCGGGTACGTCGTCGGCCTGGTGGGCCCGAACGGGGCCGGGAAGACGACGCTGATCAACCTGGCCACCGGGATGCTGGCGCCGACCACGGGCACGATCGAAGTGCTCGGCGGGCGGCCCGCCGCCGGCCCGGCCCAGCTGGCCCGGGTCGGGTACGTGGCCCAGGACCCGCCGGTCTACGCCGGGTTGCCGATCGCCGACCACCTGAAGCTGGGCGCGCACCTCAACCCGGGCTGGGACGCGGAACTGGCGAGCCGCCGCATCGAGCGACTAGGCCTGGACCCGAAGCAGAAGGCCGGGACGCTGTCCGGCGGCCAGCGCGCCCAGCTCGCCCTCACCATGGCCGTCGCGAAGCAGCCGGAGCTGCTGATCCTGGACGAGCCGGTGGCCAGCCTCGACCCGCTGGCCCGCCGCGAGTTCCTCCAGGACCTGATGGAAACCGTCGCCGAGCACGAGGTCAGCGTCGTGCTCTCCTCGCACCTGATCAGCGACCTAGAACGCGCCTGCGACTACGTGATCGTGCTGGTTGACTCGCGGGTGCAGGTTGCCGGGCCGGTCGACGAGCTGCTGGCCACCCACCACCTGCTCTCCGGTCCGCGCCGCGACCCGGCCTCGCTGCCGGGCGGCATGCAGGTCATCTTCGCCAGCCACACCGACGTGCAGACCACGCTGCTGGTACGCACCAGCGGGCGGGTCTTCGACCCGGGCTGGACGGTGTCGGAGGTGGGCCTGGAGGACCTCGTGCTGGCCTACATGAAGCAGGCCGCCCGGCCCGCTCCCGGCAACAACCACCGCCACCTGGAGGTGCAGAAATGATCTGGCTGACCTGGCGCCAGTTCCGCGCCCAGGCCATCACCGCGGCCGTGGCGCTGGCGGTGTTCGCGATCCTGCTCATAGCCACCGAATCGCACCTGACCAGCCTGTACAACAGCAACGGGCTCCTCACCTGCCACGGTGATGCCTGCGCCGGGCTGGCCGGCAACTTCCTCAACGATCTGTCCTCGGGAGGAGGTTTCCTCTTTATCCCTTCGACCAGCGGCTACGCGATCTTGTATTTCGTTAGCATCCTGGTCATCCTCATCGCGCCCGCGATCATCGGGGTCTTCTGGGGCGCTCCGCTGATCGCCAGCGAGCTGGAGGCCGGGACCTTCCGGCTGACCTGGAACCAGAGCATCACCCGGACCCGGTGGCTGGCGGTCAAGCTCACGCTGATCGGGGTGGCGGCCATGGCCGTCACCGAGGCGTTCAGCCTGATCCAGGCCTGGTGGGCGGCCCCCATCGGCAAGGCCGTCGGGCTCGGCGGCAGCTCCGGGGTATTCAGCGAAGGCCGGTTCGGCGTGTTCGTCTTCCCCACGCACGGCATCACCCCGCTCGGCTACGCCGCGTTCGGTTTCGCGCTCGGCGTCACCGTCGGCCTGATCAGCCGGCGCCCGATCTCCGCCATGGCCATCACCCTGGCCATCTTCGCTGCCGCCCAGTTCTTCACCCCGCTGTGGATCCGGCCGAACCTCCTGCCGACCAGCCACACGACTACCACGATGGCGGCCGCGGGAGCGAACGTCAGTGTCCGCGCCAACCCCAAGCTGACGATCAGCGCCAGCGCCGTCCCCGGCCAGTCCGGCGCCTGGATCATCTCCAGCGGAGGCGTCAACGCCGCCGGGCAGCCGGTCGCCATCATTCCCGCGGCCTGCGAGACGGCGGCAGCGCAGGTACTGGGCACGCACAGAGGAACATCCACGCTGAACTCAGGCCAAACCGCGCTGAACAGCTGCGTGGCCAGCCAGGGGATCCGGGTCGCCGAGAGCTACCAGCCCGCCAGCCACTACTGGCCGCTCCAGTGGGCTGAGACCGGGATGTACCTGGCCCTCGCCCTGGCCATGTCCGGGTACTGCTTCTGGCGGCTCAACCGCCGCCGCTCCTGACAAACAGCACGAGCCCTCGGTGCCCTGCTCGCCATCACCTCCCCGTCACCGCACAGGATCTGGCCACCGGCCGCAACCCCGACATCGCCAAGGCACTTGCCCTGCTCAAGGCCTGACCGTCGCCAGGGCACGCTACTTGCGCTCGCGCTGCACGATCTCCCGCACCGCGGGCGCGACCTCGGCCGCCAGGCGCTCCGCGGTGGCCGGGTTGTCGCCGCCGATTATGAAAGCGCTAATGCCGTGGCTGAGCGCGAGGTCCGCCAGTTGCTCGATCCAGGCCTCGGGCGGGCCATTGAGGAGACCCTGGGCTTCAGGGGTGAATTCGGCGCGCATGAAGTTCACCAACCGCCGCACCGCCGCGGGGGAGCGGCCCGCGGCGGCCGCCGCCTGGTCGATCCGGTCGTTCGCCTCCGGCAGCGAGCCGGGGCCGTCCGGCAGATACTCCAACGTGGGAAGCCAGCCGTCCCCGACGGCACCGGTGAGCGCGAGCATCTTCGGCTTATACGCGCCGACCCAGATGGCGATGTCGTGCACGGGTTTGGGGCCGCGCTTGGCGCCGTGGACGCGGTAGTACTCGCCGTCACGGAAGACGCCGCCGCGGGCATCCGTGTCCCAGATGTCGCGGATGATCGCGATGCCCTCGCGCAGGGCGTCGACGCCCTGCGCGGCGGTGAGCCGCCGCCCGCCCATCGCGGCGATCGCGTCCCGGAAGCCGCCCGCGCCGATGCCGAGCTCGAAGCGGCCGCCGCTGAGGATGTCCAGCGACGCGGCCGCCCGGGCCAGCACGGCCGGCGGGCGCAGCGGCAGGTTGGCGACGTTGGAGCTGAGGTGGATCCGCTCGGTGCGTGCGGCGGCGTAGGCGAGCAGCGTGGACGTGTCGAGGAAGGACGACTGGTACGGGTGGTCCTGGAAGGTGACCAGGTCCAGGCCCGCCCGGTCCGCGGTGACCGCGAGGTCGACCACGTCCTTGGCGCCTTGCGCGGAGGGCGTGACGAAGGTGCCGAAGAGCAGATTGTGCCCGTAGTCAGTCATGAGGGGCCTCCTGGCCCGGATCGCGCGGATCACCCGGGTCGATGTCGAAGTTGTCACGGAAGAGATTGGCGGGGTCGTACCGCCGCTTGAGCCGCCGCAGCCGCTCCAGCGTGGCGGCGGGGAACGCGTCGCGCAGCCGCTCCGGCCCCTGATCGGTCTCGAAGCTCAGGTACAGCCCGTCGGCGTGCCGCCGGACCGGCGCGAACGCGGCGTCCAGCTCCCGCTCACTGGCGCCGAGCGCAGCCAGCTGGAACGCGGCCGTCCGGTGGGCGAACGCGGTGGCGTCGGCGGGCACGCCGGCGACGGCGCCACCCATGGCGCGCAGCTCGAAGAAGAACACCTCACCGCCCCGCAGCATCCTGGCGGTGTCCCGCGCGAAGGACGCGGTCAGCTCCGGGATGAACGCGGACCGGGAGTGCACGTCGCCGTACCCCTGGTGCCCCTCCGGCCCGACGTCAGCGGCCATCCCCATGACCCCTGCGTACGGGGTGATCACGACCTGCTGCTGGGCGAGCGTGCCGACATCCAGGAAGGGCGTCAGCCGCGCGATCACCACGTCGGGGTCAGCGTTGTTCACGACCCCGAAGAGCTGGATGACGGACTGCCCTTGCTGCGGTGGCCCGGTGACCAGGAACACCGTAGTGTCGCGGGGCGCGCCGCTGGCCAGCTCACCATAGCGGCGCAGCGTGCCCTCCAGATCGGTGGAGACGAAGATCAGCCGCGCCCAGCCGACCTCGCCGATCTCGGCCGCCTCGAACTCGAAGGCCGTGGCCACGCCGAAGTTCGCCCCGGCGCCCCGCACCGCCCAGAACAGGTCCGGGTTCTCCCCGGCGCTCGCGCGAACCTCGCTGCCGTCGGCGAGGACCAGCTCGACCGCGCGCAGCCGGTCGATCGTCAGGCCCTGCCCCCGCGACAGGAACCCGATCCCGCCGGCGGTGGCGAGCCCGCCGACGCCCACGCCGCCATAGTCGCCGGAGCCGATCGCCCAGCCATAGGGGAGCAGCGCGACGGCTATCTGCTTCCACGTCGCGCCTGGGCCAATCCGGACGAGCCGCCGGTCGCGGTTCAGCACTTCGATCGAGTTCATCGCGCCTACGTCGATGACGATCCCGCCCCGGTTGGTCGATCGCCCGCTAACCCCGTGTCCGGCGCTCCGGATCCCAAGCGGAACATCCCGCTGCCCGCTCACGAACCTGATCGCGTCCGCGACCTCGGCGGGAGTCCTCGGCCTGAGCACCAGCCCGGGCGCCCCGCCGCGCATGTAGGTCGAGGACACGGCGCGATACCCGCGGTCCCCGGGTTCAACCGCGGTGTCGGCCAGTGATTCTGGTATCGCGTCGTAGTCGATGCCCGGCACCCGCCGCGCCCGGACCACCGCGGAGCGGCGGGGACGAGCCCGCCCGGGCCCCGCGGCCTCGGGCGCGAGCCCGGCCACCCGCTGCACGTCCTCCGCTGAAGACACCGGCACCACCACCGGCAGCCCGCCAGCCCCGAGTGCCTCCAGCTCGGCCAGCCCGGCGTCCCGTTCCGCGACGACCCAGCCGGACCCGCTGGTCAGCAGCCGGCCGGGGGCCAGCGTGTCGAGGCTCTCACGCGCCTTGGCGACCACCGCCGGATAGGGCGCCTCCGCGTCGGCCGGGTCGGGTGGTGCCACGTCGGGAGCGTCTACCCCGACGGCGATCCGCTGCGTCGCGCCCGCGATCCACGTCGCGGCCACCCACGGGTCAAGGCTTGCGGGTTCGGAGGTGCTGTCCGCACCGCCGACCACCACGAGGGCGAGTCCGCCCTTCTCGGCCAGCCCCGCCAGTTCCGTTAGGTCATCCAGTCCAGAAAGGCCGACCAATATCCCTAGCTCGGTCTCCATCCGCCCTCACGATCCGTCAGTATCAGTGGCGTGAAAGATGATATGTGAAGCAGACGATTTGTGCCAACACGGATCGAGGTACACTCGGCAGGTATGAGCGAGGTAGTGGACGGGGTTGAAAGCAACGTCACCGAGCGCGGGACTGAGGACTTCGGCTGGGTCCTGGGGGTGCTGCTGCGCACCTACCGCGACCGGATCACCGAGGCGATCGGAGACTTCCCCCTTGGCGTGCGCGGCTACCAGACGCTCCGCGAGGTGGCCCGCGAGCAGCAGCCCAGTCAGCTCGCCCTGGCCAGCCGCCTGGGGATCGACCGCACCGTCATGACCTACGTCATCGACGATCTCGAGGAGGCGGGCCTCGTCGAGCGCCGCCCCAATCCGGACGACCGCCGCCAGCGCCGTATCCTCGCCACCCCCTTGGGCTGTGAGGCCGTGGGGGCCCTGTGCCAGCGGGTCGTCGAAGCCGAGAACGCCGTCCTCGGCGCCCTGGACCCGGCCGAGCGCGCCGTGATCCGCCGGCTCTTGTACAAGGCCGCTCTCGGCCCGGGCATGGCCGAGGTCAACGACCCCTGCGAGGTCGCCGGGCTGGACTCGTAGCGCGGCCGGCCCGGCTTATACAGCGCGCGCCGTGACCAGCCACGCGGCGCCGGGCATGGTCACGCCGCTTGGCGATGCGTAGGCCGTAAGGTCATCCCGGACCTGGTTGGCCACCTCGCCGGCTTGGGCCGTGCTGAGCCCAGTCAGGAGCCCGGCGGCGCCCGGGGAGGCACGCTCGTACTCGAGCACGTCGTCTACGTCGCGGCCGATGAGCATCGGCTCGTCCACCGTCGCGAACTCGATGCCGCCGAACCCCGCGCCGCTCAGCAGCGCGCCCACCCGGCCAGTGTCGGCGAGGGAGAAAGCGGCCGGCGGCCCCGTCAGCTCCCAGAGGTTGAGTACCACCGCGGCCTCGGCGAACCCGATGGTGAAGAAGGGATTCTCAGCGCGGGCGCGCCAGCACAGGAACGCCAGCCTGCCGCCGCGCCGCAGTGCCTTCCGCACGTTGCCGAACGCCGCCGCCGGGTCGTCGAAGAACATGACACCGAAGTTGCTCAGCGCCAGGTCGAAGGCCCCGGCCGGGAACGGGTGCACCTGGGCGTCGGCGACCTCGAACTTCGCGTTCGTGACGCCCGCGGAGGCGGCGAGCCTGCGCGCTTCGGCTACCTGGATCTTGGACAGGTCCGCGCCGAGAGCGTGCCCGCTGCCGGCGGCGCGGGCCGCGACGATGGTCGCATCTCCGCAGCCGCACCCGATGTCGAGAACGTTCTCCCCGTCTTCGATCTGCGCGCCGGCGAGCAACCGCGCCGTCAGCCGGAGCCGCATTCGCTCGTGCCGCTCACGCTGGTCGATGAAGTACTGCCCGCTAGCTCCGTTCCAGGCCTCGGCCTGCTCCGCATTCACCGCCACGAGCGACACGCTACATCGGCGGCCACACCGGAGAGCCGGTCAGCTTTCGGGCTTACGGGCGCAGACCAGGCCGGTGACATTGCCGGGGATGCCAAAACTCATCCGCCAGCCGAGCTGGCGCACACTGACATCGCGGCAGCCTGCAGCGTGCAGCGGCTCGACGTACCCGCCGATGAGGAAGTCGACGATGCGTAGCTGGCCGCCAGGGCGCAGAACCCGCACGGCCTCCCGCAGAGCGCGGTGCCTGCCATCGTCGCCTGCGATGTTATGGATCGTCAGGTTGCTCACGACGACATCGAAAGAGTCCGTATCAAAGGGCAGGTCCTGAGCGTCCGCGTGCACGAACTCCACTCGGTCGGATACCCCTTCGAGCAGGGCATTGCGCTCGGCGGCGGCACGGCTGTTGCCCACCTGGTCGCGGCGCCGCCAGATGTCGGCGCCCACCGCGCGTCCGCCGGGCACGCGTTCGGCGGCGAGCAACAGCACCGCGCCACGGCCACAGCCGACGTCGAGGATGCGCTCGTCTCCGCGCAGATCAAGCTCATCAAGTAGTTCCGCCCAGACTTCGAATTTGCCGCGCCGGGTCGAGTACAGGCCGCCCAGGGCCACTGCGCCCAAGCCAGCACCGACAAGACCGCTCGCTGCGGCGAGCGCCGGCCGGCCGCGCCGAACCGCCCGCACCGCCACCGCGGCTGCCGCCACTTCAAGCGCGGCCTGGACGAGCAGACCGAGCCGGGGGTAGCTACCGTCCAGGCCGTACTCACCGCGCCGATCAACCATATTGATTCTCCCTCTGTGAATTATTAACGACGGCTTACACGGCTGCGCGGGTGAACCGGCACGGTCGAGCATTCGTATGACGGAGTCGTAAGAGCAGCTCCATCCTGGCTGACTCGAGAGGAGCTCTGTGTCTTACCCGACCCGCTATCGGGGGGCCCCGCCAGGGACGGTGCCGTCGGCGCGCCGGCCGCCGCCGATGTCAGGGCCGCAGCAGGCGGCCCCGGGACACCGGCCGGGTCCTTGGCCGGCCGCGCCGGTATGGCCGGGACACCCGTCGGGCCCGCAGCCGGCCGCCTGGCGCTCAGGCCCGCAGCCGGCTGCCGCGCCCGCCCGCGGCGCGCCGGCTGCGACGGCCATGCCGGTCCGGCGCGCTGGCCGCCCGGCGCTGCCCGCGGTGGTCCTGTCCCTGATCGGGCTCGGTGCTGCCGCGGTGCTCGCCTTGTGGTGGAAGGACACTCCTCCCATCCACGGCACCGGCGAGCTGCTGACCGGTGCGGGCGAGGTGCTGGGCCTGCTGTCCGGGTACGGGGTCGTGGTGCTGGTCGCGCTGATGGCCCGGCTGCCGCCGCTGGAGCGCGGCATCGGCACTGACCGGCTGGCCCGCTGGCACGCGATGGGCGGCCGGTACGTCATCACGCTGATAACCGGGCACGTGCTGTTCATCATCTGGGGGTACGCGGTCACGGCGCAGGAGAAGGTGACCAGCGAGACCGTCATCCTGCTGACGAGGTATCCGGACGTGCTGATGGCGTCGGTCGCCTGGTTCCTGCTGCTGGGCGTCGGGGCGTTCTCCGCCCGCGCGGCGCGGCGTCGCCTGTCCTATGAGACCTGGTATTACGCGCACCTGTACACCTACCTGGCGATCGCGCTGGCGTTCAGCCACCAGTTCGCGGACGGCGCATCGTTCACGACGAGCCTGGATGCCCGGGTGGCCTGGTCGGCGATGTACGTGACGGTCGCCGCGGCGATCGTGTGGTACCGGTTCCTCACCCCGCTGCGTATGGCTGTCCGGCACCGGTTCACGGTGATGAGCGTGCGGCCCGAGGCGCCCGGCATAGTGTCGGTGTTCATTTCAGGCCGGGATTTCGGCAGGCTGCGGGCGGAGCCCGGCCAGTTCTTCCGGTGGCGGTTCCTGACCCGGGAGCTCGCGTGGCAGTCCCACCCGTATTCGCTGTCGGCGATGCCGAGGTCTGACCTGATGCGGATCACCGTCAAGGCCCGCGGCGACCACAGCTACCTGATGGCCAGGCTGCGGCCCGGCACTCGGGTGATCGCCGAGGGCCCGTACGGGGCGTTCACGCCTTCGCTTTCCGGCCGGCGGGTGCTGCTGATCGCCGGCGGGGTCGGCATCACGCCGATCCGGGCGATGTTCGCCGCGCTGCCCAAGCGCATGGCGGACGGGATCACGCTCATCTACCGGGCCAGCCACCCCCGTGACGTGCTGTTCAGCCGCGAGCTTGACGCGATCGCCGCCGACCGGAACGCCAGCATGCACTACGTGATCGGCTCGCGCGAGCAACTCGGCTACGACCCGCTCGCGCCCGAGTACCTGCAGCGGCTGGTGCACGGGCTGCATCGCTACGAGGCCTACGTCTGCGGGCCGCCCGGCATGACCCAGGCGGCCATCGCCTCGCTGCGTGCCGCGGGCATCCCGCGCGGCCGCATCCACCACGAATCCTTCGACTTCTGACCCCCGTCCCGTACAGGAGGTTTTATGCTCCGCGCTGCCTTGGTCCTCGGCGGCTCCGCCGTCGGGCTCGCCGCGCTGCTGATGTTCAAGACCCAGCCGGGCGCGCCGGGAGCGGCCGCTGCGGACACGCCGGCCACGCCGTCGCCCGCGACGTCGGCGACCGGGGCAGGGGCATCACCGGCCGCGACCGCGACGCGTTCCGCGGGTCCCAAGCCAAGCGCCACGACCGGCGGGGAGGGCGCCTCGACGGCGGCCCGCATCGTCACCGGCACGGTCGTCAACACCCAGTACGGGCCGATGCAGGTCCAGATCACCCTGACCGGGCAGAAGATCACCAACGCCACCGCCGTACAACGGACCGACGACGGGACCGAGAGCGACCAGATCGACGCGATGGCCATCCCCAAGCTGACCAGCGAGACCCTCGCCGCGCAAAGCGCCCGCATTGACGCGGTCAGCGGCGCTAGCTACACCAGTTCCGGCTATATCCAGTCCCTGCAAAGCGCCCTCGACAAGGCCGGCATCTAGCCAGCAAAGCTGCCGCGGCTTGCCTTTTTTCTGGAAAGGCCTTTTCTTTTTCCGAACGTACGGGGGCTCCTGTGCCCCCGTAAGAGCTTCCAGGCCGGTTGTCAGCCCGGCTCCGCCGATCCCTGGGGTGGCTGGGCCAGGCTGGCGTTCGGCGAGAGCGCGGCAACCAGGCGGCGAGTGTCCTCGAGGAGCGCCATCTGCTTGCTCATCGTTACCTGGAGATCGTGTACTTGCTTGGTCAGCTCGGTGTTCTCCGCGATCGCATCCGTCAGCTCGCGCTCCATGGTGACGTCCCGCTCCACCCCGGCGCGGATGTGCGCCAGCAAGACGGTCAGCGCGTCTTGCGATCGATTGGCCGCGGCTGCGACGAGGAAGCCGATGAATAGCTCCGCAACAGTCGTGATCAAGTTCAGCGGGAAGTTGTAGCCGGTCGAGGTGAACCACCCCGGCAACCAGGTGCCAGAGGCGAGGTGGGGCCCGCCTAGGGCGAAGACCAGGGTCCACACCACGATCAAGACGAACCAGAACGCGATGTTGGCGGGTTTGCCCATCGCCTCGGAGACCCAGTTCGCGAACTTCAGGAAGAGCCCTGGCGGCTTCTCGATTGTGGTTGGCTGGGTCGGATCTACGGTCGTGTTCGCCGTGGTGATTGCCGCGTCGGAAGCGGTCACGGTGGCTCCAATCAAACGTCCACGCGGCGGGCGCAGGCCCGTTTCGCGCTCTGCCTGCTCCCACCTGCGACGCTTACCGGCCAGTGAGATGCATTGCCTGCCGGGACCGGGGCTGTCGCAACGGCACTGCAATAGTTTCGCATCTGGCGAGATCTCACGATCTGAACTAATGCATCCGAGCCCGCCGTCCTCGGGCCTTCCAGATCGCGCCGAGCCGGTCCGCTGCGGTCCGCTGGCTCGTCCGACTCGGCTTAGCGCGGGTCATGGCGATGGGTGCTCTGCATCTGTTCAGTCCCGCCGGGATGCCCGCTCTCAACCGCACCCGGAGATGCCGGAGGGGGGAGCGGGACGAAGCGGCGCAGCTTGCCGGCGGCGGTACGGTCCAGGCCAGCGGCAGCGCAGACGTTAACGACCGGGTCGGACAGGCCCAGGCGAGCTAGCGCCGCGGCGACCTGCTGGGCGACATGCCCGGTGTCGACCGGGCCGCCGGTCACGACCGTGATCTCAGCGCCGCTAGCGGTCTGGCGGACCTGATACTCGATGATGCCCGGCTCGCGGCCGAGCGCGGAGCGGAACACGTGCGGGTGGACGTGGAGGCCGGGCCCGTAGTCGAAGAGGTCCTCAAGCCGTCCGTGCACTTCGTCGATGCGCGTTAGGCCGGAGTCACAAGGACACGGCGCGATGAGGAAGCGCACCTGGTCGGTGAGCTCGTAGCGGATCAGCGGCAGGGCCAGGTTGTAGAGGTTGGTCAGGTAGACCTTGTCTGACAGCACGCCGGCCGGGACAGCGCCGCCGGCGGCATCGACGGGCTCGATGATGACCAAATCCTCGCTTAGGTGCAGGCCCCGGCCGGCACCGCACGTCGCCGCTGACGCCCCCTCGGTACAGACCCACTCGTTGTGTACCGTGACACCCCAGGCTTCTTCCAGGTCGGCCCGGGTGCGCGGGAGCAGCGGCTCGGATCGGGTCCGGATGCGGCGGGGGCTGATCCGCAGCCGGCCGGACCGGGCCTCGGCGCACAACTGGTGCAAGACCGAGGGATAGCCCTGCAAGATCGTGGGCTGCCACTGGTTCAAGCCCGCGACGATCTGCCCCAGCGGCTGGGTTACCGGGAAGCTGCGCAGCTCTGCGCCGGGCCGGGTGAAAGTCTGGGCCAGCGCCGAGGACATATGCGTCGGCCGCGACGCGGCGATGACCGCTGACCGCTGAGGGACACCGCCCAGGTCACGGTCCCGGGCCCAGTCCCGCTGGAAGAACCTGTGCACGGACAGGTAGAAACTCGGCCAGGCATCCCAGTCGTAGATAAAGACGCCGCGCTGCCCGCTGGAACCGCCCGACGCTACGACGGGATAGCAGCCCAGAACATACGCATCCGACACAAGGGCCGCCAGATGACTCTCGGCCAGCGCCTTGTTCAGCCGACGATCAGTCACGATGCCATCAAAGTTGGCCATTAGGTCCGTTTTGGTCATTGCCGGCAGGCCGCGGAGGTCCTCTACCGTGAACGCGCCCGGGTCAACGCCCTCCAGGCGGCGCGCATGCCACGGTGAGTTTTTCACCGCAGTGCCCAAGAGCCGTCGCAGCGCAGCGGTCTGATGCTCGCGCACACCAGCAGCCGTCCAGCCCAGCCGCTCACCGAACTCGCCGGACCGGCGTAGCATCACAGCTGTCTGTCGCCGGTGCAGTTCAGCAGCATCATGCTCCTCCACCGTCCGGCGACGCCCCCATCTCGCGCACATGACCGGCCCCCGCATACGTCGTACGACGCAATCCGCAAACCCAGCATGCCCTGTCAGCTCGCGCATGCTACACACTGCCGCCGGTGTACCAGAAAGTCTTGAAAGACTTCCGGGGAGCGGTGTCGGATCGGGACGGGGGTGTTCGTAGCAGGGGTGAGAGGCCGCCCGCGAGGGGCGACCAGACCACAGGAGATGATCCGAATGCAGTACCTGGTTTCCGTGATCCATGACTCGCCCAGCCTCGCCACCCCGGACGAGATGGCGGCCATCGACGTGTTCAACGACCGGCTCATCGCGGAGGGTCACTGGGTTTTCGCCGGTGGCCTCGCGGCGCCCAGTTCGGCCACCGTCATCGACAACCGGGGCGAGGAGCCGATGTTCACCGACGGGCCCTTCCTGGAGTCGAAGGAGTACCTCGCCGGCTTCTGGGTCATGGAGGCCCGCGACCTCGACGTGGTGCTGAAGCTCGCCGCCGAGGGGTCGAAGGCCTGCAACCGGAAGGTCGAGGTCCGGCCGTTCCTGTGAGCGCGACCGGCGTCCGGGAGGCGATCGCCCAGGCACACCACGAGGACTGGGCCCGGGTGGTCGCCTCCCTGACCAAACGCTT